>Ga0247727_10000364_pt1 | contig 109962 bp, 85 predicted proteins | sample WisWelCaveWW1625_FD_202498 | JGI IMG/M metagenome (GOLD analysis project Ga0247727, IMG submission 202498) | Biofilm microbial communities from Wishing Well Cave, Virginia, United States - WW16-25 | ecosystem: Environmental > Aquatic > Deep subsurface > Groundwater > Cave microbial mat... | reverse complement strand
GCCTACGTTGTAGCATTTCCAACAATTGAAATCATAAAAGGCATCTCTTTTTTAAGGAGATGCTTTTTTTTGTTCTTACATAAATCCGATTTTCTCTTTACATCGTATTTGAGATACCTCTCGTCAGATAAAAGATGTAGTGACGAAGAGGTGCTATTCAATCCAATTAATTCACAAAGTCATTTATAACAACAAAAAAAGGGAAAATCTATGAAGAAGTATATTCTTCTTGCGGCTGCGGCATGTGCTATTGCTGCGGTGATCTTCTTCGCTAATCGACAGCCGGTGACGGCGTCGAGTCATCGCGAAGCACCGCTCATCAGCAATGACCCGCTTGCGGATAACACCGATTTGTATGCGTTCCGTTCACCGGACGATCCGAACTCGGTGACCATTGTGGCGAATTATATCCCACTGGAATTGCCGGAAGGCGGTCCGAATTACAGCAACTTCGGAGAAAATATTCGTTACGAAGTTCACATCAAAAACAAAACATCGGTGACGTCGCTTGGCAGTGCGAAAGATGATATTACATATCGCTTCACGTTCAAGCAAACCAACGAAGACCCGACGACATTCTTCAACATACGTCTTGGAAAACAGAATCTGAAGACCACCTACAAGCTCGAAAAGAGTACTGATGGTGGGGCATCGTTCACGACAATCGTCATCAATGGTGTCGTTCCACCGAATAACATCGGTCCACGTTCAATTGAAGGTAGCGCCGGATTAGGAACGACCTATGATGCTCTCACAAGCTCGGCAATCACAACTGCTTCGAGCGGCGAGAAAGTCTTCTGTGGTCCACGCGATGATCCATTCTATGTCGATCTCGGTGGCGTGTTCGATCTCGGTCAGACTCGCAATCAATTCGGGAATGACCCGTCGAATTCCAATATCGCACGTGATGCAGTCGCCGGATTCAACACGCATGCAATCGTGTTAAACATCCCGATCAATAAATTGCAGAAGGACGGCAGGTCCGTCGATCAGGCAACGAGTATTCTTGATCCGGATTTCGTCATCGGTGTGTGGGCATCTGCGAGCCGACAGAAAGTTACTGTCATGCGAGAGAAAGGCAAAGGCGTCGTTACGTCTGGTCCTTGGATGCAAGTCTCACGCCTTGGCATGCCGCTCGTGAACGAAGCAGTTATTCCAATCGGCGACAAAGATTATTGGAATGCGGTAAGTCCGTACAGCGCCGAGGAGCAATACTTCGTGAAGTACTTTGCTAATTTGGAGTTGGCTTTATATATGGACGACAGTCAGTTTGGCAGCGCTATTCCGGGATTGTCTCCATTACGGATTCAATCGCAATCGTATCCTGCAGTTGGCGTTCTCCCAACATACACAACACCGGGCTTTGATTTCCGCAATGGTAAAGACGGCGCGTTTGCTGCAACAAAAATTCCTGGTATCGATTTTACGGGCACTGCGTTCGCTGTTCCAGTTCAGCCCGGTTTAGTTGGTCCCGGTCAGCCAAGGTTAGTGGACATTTATCCGATCTTCTACTTTGGTGTGCCGAATGCAATTCCGTACCAGCTCGCGACGGGAAAAACCGGAGGACCTCTCAGCGCAGGCAAGCCGTTCATTCATAATTTCCTTCCGCTCACAAGCGACGAAGGGAAGCTCTACGGCGGCGATATGCTTCGCTTAAATATGGCAACGCCTGTTACTGCCCGTAATACAGATGAGTTCTCGAAATATTCCCGTATGGGCTTGATTCGTGCCGCAGTGCTCGGTTTAGTTGCCGCGCCATACAACACGAATACCAATGTTGAATCGATTCCACACATGGATGGATTCCCTAACGGTCGCCGACTTGAAGACGATGTTACGACCATCGAGCTTCAAGCGATTGGCGGATTAGTGCTGGCAGCAGTTGGCTTGCCATTTGATGATGCGACAGCAGGAAACTATTCCGACCTCGCATCTCCAAAGCTCGTAGCGGAACTGACGTACAACGCTGGACCGACAAAGAATGATATACCGCTTTCGTTCACGTTCCCGTATCTTGCTCATCCACATCGCGGATATGATTACGTGAAGCAGTTGACGGTTGCATCTCCACCGCCTGCAACCAATCAGCATGTGGAGAATAGGGATTTCCTCGGCTTGAGTGCGCCGAAAGCATTCATGCTCGAGCAAAATTATCCTAATCCCTTCAACCCGACAACGCAGATCAAGTACCATCTTTCCTCACCCGAAGTTGTTACGCTGAAAGTGTACAACAATATCGGTCAGGAAGTAGCAACGCTTGTCGATGCTGAGCAGGGTGCAGGCACACATGCCGCAACGTGGAATGCAAGCAACGCAGCGAGTGGAACGTATTTCTACCAACTTCGCGTTGGTGGGAAGATTGTTTCGACGCTCAAAGCTAACTTAGTAAAATAATAATAACGATGGTGAAGGCTCCGACGCAGGTTGGTCGATGTGGTGCAGTAGGGATGTTGGAGCTTTCATCGTTCTTCAGAAAAGGAAAAGTATGAAACAGTATTTGAAGTTAATATTTACAGTCGGTGTTGTCATCCTTGGGACAGTCGGAACGTACCTCCTCATAGAAAAGAAGTCAGCGACAGTAAACATGCCAACATTGAGCTCTCGTGGAGCTAATCCATCGTCAGAATTTCTCAATGCGCAGAAGGCAGTCGACTTCTACCGACAAGAAATCCAACTGCATCCCAAAAAAATAAAGAATTACATCGAGCTTGCGCAACTGCTCTTGCAGGAGGGAAGAATAACCGGCAATAACAATGAGTATATCCCCAAGGCACAATACCTCATAGAGCAAGCACTGAACCGAGACCCTGATAACTACGATGCCATGGTAACGAAGGCGACGATGTTTGCAACACTGCATCGATTTGCAAATGCAAAAGAAACTATCGAGCGTGCAATTACAAAACAACCGCATACCGCTTTTGGTTATGGCATTCTTTGCGATGCTCAGGTAGAACTCGGCAATTATGATGAAGCAATCAAAGCGTGCGATAAGATGTCGGGTATTAGACCAGATCTTCGCTCGTATGCGCGTGTCTCCTATTTGCGCGAACTTCACGGTGATATTGAAGGAGCTATCGAAGCGATGAAGATGGCAGCCGAAGCAGGTGTGACAGGACAAGAAAATCGTGCTTGGGTGCTCTACAATTTAGGGAAACTCTATCTGAATCAAAACAAGCTCGATACGGCAGCATTTATGTTCAACGGCATCCTTGAAGAGCGACCGAACTATGCACACGCACTTCATGGCATCGCGCTTGTCAATGCGCAACGCGGAAAGTTTGAAGAGGCAATAAGCCTCCATAAGCAAGCGATTGCAACGTTGAATGAGCCGGCGTTTTTCGAATCACTCGGTGAAGTATATCAGGCAATCGGCAATGTTGATGAAGCGACACGCTCGTATGATCGTGCTGAGGAACTCTATGTTGAGGAAAAAAAGAACGGCGAAGACAACGATCTGGAAATGGCACATTTTCTTGCAGGTCATGATCGTCGGTTGTCTGATGCTCTCACGCTTGCCCGCGGTGCTGTAGAACGTCGCCCAAGCATTTTTGGGTACGAAACGCTTGCCCTTGCGCTTTACAAGAATGACATGAATAAGGAAGCACAGGAAGCAATCCAGAAAGCGATGAAGTTAGGTACACAGGATGCGTCTATATATTTTATTGCTGGATCCATTGCTCACATGCTTGATGATAAATCTGCTGCTCAAACGCTTTTGAAGAAAGCGCTTTCAATTAATCGGAATTTTTCGTTAATTCATATCCGTGATGCAGAACGCATGTTAAATGGTGGCGAGCCGTTAACGCAGATGGCTCCTCAGTAAGACGTGCGGTCTGCGTATATAATTCTCTGACTAATATACGCGGGTAATGGAACTACAGGTTATTTCAATTCTTGGCGTCGGGTTTGTGCTTGGTCTCAGGCATGCACTCGACGCTGATCATCTTATAGCAGTTTCGACGATTGTCGGCGAGCGAAAAGGTTTCTGGAACTCGTCGATGATCGGAGCTGCGTGGGGCTTAGGGCATACTGCCTCACTGCTCTTCGTCGGAATGCTTGTCGTAGCATTTCATCTCCGGATCCCGGAAAAGGTTGCGATGGCGATGGAGTTTGCCGTTGCACTCATGCTTATCATGCTCGGTGCGAACGTGTTATGGAAGATCAAGCGAGGCGCAACATTCCATGTTCACACGCATGAGCATCATCATCATCTCCATATTCATCCTCACGTTCATGAAGTTAACAATAAACAACAGCACACGCATGAACATCATGCAGTCAATATAAGTAAAAAGCCGTTCTTTGTCGGTATGGTGCACGGCATGGCAGGGAGTGCTGCGCTGATGCTTCTGGTGCTTGCGACAATTCCTTCTCGAGTGTTAGCATTCCTCTACATCGCTATCTTCGCTCTTGGCTCAGTTGGCGGCATGTTCCTCATGAGCGCATTGATCAGCTTGCCGTTTTCGATGACTTCGAAATATGAGAAGTTGAATAATATTGTTCGAACTTCCGCAGGTGTAATGAGCATGTGTTTCGGATTGTTCTATGCGTGGCAGATTGGATTTGTGGAGGGATTTTTACTGTAAAACTATATTATCTGCCATGCACCTTCAAGGTGCGTGGCAGTTCAACTTAGTAAGTTGATTGTTGTCCTCAATCTTCCTACATTCTTGCACTATTTGTAGCTACCTAACGATTAGGATTCATCGTCTTTTTCCATTTTATCAATAGAACCATGAATTTACAATCACGCTCGAAACAGTATTTGCATGTCTTGTTAAGTATAGCTTTAACCCTTTTTTTTGTCAGTTGCCAGGAAACAATTCGAACACTACCTCCCAAAATCGAAATTGAAAGTCTCTTTGCGATCAACGGAAATAACTACGTCACGTTAGGATGGACTGCACCGCTGTATGGCGTGCTCGCGTCCTTAGAAGTACATCGCAGCAGTGATGAAGATTTTATCCCATCGTCGGGCACGTTATATGCAACGCTTCCATCCACTGCGACGAGGTTTGTTGATTCTGTAATTTCGAATGGAGAAGAATATTATTATCGTCTCGTGCCTATAGAACAACTTTCCGGCGGTTCACAACGACCGGGAACACCGACTGACATTGCTATAGGCAGACCGATGGATTACAGTTCAATATCCACCATTAATTACACTGAACATATCCAATCGATTTTCAACAGCAGTTGTGCGGTAAGCGGGTGTCATGTCGGTTCCGGTGAAGCTGGGCACCATGATAATAACGTTGTCATATTAAGAAAAACTTTACATGGTAATGAACAATTTTCTCTGAAATCGTGGGAAGCCCTTGTGCAGGGCGGACCACATGGAGCAGTGATGGTTCCGTTCAAAGCATCGAAGAGCCATTTGGTGTTCCATGTAAATACCGATACACTCGTAGCTTCAGTATCGTTGCCGCACATGCCGCTTTCCGGTTTCAATCTTCCCACAGTACAGGTTCAAACACTCATACGCTGGATCAATGAAGGAGCCGCAAGTGACGTCGGCGCAATTCCGTTTACCGTGTACCCCGAAGGAAAAGTGTTTGTTACCAATCAGGCGGAAGATTTGGTGACAGTCATCGACATAGCGACGAATTTGGTAGCTCGATACATTCAGGCAGGCGTGCCGAATGTTTTTATCCAGCCGCCAAGCGCGCCACATAATATCACAGTTGATCGAGAGCATGGGTATTATTACGTTAATCTCGTCGCTGCAGGAAAAGTGTTAAAATACAGCTTGAGTGATAACACCTTGATCGGAGAAGTCAGTGGAATCCTTTCCCCGACGCAGGTAGCACTCAGTTCAACCGGAGATACGGCATTCGTTGCGCAGTTTGCATCCGGCACAACGGCGATACGTATGTTCAACACGCAAACGATGCAGTTGTACGGGCAGCAAATCGGCTCCCCGTTCTTGAACAAGCCGCACGGTGTTCAAATCACGCCGGACAAGAAGCAGTTATGGGTAACAGGAAATTTGTCGGATAATATTTTAGTTGTGAATCTTAACGATCTCTCGACATCACTTATTCAATTGAATAATCAACCGCCGGGAACTGGGGGGGTGTTGCTGTCGTATCAAACCGTGATGACATCGGATAACAAATATGTCTATGTTAGCTGTCAGGAGAGCGATGAAGTACGGGTCATTGACCGCGACTCGATGAAAGTGGTGAAGGTTATTTCCGTCGGCATGTGGCCCCTTATTCTTGCGATCAGTCCAGATAACGCGCATGTGTATTCAGCTAATCGTAATTCGAATGATGTCTCTGTTATTCGAACCTCGGACAATACTGTTGAAACGACCATTGCAAACGTCGGTCCTAACCCGCACGGCATTGATATAACTATGGATGGACATTACGCGTATGTATCGTGCGAAAACGTTACTTCGATCATTCCTCCACACCATCCAACAACAGGAAGCAAAGTACCGGGTTTTGTTTCCGTTATCGATCTTACATCGAACCAAGTGATAAAGACATTTGAGGTCGGGGCGTTTGCTGCAGGGGTTGCGGTAGTACGGTAGCGGTAGTTCAATTTTCAAGAAGTTAAAAGCCCTGAAGAGTATTCAGGGCTTTTTTGTTTTCGATGAGATGCTTCGAGATTAAATCTAGCGTTCTTCTGTGGACGCTGTTTTGGAGCTGGAGACGGGGATCGTCACGAAGTGATCCCTTCGGGAAACCCGCGACTTCTTGCCTTGATTATCTGCAAATCTCGCCATCCAGATGGAGACTTCAAGTAACGTTCTCGACGCAAGGCATCAGTTTTTGATAAGTAAATTTCCGTGTGAACAACAACGTATGGTCTATACGCCTTTGTAGACTTTACCCTACCTCGATTATGCTCTTTGACACGTTTATCAACATTTTCGGAAGAGCCGATGTAGTAACGATCCCTTCTTACACTACGCAGAATGTATACATGCGATGACATTTAACTCCGTCAAGAGATTGTTAAAAGTATAATATTCAATCTCAAGATATTCTTTGGAGCGGGAGACGGGGATCGAACCCGCGACGTCCAGCTTGGGAAGCTGGCATTCTACCGCTGAATTACTCCCGCAGGCAACTTCCTATTTTTTTATTGAACTAATATAATTTTTTCTATCTGCACTTGCAATTATTTTTTCTGAAGAAGTATTCTTACATTTGACATGCTTTATTTAGTGTTTCAATTTTAACGGAGTGAATTGTGACAAAATATGTTATCCTTTTTCTAACATTAATGATATCCCTCACATTTGCCCAGCAGAAATCGGAAACAAAGCCGCAAACCATTTCAGAGAAAATAGAGGGCAACGAGAAGTTTCCGGGCTACTTTACATTCTACTGGAATGCAAAGGAGGGAAAGCTCTGGCTCGAAATCGATAAATGGGAAACGGAGTTTCTCTACGTTAACTCTCTGCCTGCCGGCGTCGGCTCGAACGATATCGGACTCGACCGCGGTCAGCTTGGCGGCGGCCGTATTGTGAAGTTCCAGCGTATCGGGCCAAAGGTTCTTCTCGTCCAGCCGAACTACGATTATCGTGCGCTCACCGATGCACCCGACGAACGGCGTGCCGTGGCGGAGTCGTTTGCGCAATCGGTGCTCTGGGGTTTTGATGTTGCCGTGGAAGAAGGAACACATGTGCTTGTCGATGCATCCGCGTTTTACCTTCGCGATGTGCACGATGTCGTTGGCGCGCTCAAACGAACGAATCAAGGAATGTACCGTCTCGATCCTTCGCGGTCTGCATTCTATCTTCCACAAACGAAAAACTTTCCCCTGAATACGGAAGTTGAAGTTACACTTACATTTACGGGAGACGAGCCGGGAAATTTTGTCCAGCAAGTCGTTCCTTCGCCGCAGGCGATTACCGTCCGCCAGCATCATGCGTTTGTACAACTTCCCGATGCTGGATACCAGCCCCGTGCATACGACCCGCGAGCGGGTTATGGTATGATGCGCTACCATGATTATTCTACGCCCATCAGTGAACCGATCATGAAGCGTTTCATCAGCCGGCACCGGCTTTCCAAGAAAGACCCGAACGCTGCACTCAGCGAAGCGGTGAAACCGATTGTCTATTATCTTGACCGCGGTACACCGGAACCGATCCGCTCGGCGTTGCTCGAAGGTGCGAGCTGGTGGAATCAGGCATTCGAGGCGGCAGGATACAAGGATGCGTTTCGTGTGGAGATGATGCCGGAAGGCGCAGACCCGATGGATCTTCGGTACAATGTGATTCAATGGGTGCACCGTTCAACGAGAGGATGGTCGTATGGCGCCTCGATTGACGATCCGCGCACAGGAGAAATCATCAAAGGGCATGTCACGCTCGGCTCGTTGCGTGTCAGACAGGATTTTCTGATTGCTGAGGGCTTCATTGCCAACTACGAAGAAGGAAAACCGGTCGACCCGGCAATGCAAGCAATGGCGCTTGCGCGGCTGAAACAGCTTTCAGCGCACGAAGTAGGACACACGCTCGGACTTATGCACAACTACATTGCAAGCACATCCAATCGTGCGTCTGTTATGGATTATCCTCATCCTCTGGTAACGATCAAGAACGATTCTACGCTCGACATATCGAATGCGTACGCGACCGGCATCGGCGAGTGGGATAAAGTTACGATAGCGTATGGGTATCAAGATTTTTCTTCAGGAACAAACACCCAAGATGCCCTTAACAATATTATCCTCGAAGCAGCAAAGCGCGGTCTTACGTTTCTCTCCGATCAGGATGCGCGACCGCAAGGGAGTTCACATGCGCAAACACATTTGTGGGATAACGGTACAAACGCCGTTGACGAGCTTCAGCGCGTCATGAAGGTGCGGTCGATTGCGCTCAAGAATTTTTCAGAGAAGAAAATTCGTCCCGGCATGCCGATGGCGACGCTCGAAGATGTGCTGGTGCCGGTCTATATGGGACACCGGTATCAGCTTGAAGCTGCGGTGAAGACGCTTGGTGGGTTGAACTATTCCTACGCACTGCGTGGTAATGGACAAACTCCGACAGCGATCGTTCCGGCACGGGAACAACTTCATGCTCTCGATGTACTTCTGGCGACCGTGAAACCTGAGGCGCTTGCGTTGCCCGAAAAGCTCCTTGCGCTTATTCCTCCGCGTCCGGCCGGATACGAACGAAACCGCGAGCATTTCAAGGTACGAACATGGGCAACGTTCGATCCGTTGTCTGCAGGCGAGACCGCGGCAAACCTCACGTTAGGATTGATTCTTCATCCTGCCCGCGCCGCGCGGCTTGTTGAATTTCATGCGCGTAACAATAATAATCCGGGGTTGGGGCAGGTCATCGAAAGAATGTTTTCATCGACATGGTTGACAAATCATGGAAGCGGGTATCACGCCGAGTTGCAGCGGGTCGTTGACAATGTGTTGCTGTATCATCTGATGTCTCTTGCCAATAACAACGCTGCCTCTTCACAGGTACGCGCCATTGCAACGTTGAAGATTTCGGAGTTGAAGGATTGGCTGATGAATAAGGTAAAGCAAACAAAGGACGAGGATCAGAAAGCACACTTCACGTTTGCGCTCTCACAGATCAAAATGTTTGAACAAGATCCGAAGCAATTGAACCTGACGAAGCCCGTCGATCCCCCCGATGGTCCGCCGATTGGAAATTTCGATTGCGACATCGAATGATTGAAAACTCACCGCATTTTTTGTATATTGAACACGCAATGATGGACGCCCCGCCTCCGGCGGAGTTCGGTGCCCAGTTACCGATAACATTTAATACAAGATGGACGCTTAGCTCAGCTGGTTCAGAGCACCGCCCTTACAAGGCGGGGGTCGCTGGTTCGAACCCAGCAGCGTCCACAAGATGACACCCTGCCTTCTTGGGACAGTCGGACGGCGTTTAGAGCGCCGCCCTTACAAGGCGGGGGTCGTCCCGATTTGTAGAATCGGGACAGCGTCCACACGATGACGTCCCGCCTTCGGCGGGATCCTCATGTTGGTTTCTGCTCACTACGTTCGCAGACCAACATGGGACTTAGCTCAGCTGGTTCAGAGCACCGCCCTTACAAGGCGGGGGTCGCTGGTTCGAACCCAGCAGCGTCCACAAGATGACACTCTGCCTTCTTGGGACAGTCGGGCGGGGTTCAGAGCGCCGCCCTTACAACACGGGGGTCGTCCCGATTTGTAGAATCGGGACAGCGTCCACGAATATTTATTGTCAATTTTACATTGATTGCCATTAGATGAAAACATCCCTTCTCTTACTCATCATCATTATCGCTTTATGCGGAACGCTGCTTTCTGCACTCCTTGTCTCTCAGCATTACAATCAAGCACATGAGATAGCGCTTGTCAGTATGATGTGCGGTGATAACACTGTAGGCGGATGTGCCACTGTAAATCGCAGCACGTACTCCGAGCTATTCGGTATTCCGGTAGCCGCATTTGGGGTGGCGTTTTATCTTTCGTTGACGCTGTTAGTAGGTCTTGCTGTTGTTGGCGATGAATCATTGAAGCAAGCCGCTCTGCAAATTGGCTTTCTTATCGTATCCTTGGCAGTGGTAGTTGACGTCATTCTTTTGGCGATACAATTCTTTGCACTCGATGCTTTCTGTAATCTTTGTATCTCAACGTATGTCTGTACAGGGTTATTATTCGCGTTCTTGTTTTCTTCCGGGAAAAGAATCAGTCGGGTATCAATGTCAGTATTACTGCAAAGTGCGATAGGAAAAATGCTTTTTGCCGGATGGCTTATTGGCTCGTTGGGTGTAACATTTGGCGCGATAGCCTGGTCGAAAATGCTGGCGTATCAAGACCCGACACAGCTTGAAGCGCGCTTTTCAGAAACTGCAGTCAAGGAATATGAGGCAGGAGCCATGAAGAGTATTGACCTCACGAACACGCCGTTTAAAGGTAAAGAAAATTCGCCGATCAAGGTTGTGGTCTATTCCGATTTTCTCTGTCCGTGGTGCCGGCAGGTTGCCCTGACGTTCCAACAACATTTATCGATGTGGGAGGGAAAGGTCGTCGTGTACTACAAAAATTATCCTCTTGATCCTCTCTGTAATAAGCACCACGCAACCGCAGCACATAATGGTGCGTGTTTTGCGGCGCTTGGCGGACTCTGTGCAGAGCAGCAGGGAAAATTCTGGGAGTATCATGATCGGGCATACGAGAAGCCGCCGCGCGACGGTCGAGACCGTGACATCATCAATATCGCGCATGAAGTCGGCATCGATACCGTTGCGTTTAAAGCGTGCCTCGCTTCGTCACCTATGCAACGTACGATTCAGCGACAGGTAGAAGAAGCGTTTGCGTTTGGCATCGATGGCACGCCGCGTATTTTTATTAACGGGAAAAAGCTTCCACAAGTCGGTTATCTCAGAGCAGTACTTACCAGCGAAGCAAAACGCCTCGGTATTCCTCCGCTGGAAGGGCTAAACGAGTAGATTCTCTACTTGACAACGCAGTTTTCATTGCTTATATTGTTGCAGTTCATTCTCTTGAGGTATTTCAATTCTTTTTCATCATTTAGACTTAGTACTCTGTGAAGGCGTAACATAATAGACTAAAAACCCAAGGCATATACTACTATGCCGCAAATATTAAATATTACATACAGCAAGCCCGGATGTTTCTATTTTAATAGAAGCAACGGGTTTTTATGTTTTTACCTAATAATCAGATGATGCTTGAGAGAGAGACACGTATGAGAAAAAAATTTCTATTGTTTGCAATGACGTTAGTTGTTGTCTGCTCTGGCTGTAAAGAAGAAATAATAAAAGTTGTAGTACCGCCAGTGCAGCATCCGATCATTGGATGGTGGGAGTGGGTTGAAACTCAATTCATGTGGGGAATCATCACGCCTGAAAGATTGGGACGTACCGAAACATACAATTTCCGTCCAGACAGCTTGTTAGAAATATATCGAAATGATACATTGGTTCAGCAAAAAGCCTATTTAATTCTCAAAGATTCTACAAGCGTTGTTGAAACGCTATTGATTGAGGCTGGTGGAAGAGACGATTGGACTGCATTGTCGCTTTACATCGCAAATAAGGATACACTCTTTTTGGACGCCCAGATCGGCGAGCTTGAGCTCTCAAAATATGTGCGGGCCACACCCAAATGCGAAAATTAATTGATTCAGACAAACCTTTCAAATTCTATCCTAAGACAACTATGAACTATTCAATGAGATCAGCCATCGTCAGATGGTTACTATTTTTCCTGTGGGGTTTCCTTGGTCGGTGCTACGCCGAGGATCCCAAACTCTGTGAACTGCCATCTGGAACCGCTGCAGTTACAAGACCGGCGCTTAGCGGCAATGTCCAATACGTCATGTCTACTAACTTCAGAGTCCACTATACGCTCTCAGGAAGAGACGTATCGTCGTTAGCTTTTGCTCAAAACATTTCCAGTGCTGCTGAGTATGCTCGCACAGTCTACTCAAATCTTGGTTGGCTTTCGCCCCCTCCAGACGGAGGAACAGGAGGATTGAATCCTGACAACCTCTATGACATATACATCATTGATATGGACAGCTTAAGAGGACCAGCAAATAAAAACTCAGCGAGCTGCAGACCGGAGGGGCCTTACACAGATCCATACCCAAACGGAGCAACGAGTTGGATAGAAATCGATCGAGATTTCGATGATTTCCCATGGGTTCCGGGTATAATTCCTGCTGACACAATTTACCGAGCAATTACCGCTCACGAGGTGCATCATGCTTGCCAGAATCGATACAGGAAATTCCCCAACAGGCGTACTGTCGGTGACGTTCCACCATATCTATATGATTCGCTGTGGTTTTACGAGAACACATCTCATTTTATAGAAGACGTGGTCTATGACGATATAAACGTACTCTCGCGCGTACATCTCAAGTACTCTCCTGGTGATATTGTAAACCCGCTCTTTATCTTCCGTCAAAGCATCGATTTCAAAGAATTCTTGATTACTGGCGCTTTGTGGCCAACTTTCCTGCATGAATATTATGGTCCTGATTGCGTTCGTAGGGTATGGGAAAAAATTGGAAGCATACCTGGCAATCATTTTTCCTCGAAGATCGATGCTGCGCTCGTTCAGTACTACAACTCTACATTCAAGGAAGCTCTGAGAGAATATGCGATTTGGAGATTTTTCACTGGCAATCCGAACTCTGGTGGAAGGGCAGATGCATATCATTTCAGCGAAGCAGGTTCTTGGCCGACATCTGTGATTTTAAGAACGCATACGACATATGGTGGTATTGCTGGCAGTGGTGATCAAGATGAATATTTTCCAATGAGTCCTGGTGGAACTAATTTTGTAGTATTCTCTGGTACTCCGACAGCACTCCAGTTTAACTTGAATGCACAAGAAACATATGATTGGAGAGTCACAATTGTGGGACACCGTACCAACGCTCCTTCTTACGAAGCCACACTTGGTTTAGACTCATTTGCGATTAATGTAAGCAAGGTCTTGAAAGCCGGAACCGATTACCTTGTTCTTATACCGGTAAACGTGGATACATTTGTAACCATTAATCCGACGTATTCCTACAGTGTATCGGAGATTTCGAGCAGCCAAGTTACAAATACCGTATCAAGTGGGTGGAACATGGTCAGCGTGCCGAATGTGGTATCTAATTTCTCAAAAAGTTCGGTCTATCCAACTGCCGTTTCAAGTGCGTTCAAATACACTCCTTCTGGTTACAGCTCTCAGGATCCACTTTCCAACGGACCCGGTTATTGGGTTAAGTTTTCATCTGGGCAAAATATCACCAACACTGGCAAACCCTTGGATATTATGTGGGCTCCAATCAACTCCGGCTGGAATATGGTGGGATCGTTGTATCAAGACATCAGCCCTGATAAAATTTTCCCTTCAAAGGGAATATCCGTTACATCAAGATACCAACGTTATAATGGAACGGGCTATGACTCACTTGTTCCGGGAAATCCCAATTATTCGATAAAGAAGGGAGAAGGCTACTGGATCAAAGCCGGTGAAGCGGGATATCTTACGTATAATTCTACATCATCAGCAGCAGCACCATTACCGACAACCATTGATCCAAATCCGCCAGCCGCACCGCCGGGCCCTCCTGCAGCGCCAGTTCTTTCAGGAACAGTATCAAATACCCATCCCGCACTGACTTGGACATCAGTGGGTTCAAACATGACATATAAGGTATATCGCTATGAATGTGAGGGCTCTATTGATTGTAATTTACCAGGTTCTTTGAGATATGAAGGAACCGGTTTATCCTATACCGATTTATCTATCATTGTTGGAAATAAATTTGATCCGACAACGATGTGGTATTATGTAACTGCAACGGATAATTTCGGTCAAACATCTGCAATTTCTAATAAGAAATGGTTCTGGAGAGACGATGGCTATCAAGAAAAAACACGGCACAATAACGCCGATGAAGGAAAGACGACAGTATCTCCGAATGCGTATGCACTTGCAGGTAACTATCCGAATCCATTTAATCCGGTCACGCAAATTACATACAGTCTTCCTGAGAATTCATACGTTACGCTCAAAGTCTATAATCTGCTTGGTCAAGTTATAGCAACGCTTGTTGATGGAGTTGAAACTGCAGGATATAAGTCTGTCACATTCGATGCCGGTAGCTATGAGAGTGGTGTCTACTTTTACAAGCTCACAGCAGGAAGTTTTGCTCAAGTCAAAAAGATGCTGCTGGCAAAGTAGTATAAGCTTTCTTTTCATCATAAAGGCAGAGTCAACTGTTTGGCTCTGCTTTTTTGTTTTCCACTCACAAGGTTGTACATTAATTCATGCAAAAAGGCGATGAAATAATTTTGAATGTTGAAAGTCTCTCCGGCGACGGCAAAACAGTTGCGCGGCAGGATGGGATGGTATTTTTTGTCGAGAACGCAGTACCGGGAGATACTGTACGGGCTCGCGTGTGGAAACTTCAGAAAAATTTTGCTGAGGCACGGGCAATTGAAATCCTCACGTCCTCGCCTCAGAGAATCGAGCCGCGATGTAAACATTTTGGCGTGTGCGGTGGCTGCAAATGGCAAAATCTTTCGTATGAAGCACAGCTTCAGTTTAAGCATAAGCATGTCATAGACACGTTCAAACGTATTGGCGGCTTCGACGATCCCAATGTTCTTCCCGTGATTGGCTGTGATGAGCCGTATTTCTATCGGAATAAGATGGAGTTTACCTTCTCAAATTATCGCTGGCTTACCGATGAAGAGATGCAGCGCAAGGATGAAATCCAGAGCGAAGTTGCGCTCGGTCTTCATGTTCCGCAACGGTACGACAAAGTGGTGAATCTTGAAGAGTGCTGGCTACAATCAGAAATGAGTGCGGCGATTGTCAACACTGTTCGGGAAATCAGTCGTGTATGGAAGTTATCTGTCTATTCAACCGAAACTCACGCCCGCCCAAAAGATGGCGGGCAAGAAGGATATCTTCGTCATCTCGTCATACGTCAGGGAAAAAGAACGGGAGAGACGATGATTAATCTCGTCACGACGCACGATTGGCAGGAGGCAATGCAAAACATGACGAATCTGCTGCTAAAACAATTCCCCGGCATAACGACGATTGTTAATAATATTACTGACCGAAAGTCTATGGTGGCAGTTGGTGATAAAGAGAAAATCTATCACGGGTCCGGTTCTATCACAGAAAAACTTGGTGAGTATAACTATCGCATCTCGGCGAATTCATTTTTTCAAACAAACACGTTGCAGGCAGAGAAATTGTATGAGGTTGTAAAACAATGCGGCACATTGAAACCGATCGACGTTGTATATGACCTATACAGCGGTACCGGCTCTATTGCAATATACCTCTCTGATGCTGTAGAACGCGTGATTGGCATTGAGGTGGTAGAAAGCGCCATCGCAGATGCCGAACGCAATGCTCAGTTGAATAACGTTTCTAACTGTTACTTCTTACAAGGCGATTTGAAAGACCGGCTCACGAAGAACAGTCAGTGGTTGACTGAACACCCAAAGCCCACAGTCATTGTAGCCGACCCGCCCCGGAGCGGTATGCACGAAAAAGTTGTCAACCAAATAATCAAGCTCGCGCCCGAAAGAATTGTGTATGTAAGCTGCAATCCGGCAACGCAAGCACGCGATGCCGCAATGTTGGTAAAGGGAGGATACGAGTTACAAAACATCCAGCCGGTAGATATGTTTCCTCACACCGATCATATCGAGGCAGTTGCGCTATTTACCCGACGTAGTCGGAGTCTCGACTAAAGTTGGACCCGAACCTGATTTTCTTCCCACATAAATCGTTGCGGCACCGAAAGATAATGGTAATGCTTTAATCTCGGAAAAGCCGGCGACATTCATCAATGACAGAAATTCGCTTTGGACGGGAAACTGAACAATAGATTCCGGCAGATATTGGTATGCAGAATTGTGCTTTGAAATAATCTTGCCTAAAAGCGGTAGCCCGAAACGAGCATATACTGTGTAGAGTTGTTTAACGATTGGAGCAGTAGGTTTCGATAGTTCGAGGATGACGGCAAGCCCCTGCGGCTTCAGTACGCGAAACATTTCTTTCAGTGCCCGCAGGCGGTCGGCAAAGTTCCTGATGCCAAAAGCAACGATAGTACCATCAAATGTCTGATCGAGGAAAGGAAGCGAATGCGCATCGCACGAAACTATTTCTATCGGACATGAATGGTCATAGCGGGAGAGCTTTTGTTGAAACACGCTGAGCATGTTCAACGCAAAGTCAGTGCCGACAATACGTTGCGGGTGAAGCTTAAGGAGGTCGAATGAAACATCGCCGCTGCCAGCAGCGATATCAAGAAACATCCCGCCCCGCTTTTTCACCATCAGGCGGATAGCTTTTCTCCGCCAGCGTATGTCTAACCCGAAGCTCAAAAGATGGTTTAATTTATCGTACGTCGGTGCGATGGTATTAAACATTGCTTGTATAGTTTCAGGCGAAGTTCTATCCTGCATATAGTTTGTTTCAGTCTTCATTGCTAAGAAATTTCTTCATAAATGAGTAGAAAAGCAAGCGAGACAGAAATAAATAAAGAATGCGCGAAAAACGAGCTTGCATTTGTACTGCAAATCTTGTAAGTTCATGGTGTTTCGTTCTCATGTATAAGATATTCCAAAAATATTTTGTACTGCTGAATGTCGTATCTCTTTTGGGTATAAGCACGCTTGTCGGAGGCACATCCACAAAAAGTATTGTGGCATTTCGTGCAACTACCACTCTGCGTATCGATGGGCTGCTTTCAGAGGAGGCATGGCGATCAACAGTTCCCATCGAAGGATTCCGGCAGTTTGATCCTGATGAAGGTATGAATGCAACTGAGCGTACGAGTATCAGCATGTTGTACGATGATGATGCGCTCTACATCGGTGTCTATTGTTACGATTCACAGCCGGACGGGATTATCTCACAATTATCACGTCGCGATCGTTCGGTGCAAGCGGATAAAATTACTATCATAGTCGATTCATACCACGATCACAATACCGCATTTCTCTTCAGCGGCACTGTCTCCGGTGTTCAGGTTGATGGCATACTCTCCCAAGATGGTCGTGTGTATGACGTCGCATGGGATGCCGTGTGGGATTTTGATGCCCATGTCGTTGCCGATGGCTGGACTGCAGAATTCAGAATACCATTCAGCGCCCTTCGCTTTGCAGAACAAGATAGTGAATATGTTTGGGGAATTAATTTTCGTCGATTCATACCCCGGAAACAAGAAGTCGATGAATGGGTGCTGGTGCGACGTAACGAAGCGCCACCCGGAACAATTTCTTCGGTCTCGAAGATGGGGCATCTTTCCGGCTTACGTGCTATTCATCCGTCGCTTCATCTTGAGCTTATGCCATATCTTGTGTCAAAAGGAACGTACCTCTCTCAGCCCGCACCATTCCCATTGCGAAGCAAGTTCGATGCTACAGGTGGTCTGGATCTCAAATATGGTGTAACAAATAACTTCACACTTGATCTTGCTATGAACCCGGACTTTGGCCAAGTTGAGGTCGATCAAGCTGTCTTGAATCTTACGGTGTTTGAAACATTTTATCCTGAAAAGCGCCCGCTGTTCCTCGAAGGTTCTCAGATATTTTCGTTTGGAAACAGTTTTGATAGCCGCCAGTTACGTTTATTTTACTCACGCAGAATTGGAAGAGATCCGCCTGAACCACAATCTGATTCGGGTTATACAATAGTTGAACGTCCGCAATCTGCTAAAATATTGGCAGCCGGAAAACTGACTGGTAAAACAGAAGATGGTGTCACATTTGGTGTGCTAAGTGCAATCACCGACAGGGAAGATGGAATTGAAGAAGATCTTGCAGGTGCGAAGAAGCCTATCCGGTTTGCTACACGTTCGAGTTACAACGTTTTTCGAATGAAGAAAGATATTCTGAATTCCTCGCTTGGATTTATGGCAACAGGTTCCTTCAATGAAGAACAAACTCCTCGCATCAGCGGTGGGCTTGATTGGAACATTCGTCTTGGAGATGGTGTATACGCTGTCGATGGGTATCTCGCAGGATCGCAGTACTCAACACTTTCCGGAAAAAAGATATCGGGCGGTGCTGGCAAGCTTGCGTTGGCAAAACTTGAAGGAGATCACTGGTTGGCATTTACATCGTACGATTTCGCTTCACAGAACTTCTCGATCAATGAACTCGGGTTTTTCAGCGAGCCACGCGAGCACGGCGGGTACTTTCAACTTACTTACAAAGAAGATTATGCCGAAGTACCTCTGAGGAGGTTTTCTCTCACAGCGCAAACCGATTATCGTTGGAATCTCGATAACATCAAAACTGTAAGCCGGGTAGAGTTTCAACCGATTATTGAATTTAGAAACTTTTGGACACTTGATATTGATTATATCCATGACTTGCCGGCACATGATGATATGAATCGCGGTATCAACGGACTCTATCGTCGTCCTGATGGAAATAGATTATATCTGACGCTGGAAACTGATAGAGGAAAACCAGTTGTGCTTACACTGTTCTCGGGATATCAGAATTCTACAAAAGGTTTGAGCACTGTCTTCTCGACGTTCCAATGCACAGTGCGACCAAGTACATGGATTGAACTTTCACCTTCTCTTACATTCTATCATAGCAGGAATGAGGAGGCATGGGCGATTCCATACCTTATAGATGATCGCTACAATCTGTTTGGTGATCGTGACATCGATGAATACGATTTTTCATTACGCGGGACTCTGACATTTACACGCCGCGTAAGTCTGCAATTTTTTACTCAAGTCTTTCTTGCAAAAGGGCAATATGCTCATTTTAAGAAACTCGTCGGTTTCAACAATTTGTCATCGTATGATTACCCGAATTCACCTTCCTACGTTAATCCCGATTTCAACGAGAAGACGTTCAATGCAAACCTCGTCTTCCGGTGGGAATATCTTCCGGGAAGCACATTATATCTTGTCTGGACACAGTATCGATATGGTTACACCTCCTTCTATCAAAGAAGTCTCGGGGAGAATTTTTCCGATGCGTTCAAACTTCCTATGGATAACGTCATTCTTGCGAAGGTCAGTTATTGGTGGAGTTTGTAAGGATTGAGGATGTTAGATTTCGGATTGCGGAATTATTCCAACAAATTGTTGTTCTTACCGTAGCATCATCTATTCTTAGTGTCAACCGAAAGGTTGGCAATCTTGTCTAATTCTTAGAAAAACATAAAGGGATCCCGCTGATGTCCGCTGACGAAGAGCGGCAATTCATCCTTCAAGCACAGCAAGGCGATATGCATGCATTTCGTTTTCTTGTGGAGAGCTATATGAAGCAAGCGTATAATATTGCGTATGGTGTAGCGAATGATCACAACGATGCTCAAGACATTGCTCAGGAATCATTTGTACGGATGTATCGCTCGATAAAGTCGTTTCGCGGCGATGCGCAATTCAGTACGTGGATGTATCGTATCGTGATGAATACATCGTTGAATCATGTAAGCAAGCGAAAGACGACAAGGGCACGCGAAGTACGGGTGCCCGAGCATGTCATGATGGCGATTGGCTCCGATTCAATATCACATCAACAGACAGATACTCGCCAGCATATCGAGCGCGCACTTCACGAGTTGCCGACGCTGCAGCGTGTGGTTGTCATTCTGCGCCATCTCAATGGTCTTTCAACAAAACAAGTGAGCGGCATACTCAAATGTTCCGAAGGAACAGTGAAAACACATCTTCACCGTGGCTTGAAGAAGATGCGGACATTGTTAGGATTCTTAGAAAGTGAGATTGTGTGATGATGCATAGACAAGTAAAAAAGTTACTGTACGAGTATCTTCGAGAAGAATTGGATTCCTCGAAGCGAATAATAATTGAGAGACATCTTGGATCATGTTCAACCTGTGCGAATGAATTAGCAGAGCTAACTTCCGCTGTTGATGCACTTGATCTGTATTCATCTCAGCCAAGTGAGGAACGTACTCAAGAGTTTTGGAATGCGTTTGCATTTCAGGTGGAGGATCGCTTAAAGCAAGGGAAAACTCAGTCATCTGTAAGAGTTTCTTTTAAGTCACTCTTAGAGAAAGTTCTCTTGCTGCATCGACGAACGTTTGCAGCATATAGCAGTGGAATTGCAGTAGTTGTTGTATGCACGGTTGGACTTTTGTTATTCCGAGACACGCAGCAGCCGGCTCAGGAACAGCTTGTAGAACAACCTGTGTTAGAGCAGCAGGTGCCCGTTGAATTGGTTTCAGATAGATTGCATAAATATTTTCGTAAATCAAAAGTTCTGCTTGTCGGCATTGCCAACATGAACGCTGACGAAGAGGAACCGATTGATCTTTCGGCGGAGCGAAGGCTGTCGCGCAACCTCATTCATGAAGCGCGGTACCTGCAGAATCAGCCGCTGGATAAGCGTTCAGCACGATTAATTAACGATCTTGAAAAGATTCTTATTGAGCTTGCGAATATGGAAGAGCAGAGCGGGTTGTCGAACGTTGAAATCCTTCGCGGCGGTATCCATCAGGAGAACTTATTGTTTAAAATCCGTATGGCGGAATCGATGTACGATACATCAAATTTTCTTATCGCTAATAACAAATATTGAATGAGGTTACCAATGAAAACATTTTATTTTTTTTTGTTTATGGGAATGGCACTTAGCAATACTTCCTCGCAATTGAGAGTGCAAATGTCAACAGCAGTTCAGCCACAAATAGCTGTAGTTCCAGATTTGTTTGTTATAGATATGCCAGAAAACACCATGAGTGTCTATGTTGCGAATGCAATAACGTTTTCTGAAACATCCGATGACAAGAAGAAAGACCCAGGCTACACGATATACAAGGAAGCGTATAACCTGATCCTCGATGAAAAATGGGAGGGGGCGAGAAAGAAGTTCTCTGAAATGGTTAAGCAGTTTCCAAAGAGTGAATATGTTGATGATGCAAAATACTGGTCTGCTTTTGCACTAAAACATTATGACAGAAGTCGTGCCATAGATGCATATAAACAATTCATAAGAGAATATCCGCATAGTACATATTATGATGATGCAGTTGCTGATGCAAGTGATTTTGATATGCAGGTCTTAATTACCATGTCAGGTGTGGATAGCTTAGCATACTTTATTGATAGTGGAAGAGTGCGAGGATTTAGCTACAAATACATTCCAACTCAGGAGCCACCAACAACGCAAGATATAGAACGAATGGAGCACTCGCTAAAACGGCGCATGAAGCAGCAGGAACGATTATTTAGTAGGATGAATATTAAGCCGATGGCTCGTTGGCAAGGAATTTCTAAACCCGGATTAACTACTACTGTGCCTAGTTCTCTTTTTCCAGTTCTGGCGCCAGATGGTTTGCGTTCAGATGAGAAGCTTGATCCTGAGACTCGTTTGAAAATGGACGCCCTCTATGCGTTAGGAGAGACTAAGGAGGATTCCATGTCTTTCCAAACACTGCGCGATGTTGTAGTCAATCCCAACCAACCTCGCCAATTGCGTGATGCCGCAATGGATGTTCTCTCGAGTTTTAAGAAATTCGACGTGCTTCCTGTCTATCTTGAAGTAGCGAAAAAAGATACGAGCGAAGAAATTCAGAACGCTGCCATTGAGTATATGGGACAATTGTCGAACAACAAGAACCGTTCTATCGAAACACTTTCCGAGCTTTTCTACGTAATCCCAAAACATCGTGTACGTCAGCAGCAAACGGTACTGTGGTCGATTGGTGAGATCGGGAACGACAAAGCTGTTCACTTTCTCTCCAAGGTTGCACGTACGCATGAGAACTATGATCTTCGGAGCGATGCTGTTCATTGCCTTGGTACGATTGGCAGCGAGCAAGCACGCGCGGCCCTCTACGAAATTTTGGAAGGAAAGTAATCAACTCCTCTCTCCTCAATAAGGGTTGATCACACACTGTTCGTGGTCAACCTGCACACTTTTCCGAATTTGGGCGATAGCTAATCATAGTTATCGCCTTTTTTTTGAAAAAGATTTCAGGTTGACACTTTACGAGATTATGCGTACTTTCCAACGGTCGAATACGGCAATTGTTCTTATTTTCTTAGTAATTTACTATTACAAAACGATATCTTCACATTCTACTTTTCATACTCTTGGCATCGATAAACATCGTTGCTCAAGAGCTTCCATTTACACATTACTCACCTGAAAACGAAGTTAACCCGTTGCCCTCTGCCGACGTACGTTCGGTGTATCAAGATCGATTGGGATACATGTGGTTTGTCGTGTATTCTTCCGGACTGATTCGTTACGATGGTCATCATAATGAACGCTACACGACAGAAGATGGCTTGCCCGGGCTCGATGTACGGGAGGTTCTGGAAGATCACCTCGGAAGATTATGGGTTGCTTCTGAAGAAGGACTGGTTGTTTCGGAAAAACCACTGGATCAATATGAAGTGAACAATCGTATTCGTTTTACTTCGAAGCTTAGATCAACTCAGCTTATGCAAACGGCTGTTATCGAACATCGGTTGGCAATTGATACACAGGGTGCCCTCTGGGTAGGTACGAGGCAGCATGGCATTATCCGCTATCATTTTGTTAATGCCGATTCTGTTATTGCTGATACCATTACGACAGATATCGATGGTAATGGAAAAAATAAAGATGTTCGTTCAATTCTGGTTCGAAAGGATGGCTCCGTGTACGTTGGTATTGGCGGAGGAGACCTTATGATATTTCCAGCCGATGGTTCAACGCATGTTCTTCTTTCCGTGAAGGATGGCTTGCCGCGATTCAATGCGGATGTACTTTATGAAAGCCCATCCGGAGATGTGTTTGGTGGATGTCAAAACGGACTTGTCTGGGAGATAGTTGAGTCGGACGGGGTACGGCGAGTTGATGTTCGAAGCAATGAACTCGGAAGCAGAATTACGTGCATGTTCGAAATTAGCCACGGAACACTGTGGGTAGGCAGTGAAGGTTCAGGGATCTTGAAAATTATTGAAGACACTAGTCGAATAACCCAACACCGTTATTTTTACACAAAGAAGAATGGTTTGCTGAGTGAAAACATTAGTGCAATTGTAGAAGATCGTGAAGGTAATATCTGGATTTCCCAAATTGGAGGCATCTCGAAATTACGTTCCAATTTTGCTGCGTTCGGAAACTATACTTCAGTTTCGCATGGAGGTGATGCTCCATATCTCTCTAATCCGAATATCAATGTTGTTATACCGCCATCGCTTAATCGTCAACAGCTATGGATCGGTACTTCCGGCGGCGGGGTTGTGCTCATTAATCAAGATGGTAGAGTAGAAAATATTCAGACCGACCGAGGATTGCGTCATGATTGGGTAAACGGGCTTGCGCTGGATGGAAGCGGAAGAATCTGGATCGGAACAGTAGCAGGGATAAATTGTCTCTCATTGAATACGAGCCAGCTCCCCCCGACTTCAAATCATACAAAGACTATTTCCGTTGCCGGAGGAAAAGCGATTCTTGCAGGATATGAAAAAACCACAATTTATACTTGCAAACGTATACAGTTGCCCACAGGTTTGCAACGTGAGAAATATCAAGAAAGCATGTGGTTTATTGGATATCAACATATCTATTGCTTGATTGAAAACGAGTGGTTTATTTTTCATACTGCCTCGGGACTTCCCGCGACCTACTTTGATGCAATTGTCATAGATGACAAAGGATATCTTTGGGTTGGAACACGTGATGCGGGGTTGTATCGAAGTCAATTTCCGATGTCGGTCAAGACACTCCGAGAGCTTCCTGCAAGAAACTACAAATCGAATATTGAACACGATAGCCGAAAGTTAGGTAAAGAAATTATAGCTTCCGTATTTGAGTTGAAATGGAGCGAATCTACTGGAGCGCCCTCCAATCAGATGGAAATGATGGAATGGCGTGACGGTGTGTTATGGATAGGAACACCGGAAGGTTTGGTTGCATTAGAAAACGATCCTCCTGTAGCAACGACAATAATTACAACAGCAGACGGTTTACGGGGAGGAGATGTCACAAGTCTCGCATTTTCCACTGTCACAGGAACGCTTTGGGCAGGAACGAACGGTGGGCTTGCGGAAATTGATCCTGTAGGGCGAAAAGTTATCAGAACGATTACGAAGCAAAATGGTTTGATCGATAACGAGGTTTGGTTTTATGGGTCTGTCGCTGTAGATGAAAATGGGACTGTGTACTTTGGCACTGCGAAAGGGTTGGCTCTCTATTCTCCCCAATTCGATAAAACAAATACAACCTTGCCTATTGTGAAGTTGCAACGGACTGTTGTTACACAAGACATCAACGGTGATAATGAGACAAACTTCGAATATGCTGCCTTAAGTTTTGCCAACGAGCGTCTCGTACGATACAAAACACGATTAGTAGGATATGATAAAGATTGGTCAGCGGAAAAAACAGACGTAACAATTCGCTACACGAATTTGCCCGCATTTTTCTTTGCAAAGGAATATACGTTTGAAGTTCTTGCTTGCAATAACTATCGTGTCTGGACCGAAACCCCAATACTCTATACATTTTCGATTCAGCCGGCATGGTGGTTCCGCTGGTGGTGGCTCTCGTTAAATGTGGTGATGCTTGGAGTAATTGTGTATGCTTATAGTCGTTACCGTGTCCGAAGGTTAGAGGAACGCAGCAAAGAACTTGAGAAGACTGTTGAAGAGCGTACTCATGAAATCAGCGTGAAGGCAAATCAGATTCGTTCACAATCTGATCAATTGGTCGCCCAGAACAGAGAGCTAGAAGAGAAGAACCAGGAAATCGTTAAAACGCAGGAACAATTGATCAGGCAGGAAAAGCTTGCATCTCTTGGTGCGCTGACGGCAGGCATAGCACATGAAATCAAAAATCCATTGAATTTTGTCAACAACTTTTCTGAGTTATCTATTGAGCTCATGCAAGAATTGCGGGAAGATCTCATAGCACATAAGGAACGGTTCGATGGAAAAACATTTTCTCGTATTGAAGACACACTTACAGATATGGAACATAATTCAAAAAAAATCAATGAACATGGCAAGCGCGCCGATGGTATCGTGCGCGGTATGCTGCTTCATTCTCGCGGTAAATCCGGTGACCGCATGCCTACCGATATCAATCAGCTTTTAGAAGAATACGTTAACCTTGCCTATCATGGATTACGAGCACAAGATTCGAGTTTCAATATTACTATCAAAACGGATTATGATAAATCTATAGGCATGCTCGAAGTTGTTCCGCAAGATTTAAGTCGAGTGTTTCTTAATATCGTTAATAATGCATGCTATGCTGCTAACGAGAAAAAGTTGAAAGCCGGTGCATCATTCTCACCTCAACTGAATATTTCTACAAAAAATTTGGGGAACGCTATAGAAATTAGAATACGTGATAACGGAACAGGTATTCCAAAAGAAATCGCCGACAAGATTTTTGATCCATTCTTTACCACAAAACCGACGGGGAAAGGCACAGGGTTAGGATTATCGTTGAGCTACGATATTGTTGCGAAAGAACACGGGGGCGAGCTAAGAGTAGAATCAGATCCAGGAAATTATACTGAGTTTATTATTAAGCTTCCAGTGGCAAAGAAGTAGAAAGGCATCACATCTGAACTGTGTATAGAAAAAGAGGAAGCAATGCGCTTCCTCTTTTTAGTTTCAGGACAATAGAAGATTAGAAACCGCCGCCGCCGCCGCTCGATTTATTGATACCCGTATATACACTCGTAGCATCGCTGAACGAGCTCGAAGGAGCCAGAGGCGTCATACCAGAGCCTGATGCTGAGGATGAACTATTTGCGATGAGAGCTTCTCCCCAGCCTATTAATGTAAGCTGTAAGGAAGCATCTGTCGTAATAATGCCATGGTTCGAAACGTGGTTGAACTCTAATGCAAGCAATTGCTGCATTAAGGCATCAAGATCTGTTTTCACAGGTTTGCTGAGAATATTAAGAGCAGCCTGCAACCCATCGCCAGGGCTAAGTTGAAATGGCTCACTCAATACCAAACCTCTAATCCTTGAGATATATGCGAGCAAACTATCCTTTTTGACAACCGGGGAGCCGCTTCCACTGATGGCAGATTGAAGCTGCTTTTTCCAGAATCCCGGGGTCAAGCCGTTTGTTGGAAGGATGCCAAATTTTAGATCGTTCGCGAGTTTACCTGACTTTGGCGCGAATCCAAAATTGTTACCTGTTGAATTTGGCCCGACAGTAACATTGAACGAGCCGGCAGTTGTCGATCCTAAATACGTGGTTTGTGTTCCTGCTACTGTACCGGTGTCAACTTTGACGATATAATTTCCGGCAGGATAATCTAGGAAAATAAAATTGCCGTTTGCATCGGTTGTAGTGGATGCAAGTAGTGTACTCAATGCATCGCAGAGGTTTACCGTGACACCGAGAATACCAGTTTCAGCTCCATCTCGTACGGAGTTACTGTTCCCGTCGGTGAATACAGAGCCAGAGATGTCAAACACACGAGCACATGCACCTGTAATAAACCCGACTTCTGTCGTACTGTTACTCTTCACCGAAGTCAGAATAATTCCTTGTTTGACAGTTCCCGGATATGTAAGAGAAAAATTAAAGGTGTTTATTGTGCCAGAACCGACAGCAGGGCTCCATTCGATTCCTGGATTGATAGTAGCATCATTGCTATTTTGTTTTCCATTGCCGGGAACATATGCAGCAAGCGCCGGTGCACATGATGGAAGCTCAAGCCTGAGCGCCATCTGCACTGCAGGTCCAGTTACCGTGTAAGAAAATGTCGTCTGGTTATTTGCAAGCGTACGTCCGTTGTATGTTACAGTGAAACCGGAAAGTACAACGCTTTGAGGGAACACAACACTTAAGGGTGTTGAAGGATTTTCAACACTTGAATTGGCATGTGTCGATCCTCGAGTCATCATATCATGTGATGTCACCTCTGTAGGGTTTTTTGTTTGCTCACAACTCCAGAATATTATGCCTAAGCAAACTATTAAGAACGATGTCGAGATTATCCGTTTCATTGTGCTTCTCCTTTAGTGAATGTTTGACGTTAAATGGTTTAGTGATTAATACGAATTCAATGTAACTAAATGACTTTATTCTTATAAAAAATGGTATTTGAAGATGATTTTGAGATGGCTACAGACATCTGTGAGTCACATGTGAAAATGATAGCACGCAAATGTAATATTTTTTTTTGACAAATGCTAAATAGGAATCCCCGTTTTACTCGTTACGGTATTTATTCATGAATACACTATCTGAGGGAAATACAATGATGGAGACAAAATGTTTGTTAATGTATTCCTCATTTTGTATTATAGCAAATTCAAAAATAAACCTCCCAATGAACTTAAGAAATCAGAAACTCCATTTTTTGTTGATATTAACAGTATTATTTGCCTTTATATCTGATAGGGCTGCGTCAGGCGATAATCAACAAACTATACGCGCCTCTCGCATCACTTCCCCCATACGTATTGACGGCATTTTAGATGAAGAGCTTTGGAAGCTTGCTGCGCCGGTAACTGAGTTTACTCAGCGTGATCCCGACGAAGGGAAACCGGCAACAGAACGCTCTGAGATTAGAGTGGTATATGACGACGAAGCGTTATACTTTGGTTGTATGTTCTATGATAATGAACCTGAGCAAATTGTTTCCAGATTGACACGGCGAGATAATGAAATAGAATCTGATCGAGCATCTCTCCGGATCGATTCGTATCACGATCATCAAACCGGTTATGAGTTTACGTTTAATGTTGCAGGAGTTAAAATTGATATCCTGCAGTACGATGACGCAAACCGCGAAGATGATTCTTGGGATCCGGTGTGGTATGTACAGACAAAGATTAATCCTCAAGGCTGGTCAGCCGAAGTAAAAATCCCATTTCATATATTGAGATATAAATCCTTCGTTGATGATACAGCTGAAAATGTTTGGGGCATTAATTTTTTTCGCTATATCAGTCGCAAACAGGAATCTGTTCGCTGGGCATTTACACCAAAGAGTCAGAGTGGATTCATTTCCCGCTTTGGGCATTTGACAGGACTTCGCAACCTCCCTGAGCCACGCCAGATTGGAATCTTACCATTCGTTACGAGTAAGCAAAGTTATGATCCGGCATCGTCGTTTCGAGATCGCACACAGAAGTTTCTTGGAAATATTGGTGTTGATTTTAAATATGGGCTCTCAAGTAATTTCTCGTTAGATGGGACAATTAATCCTGATTTTGGTCAAGTAGAAGCTGACCCAGCAGTACTCAATCTGTCTACGTTTGAGACATTTTATCCTGAAAAGCGTCCCTTCTTTGTTGATGGAACACAGATCATTAGATTTTCCACTTTTGGTGGTGACTTTGGTCCCGGGATGTTTTACTCACGCAGGATTGGCAGAGCTATTCGTGAATTTGAAGTGAGTGTGCCGCCGTCAGGACAGATCATTGACATGTCGAACAATACCACTATCCTAGGTGCTGCAAAACTTACGGGCAAAACAAATGGCGGATTGTCTATTGGTGTGCTGCAAGCATTCACTGAGAAAGAAATAGCGACAGTTGCAGATTCACAAAATATTCGTAGTCAGCAGATCCTTGAGCCGTTTGCCCATTATAATGTTATTCGATTGCGGCAAGACGTACTTTCAAATTCAAATGTTGGAATGATCTTCACAACAGTAGCAAAACAATCTCGAGCACCTGCGTTTACGAATGGTTACGATTGGAATTTGAAGTTTGAAAACAATACGTATTCGTTAGATGGTTTCCTTGCTTTGTCACATACAACAGGGCGTAACGATGAGCGAATTACCGGTTCAGCGGGGAAAACTTCTTTTGCTAAAATAGCTGGGGAACACTGGCTCTGGTCATTAGGGGCAGATTATACTTCAAAGAAATACAATATCAATGATGTTGGTTTTTTCTTCAGTCCGAATGATTGGGGTGGTGTTACTTCGTTAACCTATAAAGAGGATGTTCCTGCCAAGTTTGTGAGAAATTATAATATTAACACTTCAGTCCATTATCGAGATAACTTTGATGGTGACAATCTTTTCAAAAATACCGGTCTTCATGGACAAATGCTTTTTGTTAATTATTGGCGCATGACAGCTAGCGCTGAAACTGATGTTGGATTGTATGATCAATTTGAAACACGTGGAAACGGTCTTTATCGTAAACCAGTAAGTTATTCTACCAGCACCTATCTTTTTTCTGATGAGAGAAATGATATTATTTTCAAGCTTGGTCAACGATTTGCATGGGATAACAAGTTAAAGAATGCTTTTGCAACTGAAGTTGGCGTTGATATAAGACCGCTTTCGTGGATGGAATGGAGTGTGGAAGGAGAGCATCAAAAGGTTATTAATCAAGAAGCATGGGTTACTAACGTTGGCGGTGCACCTGTCTTCGGTGATCGTACAACAGATCAATATAATATGATTCTTCGTAGTACTATTACTTTTACACGAGAACTAACATTACAACTCTATGGACAAATCTTTTTGGCTAAGGGGCATTACGCTAATTTCCGAGAGCTTGTAGGATCATCTACATTCATTTCGACTTCATTTACATCAAATTCTGACTTTAATAGTCAATCGATGAACAGCAATGTGGTGCTTCGATGGGAGTATTTGCCTGGCAGTACGCTTTTCCTAGTTTGGTCGCAAGCTCGAAGCAACGGGGATGTTAATTATTTCACTTCATTTAGTAATGATTTCAATCAGGCTTTCCAAGTACCGCCATCAAATGTACTATTGCTAAAAATTAGTTACTGGTGGCATATATAAAAGGAGAGAAGCGGCTGTCGGATAGTGATCAACCGCTTCTGGCTTGTGTTGGGAAGGTGTAACAATTATTTATGGTTTTCGACCTCGAGATGTTGTTCGTTTGTCAACGCGTTCACGGTTTCTTTCTTGTATCCTTTCAGGTTTTCGTGTATCGGTCTCCTTATTGAGCTGCGGTCTCTGTACCTTAGGTTCATTATTGCGTTCCTGTTGACGTTGTTGACTCCAAGTATCTCTGGAAGATTCTCTATTTGCGCGTCCTCTCACTCGCTCATCGTTATTGTTTTCTTTTGAGGGCACACGGTGTTGCTGTCGATCATATGCTCCGCGGTTGATGAGATCGCGATTTACACGATCCTGATCTGATTGTGAGTGATCCATTCTTTTACGAATCGGCTGTTGTGCATCTCTCCGATTATCATTATCTAAGTTAGGCCGAAACACCTCAATATGCTCTCGGCTGTTCTTGCGTATAATTTTATCTCCAGATCCTCTATTGTTTTCAACGACCTCAACTTGATTGATTCGAACATTTCCTCGTCTCTCAATGATTCCAACATCGACACCTCGATTAATTATTCGATCATTTTCCGATCTTATCGTAGCTGCTTGCCGAGTGTTGTTAAATATCCTTCGTGTTCGCTCAATCGGTTGCACATAATCAACGATTCGCGTTGATGTAAAATTTCTGCATTGAACAAAATTCCAATAATGTACAGGTGCTACCCATCCGCGGGAAAAAGTAATTCCAATCCTGATATCAAAAGTAGCAGTCGGAGATAATGGAGCCCAGCCGATATAACTGTCATCATATCGCCATTCTACCCATGCAGGTCCCCAAACATTATCGGGTATCCATATCCAACCATAATAATCATCATACTGCCACCTGCCATAATGAAACGTAGCCCAACCGAAGGGTTCATATGATGCCCAATACCACCCATAAGCTGTCCAAATCCAACGGCCGTTCATGTAAGGGCGCCAGTGACGTCCAACGTTGAATGGTCTCCATGCAAATCCAAAATTGCAGTCGACCCATTCGCCATAAGGTGCAAGCGATGATTGGAAATATCCATATTGTCCATCAACCTCAAACCTGTTATGTCCATTCTGATGTCCAAATTTATGATGTTTTGATTCAGAAATGCTCAGTGAAACCATGACCATTATGAATAAGATTACAAGCCGTTTCATTGTAAACTCCATTTGCATTCAATGTTATACATACTGTTTATTCTTTGACAACTGCTATGCCATAAATATTTGGCAAAATCTTCTAAATTTTTACAAAATGATAGATTTCAATGGCTACAAAACAAGACATGCTCTATAATCGTGTATATTGGATAATTATACTTGACTTTCTCAAAACAAAAGTATACTTTACTACCAGTAGTACCTATCTTAGTACCGCTGGTTTTCACTCAAAGCTACTAATTCTTCCAAATTAACGTGCTTAATAATATACATATACGAAGGTCGTACTATCTCTGTCTCTGTACGTTGATTTTCCTCTTCAAGGGAAATTCACAGCAATTGGCGAAAGATAATTTTCTTACTTTTGTGAACAATACGCAGAGCCAGATTTACTTTTTGAGTGATACCCAGCTTGAAACGCCTACCGATGAAGATCTCCGTTTGTGGGCGAAAGCGTTTTATTATTTCAGGGCACGTTCTTTAGATAGTTGTAAGAGTATCCTTTCACAACAGAACTATTCCTTAACCCAAATGGCGGACCATCGTACAGGGAATATGTATGATATTATTAAGGAGAATATTCCCATTAAGAAGGGTTGGGGTACATTTATTTTTAACCGCCAACGTGCAAAAAGATTGTTTGTTCATGTTACTCACCCTGCTGATGACGCATATGTTATGCAAATTGGAGCAGAGTTGTTCCGGAGTACACGGGCAGAATGGTTTTACATAGGTGGGACTAGGAAGAATAATCGTGTACAAAATATCCCTCTTGATCCGGCGCGCAATAAGCGCAGTTTATTTCAGCACTGGCATGAGATATTTACAGACCTCACACATATTTCGATCTCTTTACACGGATTTGATAAGAATTATTATCGTTCTCCTATTTCTGATGCTGATGTTGTCCTAAGTAATGGGAAAACGTCTGATGACCAATGGGGTATTTCTCAGATCAGTCTTGCTTACCGAGATAGTCTGAGAAGCAGTGGTTTTGCGACCGCGCTTGCTATGTATGATTCCGGATTTGCATCACTATCTTGGGGCATAAGCCCACAGGGCATTTTTTCAAACGATAGCGTTGGTTTTGGTCATTGGCTTAATATTGAGTTATCAAAAGAGATTAGGAATAATCCATTGGCATATGCAAAGTTTATTGCATCAACGGACAAGGCATTAGAAGTCACGGGTAAGAAGATATCGCAGCAGGTTAATCGTGCTTTTGGATTGGTATCGCCGCGTTCTGTGCGACTTGGTTCTCGGCAGGGTATGTTATTTCCTCCCTCAACTAATGATACATATCGAATAGTGTCATTTAATGCGGGCGTTTCAAAACGTGATACTATTGATATTCGTATGGGAAGCTGGCTTCAGTTTCCGGGTTCATCGCGATCGATTTCGGAAATTTCTCAAATGGATAGTTCCGATGAAAGTATTGTGCAGATGTTACGGACGGCAAAAAAAATCGCCAAGGGAACTTCGATTACGAATATAGTAAGAGAATCACCATCAGACTATTCTTCGCTTATGCATTTGCGGAACCGTGCTATAAAAGATTCATCTCTTTATGAAGAATCAGAAAAGGTTATCAATAAACCTTTACAAGTACATCGTATTCCGCTTCGTCGGCGTGCCATCGTCTCAACAGATCGGCTTCCATCAGACATTACGCCATATCACTGGCAGGGATCAGTAAGTAAGCAATTTCCTTTAACAACGTATTTGCAATTTGGGGATGAGAATATTGCGTTTGCTGAGGAAGAAGAAATGCCTGATTTTCTGATACCAATTATTAACCGCACATATAAAAGGCATGATAAGCCATTCGTAGGGCTAAAAATGAGCCACATGCTTGCTCAACATATCGCGAGGCTCGTTACCGAACATAGTAAGAATCCCAAACAAATAGAATTGCTCGCTGAGGTAACTGATACGGGCGACTACTTTCTCAGAATATTCCCCAGTTCTAACACTCAACAAATTGCACAATTAATTAAATAAATTCCCTTCTCTCAAGTAATAAGTTCAAATTGCTTATTTTAAAGCAAATAAGGCAGTTTATGTTGTTTTTAATAAGTAATTATAAGGAAAATTAGAGCGTATTTGTTTCCAGCTGTGACAGGAATCTCTTGACAATAACTGGAAAAAGTGGTATATATGTGGAGTTTTTTTACGGGGGCATGTGAAATATTTACAAGTAATTTAACAATTGATTTTTGTAATATAAATCTTAGTTCCCTAATTCAATATATCTTTCATCAACTCATAAGGAGTAATGTATGAAATATTTTTCGTGTGTTGTAGTTCTTCTTCTCCTGGTTTCAATGTGGGGATTTGCGGCAAACAATGCCGGTGGAGAACAGATGCGTGGCGTCAGCTCAGCCCGATCAGTTGAGCCAAGTGTTGCAAAACCATCGCTTCATCCAACTGGTCCCACTGTTGCCCCTGGAAAGTTTTTTGAGGTACCGCTTCGTTTCGATGTTCCGAAAGAACATATCGATAATCTTAAAAAGTCTGAACACATTTCTGGTCAGCTTGGTGGACGAGAAATTCATTACGACAAAAATGTAGGCGGTGGTGCGCTTGCTCCAAGTCAAGGAACAAATTTCAATGGCATAGGCCAAAACGGTTGGATTCCATATGATGCGGCTGTGGCTGTCGGTCCAACGCATATTATCGACATGACAAATGCACAGTTTGGAATCTACACACGAGCAGGAGTCAATGTCAGTACAACACAATTTGCAACATGGTGGGGAACGGCTGCCGGAACGCCGTTTGATCCAAAATGTTATTATGACGCATCAGGACATTTCGTTATGCTTGCCACCTCTGTAGGAAACGGTCTTGCAAACATATACGTATCAGTATCCCAAACGTCTAATCCGACCGGCGCTTGGTGGAATTATACGTTCGACTGGCGTTTGAACGGTTCTACGATGACGAGTAACTGGGGAGATTTCCCGAACATTGGGCATAACGACAATGCAATTTTCATTAATACGAATCAATACACTATTAGCTCAAACTCATTCCAGTACTCTAAAGTTCGTGTCTTAAGTAAAGCACAGTTGCTTAGCGGTGCAGCTGCTACATATACAGATTTCACAGGTATGTTGAACGCAGATGGAACAAGTGCATTTACTGTTGTGCCTGCGCGCTCATTGAGCGCGAATACATCCGAGTACCTTTTAAACACTCGTTCCGGCGGTGGCAGCAGTGTCACTTTATGGCGTATTGATAATGCCCCGAGTGCACCAACTCTGACGCGAGTTGCGACAGTGAGCATTGGCGCCTTTTCGGTTCCACCCGATGCAAAACAGCCGGGTACAGGTATCCTCATTGCGACGAATGATTGCCGTACACAGGATGTTACATGGAGAAACGGCTTCCTCTCTACCGGATTTGCTGAAAGAGTAGGAAATGGCAATCAACGACGCTCCGCAATTCGTTATCTGAAAATAAGCAATGCTGGCGCAATTAATAAAAACATAACATACACTGCAAGCGGTATTGCTATGTACTTCCCATCTGTTACTTCGGATGTAAACGATAATATGTTTATGTCGTTCAGCAGATCAAGCACAAGTGAATATGCTTCGATGTATCGCACGGGTATGCTGACGACAGATGCCGCGATACAAGCAAGCTCATTGGTCAAGGCTGGAGTCGCGACAAACACGTCAGGACGCTGGGGCGACTATAATGCTACAGCAAATGATCCGCTCGATGGTACCGATGTGTGGATGTACGCAGGTTGGGCAAACACGTCCAATCGTTGGGCAACATGGAATGCAGCAACATCATTCGGTACACCGCCGGCAACACAACCCCGTGCAGATCGTGTTGAAGGTTCTGGTTCTCCATTATCGTTTGCTTTGAAAGGGAACTTCCCGAATCCTTTTAACCCCACAACGACTATCTATTACACTCTTCCAGAAGAGATGCATGTCCGTTTGACGGTCTATAACGTCATTGGTCAGGAAGTGGCAACGCTGTTGAGTGAAACCGTGAATGCGGGTGATCACCAGACGATGTGGAATGCAAGTGGCGTCCCGAGCGGTGTGTACTATTATCGCTTGGAAGCCGGATCGAATGTAAGTATAGGAAAGATGTCGCTTCTCAAGTAATTTGGCAATTTCATTATAACGACGAGAGCCGACGGTATAGTATCCTGTCGGCTCTTTTTATTTATAAGGTATCAGTAAAAGTCTTTCACGTGTGAACTGGAAATATAGGACATATCAACTTCTTGCGGCTCTTGTCGCGGTGAACTATTTTGCATTTCGCGTTGAATTGTTCGAAGACGAATATCGCGAAAACCATCCTCAGTATTCTGACCTGTTGTCGTTTACTCGTCCGACATTGACGTGGGAAACGTTCGATAAAGATAATGCCCCGCAGGCATTTGTTATCAACGTTGAAACTTCTACTCATTTGCTTTCTGTATCACCAATCGAATATTATTTCAATCTTCAGTCCCTTTCCGACCCTCAGCCTGTACGAGATAAATCGCCGCCTGTTCCATTCTCTGAATATTAATCCTTCTTTTTATTAAGTACAGATCATCTCTACATTGTTTTAGAGATGGTAGGTATATAATTATTCATCGTGAGAATGTTCTTATCAGCTTCGAAATATAACAACGAAGCTGAAAGATTGTTTTACTGTCGGCATTATTTTTTTAGGAACCTATTATGAGTAAAAGTGTAGTACTTGTCGTTTATCTTTTTCTTACAACACAAGCGCTGTATAGTCAACAAAAAGAAGACAGTGTACGGTACCATTTTGAGCCTGTGACCGTTACAGCAACGCGAGTTACTGAGGGTTGGCTGGGGGTTCCACTTGCTATCAATATCCTTGAGCGAAAAAACTTGGAACAAAAGCGAGGATACGGGCTTGATGAGATTCTGTTAAGCGTTCCCGGTGTGTTTGCGCAATCACGGTATGGTAATCAGGATGTGCGTTTGACGATACGAGGGTTTGGTGCGCGCGGTGCGGGCGCGCGATCCAATGCCGGCACATCGCGCGGCATTCGTTTGCTGATTGATGGATTTCCAGAAACAGAGCCTGATGGAAGAACCTCGTTCGATCTTGTCGACCTTTCCAATGCAGGTAGTGTGGAAATCATTCGCTCAAATGCCTCAGCAATCTGGGGAAACGCTGCAGGAGGTGTCGTGAGTATTAGCTCGAATTCCCGATTTGAAAAACCGTTTCTGTCCTTTCAGACCATGTCTGGCGATTTTGGTTTTCGTAAGCAAACGCTATCATTTGGGACAATATTTGATGCAAGTCGGTTTTTTCTGTCGTTGAACAATACAACGTATGATGGATGGCGAGTACATTCAAACAGCGCCCAAACATTACTCAATACCGGTGTTGTCTCACAGGTCGGAGAGCGAACAAAACTTGGAGTTTATTTTTCAGCAACTTCAAACATCTTTCGCATTCCGGGTCCTTTGACCCAGCAACAATTTGATGATGATCCGCGTCAGGCAGATTCGGTGTTTATTCGGCGGGACGAACGCCGCTTTAACCGTCTTGGACGTTTGGGTGTAACGCTTTCGTACGAATTTGATGACGACAACTCTCTCTCGGTATCATCCTACGTCAGCCCGAAGTATTTACAACGCTCAGAGCGGAATAGATTTCGGGATTTCACTCGCTATCATCTTGGCGGCAGCGCACTGTATCGTAAACGATTTGCATTGGGCAGTGATTTGAAGAATACATTATTGTTTGGTATCGATGAAGCATATCAGGATGGAGCAATTCTTTTTTACGATCTCACGTCCACCGGTGGGCGGGGAACGACATTGCGTGCGAATAAACGAGAAGGCGCAAACAGCTTCGGTTCATTCTTTCAGGATGAACTGATATTCAGTGAAAAGGTGAGCGTTCTCATTGGTGGACGTTATGATAACATCGCATATTATTATGATGATAACATCACGCCAAAATTGAACGACAGTAAATCGTTCGAGCATTTCACTCCGAAAATTGGACTCACGCTTCGGCTTTCGTCGAACCATAGTCTTTATGCAAATTTTGGAGGCGGCGTTGAAGTCCCTACGGGCAATGAAGTCGATCCATCATCTACGTTTGGCACCGATACTGTGCAGGCGCTTAATCCGCTGCTCGAGCCGATCACATCGACAACTGCCGAGATTGGGATGAAGCAGGTCTTCCTTTCAGATGCAAAAAACGTGTTCGATATTATCTCGTACGATGTGGCTGTATATTGGATTGAAGTGCGAAACGATATCCTCCCCTATGCAAGCGGCGCGTTTTATTTCACTGCGGGAACAACCCAACGTTATGGGATCGAGCTTGGCGGGCAAATACAATTCGTCAATGGCATTTCGTTGAGCACAGCGTTAACATTTTCAAAGAATATCTATGACGAGTACCTCATTGATTCAGTCCATTATGGAAACCCCGGGAAATATTTGAACCTGAGCGATAACGAGATGGCGGGAGTGCCGAGCGCATTTTACAATGTCGATGTGCGCTATGCGCCCACATGTCTCAAGAATTTATATGTTAAACTTGGCGTACATGGTGTGGGCTCATATTTTGCTGATGATGCGAATCGATATACTGTACTTCCCTATACGGTTGTTGATGGTGTGTTCGGAGTGGATCGTTTGGCGCTGGGGGATGACAGGTTTACGTTGAGCACCTTCGTAGCTATCAACAATATCTTCGATAGAACGTATGCAGGTTCAGCGTGGATTAATCCTGACCTCGTGGGCGGCGTGCCGGTGTACCTTGAAGCCGGACTTCCTCGGAATGTTGTAGCCTCACTTTCATTTGGCTGGAATTTTTAACCTTTGCAGTCATATACATAACCCCGATGAATGCAAAAGGTGTGTTAGCAGTCTTTTTTCTTACGATTCAGTTTAGTATATTCGTACACACGATTACTCATTACTTTCAGAATATATATGACGACAAAGGCACCATCAGCAGTGCAGGAATTTCCGGCAGAATCGCTTGAGAAGAAAGCATACGCCAGTGTAAGCGCCATCCCGACAGAGGAGCCCAACGACCGTAACCGCCTTGCGTATCACGTCTGGCGGTGGCTGTCGACAAAGCAGGGAACACTGGAACAAGCCGTTGCTGAATCAGGTGCGCGGCTGCACGTCTCGAAGCCGGAAGCTGTCAAAATTATCCACGAAGCGTTAGTTAAACAAGGTATAACTCAGTAAATCGAAGGAAATTCTGTCTCTCAGAACAATAGCCACGACCTTTAGGTCGTGGTCTAAAAACTAGAGAAAAATTTGGGCTTTAGCCCATGATAATTCCATACTCTAATAATGGGTTAAAACCCATTGGTATTGATTGCATATATTGGCCACGAGCTGAAGCTCGTGGCTATTTGCTCAAACTGTGAATGCGGTTATGCCTAAAAAAAAGCTCATCGTTCTCGGCACCGGCTACGCAGGATTCAGCCTCATAAGAGATATTGATGTTAATGCCTATGATGTTGCCGTTGTTAGCCCGCGCAATCATTTCCTCTTCACACCTCTTCTTACAAGCACGACTGTCGGTACTATAGAGTTTCGCAGTATCATCGAACCGATACGTGCAGCAGGGCGAGGTATCGACTATTATCAAGCCCGGTGCACATCAATCGATACTCAACAACAACAAGCGGAGTGCGTGCACGTGCTCGAACAAACCACGTTCTCGCTTCCCTACGATATTCTTGTTATCACCGTTGGCGCCGAAAGCAACACGTTCAACATTCCCGGTGTTGCTGAGCATGCGCTCTTCCTTAGGGAGCTTAGCGATGCGCGCGCTATTCGTCAGAAAATCATCGACTGTTTCGAGCGGGCAGGCACACCGGGTCTTGATGATGCTGAGCGCAAACGGCTTTTGCATTTCGTTGTCGTGGGCGGTGGACCCACGGGTGTTGAGTTTGCCGCTGAGATGCATGATTTCCTGGTTGAAGATTTATCCAAAACATATCAGCATCTGAGTAATGATGTGCGTATCACGCTTCTTGAAGCGACCGAGCATCTCTTAGGCACGTTCGATGCAACGCTGGGCGAGTACACGATGAAGCATTTCCAGCGCAGTCATATCGATGTGCGCATGAGCTCGATTGTTGTGCGTGTTGAACAAACACAGCTGCAACTAAAGGATGGCACAGCGATACCGTACGGACTTCTTGTCTGGTCAACAGGTATCGGACCATCACAATTTGTTCGCTCGCTCCTATTTGAAAAAGAAAACAACGGTAGATTAATTGTGGATGAATATTTCCACGTTAAGGGATTCGACAATATCTACTCAGCAGGGGATTGTGCCGTGATCGCAGGACAGAATTATCCCGCCACCGCGCAAGTTGCACAGCAGGAGGGGATATACTTAGCCCGCCAGCTCAATCGTAGTGCGAGAGGAAAACCTGCCGTGCCTTTCCACTACAAAAACTTAGGGATGCTTGCCTACATAGGCGGCAACCGCGCGCTTGCCGATATGCCTTCGGTGAAATGGAGCGGTTATATTGCGTGGCTCTTCTGGCGCTCGGTATATCTGACACGACTCGTGAGCGTGAAAAACAAAATGCTCGTGCTCTTCGATTGGCTCAAGACGATGTTCTTTGGGAGAGATATTAGCAGGTTTTGAATAGTGTTGGGAGGGAACTCCCGACACCATATATTGACTTCAGGTCTTACATTCTGACGGTAGGGTAAGATGGGCCCATTGGATAGATACGGTGCTTGCCGTATTGCCAGAATCAAGGAATTTTTGTATGTTCCCATTATTCTAAACTGAAAGAATGGGAAACAAGGCAGGACAATCAAAGCATACCGGCAGCGAACTCTTCATCGTTGACAACAGCGATTCCGACTGGAAAGTATTGAACTATCTTCGCGAATGGGCGGATATTGCTCGTGCGTTTGACATTGCTACTGGCTACTTCGAGATCGGGGCATTGCTTGCTCTCGACGGGCAGTGGCAAAAACTGGACAACCTCCGCATCCTTATGGGTGATGAAGTATCGAGAAGAACGAAGAAAGCCCTCCTTGAAGGCGTTGAGCATGCAAAGGCTGTCCTTGATGTAAGCATTGAGAAGCAGAAGGAAATAGATGATTTCCTCCTCGGTGTCCCCGCAATTGTTGATGCAATTCGGAAACGACAAATCGAGTGCAGGGTGTATGCTAAAGAGAAGTTCCACGCGAAGGCATACATCACCCATGCTAAGGCAGCGGTCGTCGGCTCTTCGGCTCTTGTTGGGTCAAGCAACTTCACCTTCCCCGGGCTGACAAAGAATGTCGAGTTGAACGTCCAACTTCGCCGTGAAGTGGAAATCCTGCAGGAATGGTTTGAAAGACATTGGAATGAAGCGGAGGACATCAGTGATGAGGTACTGAAAGTCATCGAGCGACATGTTCGAGCGTATACTCCGTTCGAGGTGTACGCGAAAGCTCTTCAGGAGTTCTTCAAAGGTCACGAGATGACCGCAAACGAGTGGGAGCTTACCAAGTCATCGATGTATCCGGTTCTCGATCAATACCAAAAGGAAGGGTATCAGGCATTGATGAAAATAGCTCATCAATGGGGCGGAGCTTTTCTGTGTGATGGTGTCGGTCTTGGAAAGACATTCATAGGTATGATGTTGATAGAGCGTCTCGTTGTGTATGAGAGAAAACGTGTAGCGCTGTTTGTTCCTAAAGCTACGCGAGGACCTGTTTGGGAGAAAACGCTTGACCGTTATCTCCCGGATATTGATAGTGAGTACACCTCTCTTAGAATATTCAATCATTCCGACCTCTTACGAGCAGGCAAGTATCCTAAGCGTCTCCGCGATATCAAGAGTCAGGCAGATGTCATTATCATAGACGAAGCTCACCATTTCCGCAACCCCAGTGTGATTGGAAAATCTCGTTATTGGAAACTCTATGACATCACTGATGGGAAACAAGTTTTCTTCCTCACCGCGACCCCGATCAATAATCGTCTCCGCGATCTACAGCACATGATTGAATTATTCGCCCGACGCGAGCGACCGGATTTCTTTAAAGGCGCTTCACTCGGTATTCATTCTTTGCCCGGTCATTTTAGAAGGCTTGAGAAAGAACTCGAAAAGCAATTACTTGGTCGGCAAGACGATCAGGAAGAGCTACAGTTTGAAACCAATCAGGATGAAGCCGAACAGGTTCTCTTTAACGATAATCTGTTTAGAGCATTGGTGGTTCAACGAAGTCGCGGCTATGTCAAGGCAAGCCAGGAACAGCATGGCGGATCAAAAGCGCTCTTCCCTAAACGTGAACCGCCAATAGTTGCAGACTACTCTGTGAAGAAAACGTATGGCAGACTCCTGCAATTGGTTGAGGATGCGTTCTCAAGAGAGAAGCCACTTTTTTCGCTTGCCGTGTACTATCCCTTGGCATATCCGAAGAATCCTCTGGAGAAGACAAAAGAAGTCGCCTTTAGGGTGAATAGTCAGAAACAGTTGGTCGGATTGATACGAGTCCAATTCCTTAAGCGGTTCGAGAGTTCATCTCGTGCTTTTGAAATGTCGTGCGAAACGCTTCTGCTTAAGTTCCTTGCCTGGGTTGAAAAACACAGCACCTCCGATGCCGCGAAACGACGGCTAGAACTCTGGAGAGCTCAGAATACCGAGATCATCGGTTACGTGCAGGGACATCAGAATGAAATGTACGGTGATGAAAAGGAGGAGATCGACGAAGATGTCATCACCGATGAGATGCTTGAAGAGATTAAAGAGCTTTCCCCAGATGAATACCGTGTTGATGAGATTCTCAATGAAACATATCTTGACCTTAACCAGATAGTAAGATTCCTACTCGAACTGAAGAAATTTCAACCGTCACATGACGATAAGCTTCGTAAACTTATTCACCTTCTTACCACTGATCCGGTTCTTAAAAAGCACAAAGTCATTATCTTTTCTGAATACATGGCGACTGCCCGCTACTTACAGAAGCAATTGGAGAAAGCCGGGATTGACGGGGTAGACGAAGTTGACAGCTCACTAAAAAGAGATCGCGGCGATATTATTAGTCAGTTTGCGCCGTACTACAATGAATCGTCAAGCTCTGAGTTGGCTGCTGACGGACTCAAAGAAACACGCGTCCTTATCTCGACAGATGTGCTCTCTGAAGGTCTGAACCTTCAGGATGCAACACGCCTGATCAATTACGATTTGCACTGGAATCCTGTTCGGCTCATGCAACGAATCGGCCGTATCGATCGGCGAATGAACCCAAGCATCGAACAACGCCTTCTTGCCGATCATCCGGACCAAAGGGAAATCAGAGGAACGGCAATGTACTGGAACTTCCTCCCTCCCGATGAGTTGGACGAACTTCTAAAATTGTTTTCAACCGTGTCCAACAAAACCATGAGAATTTCAAAGGTCTTTGGCATTGAGGGGAAGAAGCTGTTAAGACCTGAGGATGATTTTGATGCACTGAGGGATTTTATTCACAAATACGAAGGAACACCTACCGGCATTGAGTCGATGCACCTTGAGTATCAGAAGTTGATGCAGCAGTATCCCGACCTCCAAGCTCGATTGAACGCGCTGCCCGGCCGTGTCTTCAGCGGCAAAGAGCATCCTAAACCGGAAACGCAAGCTGTCTTCCTCTGTTATACTTTACCGGCTCCGGCAGCAACGGGAAGAGAACATGAAACAACCGATGCAACTGTTTGGACTGAAGACGCAGGATTTACTCATTGGTATTTGTACAATATTACAGATGGTAAAATCGCTGACGAGCCAACAGAAATCATTGAGCTAATTCGATGTGCGACGGAAACACCACGTCACTGTGTAATTCCAAAGGAAACACTCTCAGATATCAGAAAGAAAATTGAGAACCATATCAAGAATACTTACTTCAAACGTGTTCAAGCGCCTGTCGGTGTCAAGCCTATTCTCAAAGCGTGGATGGAGTTAAGTTGATGAAGAAGAGAAGTGTTATGGCGCTCACTGTTAAACGAGAGAAAACAAGCGAGGTTACAGTTCGCTTGTTCGGTGAAATCCGAGAACTCATTGATGCTGCACGCCAGCACGTTGCGGTTGCTGTAAACTCAACGACATCTATGCTCTACTGGCACATCGGTACACGGATTCGAAAGAATGTTCTCGGCGAAGAACGAGCCGAATATGGCAAACAGATTGTCTCGACACTGTCGCGACAATTGGTTGCAGTATACGGTTCCGGTTTTTCTGAAAAGAACCTTCATCGCATGGTCCAGTTTGCAGAAGTATTTCCCAAGCATAAGATTGTCGCTACACTGTCGCGACAATTGGGGTGGAGTCACTTCAAAGAAATCATTCCTCTCCATGAGCACTTGAAACGTGATTTCTACGCTGAAATGTGCCGCATCGAACAGTGGAGTGTACGAACTCTTCGAAAAAAAATAGGAAGCATGCTCTACGAGCGCACCGCCATCTCGAAGAAACCTGACAAGCTCATCAAGCAAGAGCTCAAATCTCTCCGCGATGAAGACAAACTTACCCCCGACCTCGTTTTCCGCGATCCATACGTTCTTGATTTCCTTGGATTGAAGGACACGTACGCAGAGAAGGACATCGAGGCAGCGATCCTTCAGGAAATGGAAGCGTTCATCCTCGAACTTGGTGTTGGCTTCTCCTTTGTCGCGCGGCAGAAACGCATCTCTGTCGATGGCGAAGATTACTACATCGATTTGCTGTTCTTCCACCGCCCGCTTCGCCGGTTGGTCGCGATAGAACTGAAGCTCAATAAGTTCAAAGCCGCCTACAAAGGACAAATGGAATTGTATCTCAGGTGGCTGGAGAAACACGAGGCGCAACCCGGAGAAGCAACACCACTTGGATTAATTCTTTGTGCAGGTAAATCTACAGAGCAAGTTGAATTACTGCAGTTGCAAAAAAGCGGCATCCGCGTAGCAGAGTATATGACCGAACTGCCGCCGCGTAAACTTCTTGAGAAGAAACTGCATCAGGCGATTCTTGCGGCGCGTGAGCAGCTTGCTCAACGCCGACTGCCAGAAAAAGCCAAGCCCTGACGTTGTGATGAAACCCATTCCTATTCAGTCAGTTAAAGATGTTTACGACCAAGCGTCGTTCGTGAAACTATTACGCGATGAGCTTGCCTGGCCCATTCAAGACGATCTGAAACTCGAAGACATTACCTTCGATTGGTTCATTGAAGACATCGGTCTGAAACCAGATGATTTGCGAGGTTCACGCTTCGTACAGCTTCGTCCATTTCAAAACGACCAACCGTGGGGGATATTTTTTGTCGAGTTGAAAGCACCGCGTCTGTACGTGACCGAGTTTCGAAAAATCCTCCGTGCACTTTCACCGATGAAGCGGAAGCACAAAGATTACCCAACATGGAATCCCAAGAATCTCCTCTTCATTTGCACGCCCGACTGGAAGAACTACACCTTTGCGCACTTCGAGGGAGAAGATGCACAGAAGGCAAAGATTGCGACGTTTGGGTGGGAGTACCAATCAAGCTACATTCGCACCGTTTGTGAGTTCAATCTTAAAGCACTACAAATGCCCGAGTCGGATATGTTCAACATTCCGCCTAAAGTATGGATTGATCAATGGTCTGCCGCGTTCGATGTGAAACGTGTTACGAAGCAGTTCTACATGGAGTATGATAAGATATTCAAGAACATCAAACGATTGCTTGCACAACAGTTCAAGGTTTCTCCGAAGCTCTACGACAAGAAGCCCGACGAATGGACGGAGAAGGATGAGAAAGCTGATGAGCCGCTGCATTTATTCGTGCAGAATCTCGTCAACCGTCTCATGTTTCTCAAATTTCTGGAGAAGAGGAAGTGGCTGGATTTCAATTCAAGCTATTTATCCGACTTGTATCGCAGGGCGTTAGCTGAAGGTGTTAACTTCTATACTCATTATCTTCATCCTGTATTCTTTGCCGGACTGAACTGGCAAATTGATTTGATCGTGTTGGATGGAGAGAAGATTCACGCAACGGCTCAACAATTTCAGGAACGTATCGGCGTTCTCCCGTTTCTCAATGGCGGCTTGTTCGAGAAAGATGAAGTTGACGATAGAATCGAAATTCCGAATGAAGCATTCAAAGAACTCTTCGACCTGTTCAGCCGCTACAACTTTACCATCAACGAAGACACACCGCTCGATGTTGAAGTTGCCGTGAATCCAGAAATGTTGGGGAAAGTGTTTGAAGAATCGGTGATCGCACGAAAGGAGAAAGGGGCATACTACACGCCCCGCCACATCGTTTCGTTCATGTGCCGCGAAGCGCTCAAGAACTCGCTGAAAGCTAAATGCGAAATCACCAATGTGTCTGAAAAGGTTGATGCCTTGGTAGATAAACGCTCCACCGACCTGCTTGCCGAAAAGGATTCGCTCGAAATCTACAAAGCATTGTACAGTCTCAAAGTACTCGACCCCGCCGTCGGTTCCGGTGCGTTCATCGTCGGCATGATGCTGGAGATAGTCGAAATCTATAAGCTTATCGGCGAAAAGCTGGAGCGGGACCATCCGTACATTGCTAAAAACAAGCTCGCAAACCCGCACGACGTCTATTTACTGAAGAAGCAGATTATTCAGAATAATCTTTACGGCGTGGACATCGAGGAGTTTGCAACGAACATCGCACGACTGCGTCTCTGGCTTTCGCTTGCGGTGGATTTCCCGATTGAATTCAAGAACCGCGATGAGTTTATCGAGAAGTCGCACAAGATCGAGCCGCTCCCGAACCTTCTCTACAAAATCAAAAAGGGAGATTCACTTTTAGCCAACTATGGCGGCGTATCGTTGGAGCCGCACGGACGTATTGCGACAGGCGAGTTCAACAGGGAAAGAAAGCGGCGCATCCTCTCCTCGGTGGAAGAGATAGCGGCGAAGAAAATTGCATTCTTCACGCAGAAGAACAGCGCCGAGAAACAGAAGCTCCATCATGAGATTCAGGAGAAGCTCAAAAACCTTGTGCTTGTGGAAATTGGGATGCTGATAACCAAACTCAACGGGCTTGCAGGGCAGGATAATTTGTTTGGGTTGACGGCAAAAGAGAAAAAGGAGCGTGACGAAATTCTCGACGAAGTTGCGCGGCTTGAAGCCGTACAACACGAGCTTGAACAAGCGGAGGAATTGCCGGACGACTTCCCCGTTATCTGGGATGTAGACTTCGGCGAAGTGATGAACGATGGCGGCTTCGATGTAGTGATTGCCAACCCGCCGTATGTGCGGCAGGAAGAACTGAAAGCGATCAAAGACGAGCTTGCGCTGCACTACGATTGCTACACAGGCACAAGCGACTTGTATGTTTACTTCTACGAGCGGGGCATACGCTTACTGAAACCGAGCGGCACGCTTGCCTACATTTCCTCCAACAAGTTTTTCCGTGCTGGCTACGGCGCAAAACTGCGGGAGTATCTTACAACGCAGACACACGTGAACACGATCATTGACTTCGGCGACTTGCCTGTGTTTGAAGCAATAACGTACCCGTGCGTGCTGATCGCGACGAAGACCCTCACCCCGCAAAACATGGCTGGGAGGGAGTTCCAACTCCCGACCCACATAGCGCGAGAAAAGGTCGGGAGCGAAGCTCCCTCCCAGCATGTAGACAACGTTGTTCGTGCCCGCACCGTTGCCAGCGAAGAAGAACTCGACCGCTTTGAAGAAGTCTTCCGCCGCGAAGCCATTACCATGCGCCAGAGCGACCTCGGCGTTGAAGGCTGGCGGATTGAGGACAGGCAGGTGCTCGGACTGTTAGAGAAGATCAAGAAGGCAGGCGTAATGCTGCAGGAGTATGTGCACGGCAAAATCTATTATGGCATTAAGACCGGCTACAACGAAGCGTTTGTGATTGATGAAAAAACTAAGCAGCAGCTTATCAAAGAGGACAAGAAGTCTGTTGAGGTGATCAAGCCGTTCTTGCGTGGACGGGACATAAAGAGATACGTTATCGACTATCAAGAATTGCATCTAATCTACATCCCGAACGGTTGGACAAACCTCCACCGAAAGAAGGAAGAGGCCGAGAAGTTCTTCAAGTCTAAGTTTCCATCGATCTATGAACACCTGAAATTGCACGAGAAGCCTCTGAGGAAACGGGACGACCAGGGTGATTACTGGTGGGAGATGCGGCCATGCAAGTATCTGGAGGAATTTGAGAAGCCAAAGCTTCTGTTACCAGACATCTCACCAATCGCAAACTTCGGGCTGGATACCAAGGGTGGTTTCTACTGTCTGAACACAGCCTACGTAATCTCGACGCAGGACAATTATTGCCTCGGGGTTTTAAACTCGGCTGTAACAACGTATGCATACTCCCGCATCTCTTCAACAGTGCGCGGCGGTTATTTGAGGTTCATTTACCAGTATATTACTCAGCTTCCCATCGCCACGCCATCAGACAAACAGCGTCGAGCAATCGAGGAGCGTGTGGAGAAGGTACTGGCAATGAAGAAGAACGGCAAGGCGGATACGAGTGCGTTGGAGAAGGAGATCGATGTCATCGTCTATAAGCTGTACAGTCTCACGTTTGATGAAGTAATGATCGTCGATCCAAAGTTTGGTATGAGCAAGGAGGAGTATGAGAACGACTAACCTAACCTTGCGAAGGTTCAAGAAGAAAAGACGGGAAACCTTCGCAAGGTTCTATGCTGTCTGAACCACGATTTTTAGGATTACAGGATGACCGGGATTATGTACTCATCTTGGAAATCAAGTTAATCGTGTGAATCATGGTTCAGACAGTGTGATAACTATCTGCACAAGATAATGTTTTATGGTAATGATGATGTACATTCATAGGAGAAGAACCATTGGAAGAAGAAAAGAAAGATCCGCAACAGGCACAACCGGTCATCGATGAATTTAAAGGCAAACCGATCATCCGCATCCCGCTTGTCGATGATCCCAATCCGGAAACATCGTGGCATTGGCTGACATTTGGGAAGAGCAAGGCGAAAGCAATTATCAAGCACTTCGAACACATTAAGAAGTTTGCAGAAAGTTGATTCTTTATGAGTTAACCTCCCGAAGGTTACCCCCTTGAGATAACGGGCAAACCTTCGGGAGGGTTTCGTGGTAATCTAAAAATCAAACGAATCATGGTTCAGACAATTGCATCACCGTCGCCCTTAACGAAATCATCAACCTCATTAACGATATTCAATCTTCCTAATGTGTTACCTATGTCCCCGAACACCTGTTACCTATCTCTCCAGTCCATACAATTTAAAGGGAGGAATTGTGAACAAAGTATCTTCATCACGGTAAAGTCTGTTACACCCCCAGCGTACATTTGTGTTCAGGTTTGTCACTCGTCTTGCATTTGCGTATCTTCCACTTCTATGAATACACAATCACATAAACTCGGCGAAACATTGCCACCATTTCATAATCTTAGGGGCGTTGATGACAAGTTCTATGCATATACCGATTTCTCTACCGATATCCTCATTATTGTTTTCTCATGTAACCACTGCCCATACGTTCAAGCCTATGAGGATCGCATGATCCGGCTGCAACAGGATTACGAAAAGGAGGGTGTTCAACTTGTGGCAATCAACTCCAACGATACCGGGAACTATCCGGATGACAGTTTCGAGCATATGGTGAAGCGCGCACGTGATAAAGGCTTCAACTTTCCATACCTAAGAGATGAAGACCAATCTGTAGCGGATGCCTTCGGCGCCACCCATACGCCGCAGTTCTTTGTATTCGATAAAGAGAGAAAACTTTGCTACTCCGGGAAAATGGATGATAACTGGAAAGAGCCCGGTGCCGTAAAGGAGACATACCTCAACGATGCCCTCGACAGTCTCATCGCGGGCGAAAAAGTGAAAGTGCGAGAGACATACTCAATTGGTTGTACAATCAAATGGAGGTCGCAATGAATACACTCTTTCCATCTGAATTACCGACCGACAGGAGCAACGAAGAGTCTCTGCAGCAGACATTTGAAGCGATGCTGGCGGAGATTAAACGGATGAAGTTCAATGAAGGTGAAAAGAAGAAGCTCATTGCCATGCTCATAAAGTACCGCACTGCGTGGAACAGTTACATCAACAGGATCAAACCAAGGCAGAGCCGGGCAGAAATGAATAGCCGGAAAATAAAACGAGGAAGACGACTAACGTGATTGTCTTTAATGCCTGACGTCATCATCATCGGCGCTGGCGCGGCGGGACTTATGTGTGCAATAGAGGCAGGGAAGCGGGGCAGGTCTGTTCTTGTGCTCGAACGGAATCACAGGATTGGCGAGAAGATACGCATCTCAGGTGGCGGCAGGTGTAACTTCACGAATAAGGTGACCGAACACGAGCATTTTATCTCGGAGAATCCTCATTTCTGCAAGTCGGCGTTGGCAAGGTTTACCCCTGATGATTTCATCGCAAAGGTCGAGAAGCATGGGATCGGTTATCATGAAAAAACACTTGGTCAGTTATTCTGCGACCGCTCCTCGCTTCAAATCATCGCTATGTTGGAAAAGGAATGTAACGATGCTGGTGTAAGAGTTACTGTGAATTGCCAGATATCGGATGTGCGTAAGGGGGATCGGTTCATCGTTACGACAGACACAGGGGAGATAGAATCTGATTCGCTGGTCATTGCCACAGGCGGGCTGTCCATCCCGAAGATGGGGGCAACGGATTTCGGTTACCGGCTCGCACGTCAGTTTGGTTTGAACATCACGCAAACGACGCCGGGGCTTGTCCCGATAACATTGAATCAAGAGGATGTATCGTTTTGTAGTGAGTTGAGCGGCATCTCCGTTGATGCAATCGCAAGCTGTAACGGGCAATCATTTAGGGAGAATATTCTCTTCACCTATCGCGGTCTCAGCGGGCCCGCGATACTCCAGATATCTTCATACTGGAAACCGGGGAATGCGGTCTCGCTCAATCTCTCGCCGGATGTTGATCTTGGGAAGTATCTTACAGAACAACACCGGTCAGGCGCGGAGTTTTCGACGGTACTTTCAGATATTTTTCCGAGACGGTTAGCAAAAAAAATGTGTGAACGATACGGATGGTCGAAGTCACTTCAGCACTACTCAGCCGGAGAACTTCTGTCGATCGCCGCTCAACTCCACGACTGGAAGCTGGAACCCAAAGGGACAGAAGGATACTCGAAGGCAGAAGTCACCTGCGGCGGCGTTGACACGAAGGAGCTTTCATCCAAAACGATGGAAGCGAGAAACGTCCCCGGCTTGTTTGTCATTGGCGAGGTTGTGGATGTCACCGGACACCTTGGGGGTTACAATTTCCAATGGGCGTGGGCTTCGGGATTTGTGGCAGGGCAAGTTGTGTAATACTATAATAGGTGAAAGGCGAAGAACGCTTGCATTTCCCTTTAAAAATCTCTACTTTTCTACGTCTTATAAATGGAAAAAGTTTTGATTAGTCAACGTATCATTCTTGTGAAATTTTTCATACTCCTCATTGTTATTCTTTTCGTAACGCTTCCTGTAATTTCACAATCGAAGTATATTGTCTATCCGACAAACGCCGAGCAGGAGTTCAAAGGGCTTTGTCTGAGACCGAAACATGCATCAGGCAGACCCAAGGTTGGACTTGTGTTGAGCGGCGGCGGTGCTCGGGGTTTAGCACAGGTCGGTGTTATCAAAGTGTTGGAGAAATACCATATCCCTATCGATGTTGTCGTGGGCAATAGTCTCGGCAGTGTTATTGGCGGTATGTATGCATCGGGATATACGACATCCGAAATCGAGAGCATTGCCATACACACGAATTGGACTGAGTTACTCTCGTTTTCAGAAGAAACGAAACGTACCGATCTCTTCGTCGGACAAAAGGAATCGCAGGCAGAAGGCTACTTGATTATCCGCTTCGATGGATTACAGCCGATCATTCCGTCGTCCATCTCCGGTGGTCAGCGGCTCTCGAATTTTTTTACTACGGTTACACTGCAAGCATTGTATCATCCAAATCCAACATTTGATGAACTGAAAATCCCATTTCGAGCAGTAGCAACAGACTTGCTTCGCGGCAACCGCGTCGTTCTCGATCATGGCTCGCTTGCTGAGGCGATGCGTGCGAGTATCACCGTACCGTTGTTATACTCTCCGCTTGTAAAAGATTCCACGTTGCTGGTTGATGGAGGGTTGACAACCAACATTCCTGTAGATGTTGCCAAATCCTTAGGGTGCGATGTTGTTATCGTGGTAAACTCCACCAGCCCTATGCGATCTAAAGAACAAATGAATGCACCGTGGGAAATCGCCGACCAGATCATGACCATCATGATGCAGGAGGAAAATAAACGTCAACTCCAGCTTGCGGATATTGTATTCACGCCCGATGTTGGCAACAGAATCGTCTCAGATTTTTCCGGAATAGAAGATATCATCACAGCAGGAGAGAAACAAGCGGAAAACGGCATCTCGCAAATACAACAACTCCTTCACAGTTCTAACGATTCTTCCGGTACAGTAGTTATGCTCAAGCAACCTCAAGTTTCCTTTACGGGCGACGCAATACCTGAAGACATCGTTAAGAACATTCAAATGTCGGCACAGAACCAAACATTGACGTTGCAGAGCATACGACAACATCTCAATGAAATAGCATCAACAAATCTGTATTGCAATATTCAAGCTGAGGTTACTGAGATGGCAAGCCCATCGAAGATTGTTTATCATGCCACTCATTTGCCAGTGCTCAATAATATCGTCGTGAGCGGTAAAGGTAAGACACTGATACCGCATGATGTGTTTGCGAGAGAACTCGATTCACTACAAGGAAAACTTTTCGACGTTGTCAAAATCCAACATGCGATAGAAAAAATTCTTGTAGAATACCGCCAGAGAGGATATTCACTCGCTACAATAGATTCGGTTGCATTGAATCCCATCGATAACATTCTTAGCATAGGAATTCATGAGGGGAGAATTGGTCAGGTCAAATATGAAGGCAATGAGCGTACGCGTGATTATATTCTTCGTCGAGAATTGCCCTTTAACGAAGGCGAAGTCTTCAATGTCGATGCAGCATATCGGGGCATGGTGAATATCAAGAGCACGGGGTTGTTTGAATATGTGCTGCTGGATGTTCAGCATCAGGGTGAAGATCATATTCTTGTCGTTAAAGTCAAAGAGAAAAGCTCAGAGCTTCTTCGCATAGGCGTTCATGCCGACAACGAACACGAGGTTGTAAGCACTGTTGATATTGGTGACGTGAATTTTCGAGGAGCCTGGGAAGATTTAGGTTTGCGATTGCGCTATGGATTCCGGGATCGTTTAGTCCAAATCGATTATACTATTAATCGCATCTTTCATAGTTACTTCACATTCAATATGAAAGGTTACTTCAAGTCGAGGGACATTATCACGTATGGCGATGATCCAACGCTCACGCCCGGACAGTGGGATAGAATTGAAGAAGGACGCTTCAAAGAAAATAAATATGGATGGTCCATGACGTTTGGCAGCCACTTTGAACGTTTTGGAGACGTTACAGCCCAACTAAGAATCGAAAACCATAAGATAGCATCGATAAGCGGGCAAGGTTATAGTCCGGAGCGTTACAACTTCGTTGGAGTGAAGATCCAGAGCACAGTCGATACGGAAGATAAGTATTGGTTTCCGACCGAAGGGATGCATCTGGCATTTTCATATGAATCAGCAACAAAGAGTTTAGGAAGTGAAGTCGGCTTCGGTAAAATTTCGTTCGAGTATGAAACATATCTAACGTTAATGCCACACCACACACTTCGCCCAAAGCTTATATTTGGTTTTGCCGATGCAACACTTCCCATCGCGGAACAATTCAGTCTTGGAGGATTTCATTCGTTCTTTGGATTGCGTGAAGATGACAGCCGAGGCAGGCAACTTTTTCTTACGAGCTTAGAATATCGCTTTAATCTGCCCTTCAACATTATATTCCCGACGTATGTGAAGGCACGATATGACCTCGGAACGATTTCTCTTCTTCCCGAAGAATTGAAATTCAACAGTTTTCGGCACGGACTGGGGGTAGAAGTGTCTCTGGATTCGCCGCTCGGTGCGGTGTCGTTCGGCGCAGGTAAGAGCTTCTATTTCCGTCGTGAACTTCCGAACTCTCCGGTAACTGTAGGACCATTGCTGCTGTATTTTTCTCTCGGAAGCTCGTTGTAGTAGTATTTCGACATACAGATTTGTATCTTTTCATTGTATGCAAACCGGTTTTACAATCCTTGAGCATCCAGCGGACCTTGGCATTGAAGCGCGCGGCACTACGCTGAACGAGGCATTCGAGCAATCAGCCATTGCACTGATGTCGATTATTTTAGATCTCTCTACAGTAAGCAGTATAGAAAGTAAACGTATAGAGCTCACAGCGACCGATATCCATCATTTGCTTGTCAAATGGCTTACAGAAATCTTGTATTTGTATGATGGTCAACAATTTGTAGCAAATCGATTTAGCATCGATTATCTAGATTCAACAACTCTTCGTGCTACAATTTCTGGCGAGAAGCTTTCCTTAGAGAAACATCAAACAATACTCGACGTGAAAGCAGTGACATATCATCAATTATCGGTCATCGAAACAAATGAGGGTGCTACAGTGAGAGTTTTCCTAGATATTTAACTTGATTTGATGAGAGACAATTAACCACGAACTGCCAACAGTCAACCACGAACTAATTCATGCTAAAAAAACTCGATCAATATCGTTACATTATTCCGACGTCCTATAAACAGGGAATGAAGGTTGAAGGGTTGATCTATGCGGATGACGAGCTTATCAAGCAGATCGAAAAAGATCAAACGAAAGATCAGGTAGCAAACGTAGCGACGCTCCCCGGTCTTGTCGGCAGATCACTTGCGATGCCTGATGCGCATCAGGGATACGGTTTCTGCATCGGAGGTGTTGCGGCCGCAGATGTAAATGACGGTGTAGTCTCAGCGGGCGGTGTAGGTTTCGATATCAATTGCGGCGTGCGGCTCCTTGCTTCGCCGTTTGAGTTGAGTGAGATCCGACCAAACCTTGAAGCGTTACTGAATCAACTTTTTCGGGATATCCCTTGTGGGACCGGGAAGAAGGGGTTGCTGAACATTGCTAAATCTGAACTCGATAACGTATTGTTCGAAGGTGCTCAATGGGCTGTAAAAAACAATTATGGAACGGAACATGACATTGCTCGCATCGAGGATTATGGAAAGATTTCCAAAGCGAATCCCTCGCTTGTCAGTGACCGCGCAAAGGACCGGGGGCACCATCAGCTTGGCACATTAGGTTCAGGAAATCATTTTCTAGAAATCCAGTACGTTGAGGAAATATTTGATGTTGAAATAGCGCAGAGATTTGGTGTACATCAGGGTCAAGTTGTTGTGCTCATTCATAGCGGGTCTCGAGGATTAGGGCATCAAGTATGTACAGATTATCTCGACATCATGCAGCACGGCATGAAGAAATACGGCATTTCTGTGATTGATCGTCAGCTTGCGTGTGTTCCCATCAATTCGACAGAGGGACAAAACTATCTGCAAGCAATGGCAGCTGCAGCTAACTTTGCCTTTGCCAATCGTCAGATGATGACACATTGGACCCGCCGCGCATTTCAGCGCATAGTTGGAAATGGCGATTTAAAAATTGTGTACGATGTCTGCCATAACATCGCCAAATATGAGGATCATGAGATTGACGGTTCAAGGAAAAAGGTGCTTGTTCACCGAAAAGGTGCAACCAGAGCCTTCCCTAAAAACCATCCAGCATTGCCGGAAGAGTTGCGATCAGTCGGACAGCCTGTGCTCATTCCCGGCAGCATGGGGACGTATTCGTATATACTTGTTGGCACAGAACAGGCGATGAAGGAAACATTTGGTTCATGTTGCCATGGTGCAGGCAGGGCAAAGAGCCGCACACAGGCAAAGCGCGAAACAACCGCTGATGAATTGCTGCAGGACCTCAAACATCTGGGCATCATTGTTCGAGGGGAAACCCGTTCGGGTTTAACGGAAGAGAAACCTGATGCATACAAAGATGTAAGTCGTGTTGTCGATGTAGTCCATGGAGCAGGTATTGCAAAAAGAGTGGCGAAACTTAAACCGCTCGCTGTGATGAAGGGGTAACCATGTTAGTCACAAATCACAAACTATTTACAACCAACCCACTAAGTAATGTTCACTGAACAACAACAAAAAGCTCTGGATTTTCAACGACATCTTTCTGTTACTGCCAATGCGGGCGCAGGAAAGACTGCCGTGCTTGTTCAGCGTTTTATAGATATTCTTTTGCACACGCCGACAAGAGTAAATGAAATTGTAGCCATTACATTTACTGAAAAAGCAGCAAGCGAGTTGAGAAAAAAAATTGCCTTCACGGTAGAGGAGGGAATCCGTAATGCTTCATCCATGGAGCAACGACAAGTGTTCGAACATATTCGTGATCAGCTCGCATCGGCAACGATTGGTACCATACATTCATTTTGTGCGCAGATGCTTCGAGAATACCCTGTGGAGGCTGATGTCGATGCGGCATTTACCGTACTCGATGGTATCGATCAACGCATTCTACAGCAAGAGGCATTAAAAGAAGCCTTCGAACAGATAGTAAATGATATTGAGGGAACGGAAGAGCGAAATGCGTTATTAGATCTTATAAGAATGTTCAGCCGTCCAGCCGTTCAACATTATCTTTCTGAGATGCTGAACAAAAGAGAACAGATCGAAAGGCTGATGTCGGGCTTGTTTTCAGAGCATAACAGCGATGCTGATATTTTGAAGTATTGGAAGGACACTCTGTTTCAGGAAGTTGAGAAGGTGTTATCCGAGCAAGGGTGGTTACAATCATTAATGACAATAATTCATGCTGCAGATGGAGCAACATCATCTCAAACAAAAAACCTTGTTCATCAATGGAACAACGAATTGTCCACAGAGAAGAAAATAGTTCTTTATCAGAATATATTTGAATTAGTCTTCACCCAAAACAATACACTGCGCAAGAAATTCATCGGATCAGGGGAAGAAAAAATGGGTTTGGCAAAAGATATTGAAACAGTTACAAGATTTCATGAGAGAACAGGAGAACTTATAACCGACCTTGCCAGTCCGGATCTTATGGAAGCTAACCAGAAATTGCTAAAAGTAACACGTTCATTTCTTTTGGTCTATATACTATGTCTAGAAAGGTACGAGCAAAGAAAATTAGAATACAGCCTGCTCGATTTTGAAGATCTTCAGTTGCGAGTACGGACATTATTGAAGAAAAACGAGATTTGCAAACGAATTGCCAGCAAATATCACTATATCATGGTTGACGAATTTCAGGATACAAACAGGCTCCAGTACGAAATATTACATCGACTTGTTTCTCATTTTACCATGGGTAATCTTTTCATCGTGGGCGACCCGAAGCAGTCTATTTATGGTTTTCGAAATGCTGAAGTTGAAATATTCGAACAAACAAAGGTGGATATTCTTGCTTCGTCGACGCGACAGCTTCCGTTCTTTTCAAATTCCATAGAGCTAACCTCGACGACAAATGAACGTCAAGGAGCAATTGTTCTTTCTGAGAGCTTCAGACTTTTGTCAAATTTAGCGGTATTTGTTAACACGGTGTTTGGAAATCTTATGAAAAGTACAGCAACGTCATTTAGCGTGTACTACGACGAATTAGTAAAAGGTAGGGAGTGCGAAGTAAGAGGAGCTGTAGAATTATTCCTGATACCTACAAAAGATCTTGAATATTCTTCCATACAAGGAAATGAAGAAGACGCTGCAACTAAAACAGAGTGTCGCATGATTGCCCAACGTATTGTAGAATTAAACAGTTCACAATATCCTATTTATGAGAACTCAGAGGGGAGAAAGTCGAAGAATTTTGAATATAAACATGCGGCGATTCTTGTCCGAGATCGGAAATATATCCGCGAGATTGAGCAAGCGCTAAATGAGTATCATATACCCTATGCACTCTCCGGTGGAATAGGATTTTATCAAACGCAAGAGATGTTCGATTTTCTTAATTACTTTAAATTTCTTCTTCGTTGCGATGATGATGTTGCTCTTGTAGGGATACTGCGTTCACCTTTTTTTGCAATCTCCGATGCTGAATTGTATGAAATATCGTTAACAAACAAAGGCGAGCCGTTCTGGGACAAACTGCAACGGTATGTTGAACGTCGTCAGAGTTCTCAACTTGTACAGCGAGCATATCGTATGTTGTCTGATGATGTTATACAAGCTCATCGAATATCTATTCCGTTTCTTATTGAACGAATATTACGCCAGACGGGTTGGCAAGGGACGATGAGCGGTCTTTCATCGGGACGACAACATATTGCAAACAACAAAAAGCTTCTTCGGTTAGCGCGTGAGTTTGAAGGAAGGGGGTATGCGATGTTGTATGATTTTGTTGAACGGCTCACGATGCTTGTCTCTGAACAGCACAGAGAGGGGCAAGCAACGATAGATGCACAGGATAACTGTGTGCACGTGATGACGATCCATGCGGCAAAGGGGTTAGAATTCCCCGTCGTGTTTCTGCCGTTTACACATCGAGGTTTCCGATATGATGATCCTCCGTATATCGACGCAGATTTTGGAATTGCGTTTAAGGCTGCACACAAGGATATTTCTGGCAATGAACTTACTTCCCCTCTTTACAATTACCTGCTTCGAAAAAGTAAACAACGAACAGAAAGTGAGGAGATAAGGATTTTTTACGTTGCATGTACCCGTGCTCGTGACATGTTAGTATTATCTGGTCAACAAAGTGAAAAGCTTCCTGCTCAATCCTACTTATCAAAAATGCTCGACAGTATTGGTGTAGATGTTAATTCAAATCAGATAAATAAGAAGATAATCATTCCCCAAACTCTCAAAATCCTTGAAAGAGTGCAAGACCATTACTGGCTTAAGAAAATTCCACACCAATTAGAAATAGAGGTTCGTAATCCTGAGACATTACATAAAAAAGAATATTCGCTGAAGGATATAGCGTCAACATCAAAAATTCCCAAAAGGCTTTTGATTGATTCAATACCAGCTCAAACAACCGGTGAATATTTCTCAGCAACACAGATTAAGACCTATCTTGAATGTCCGGCAAAATATTTTCTTAAATTTGTACTTGGATTACCGGAACAACATTCGGTACTCTATAACTTTGATGAAGAGGAAGAGTCGAGAGATAAGCTCTCAAGCGAGTTGGAAGGGATCTATACTCATACTGTATTACAGGATATCTATACACAGTCAATTTCAGGGGATGATCTTAGGAACAAAATACGGGACCTCGTGGTATCTCATCGTACGGCTTTGGAGTCGACTGATGAACAACTTATCGAAGCAGTCTTTAAGAATGTTGTTGATTTTAAAAAATCATTGTTTGGTGTTGAAGTTCTTTCAGCTCGCGAGGTACATACAGAATATTCTATCAATACAATGTTCGACAAAGATTATCTTACGGGAACTATTGACAGATTGTACAAAGATAGTAATGGTAATTGGAATATTGTTGATTACAAAACCGATGGAGTCGATTGTGCTCACTTAGTATCAAGGGCAGATGTTTACAAGCCTCAATTGTTATTTTACACATATCTTGTTAATAAATTATTTCAGCAAAAAATAATTCGGGGAACGTTAGTCTTTTTACGCCATCCTTCAAATCCTATGCATTACATTTTTGATGAGAAGCATTTTGTTGAGTTCGAGAGTACCATCCGATCAGTGATTTCAAAGATCAGAGCGAACGATTTTATACGATCACTGGAAATGTGCGAGACTTGTACATTTCGTGCCGGAGCAAGCTGTTTAATTTCAAAACAGATACTTGGAGGAAAATTTTAAAAGATTAGTGATAACATGCCTGCAAATACAATGGGAAATAGCAGATGTGGGTAACTTCTTATAAACGCTCAAAATAAACTGAAATCGAACATTTATTTTTGGATTACTTGTTGATAAACCACCATATGACGTAATATAAGGGATTAAACCCCTCACCTAAAGCCATTCTTAAAAAATCTCTTGCATCTTATTTAAAAAATGCGTATGCTTGAAAAGTTTTTAAGTTTAAACATACGTTTGCTTGGACGATGTTTCACCTTCTCCTTTATCATATAAAAGAAATTCTATGAAATCACCGCAAAAATACGAAGAAATACTCGAAGGTATTTCTGGAGGCTTTTTTGCCTTAGATAATCTCTTTCACTTTACGTATTGGAATCGTGCAGCAGAGGAGGGTACCGGGCTGAAACGAGATGATGTGATTGGGAAAAATGTGTTTGAAATATTTCCAAATGCAAAAGATGCCGATCTTGGTGAGAAATATCGCTATGCAATGGAGCATAAAGTTTTCCAGAGTATTGAGACATCATATCGTGATGAGCGCTTCGAAGCTTGGTACGACATTCGAATTTATCCTACAGATAGCGGATTGTCTGTTTTTTTTCAGGACATTACCGAACAAAAACGTCAGCAGAGGCAGAAAGAAATGCTGATGGAAGTTTCCCACGTTATCAATGTGGCACAGCACCTTGATGAATTATGCCTCAATGCAGGTGAACGCATCGCACAATTCATGGAAATTCCCTCAAAGTTTGTGTGTGTATACCGATACGATTCACGATCATCGTTGCTTCACTTAATGGCGCCATCGCTTGTTGATGTACGAGTCGATCCTGAGGTGGAACACCAAATCGTTGATGAAAAGACTACGACAATTGCCGTAAAAACAGCTCTTGAGAAAAAGGTTGTTGTGTCTGATGAGCTTGTGCGAAGTTCTATCGCTGCTTACTTTTTGAGTGAGACAGAAGCTCTCAAGCTTCGTACCTTGATTTCTATTCCACTGATGGTACAAAATGAACTTCAAGGTGTGTTAGAAGTGCTTTCTCCTAAATCCGACAAATACGTCGATGAAGATTTGAAAATGCTATCGATAATTGCCAATGAGCTTTCGATCGGCATTAGTCGTAAGCGTCTCATGGACGAGGTCACCGTTAAGAATATTGAGCTTGAGAACGAAAAGAAGAAAACTGATGATGCGAACGATACCTTAAAACGTTTTCTCGCCACGTTCAGCCACGAGCTACGGGCGCCGTTAAATGCCATTGTTGGTTTTTCTGAAATTCTGACCTCTGACTTGAGAGCGTTGCCGCCTGAGAAGGTTCAGGATTTCATGAAAAATATTAATGCGAGCGGGAAACATCTGCAAGGGCTAATTAATGACATCCTCGATCTCTCTAAAATTGAGGCTGGAAAGATGGAATTACACGTTGAAGCATATCCCGTTTCATATTTTACTGAGAGTTTGCAGCGCGTCATGCAGGCAGCAGTTCAACAAAAAAATGTCAATCTTGTTTTCGATGTAGCACCTGATATTGATCAGCTTGTCGTTGATCAAACGCGATTCAAGCAAATTCTTGTTAATCTTGTTTCAAATGCAATTAAATACAGTCACCCCAGGGGAAAAGTAGCGGTGTCTGTACGTCGGTTTATCAATGAAATAGAAATTGTTGTGGCAGATGAGGGTGTTGGAATTAAACCGGAGGATTTATTGAAGCTATTTACGGCATTCCAGCAAGGCAAAAATGCCAAAGGTGCGAAAGAGGGGACCGGACTTGGTTTGGTAATTACCAAAAGACTCGTAGAATTACACGGCGGACAAATTTGGGTGGACAGCGAATGGGGAAAAGGAACATCGTTCCGTTTCCGTATACCGATGGTTGTCGCCGGCGAAGTGGTGGAATCAGCAGATCAATTGTTACGTATTGTCAGTGAACATCCACACACACTTTCGAACGGAGAGAAACCGCTTGTGCTGATTATTGAGGATAATGTACAGGCAAGTCAGCTTATTCAAATGTATTTACAGGAAGCCGGATATCGAACGGAAATTGCAAGAGATGGCTCTGAGGGATTGGAAAAGGCGAAACGCTTGAAGCCAAATATTATTACTCTCGATATGATTATGCCGATTAAAGATGGATGGCAGGTCCTGAAAGAACTGAAGCGTCATCCGATTTGTAAAGATATTCCAATTATTATTATCTCTATTACCGATGAAAAGAAACTCGGTTTCAGTATGGGTGCGGTTGATTACTTCGTGAAACCAGTGAATAAGGAAGATTTGATTAACGCTATACAGAAGATTCCATTGCCACTCATTCGTACGAAACAACATCCTAAAGTGTTAATCATCGATGACGATCGCACTGCGGCAGAGCTTATCCAGGTAATTCTTGAGGCTGAGGGATATGAAGTTATAAAGACGGTAAACGGTAAAGAAGGTGTTCGGCTTGCAGCAACAGAAGCTCCGGATCTCATCATCCTTGACCTCATTATGCCGGAAATCTCCGGCTTTAACGTAGCATATCAGCTCAAACAACACAAGCAAACACGCAACACGCCGATCATCATTCTCACATCGATGGATGTTGATGAAGATACTAAAGAGCAGATGCAGGGATTTATTTCATCGATTATGAGCAAGTCACGGTTTACAAAAAAGGACTTGCTGCGTGAGATCAATGCAATCGAAAAGATGAGATAACTGAAGTGATGTTGGAGAGAGGAGGGCTCTCTCTAATTTCGAAATGCCTACCGAATAATAAGAAGTTTCTTCGTCTCTATGAATGTTGAAGTTTGGAGTGTATAAAAATATACTCCGGATGAAACGTTAGATCCACTGAAGACGGCATCGTATCTTCCTGGGAGAAGTTCTGTGTTCACCAATCGAGCAACTTGTTGTCCAAGAACATCATAAATGGTCAATGTAACATGTGATTGTATCGGGACATCATAGTTGATGTGCGTGTAGCCGTTAAATGGGTTTGGGTAATTTTGTTTGAGTGCAAATTGTGTAGGCTTTCCACCAATTCTTGGGTTCTTTGTCAGCGTCCCATGCCGATACATGATTTCGTCATTCCCGTTTATTGTTTCAAACCATACTACATGAAGCGATGTGCCTGAAATTTTAATTGCTGGCTCGCCAACAAGTGAACTCGTTGTTGGTACATCAGTAGAGCAAAAAGTAAATCCGAAATCATTGCTCGGTCGAATATTGAGCGTCTTGTTTCCTAACGTATCCGGCTTACTCTCCCAGACAACAGCGACAAACTCTTCGCTTGCTGCGACATCTGCAAACGTCGCTGTATTAATTTCAGAAACCCTTACTTCTGGCAGCCATGCCAAGCCATTTTTTCTACTCCTACGCATCATCAAAGTGCCATTATCATTCCATACGCCATAGACATCTCCTCCTCCATTGGTTGCAATGACCGGCTGTTGTGAACTTGTAAAATCCTCTCTGGAAAGAACTTCCCCGAACGACCAGAATCCGCCGAGATTCGTGCTGAAATAATAGTACACGTCTTGCGGAGGTGAGGAGGTTGTTATGACACCGTGAACTTTATCGGAAGAAACAGCCATTGCATTAAGGTGAGGAGCGTTAGCGCTTTTAATACTCCATGTGCTGCCCGCATCAGTACTGAGCAGAATGCCATTCCGATCAGGTACAATAAGATTTTGATAAAGTATGATGACATTGTTGTTATAGGCTTCCACGATAAGCGGCAAGCCGAATTTTTGCAACCGCTGAGGAGAAAGCCACGTAGAACCGGCATCGGTGCTTCGTACCAAAACTGCTCCATAGAACGTGTCGATGATGCCGAGAAATCCGATGTAGACGTTCTCACCTGAGCAAGTAATCCATGGTTGATTCAGCGCAGTATCGAACGAGCTGACGGTAACAGGTAAAGAAAATGTTATTCCTCCGTCGTAGCTGTGGCAATATCTCACGCCGTCGTTTGATTCAGTGCCGAGAAAATCCTGATCGTACCAAATGATATGAATCGTGTCACCCGATACTGCAATTTGCGGGAGGTGGGAAGGAACCTGATCTGTGCCTGACGTCAGTTGTTGTATGGGGTCCCAGGAAATGCCGCAATCTACAACTTGTCCAAATAACGCTTGCGAAAAGAAGGAGGGGAAAAGTACAACGACAGTCAGGCAAACTATGTTACAACGAAATCTCATTCAACGGTAATCGTGTACGGCTGTGTTAGTGAATATGCTTAATGGTCAGTACTAACTGATGGAAGTATACTCAGAAAATCGATAATTCACAAATACGTTATCTCAGTAAGGAGTGTTCAGTATCCTAAGTGTAAAATTTCGATGAAAGATATGTGATAATTCATTCTGAAATGCGAAACAACCTATTGTTTCTTTTAAGTAAATATACTGATCGAAACTTGCAAAAAGCTAAAAAATCCTTTAATTGATATTAGGTGATTCACAGAATTATTACCAATTATACCTCTTTCAAACCATTTTTGCATTTGAAGCATCTTATTAATACAGCAAACATAATTGCCTAAGTGCGCACTATGGAACTGATGTTGGAATATACGAAAACGACATTGGATCACGACAAGGATGTCGTTTCTCGCGCTCGCTCCGGCGATACAGAGGCGTTTGAGGTATTGTATCGCAGACACGTGGGCAGGGTGTATGCTGTTTGTTATCGGATTGTCGCTAATCAATCTCGTGCAGAAGAGCTTACCCAGCAGACGTTTATTCGGGCGTGGGACATGTTACATTCCTTTAGGGGAGAAAGCGCATTTTCCTCGTGGCTTTACCGCATTACCGTAAACGTAGTACTTGTCGATTTACGATCTGAGAAACGTCGTACAACGCGGATTATGGCTCATGAGTCGCTTGACAATTATGAGGATGTTCAGCATCGTTCTTCACCGGAGACAGCGATGGATCTTGAAGATGCTATCGCAGAATTACCGTCGCAGGCACGGGCGATATTTGTTTTGCATGATATAGAAGGATATCAGCATGAAGAAATTGCGAAGATGATGGAACTCGCGGTCGGGACAACGAAATCACAGCTTCACCGCGCACGTAAACTTTTGAAAGAGAGGCTATGCCAATGAACGAGACGATGTTTAGAAATATGATCAACAATTATATTGACAATGCATTAGGATACGAAGATCGTACAGCATTTGAACAGCACCTGCCGGAATGCTCTGCATGCCGTGATGAGCTTGAAGCGTTACTCGCACTCCAGTACAAAATTGTATCGCTTCCCAAATCTATGCAGCCACAGCGAGATCTCTGGTCCCGGATAGAATCGTCGATACAACCAGAGCTTCAACCTGTGGAGAATGCTTTTGAACAACGCAAGAACAGTAAAGCCAAAGTCTGGCAGCTCACCCCTCGCCTGTCAGCGTTTCAATTTTCTCTTCGTGTTGCAGCTGTTGTCCTGGTGCTTGCTGCTGCCGGTGTTGTATGGTTTATGTTACAATCATCTGAACAACCTCAGATAACGTCCGCAGAGCGGATACAACAATTGCCCTCATCAAATGAAATGGAAATAACTTCCCAGAAGAATTTGGCAGAGATTCCCGGTATAACCAATGAGCATCAGTTTATTGCCGATGCTGTTTCAGAACAACAAAGAACCACTGAGAAAAATATAGGAACGCCCAAGCAGAAAAATAAAATTCTTGCCGTATCAAACGAATCTTTAAATGAAGCATCAGAACTTGAGAAGCTTGAAGAACGACTTCAGCGCGGGCTGCAACTTTCCACAGCACCATTATCGCCGGCGAATGCAGGAAAAATCGTCGGCTACGTTTCGAATGAACAAGGCAAACCTGTCGGTGGGATGACGGTGGAGATTATAGGCACTGATCGATCTGCATTAACTGACGACAATGGTAAGTTCGAGTTCTTTGGATTGCCTTCCAGCACGTACACACTTCAAGTACAAGGTATAGGATATCAACAGAAAAAGATTAACAATGTGAAGATTATTCCCGGCTTCATAACGCAAGTAAAGTTTCTTTTAAGTACCGGCGTAGTTGCACTAAAGGATATGGAAATGAACAAAGAACAACTCTTCGCCGAGTTGCCAAGTTCTACGTCGTTAAGTGAAATTCCGTTAGCTTCATATGCGCGTCCATCGCTTCAATACAATAGATTAACGATCGAAGGCAAAGTTTTCGATGAGCGCGGACGATCCATTGTGGGCGCAGTTGTTCTTGTGCTCGGGACGAAACGCGGCGCCTATTCCGATAACGAAGGTAAGTTTCATATCTATGGCGTACCGGCCGGAACCTATACGCTTCAGGCGCGGGCAGGAGGGTATCAAGTCAAAGATACTACCGATGTGCAGGTCTTTTCAGATTTTCCGGTCGAACTCAATATACCATTGGACGTAGAAGAAGAACGCTGATCCCACATTACTTTCTCTTTCCTGAATTTTTGAGTACTATCCAGATTATTATTTCTTGCTACATAAGAGCGTTTGGTTTATATTTGGCTAATGATAATAATTTCGTATAGAGACCTTCGATACTTCAAAATGAAAAGTAGGCATCTTATCAGCATGATTATTACTGTAGCATTATCCATGCTTTTAAGGATTTCAGTTTTTGCGCAAACAAATGGCGTGACATTATTAGATCATCTTGATCAACCGCATGGGAAGTCGCCGCAGAAAACGTCGTATTCAAGCTGCTGGGGATATGTTACGCCCGATGGGAGAGAGTATGGCTTCATCAGCACCTACACTGGCATGGCAGTCATCGATATCAATTCCGATACGATGAAGGAAGTCGCGTTCATTCCCGGACCCACATCAACATGGTGTTATCGAGAAATTAAGACACATAAGCAGTACGGCTATATCGTCTACGATTACCCGACAGGGGGAGAATTTATTGGCATACAGATCGTCGATCTCTCGCAGCTTCCTGATACCGTAATTCTTGTAAGAACATTTCTCTATACTGATACTGCTTCAGGAAATGTCAGCACGTCGCACTCGCTTTCGTATTCAGATGGTTATTTATACTGCAATGGCAGTTCGCATTTTGCACAGGGAGGAAGTGTGATCTTCTCATTAATAAATGATCCAACAAATCCAGAGTTCGTTGGGAGTGTGCAACCAGGATATTTGCACGATACGTATATTCGAAATGATACGTTGTATGGCTCAGCCATAAATTCAGGCGGTGGTTTATATCTTATTGATGTCAAAGATAAAGCTAACCCTCAAGTCTTAGGAAAAATTTCTTATCCGGGCAGCGGCACACATAACTCGTGGATCTCGATCGACAGCAAGTATGCGTTTACAGCTGATGAGGTTGGCTCCACAGCACATGATATGAAAGTGTGGGCGCTCGATAGTCTGCCAAACTCAGCGAAGGTTGCGGAATGGTCAGCAGATCCTACAACAAGCATTCATAATGTCTATGGCAGAGGGCATTATATCTATGTATCGCATTACAAAGCAGGCATGCGTGTACTGGATGTTCATGACCCGACAAAACCAAGCGAGGTCGGATACTATGATACCTATCAGCCCGCCATCGATTCTGTGTTAGGTGCGTTTGCAGGATGCTGGGCGGTGTTTCCATATTTTCCATCTGGGAAAATTATCGCCTCCGATATGCAGACTGGAATGTATTTGTTCCGATTTGATGGGTTGAAAGCACGTGAACGAGTATATCTGCTTGAACCTGCTGATAGCGTCTCACAAACAGCAGGATTTTGGTTTCGTTGGACTTCAGCAGCCAATAAGGATGAAGATCCTGTATATTATGACTTACACATCAAAGGAATCAACGGAACTGTGTTTGATACGACATTTACTACGAAAGATACAAGTATCACGAATTCATATCTCCAAACCTTGGAAGGTGGAGACTACAAGTGGTTTGTGAATGTGCGAGACGAATTCACAGCAGTTACAAGTATCGATACATTTTATTTTCGTTCGTTTGGTCCCGAAGATGTTTCGGATAATAATATACTCCCAAGGCATTTTGATCTTAAGCAAAATTATCCCAATCCATTCAATCCAACAACTCAGATTGACTTTTCTCTCGATGCATCGTCGATTGTTACGTTAAAGATATACAATCTTATCGGAGAGGAAATCGCAACACTCCTCGACGGCGTTCAACTCGCCGGAGGGAAATACACGGTAAACTTTCAGCCGCGTGATCTTTCTTCGGGCGTCTATTTTTACAAATTGATGACGCCCACCTTCACGCGAACGATGAAAATGGTGTTAAGCAGGTAGGGGGCTTGACTTTCTTCTAAATTCGTGCTACTTTGAATTCAACCTATGAAGAAAACTTCTATACTACTCGTTGATGATGAGAATGATGTTCTCAACTCGTTTAAGGCGGGCTTGGGCGAAAAAGGATATGATGTTATTACGACGGGAACCGGTGCAGGTGCCCTGGAAATACTAAAATCTAAGACTCCAGATCTTATTATAGCCGATCTCCGTATGCAGCCGATGAACGGCTTCGATTTGTTTCAGCAAGTAAAGAAAAATCCGGAACATGCCGCAATCCCGTTTTTCTTTCTTACTGCTGTGAACGATTTTCTCGCGGAAAAATATGGATATAAACTCGGAGTCGATGCTTATATTACCAAGCCTGTCGACATAGATAATTTAGACGCTCTCATCAGAGATAAATTATCGAAACAGTAGTCTCGCTCTTTGCTTGAGTACATCATCCCCAACTGCATCAAGATTTCATTTCGTAGATCTCCTTCGCGGGTGGGCTGTTTTAGTGATGATCGAGACGCATGTTGTTAATGCGCTGCTCACCGACAACATCAAACATGAATTTCCATATCGAATACTCACGTTCATCAATGGCTTAGTTGCCCCGACGTTTTTATTTTGCGCCGGGTTTGCGTTTGCTATAACATTACATCGTAAATGGCAGGAGTATGTTACATTTCAACATTCTTTGTGGAAATATCTCATTCGTCTGCTCTTCATTCTTGTCGTAGGTTACTCGTTACACCTGCCTGTGTTTTCGTTGAAACAATTACTCTCACTGACAGATAGCGCCGTCTGGAGACCGTTCTATCAAGCCGATATTCTACAGACGATTGCCGTCACGCTGATGCTGGCTGTCGTTATGGTTGTCATTCTGCGACAACAAAATCGTTTCTTTATCCTGAGCGGGATGCTTACCTTGTTCATTATTATTGCTGCGCCGATTATCAGGGAGCTTGATTATTCAAATGTTCCGGTGTGGCTCAGCCCGTACTTTACGTTACAGGTCACTTCGCAATTTCCGTTATTGCCATGGTCGGCGTTTCTGTTGTCCGGGATGTTGATTGGGTATTGGTACATCAGCGCGCACGAGCGAGGCAGGGAGAGGGTTGCAATGAATCGGTATCTGCTCTTTGCGTTGTGCGGGGTATTGCTCTCATTGCTTGCGGAGGTAATTCCGGTAACCGTGTACCCGAATCACAACTTCTGGCGTGCGAGCCCGGAGTTTTTCTTTGTGCGGTTGGGGATTGTCGTGCTGTTGATGTACGTGCTCTGGCGGCGGGAACAGCATCAACAGCAAACAGGACGTTCGTATCTCTCGTTGTTCGGTCAGGAGTCCCTGCTTGTCTATACCGTCCATCTGCTTGTCGTCTATGGCTACACGTATGAGTTCAGCTTTGTCCGCATGTTCGGACCAACCATGAACTACCTCGAGTGTTTAGGACTGTTTGCGGCGCTCACCTTAGCAATGTATATCCTGGCGTATGTGTGGCATTGGATGAAAGGGAGGAACAAAAGGTATGCGATGTATCTACAGTATGCAATCCTGGGAGGGATTGTGTTGATGTTTGTGGTGAAGTGAAAAATATATTTTAGAGCTGCGAATTTCCATTTTTTTTTACAGTTTTTGATAGAAGAGCGAAGAATATAGTTTAGTTTCAATACTTTGTCGAGTTGACAAAAGCTCATAGCAGCATTATATTGGGGAAGCCGCCAGCGTTGAACTGCAGTAATGAAAGTTAAAAAGTGCAAGGGATATATCCTTCCCGGACTTGGCGATGCAGGGGAAAGAATATTTAGGACGGCGGAGTAAATGAAGTTTTAATGGTTCTCCTCAGGTGGCTCAGAATGGGAATACGAGAAGGATATTAACAGATTTTTTGAGGTTTTATCGTTATTTCATTGGACTCTTTTAATAATTATTTTCATCTTTTTGCTTGACATTACAATGGCTGGTTCTTACCTTATAATTGAGGTCATAGTTATAATTCTAAAGTTCTTTCAACCATGATACATTCGTTATTACATTCTACAATATGGTGTGTTTAAGAGGCAGATTAAAGCATTATTTTGTTATTATATGTTCGTTTTTTTTGTTTTGGATAAATTTTGGGTGTAACGCGGACCAATCGGGGACTGGGGCCGATAAGCAAAAAAGACTGACACTTGTGTCAAAAGCATATAATTATATAGGTGGAGGTCCAGGATGGTTTTTAGCACCTTCGAGTTGCAGTGGTGTAATAGGCGTATCAAGTGGCAATTCCAAAAACACTTCGGGTGCTGTAGCGTGGACTATTCAAGTTGATGACTTAGGATCTTTTAGACAAAAAATAATAAACTCGTCTCCCACAGAGCAAACCGATTGGAATCAATACACTTGTGTTGGATCTTCTAATCCTTGTGGATTTCCTTTTGGATCTTGTGTCGAAAGCAACGATGCTGGAATGGTTTGTTGGTCACTTATAGTAAATGCAATGAAAGATGCAGGATATAGCTTTTCAGATCCGGTTTTAAGTTGTGATTATTTTAATACTCACTATCCTGCAGTTACTAATGGGTTTGCGCCAGGAGATATTGTATTATACGATTGGAATAAAGATGGCAGTTATGATCATAGTGGCATAATTACAAGTACGCCAGTTTCAGATCCTAAGTTATTTTTTGTTATAAGCGTTGTAAATATTATACGAGAGTTCAATCTTGGCGCTGCCGAAAAACGATTAGGTATTTTTGAGACTATAACAGATTCAGAAGGTGGAGATTCAGATTATAATTACAAAATAGTGAGGCCTCAATGAAATATTCTTCATATCATGAAAGATTTTTGATTACCGTATGCATAATCATTTTGTTGTTATGCTCAAACTATGGCAACCTATTTAGTCAAGGAAAAGGCTTTGAATATGAATCAGTTATTGATAATATTCCAATCGATGATCTGTCAATTGATAGACAAAATCGTATTATTATTCTCGATCATAGCAATAACCTAATTCGAATATTCGATAGTAATAGAACCTTTAAAAAAGATATTAAATTACTAGAAGAACAATCTGATTTATATCAGCCGAAGTTTTCTTCAAGAAAATTAGCCGTTGACGCTAATAGCAATATCTATTGTCTTACATTGAGTGTTGAGTATTTTGGTTCATTGATAAAATTTGATAGTTCAGGAAGATTTCTCAAAAGATTCTCCAGTAACGAGAAAATGCCACACAGAAGTGAGAGAATTATAGATTTTTATATATCAAACAGTAATAATATATATTTAAGTACATTTCCCCATGGCCAGACCCAGGCCGGAGATACTCCTGTATATGTTTACGATTCCGAAGGTAATTTTCTTGAAAAGGTTGGTTATCACATTGACGATTCCGAGGGTAATGTTTACAGATTTGATAAATCCCAAAAAGATGTCGCGTACTTCACTAAGTTTACAAAACATACTTCTGTTCGCTCAAAATCTTCTAAGGATTTGTCAAAGTTAGCTGATATTAGGTTACCGGAAAAACATGGTATGCTGACAGAAAAATATGGCAATATTTGGACATTTGCCGGGTTTGATGACAGCAATAACCTCTACTTAACTAATGGAGTTGTTACAAAAAAATATAATAGCCATCTTAAACTAATAAAAGAGTATAATACTTCATTATATGAACTTGAGAAACAGAACATCTTTTGCGATCAGCGAAACATGAAAATTAGCCCAAACGGTTCTATATATATATTTGGAAGCAAAAGAACACCTTCCCTGAGTGGAACAGTTACAGAAAATAGGAAAGAGACTTTTGTGCTGATAAAGGTCAAACATAATGATAAATAGTACGGACATTTTTATGTCAAATAAATAATAAGTGGGGTGACTAAGATTACGCTCATGGCGAAGAAAAACATAATTCTTATCCTATTTTTATCGGCTCTTCTGCGAGTAGAGAATGCATACTCTCAGTTCCAACTAGCGCAGCCCCCTGTAATTCTAAAAGGTGAGCAAGTTCACATAATTAATCCGCTTCTTGAAAAATCAGACGTGTCAAATATCTTAGAGATCGATAAGAGAAAATCTATGCCAATGACGTTGGCAAGCATCCAATATGCAGATAAGATGTTTATTAATGTACGGCACCCTTACACGGTAACAAGTGATAATGTTTACATATTGAATGCAACATATAGTATGAACAAAGTAGGCTTGAGACTTTTCGGTGATAATGCAAAAATGAATATCGATGGTTTGTATCTAACGACTAACCCCGATAATACTATTGCTTTTCATCTTGATCCGATATGGGATAGAATTGTTTATTCTCAGAAATCAGGAAATTGGATAAAGTCTTATGGTGATCATACAGGTGAATATGCCTTCTTGAATCCCAGTGGAATGGTTGTGGATATACGTGATACACTATATGTTACTGATACAGGCCACAATAAGGTTGTTAAGCTATACTATAATCCTAGTACAGGTTTTTTAAATTACATTAGTAGTTTTGCTATCCCCGGAATGTTGTATCCAATAGATATAGCCTTTGATCAGACTGGGACACTTTCGAATCCTGCAAACCCACAAAATGATCGGGTATGGATCGCAGATATCGTCGCAGGTAAAATTGTTGCCATGAAACGTGATGGCACTGTTTATCAAACAATTACACAATATACTGTTGGCCCAACTACCTATATGCTTTCATCGCCTCAAAAAATTCAAATGCAAGAAATAGGAGGCAGGCTGGCATTTATTGACAAAAATCGAATGGCATTCGTAACAGTGCTTCCACCATCGCCTGCTGTTACGACAGCAACGGCAATATATTCTACTGAGTTTAACAATAATGCATCTGACCTGACATGTATCGGTCAGGATATCAATAATGAATGGTGGGTGGGTGATCAAAAACTGAAAATGTATCATCATTTCACGGTGGATGGAAAATATATTGCCTCATACGATGCATCAAATACAAATAATGGGCAATTTAGTTCTCCTGTAACTGCAAGCAAATCACCATATTATTTTAATGGAACCACACCATATCGCAGTCAATACGTCTTTACGTCAGATTTATGGGGTACAAGCACAGGCGAGCGTGCTTTTTTTCCAGGGGCAGATGTGCTCAACGTGAATAATCAGCCGAGCACGCCGGGCATTACGTTTAATTATAGACTCACGAATCAATGTACATACACTTCACGTGTCTTGGATTATAATCATGCCGGGTCTTCAGTTAAAGATTTTAACCCTTCCAACCAAGCGGGTACGGCGGGTGATCATAATGATTATGTTGCTTACTCGGATTTGCAAGATGGAATTTATTATTGGGAAGGTACAGCGTTGCCGTATTATAATTCAAACTATGGTAGCGACTCGCTTACAAGCCCTATAGTTGCCAGCGGTGCTAAATTTATTACACCGCCTCGATTGATGAATCCTTCAAACGGTACAACCAACACTGGAATAACGCCAACATTTACATGGCATACCATACCTGGTGTTTCTTCCTACACATTACACATTTATAACTCTTCGCTCACCGATGATCGCACCGTGACGGTAGCAAATGCATCTCCCTGGGTTTCTTACACTCCGAACACCAATCTTAATTATGGACAGTCGTATTCATGGGAAGTAAAGGCGACAGGCGCAAGTGTTACAAGCCCCACAACAAAATGGAACTTCAGCACAAGGCCGTTGCTAACCGTTTCCATTTCCGGTCCATCATGTGTAAATGCCGGGTCTTCTGGAACATGGACAGCAAATGTTTCTGGAAGTGTTGGACCAGTGAATTATTCTTGGTGTTGGATGACTGTTGGTCCGTGCATCCCCATCGGCACTAATTCTTCCATTACATTTACACCGAGTGTATCAGGTACCCTCAAATGCACTGTCAGTGATATATCGCTTTCATCCACGGCAAGTAAGTCTATTACGTATGGTTGCTCGCCGCCTCCATCGTGTCCATTTGTTTTTACATGGGACGGCGATCGATTTCGTGAGGATAATAACATCCTTCCTCAAAGCGAGTACCCACAGAATAATGGAGTTGATGTCACAGATTTCTACAGGCTTCTTAAGCCTTTAAGAGTAAATAACGGCAAGTACGCTTTGCAAATTCGTGAGTTTGAAAATGAGTTATCGTATTTAGATCAGTTCAAACTCTTGGCAATCGATTATCCGGCAGGAACGAAAATAGATGTAGATGCTAACAGCGGAGAAGTTTATCAGTATGTTACGCCTTACAGTTTAAGACGTGCGTTGCTTCGAGGTTCCGATATCACTTCATTGCTTGCGGCAATGGATACAAATGTCATCAATGTAAATAGTGGCGACACATTAAATCTGAGCTTATCCTATCTGATACCAAGCAGCATGATCTCATCAGGTAAAAACAATGAACGAACAATTAGTTCTGTCGGAGGTGGAAGCGAAACGGCGGCAAGTTCTCCACCCAAAGAACAAAAAACAGCATATATTGTTAACGATAGAGCGCCAGCAACGGTTACCGGACCTCCTGCCACTGTGAATCTCGCATTTCGGCAACGGAAAACTCTTATCTTTAAGCCAATGAGTTTAGATAGCCTGAGTTCTTGGAAAATTATATGGAGTCAAAAGGCGGCAGTTGATTACGTGAACTTTGGTCTTAATATTACACCCCTAAGTTACACGCTTCGTGAATTACCACTCGCTTCTGCGCGGCATTCTACTAATGGTAACGCACTTTCAAAGCTAACTTCACAAGACAGTGTTTATGAAATTTTAACTCCAGGTCAGACAATTGAGTTGCGATATAATTCTTTACCTCCACCTGCTGATGGGACAGTAAGAAGTTTTATTCTTGTCAGTCGTGGAAGATATGAAAAGATTTCAGATTCAACTTTTGTACCTCAAAGCCTTAATCCCACAAATACCCCAGATGTTGTGAACTTCAGTTTGAACGCGAACTATCCAAATCCGTTCAATCCTACAACAAATATTCAATTTGAATTGCCGCAGGATGGGCATGTCATGTTAGCTGTGTTCAATACACTCGGACAAGAAGTCACACGGCTTGTCGATCAGAATCTTGAAAGGGGATTGCACAATATAAGCTGGGATGCAAGAGGCAATGCAAGCGGGATTTACTTCTGTCGATTTGTTGTCACTGACAACTCTAATAAGATCGTGCATCAAGAAACGCAAAAGATGCTGTTAATGCGATGAGACCAATGCATGTAAGCTTATTTGTTTGAGCTTTTTGAATGCTTAGCAAGTCCATCCAGCTTCCATTGCCGGATTTTTTTTAGCGTGGCGTAGTCGGTCAGTTCATAATGGATAGGCGTTATCGAGACGTACTTGTTGAGCACGGCGATTTCATCGGTATCTGAAGCATGATCGATGATGCTGAGTTTTCCTGCAAGCCAGTAGTGCTCTTTGTTGTTCGGGTCGCGCCGGAGCTCGAAGTTGTCATCCCACCGGGTTTTCCCTTGTCGCGTGATTTTAACACCGCGAATATCCTTCTCGCGAACGTTCGGTACATTGACATTCAATAGCGTTCCCGCAGGCAACCCTTTCTTCGCTACGAACGCAGCGAGTTTCCTTGAGAATTTTGCAGCGTAACTAAAATCCGGATCGTCCCATGTTGCAAGGGAAACTGCAATGGAGGGAATGCCCAAAATCGTTCCCTCGGTCGCGGCAGACACAGTCCCCGAGTAGATGATATTGATCGCAGTGTTTGAACCATGATTAATACCGGAAACAAGGATATCGGGTTTCACTTTGCATAACGACCGGATGGCGAGTTTGGTGCAATCGGCTGGCGTGCCTTCGACAGCATAGCCGAAGAATTCGTTATCTTTGTAAAACTTGCTGACGCGTAGCGGATAGTTCATCGTGATAGCATGACCGACGGCGCTTTGTTGTTTATCGGGCGCAACAACGGTTACTTCGCCGATCTTCTTGAGTTCTTTTGCTAATGCGTAGATTCCCGGCGCATCGATACCATCGTCGTTAGAAATTAGAATGCGTAACGAACGTTTCGTCGGTTTCTTTGCCGCCACGTTCTAATAACTTTCTTTTGAGGAGGGGAATTTTCCCGATTTCACATCGGTGATATATTTGCGGAATGCAGTGCGCATCGTTTCTGCAAGCTCAGCATACCTGCGTACGAATCGAGGTTTGAATTCTTCCGTGAGCCCTAACATATCGTAAACCACCAACACTTGTCCATCGCAGTGCTGTCCGGCTCCTATGCCAATCGTAGGAACGGAGACTACATCAGTTACACGCTTTGCCAATGAGGAGGGAATTTTTTCCAGTACAATGGCAAACACGCCGGCGTCTGCGAGCACTTTTGCATCGTGCAGCAACTCATCGGCTTCTTTTTTGGTCTGAGCTCTTACTTCATATGTACCGAATTTGTTAATTGCCTGCGGCGTCAAACCGAGATGTCCCATCACCGGGATGCCAATCTTTACGAGGTGCTTGACAATTTCCGCAATGTAGGCGCCGCCCTCGAGCTTCACAGCTCCTACGCCGACTTCCTTCATAATTCTTCCGGCGTTACGTACTGCATCATCGATACTCGTTTGAAAAGACATAAACGGCATATCGACGACGATGAGCGCATTCTTCACAATTCTCTTCACAGCTTTAGCATGATAAATCATATCATCAACGGTAACAGGAAGCGTTGTCTCATACCCTTGAACGACATTTCCCAATGAGTCGCCGACCAGAATAATATCGATACCTACCTGATCGAGATATTTAGCGACAAGATAATCGTAAGCGGTGAGCATTGTTATTTTCTCGCCGCTTTCCTTCATTGTCATCACGGTTTTTGTGGTGACTACTCGGGGCTTTTGAGATGTATTGTTCTTGAGTTTCATAAAATGGTTGAAAAAAAATAAAGATATGATTATTGTGAAAACTGCAGCATCTGAATGCCGGTATCAATAAAATCGATATTACACGCTTGCTTAAATCCTTGTTTGATGTTGTTTGACACTTCCTCAAACGAGACTGATCTTCCAAGAATAGTTTGAAGATCGCATGTCTTATTGGCGAGTTCCCGTTCTACAAGAGCGTGAGACGATTTCACATTCTCCGAGAGAAAATGAATAATATCGCGATGAGCGGGTCCGAGAAGGACCGATCCATGCTGAAGGATCGTTGTGCCGTATCTTCGCTGTGCACTGCCGACAAGTTTTTTCCCTTGGTAATGGATTTCACACTTCGCTGAGCTCGAAAAACATGTGACCGACGTCGGTTCTTGATACAATGATCGAAAATCTTCTGAGACGTTTGCTAATTCAGCACGAACACCAAGCAGTCGTAGTCCGCAAAGCAATCCTTCGTTGATAAAACGATAAATGTCTCTTAGACTCCTTCCCTGAGAAGGCATAACGACGCTATACGTGAGCTCGTCGGCGTGAAGGATTGCTCGTCCACCTGTTGGTCGTCGAACGATATCTATTCCCGCTGTTGCTAATGTTTCTGCGTCGAAATCTTCAATGTTCTGATTCATACCGATCGAGACAGCATAAGGTTTCCATCTATACACACGAAGAGTTGGAGAACCTATACCAAGGCTGAGCTCCGTTGCTAACTGGACATCGTATTCCATATTAAACGCAGCAGTATTGAATCCTGAATTGATAAAATTCCAATTCACTTACTTCTCCCGATAATACCACGCTTACTTTTTTCGATAAAATCGATGACATGTAAAATCTCATCTGTCAGTGTGAGCTCATCTTTTATTCTGTTTAAGGCTTGTGTAACATTCAATGAGGAATTATAAATTAAGCTATACGTTTTATCCAGTAACTCAATGATCTCTTGCGGGAAATTCCTTCTTTTTAAGCCAGTAAAATTCAAACCTGTAAAAGCAAGCGGCTCCTGACCTGCAAGAACATAAGGAGGGACGTCTTTTGTAGTACGAGAATTTGCTCCAATCATCGCATGCTTACCAATGCGCGTGAATTGATGAATGCCGACAAGCCCACCGATGACAACGTAATCTTCAATCGTCACGTGTCCGCCCATATTTACTGCATTAGCTAAGATAACATGGTTACCAATAGAGCAATCGTGCGCAACATGTGCATACGCCATGATGTAACAGTTATTGCCAACAGTAGTTTTTCTGCGAGCAAGAGTACCACGGTTCAACGTTGCATATTCTCGAACTGTAGTATAATTCCCGATTTCTAATGTCGTTATTTCGCCCTGGAATTTTAAATCTTGAGGCAAGCTTGCGATAATTGCTCCATGATGAATGCGGCATTCTTTGCCTATGCGAGCGCCATTGGCTATGAAAACATTTGCGGCGATATGTGTTCCATTCCCAATAACAACATCATGTTCTATGATTGTATTTGGTCCGATCAAAACTCCTTCGCCGATCTGTGCCTTTGAGCTTACAATTGCGCGGTTGTCGATTGAAGTGCTCATAGGTGATTAGTATTGAGTAAAAAGTAGATTATTTACTTTCTGTTGTGGATACAACGTCTTTGTTGATCGACAATTTTTTGCCGTTATCATTACGATCTACAAGAGCGGCACTCAGTTGTGATTCGGCTACAAGTTCACCATTAACAAATGCTTCGCCGCTAAGTTGTGCAATCCGTGCTCGCCTATTTACTAATCTGACTTCAAGAATAAGCTGATCACCGGGAACGACGGGTTTTCTAAATTTAGCATTATTGATAGTTGTGAACATTGCTAATTTCCCTTCCGGATTCTCCATGCCGTTGAGGAGTAATATGCCTCCTGTTTGAGCCATTGCTTCGAGAATGAGAACGCCCGGCATAACAGGCATGCCGGGAAAGTGGCCTTGAAAAAACCAATCATTCGTCGTGACGTTTTTCACGCCGACAATTTTCTCATCAAGTTTGAAATCGATGATTTTATCGATTAAGACAAACGGATAGCGATGCGGTAATATTTTTTGAAGAGCGATAGCATCGAATACCACCCCCTCTTTATTATCGAACTGGTACTTTTTAACAAGTGATTTCTGCTGGAGCAACTTTCGAAGTTTCTTAGCAAACTCGACATTACTTGCATGTCCTGGGCGCGCTGCCAGGATTTGCGCTTTCATAGGAGCGCCGACAAGGGCGAGATCGCCTAGAAGGTCAAGAAGTTTATGGCGTGCAGGCTCATTTTTGTACCGAAGCGGTTTGTTATTGAGAACTCCATTTTTTCCCATCACTAACGAATCACGAATACCGAGTCTTGGAATAATACGTTCTAATTCACTCTGAGATAAATCTTGATCGACAATGACAATAGCATTATCGAGGTTACCGCCTTTTATCAGACCCTGAGCATGTAGCATTTCGACTTCGTGAAGGAAACAAAATGTTCGTGCCGAAGAAAATTCATCAACAAATTCTTTTTCAAGATTGAAGAGACCCGTATGTTGACTGCCAAGAGCTGGGTTTTGATAATCGATCATTACCGTCAAACGGTAATCATCCGTAGGGAGAGCGACAATATCAACACCGTTTTTTTCATCGATGTAGCGGACTGCTTCATCGATAACGAGGTAATCTTTTGGTGCATTCTGGGTTTCGATATCAGCAGCAATCAACGCATCGACAAATGGTTTTGCACTTCCATCGCAAATGGGCGGCTCAATGTTATTCAATTCGATAATGATATTATCAATTTGTAAGCCAACGATCGCAGCGAGAACATGTTCAACGGTATGTACTTTTGCCTCACCAAGTTTTAGTGTAGTCCCGCGTGCAACTTCTACAACGAGATCAACGAGTGCCGGAATTTCCGGAGAACCCGGAAGATCTATGCGGCGAAACTTAATACCATAATTCACTGGCGCAGGCTTAAACGTCATTGTCGTTGCTACACCGGTATGCAGTCCCGTTCCCGAAATCGCTATTGGCTGTTTGATTGTTTGTTGTTGAACCAACATAGGATGCCCTAATCTTGTAGTTTGTTGTCGGATTGTTTTAAAGATTTTTCTAACTCGGTGCAGCGCAGTTCAAGCTTACGAAATTCTAGTAATAATTCCGGCAATTGACGTAATGCAACTTCGAGGCGTAAGGTGTTCTGGAGTTCCTTCACAGGGGAACCAAAATATACTTTACCGCTTTCGGTTAATGATTTAGAAACGCCGGATTGCGCTCCTATCGTAATTCGGTCAGCAATTTCCACATGCCCTACGATTCCTACCTGTCCCGCGAGTATACAATTCTTACCGATTTTTGTACTACCGGAGATACCTGTTTGCCCTGCAATCACAGTATTTTCGCCAATAACGACATTGTGAGCAATCTGAATAAGATTGTCAAGTTTGGCTCCTTGTCGAATTTTTGTTTCTCCAATTGTAGCTCGATCAATGGTACAGTTAGCGCCGATTTCGACATCATCTTCAATAACGACGATACCCCGTTGAGGAATCTTTTCGTATGTGCCATCCTGTTTAGGTGCAAAACCGAATCCATCGCTGCCTATCACTGTGCCTGAGTGGATGATCACCTGGTTACCAATTTTGCACTGCTCTCGGATAATAACGTTAGCATAAAGTAATGATTCTTTACCAATAGTAACATCATCGAATAAAACTGATCCATGATAAATAGTTACACCATCCCCAATGACACATTGTTCACCGATCACCACATTCGCCCCTATAGCAATATTGCTGCCAAGCCGTGCAGTTGGTGCAATAAGAGCAGAGGCGTGAATGCCCTTCGGAAGGGGTATAGGAGCCGGATGAAAACGTTCAATGAGTTTCAGGAAGGATGCATACGGGTCAGCTACCTTTATCAGGTGCAAAGGCACTGTGCGTTTCTTTACTTCTTCGAAATGTGCATCACTGGCGATGAGTATTGCCGTTGCCTTTGTACTCACAAGATATTTTTTATACTTAGGATTGGCAAGAAATGTTATATCGCCTGGTTCTGCCTCTTCAATTTTTGCAACGCGTACGATTTCCGCACTACCCTCACCAAGAAGCTCGCCATTCAGTTGCTTAGTGATTTCAGATAGGGTCATTACTTGCCGAATGTGGTGAGGCGTTCCAGTACTTTTGCCGTGAGATCGTACTGTTCTTTTGAATAGAGCATGAGGATATCTGCACTCTTATCAAAAATATAGTCATAGTCATCTTCTTTGGCGATGTCCTGAACAACCTTAAAAACCTTGTTTTGTATAGGCTTCATCAACTCATTTTGATTTATGAACAATTCGCCGTTCTGTCCGAATTTTTTGTTTCTGAATTCGGCGATTTTTTTGTCGAGGTCAGCCAATTCTTTTTCAGACTCTGCGCGAAGCTGATCTGTGAGAATGAGTTTTTTCTTGTCATACTCCTCGTATTTCTTTTGCCAGCTGTTTTGCAGTTTTGCAAGTTCGCCTTGCCATTCTGCAACAAGATTATCGATTTGCCGCTGCGCATCTTGTGCCTCAGACAGTTTTTCTAAAATTACAGCAGAATTAACCCAGCCAATTTTCGATTGGGCGTTAAGTGCATTTGTACAACATACGATACACGCAAGTGTCAATACGATACTGATTGTGGATTTCATAGGTAACCCTCTCATTGTTTTCCTGGAGTTGATGTTGCTCCACGTTTAAGTTTATCGATGATATAATTTGTATAATCGTATTTTTGTTCACCATACAGCAACACGGTGATTTGATCGTTCCGGTCAAAAATAAACTGCAGCTTTTCGTCTTTCGCCGCTTGCTCAATAACTTTTAATACCTTCTTTTTAATGGGGCTGAGCAGGGAATCAGTCATCACTGCAAGATCGCCTGTCGTGCCGAATTTCTGCTGACGATAAGCAAGACCTTTTTGCTCCATGAGCGCCAATTCTTCACGTGCAGCTCTTTTTTCCGCTTCCGGCATTAATGCTTCCTTCCTCTGGTAGTCTTGAAATCTCGCTTCGAATTCTTTGCTCATTCTATCGAGTTCTAACTGCCATGTTTGCGCCATTGCATCAAGTTTTTTATTTGCTTCCTGTGCCTCAGAAAATTCCTGAAGGATTTTCGATGAATTGACAAACCCGATCTTCAATCCTTGTGCCTGAACATGAGGTTGGCTCAATGAGAATGTCATAATGAATGCGATGAAAAGAAAACGTGTTATATGCTTCACAAATACCTCGTAATTATTATTGATGAGAAACTAGTAATGTTTAATGAATTAAAATCCTCTGCCGAATTGAAAATGAAACCGCCAGCCATCGGGCTGACCATCACGCGGCAACACGTCGTCGGCACCATAGCCGTAATCAAATCCAATAAGTCCGATCGGCTGTATAGAGAGCCGTGCCCCGAAACCAAAAGAACGTTTGACATCAAAGAAGTCGGCGCGTTTAAAATCTTGAAATACGTTTCCTGCTTCTGCAAATGCCAAAAGATAAATAGGTATAGGATTGATTGTTAGCGCGAGACGAAGTTCTGCCGTATGCTTTGTCACTACTCGTCCCCCGATTTCTCTATTGAGAGCATCTATAGGTCCAACGCTCCGGTCATCATATCCTCGCAGTGGTGTCGTTGAAACCAAGCCAACGCCTGTTCCGCCCATATAGAAATATTCAATAGGGGGAATGTTAGAATTATCTTCAAAACCGTTCACGTAACCGAGCAATTCTCCAAGATACAATACCACTCTTGAGGTATTGAATAACGGCGTATACCAGTCCGCACTGAACGACCATTTATAATAATCGACATTGCCCGGAAGGAATGGACCGCCGGAAATTTCTGTCGATAACGAAACATTCGACCCAAATGAAGGAAAAATCGGACTATCGGTGCTGTTGCGTGAAATGGTCTGTGTAATTCCCCATTGTGTTGTTTTGCCGACCTGATACAATAAATTACCGCCATTATCATGGACATTATTGCTTTGGAATCTCAATGTCCAATCGATGCGGAAATAATTATCGGGCCATGTTAATCTTCCGCGTCCTACACGAACTGATAATCCGGTTTGTTGCAAGTCGTATACAAATACCTGTCGCGAATCATACAGGCTAATGCCCAATGTTGTGGGAGTGTTATAAAGCCATGGCTCAGTAAAGCCAAGCGTGAATGTTCTGAAACGCGCGCCTTCACCAAACTGCCAGTCAAAATTCAATACTTGACCGCCGCCTCCCTGTAAAGGTTCTGTTAGTGAAAAATTGTTGATTGTAAAACCAAGCGATCCTGTAACACCAAAGGCGCCGCTATAACCGATAGAAGCATTGACGTTGTCACTCGACTTTTCTTCCACTTCATAAACAATATCTACGCTTTCATCATCAACCATGCGCGGCTCGGGCTTGAGCTTTTCAGGGTTGAAATAATTCAACTGCTGGAGTTGCCGAAGGCTGCGAATAATTGCGGCGCGGCTGAAATAGTCGCCGGGTCGTGTGTATAATTCACGACGAATGACATTATCATGAGTTTTCTTGTTACCTACGATGTCCACCTGATTGACACGAAACTGGTTACGCTCGTAGACGTGGATAACAATGTCGATGCTGTCACTTGCCACGCGCTTCATTTCAGGGTCAAGGCGAAATTGTAAGTAGCCATTATCAAGATATAACGATCCTACGTCAGTCTGATCCGGATTGCCCCGTAGGTTGAGATCAAACCGTTCTTCATCATAAATGTCGCCGGGGTAAAATTTCAGGCGCTCGTTAAGAATATCAGACTTATAGACTGTGTTGCCTTCCCATGAAACATTTCGAATTTTATATTGAGGACCTTCGCTCACATTCACCAGCACATTGATCTTTTTCTTGTCCTCACTGTACCATGTTGAATCTGAGGTAATCTCTGCGTCGAGATAACCGTTCTTCCTGTAGAACTTCATGATACGTGATTTGTCGGTTTCGAATTTTTTCTTGTCGAACTGCGGGTGAGACCAAAAATGCCACCACGTTTTTTCATGTGTATCTTCCATCTGATCTTTAATATCATCATCACTTAACACTGTACCTCCTGCCACATGGACCTTATCGATGCTGACACTTGGTCCTTCGTCAATAGTTAATGTTAACACAACATTTTTTCCGGCTGAAGAGTCAGTGACCGAAGTCGACGGCGTTACTTCGGCAAGAAGCTGGCTTTCTTCAGTATACAAGCTTTTTATATTATTGACAATTCTTTTGACATCATCCGGCGTCAGGACCTGCCCTTTGACAATGGTGACCTTCTTCAAGATATCATCTTCATCGACGTCATCATTTCCTTCGATAACGATTCGATCGAGGCGTGGATGCTCGCTCACCTTAATAAGGAGGTAGATACCGTTATCGATTTTATTCTCAATGAGAATTTGAACATCAGAAAAAATACGCAACGCCCATAATCGCTGTATGGCAACCCGTATTTGTTCCCCCGGAATAGTGATGTCCTCACCGACTTTCAAACCCGAATGACCGATGATTCCCGATGGTTCCGCGCCAGATTTTGTTGAAGAGTTTTCCACCGAGATACCAAGGATTTTATACGTCTCAGTTTGTGTTCGTTGGCTGAACGTTGTTTGTACGCTACAAAGTAATCCTATGACGAATATGAACGAACAATAACGCAATATGTTATATTCCTGACACACGTTTTAAAAGGTTTCCTATAAAGGAATGTTGGGGTTTTTCAACTTGAAGTTGTTCACTCACCATGCCATATCGGCGTTCACGCTGCTGGAAGTTCTTAATAGCCTCATATAATTCCTCGCGGCGAAATTCGGGCCAAAAGCAATTGCTAATATATATCTCCGCATACGCAAGCTGCCACAGAAGAAAATTACTAATGCGCAATTCTCCGCTCGTCCGAATGAGCAAATCCGGATCTGGGATATTCTTGGTTGAGAGTGCTTGTGAAATTACGTCCTCGTCAATTTGGCTTGGGGTAATGGTATTCTGTTGAATCTCTGCTGCGATCTGCTGAAAAGCTTTCGTCAGGTCCCATCTGCCGCTGTAGCTTAACGCTAACAGCAGATTCAGGCCGGTATTGTTTTTTGTGCGATCAATGGCATCATACAATTCGTCTTGAACTTCCCGAGGCAGTGCTGACGTTTCACCAATAGTGTGGACACGAACATTATTCTTATGCAATTTATCGGTTTCATCACGAAGTGCACGCATTAAGAGCCGCATGAGCATGGAAACTTCTTCCTGCGGCCGTTTCCAATTTTCTGTTGAGAATGCATACAAGGTGAGATATTTTACTCCGAGCTGACCACATGCTTCAACAATATCGCGTACAGACTCAACACCTTCATTATGTCCTGCAATACGAGGTAAGGTGCGTTTCTTTGCCCATCGCCCGTTTCCATCCATAATGATAGCAACGTGCGTGGGAATATTTCCACACTTAATAAGTTGTTCCTGTGCTTTTTGGTCTTCCGTCATTAATTGAAAACGGTGTGCATTCTTGTTGGATTTTCCTTCGATTCTGCCTGATATGCAGCAAATTTGCTATGAAAGTTAACTCATTTTGAATAGAAAAGCAAGGAAACTATTCAATACATTTCCGGTAGCAACAAGGGATTCTATCAACTTTGTTGTATGCACAGATATCAATTTAATTTGAAATGTCTTTCATTGGTACTGATAAAATAACTCGTTGGACGCTTTTTTTGTTCCAGAAGAATTCTGTCGAAAAAATGCAAGCGGTACATACGATTTTTCTTTACGTTACGAAATGATGATGTTCTTGGTTTTCCTTCACAAAAGCGATATATTCAAACTACAGAAAACAGTTGTTGTGTAAACAAAACCAAAAGGAAGTATGAAAATGGGAATGCCAAATATGCAGGGCATGATGAAACAAGTCCAAAAAATGCAGGAAAAAATGGCACTGGTGCAAGCAGAACTGGAGAACAAAACGGTGACAGCGGAATCCGGCGGTGGCATGGTGAAAGTGACTGCGAATGGAAAACAACTATTGACAAAAATCCAGATCGAAAAGGAAGTCATCAATCCTGATGATGCCGAGATGCTGGAAGACCTTGTTGTTGCCGCGGTCAATAAAGCGCTCGATGAGTCTCAGAAGATGGCACAAAATGAGATGGCAAAGGCAACATCAGGTATGATGCCGAATATTCCCGGACTGAACTTCCCCGGAATGTAAATTTTAGTTTTTTATTATTTGAAATTATGATATACACATCTGATTCTCTAAGTCAGCTTATCGAAGAATTTGCTCAACTGCCGGGCATAGGACGGAAATCGGCACAGCGACTGGCTTTGTATATTTTAAAGCTTCCAAAGGAAGAGGTAGCAAATATTGCAAAGTCACTTATCAATGTGAAAGAAAAAATAACCTACTGCACAAGCTGTTGGAATTTTACTGAGAATGATCCCTGTAGTATCTGCGCAAGCTCGAAGCGCGACGGCAGTATAATATGTGTTGTCGAAGAGCCGAGCGATGTTATCGCTCTCGAGAAGACGAATGAATTCAGAGGACTCTATCACGTGCTTGGCGGCTCACTCTCGCCTCTGGATGGCATTGGTCCCGAAGATCTGAAAGTGCGCGAGCTTCTCGTTCGGGTTACGACGGATGTTAAAGAAGTTATTCTCGCCATGAATCCTGATATCGAAGGTGAAGCGACAACAATTTACCTCACGCGTTTGCTCAAGCCGCTCGGTATTTCTGTTACCCGGCTGGCGCGTGGTATTCCCATCGGCGGAGATTTGGAATTTGCGGATGAAGCGACACTCTCCCGTGCGTTGGAAGGAAGAGTTTTGGTGTGACGCCGAGAGTCGTATGGATTATCATGATGCTCTCACTCGGTGTTGTGGGTTGCGATCTTTTTCAGACACGAGAGCCGGAGTTGCCGACGCAGAGTACCTCGACATTCGAAACACCGACAAGCCACGATATCGTTGTACGCAATCTCAGGTATGCCATTTCGGAAAATAATGTTGAAAATTACATGCGCTGCTTTGTCGATACGACATTTCGGCCCTACGTGTTTGAGCCCTCACCGGAAGAGCAATCAAAATTTTCACAGTGGAACCTTGAAACGGAACACAGGCATTTCCAGAATATGGGAGCTTCACTCAGCGGTACATCTTCGTTCCTCGATTCGATTTATGATAAAAATATTAGTCCGGGTTCCCCAAGCTCGGCAATATATTTTATGAATTATGTTCTCTATGTTCCGCATAGAGACAATCAGGCGCCCCGTTCTGTTCGCGGCAATATGGAGCTCTACATGGTTGAAGATAGTCTTCATCGCTGGTCGATATATCGGTGGGTTGATAAAAAGACTTCCGTCGATTCAACATGGAGCTACCTGAAAGCATGGTTCAACAGATGATGAGAGGTATGTGTTGGGTTTCCGCAGGACTGTATTCGGTGATAGGTTTGAGTTGTGTCAATCCGTTTGCGCCGAAACTTGATTTCGGATTGCAAGCGCAGCTATGCAACGATCTGACACAAATCGAAAATGTGCTCTGTACGTTTCGTCATGCATATGCATTCAAAGATACAACACTCTATGGCTCGATCCTTGCGTCCCAGTTCATATTTACTTTTAGAGATTATGACGAAGGCATCGATGTTTCCTGGGGCAGGGATGAGGAGATGCGCACGACGTATGGTTTATTTCAGAGCGTGCAATCGCTCACTCTGGTCTGGAATAATGAGATTGAAATTATTACTACCGATACGTTACAATCCATTCAGCGTGCATTTAATTTAACGATTACATTCAATCCCAGCGATATCACACACGTGGATGGCAATGCTATTCTTACGTTTGAACGCTCGAAGATCGACGATCCGTGGAAGATCGTTCGCTGGAGAGATGAGTCGAATTTTTGACGATGAAACCACATGTAGCATTTCAAGGTGAGTACGGCGCCTTCAGTGAAGAGGCGGCGAAACGATACTTCGGCAAATCGCTGACCGCGACTCCGAAGAAATCATTTGATGATGTCTTCAATTCCGTTCGTAAGCGAACAACTGAATATGGCATCGTGCCGATTGAAAACTCACTATACGGCAGTATTCACCACACGTATGATTTATTGGAGAGATTTGATCTTAACATTATCGGTGAAATCAAACTGAGAATTGTTCATGCGCTCTTGGTAAACCATGGCGTGACGATGTCGCAGGTAAAGTTCATTTATTCTCATCCTCAGGCATTGGGTCAATGCGAAACATTTCTCAACCGACTCAAGCATCGCGAAGTGGTAGCTGTGTATGATACCGCTGGTGCGGCAAAGATGATCAAGGAAGAACAACGAAGAGATGCCGCCGCCATAGCAAGTGTGGATGCTGCGCGAGTGTACGGGCTCAAAACGCTGAAGGTAGGCATCGAAAGCGATCATCATAACTTTACGCGCTTTCTGATTCTCTCGCGAAAGGAATTGATTGCCACCAAGAACGCAAAAACATCTATTATCTTTGCTATGAAGAACATTCCCGGCGCGTTATTTAAGGCGTTAAGTGTTTTTGCGTTGCGTGACATCAATCTCTACAAGATCGAGTCTCGTCCCATCATAGGTAAACCGTGGCAGTATTTGTTTTACTTAGACTTTCACGGCAGCATCCATGACGAAGCATGTCGCAACGCGCTCGATCATCTACGAGAGATTGCGTCGTATCTCAAAATACTTGGGTCGTATCCTGTAGGAAAAACAATAGGCGGACGGTCATCATGAGCACATTGTATATTGTGAAAGAAGGATTATCCGGATTTAGCCGCGCAAAGCTTGCGGCGCTCGGATCGATTGTAACGATCACGCTTGCGCTGCTCTTGTTAGGATTGTTTTATGTGGTCTCGATGAATACTTCCCGCCTCGTAGAGAACATCCGGCAAAAAGTAGAAATGGAAGCATTTCTTCAGGAGCCGATCAATGCCCGCCAAACTGAAGAGCTTCGTAAACAAATCCTGAATGTATCGGGGATAGATAGCGTTGCTTTTATTTCAAAGGAAGATGCGGCGAAAGTTTTTAAAGAAGAATTCGGCGAAGATATCAATAAGGTGTTGGAATTCAACCCGCTGCCGCCGTCGTTCAAAATATTTTTGCAGGACAAGTATCGTACGACGCTGAACGCCGCCGAGATCAGCAGAACGATTGAGAACCTCAAAGGGGTGGACAACGTCATTTACAGAAGGGAGATGCTGGAATTCATCGATAAGCAGGCAAACGTGTTGAAGCTTATCGGGTTGGGATTGGGGATACTCATCGGCATCTCTGCCATCTTTCTTGTCTCGAATACGATTCGCCTGACTATCGTCGCAAAACGAAAGTCGATACAAACAATGAAGCTCGTCGGGGCATCGCGCTGGTTTGTGCGCGCGCCATTCTTGATTGAAGGAATGGTGCAGGGCGTCCTCGGAGGAGCGATTGCCGCCGCGTTAATATATTATATTCTGACGTTTGCAGCAGCACTGATCTCAACCGAGCTGGCGCAGTTTATTCGTGTAGAAAATTTGTTTTATTATGAAGTTGTTGCCGTAGGTATCTTCCTCGGGCTCTTTGGCAGTGCTGTCTCTGTGAGGAGGTTTATCGGAGAGACGGTAGCAGGGTAGAGGCGAATGTGCGAGTTCGTAAGACAATACATGCATTGTTATTTTGCTTGTTATGTGCCACTGCCCAAATGATTACATAACCAGGATTCCTCTCATGGATAATATCTCACCAGAGAATTTCATCACACCGAGAACCGTGAGACAAATCGTTTTTGAACCCTTCATTTAGACACTTGGGGCAACGATAATAGATTTCAATTCGTCCTTCGTTTAGCATGCACATTTGCTTGGCCTTGTTTGATATGAGGACTTTGCCACTTGATTTATCTCGTCGAATATGAGCACCCATATCCGAAAATTTTTCGGGTAACCCTTGAGTCTTCCAAGCTTGTTTTAATTTGAAAGCCTCACTTCTCTCGTAAGGGTTAAATTTGTTTACATCTCTGTCGGGATCAAGAAATTTCTGTAATTCATCAAACCCATCCAAACCATCCAGATCATCCAAATCATCTGCGGACATAGTTATTTCTCCTAAATAGGCAGTGGTACATAACATGTGCGGTAGCAACGCAGTGTTGGAGCGAACTATCCATAGACAAATTATTTGTGAGCGGAAACATTGAACGAGTACAATAATCTATACAAATAAAATCGAGTGTCGTGGCTACTGCTGTTAGTTGCCGTTTTTGCCATTGTCTATTGGGTGACAACAATGTCATCAAATGCCGTTGGATCAACTTGATGATTCACGCCGATTTCGATATACCCGGTTGTTCTGAAAGTTTGGCTCATAACTAGACTTAGCTTAAGTTGGTTATTGACATATATGTTGGCGGTACTATCAACATCAACGATCTTAATCTGATTCAGGCTATCAGTGAGAAATTGCCCGATCGAGACAGATTCTTGTCGTGGTCGAGAGTTATTATGATACCGATAAATTGCGCCTGACCAAAGGCATTCATAGTAATAGAGAGTTCCATCAGTATTAACGAGCGCTAGAGCAGTTCCACCTGTCGAGTCAGCAGTACTACCACGCCAGAAAAACACCCACTGACCCTTTGCCTTGAATTTATAAGTACCATTGCCACAAGTGAACTTCTTGTTATAATAAAAAACATGTCCAACTTGTGTTCGCACGAATTGACCGCCGACGATATCAAATTGACCTCCGCCCGTAGAATCAGTTGTGTGATTCCAATTGTTGAGAGAAGAGCCATCGTCAAAATGGTCTTCAAATATAATGGGAGGATTATTCCAACCGACAAGCACCTCTAAATTGCCGGAAAAGAGTGTAACGGTAATCCGAACGGAGACTGTTTGATCATTTGCGACGGTTGCTTGACCCGAACCCGTACCGATCAAAGTTGTACCATCGTAGATATTCACTGAGATTGTGTATGTGCCGATGAGAAGGTTTGTGAATGTGCCAGACGCAGAATCACCACTGATAATCAAGTCAAGGCTATCGGCGTAAGTATCCTTCGAGATTGAAACACTGACACGCGTAACATTTGCTCCGGCATCTCTTGCAGGTTTCAGAGAGAAGGCAATGGAAAGTCTTCCATATTCTTCAGGCGATGTCGGGCTTTCTTTTTGACATCCAAGAAATACAGAGATGATAAAAATTGCAACAAAAGTGATGAATTGGTTAACTCTAAGCATAGCTTTACTCCTTCATTTAATTGTGGCAAGCATGAAAACTAACTACTGTGTAAACAAACTATTAAACATTTTTTGAATGATGGGTACTACGGTATGTCATCCCCCACCATAGTTATGCAGAGAATATACGAGACTTGCAGGTTATTGTCAACTCGGCTGCCACACATCCCGACTCATCGGGATGCGTGGCAAGTAGGAGGTTTGCCAGAATCACGGGTATTCAGTATATTATCATCAGTAAGATAGGCGGCAAAACCGAAGGGTTCACGTCAGGAAGGCGAGGCACAAAAATTAAGTATAGAAAGCAAATACTATGGACTCTAAATTAATTTTTAATAAACTCTTGACATTAAAATCGTTTTTTTGTAAGTTAGTTTCAGCATACCCGCCGCGCCTCTCTCCCTTCGCAAGAAGGGGATGCGTAATTCGGCGGGTTTTTTCTTTTTGGTGGCTATATGAAGTATGAGAAATCCCCCCTTACATTTGAGCAACAGGCTGACTTGCTTATTTCTCGTGGTCTTTCTGCTCAACGCGAAGTTCTAATCTCCAGATTAAAAGCAGTGAATTATTATCGTCTCAGTGGATATCTGTACATATTCCGTGAGACTGACACCGTCATCAAGCCCGGTACAACGCTGGACATGGTTTGGCATCACTATACATTTGACCGACAACTTAGAATATTGGTCATGGATGCTATTGAGCGTGTTGAAGTGGCGATGAGAACACAATTAGCTTATCATTTTGCTCATACGTATGACGCATTTGCCTACTCTCAACATGCGAACATGCCCGGACTCGATGAAAGGGCACATCGACGCTGGCTTAACGAACTCAGTGATGAAACACGGCGCAGCACTGAACCATTTATTAAACATTTCCAAGAGCATTACGGAGACTCCCATTCTATGCTTCCCATTTGGATGCTCGTGGAAGTGATGAGCTTTGGCAAGACTCTTACATTTTTCAGAGGTGTTCATCGAGATTTGCAGCGACAGATTGCTTCTTTGTATCATGTGCCCGACGAAGTTCTTTCTTCGTGGCTTACATCGCTCAATGCCGTTCGTAATATATGTGCACATCATGGCCGTTTGTGGAATCGAGTGCTTGGCTATAAGCCAAAGCTTCCATCCAAGAGGAAGTATCCAGAATGGCATCCTCAACTTGAGATTTCGAGGGCAAGGGTATATATCATTCTAACTATGTTAAGATTCCTCTTGCGACACATTGCACCAACAAGTCGATGGGAGGAACGTCTTCAAATATTATTGGACAACAATGCCGACATTTCGACTACCGCAATGGGATTTCCATCTGGATGGAAAGAAAGCGTACTATGGAAATAGTGACTAATTTCAAACCGACTCACAATCTATTTTTGCATCTTTGCCACTCTTTTCCTACATTATTCCCCGTGATCCCGCCGTTGGCGGGACAAGCAAAGGGTTAGATTCTCCTAAGCTTGTTACACGAGATGTACCCGGAACTTGCTCTGGGTCTAATATTTTCATTTAAGATTCTGCGCTCAACATTTCATCCAATACTTCTGTAATGAGTACACTGAGTAGTATTTTCAGTTCATCCATCGGCAAAAAACTGTTAATGTCCCTTTCGGGACTGTTCCTCTGCACTTATCTCGTCATCCACCTTGCAGGAAATCTTTTGTTACTGAAACAAGACGGCGGCAAGATGTTCGATGAGTATGCCGAGCTTCTGCCGAGTTTGTTCATCATCCGTGTTATCGAGATCGGTTTGTTTGCAGTGTTCTTCCTGCACATGGTCAGCGGAACGGTGCTCTGGTTCCAAAACAGGGCGGCACGTCCGCAGAAGTACACTAAGAATACGCCAGCGGAGAACAGCTCGTTCTCCTCCCGTACGATGTTTCTCACGGGCAGTATCGTGGTGATCTTTCTCGTCGTGCATATGCGAACGTTTTGGGTGACCTCGCGCTTTCATCACGATGAATACCCCTCGATGTATGCCACAGCGGTAGAGGCATTCTCCGATCCGTACTACACGTTATTTTATGTGGTGGCAGTCGCATTGCTTGCGTTTCATTTGCGACATGGGTTCCAATCGGCATTTCAAACATTCGGTCTCAAAACGAAAAAGTATGCGCCACTTATCGAGGGTGTGGGCGTGATTTTCTGGCTGGTGATTCCCATTGGCTTTGCAATTATTCCTATCTATCTCTTTTATTCTACCTGTCACTGGTTTCATTGAGTATGACACTGAATTCGAAAATACCCGAAGGTTCCATCCAGCAAAAGTGGGATAACCATAAGTTCAGTATGAAGCTTGTCAATCCCGCGAACAAGCGAAAGTATACCGTCATCGTTGTCGGCACCGGGCTCGCCGGCGCATCGGCGGCGGCTTCACTCTCCGAGCTTGGCTACAATGTTATCTCGTTGTGCTATCACGAATCGCCTCGACGTGCGCACAGCATCGCCGCACAGGGCGGCATCAACGCTCCGAAGAATTACAAAAACGATGGCGACAGCATCTGGCGGTTGTTCTATGATACGGTGAAAGGGGGCGACTACCGCGCACGTGAGGCAAATGTCTATCGCCTCGCTCAGGTGAGTAACAGTATTATCGATCAGTGTGTGGCACAAGGTGTACCTTTTGCTCGTGAGTATGGAGGATTGTTAGACAACCGCTCATTCGGCGGCGCTCAGGTTTCTCGCACATTTTACGCTCGCGGGCAAACAGGTCAGCAGCTTTTGTTGGGTGCGTATCAGGCATTATCCAAAGAGATCCATCGTGGCGGTGTGAAATTTTATGATCGTCGTGAGATGCTCGATCTGGTTGTTGTCGATGGTCAGGCACGCGGCATAGTTGCGCGCAATCTTGTGACCGGAGCGATTGAATCGTATGCCGGCGATGCAGTGATTCTTGCGACGGGCGGATATGGTAACGTGTTTTATCTTTCAACAAATGCAAAGCATTCGAATGCAACTGCAATTTGGCGGGCGCACAAACGCGGTGCGCTCTTCGGCAACCCGTGCTTCACGCAAATTCACCCGACGTGTATTCCTGTTGCCGGAGATATTCAATCTAAACTCACGCTCATGAGCGAAAGCTTACGCAACGATGGTCGTATCTGGGTGCCGAAGAACAAAGGCGACAAGCGCGATCCAAGACAGATTCCCGAAGCTGAACGCGATTATTATTTGGAGCGACTCTATCCCTCGTTTGGTAATCTTGTTCCTCGCGATGTTGCCTCGCGTCGTGCAAAAGATATGTGCGATAAAGGGCACGGTGTCGGAGCTACAGGTTTATCGGTGTATCTCGATTTCAGCGATGTTATCAAGCGTAACGGCAAAGCGTGGGTCGAGGAGAAGTACGGCAACCTGTTCGATATGTATAATGAGATTACCGCAGAAAACGCCTACGAAGTGCCGATGCGTATTTATCCTGCCGTGCATTATACCATGGGCGGCTTATGGGTCGATTACAATTTGATGAGCACGATTCCGGGATTATTTGTGTTGGGCGAAGCGAACTTCTCCGATCATGGAGCGAACCGGCTTGGCGCAAGTGCGCTCATGCAGGGACTGGCGGATGGATACTTTATTATTCCATACACCATCGGCGATTATCTTGCAACGAATAAATTCAAATCCCTGAAAACAGACGAGAAGTCATTTGGCGATGTCGTTAAGAATGTGCAGGAGATGACGAAAAGATTTTCCTCGATCAATGGTAAACGCACAGTGGAAGAATTCCATCGTCAGCTTGGAAAAATCATGTGGGATCTTTGCGGGATGGGGCGTACAGCAACGGGTTTGAAGAAAGCGTTGGAACAGATTCCTCAGCTCAGAGAAGAATTCTGGAACAACGTTCGTGTTCCCGGCAGTATCGATAGTTTCAACTCAGAGATCGAGAAGGCGGGCAGAATTGCCGACTATTTCGAGCTTGCAGAGTTGATGGCAACCGATGCGCTCCATCGTGAGGAATCGTGCGGCGGGCATTTCCGGGAAGAATATCAAACAGAAGAAGGCGAAGCAAAACGTAACGATGACCTTTTCTCGTATGCAGCGGCATGGGAATACACAGGCGATGGACAGAAAGAAGTGCTTCACAAAGAACCGTTGACGTTTGAATATGTAAAACCATCACAGCGAAGCTATAAGTAGGTATGAATTTCACATTAAAAGTTTGGCGGCAGAAAGATAAGAATTCGAAAGGGAAGTTGGTGGAGTACAAGGCAACCAATATTTCTTCTGATATGTCTTTTTTAGAAATGATCGATGCGGTAAACCTTGAGCTTGCGAAGAAGGGCGAGGACACGATTGCGTTTGATCATGATTGCCGCGAAGGGATTTGCGGGAGTTGTGGCATGTATGTCAACGGTCGTGCTCACGGACCAATGCGTGGCATTGCAACGTGCCAATTGTACATGCGCTCATTCAAGGACGGAGATACGATCGTGGTTGAACCGTGGCGCGCGAAGGCGTTTCCGGTCATTAAAGATTTGGTCGTTGATCGTACTGCATTTGATCGCATTATTCAGGCAGGCGGCTATGTTTCAGTCGATACGGGTGGCGTACCGGATGGAAACGCGATTCCGGTTCCCAAAGTCATTGCCGATGAAGCATTTGACGCTGCGGCGTGCATCGGCTGCGGCGCGTGTGTTGCAGCATGTAAAAATGCGTCTGCTATGTTGTTCGTAAGTGCAAAAGTTTCTCAGCTTGCCCTGTTGCCGCAGGGACATGCAGAGCGATTTCAGCGTGTAGAACGCATGGTGGCACAAATGGATGAGGAAAATTTCGGTAATTGTACGAACACCTATGCGTGTGAAGCTGAGTGCCCGAAGGAAATTTCTGTTTTGCATATTGCAAGAATGAATAGGGAGTATGTACAGTCAAAATTAAAATAATCATTACCTCATTATGAAACGTAAACGGGCGTGTCAAATGACACGCCCGTTGCATTTTTGTAGTGCTACAGCAACTGTAAAACTTACATTTCCAATGACTTTCGAAAGCTCTGCTCGTCGAGTGTTGCCGCCTGCCTTTCAATTGTATCCAACGAATGTTTTTTGTTGTTAAGGTGTAAATAGGTGTCTGTATACAGGTTAATAGCTGAACGTATTTCTACAAAGCGCTCAGAGAGCGTGTTTAGTACCGGTGCTGCTTCCTGATCAAAATTATGTGAGTCATTAGCGGCAGTTTCGTATTGACTGCGGCCCACGTTCTCATAGTATGAAAGAGGCGGTGCGCCTTTCTGTTTACTGCGCTGGAAGATGTAGTCAGGGAAAAAGCACGTCAAGAATAACGAGACGTTACCGATATAACGTCGAAGATGATATTGCTGGTGTTTATCCACTTCGCCGAGCATGCTCAATAAATCCACAACATAGATTGCTTTTCCTCCTTCCGTCGTGGCGAGCTGCCAGAGGGAATGATTCGAGCGAAACTCGACACAGATACCGGCTACATAATCGACAACATTATCATCTACGATATGTTTATACTGGAGTGCCTGATAGACAAAGACGTAGAAGAAAAGATTCGGCGATATCGAGAGAAAGAGCGGCGGTGTCGTCATTGAACGCTCAAACAGTTGTTTGTGATGCAGCAAATCTGTCATCGATTCTTCGTCATCTGCTAATCGAAGGATTGAAGATTGCTCGCCGGGCGTACTGCCAAGTGTTTCCGCGATGAACGCAAAATCATTTTGCGTCAGTTGTGTTCGTGTTCGATTGTACATCGAGTATCATCCTGCAATATTCAACAACGTAACTAACATAATGTCTCTCAAAAAATGTACCATAAAGGAATTGCAAAGTCAATAGATATCTCAGTTAAATAACCCACTGATGCGGGATTGCTCAGTAATTCTTACTGTTTGTATAGTCATTATTACAAGTGGCACGTCCAGCTTTCCAGGGATTTGGCGAAGTTGATTCTTTCCAAAGAAAGCGTAAATTATGTCACGATGATTCCTCAAATTCTTGATATAGCCATACGATCAACCGTCGTTTATCTTGCCATTGTTGTCGGCTTGAAATTACTTGGAAAGAAACATATTGCTCAGCTATCTATTCTTGACTTTGTCCTCGTTCTGTTAATTAGTAACGCTGTACAAAATGCAATGGTAGGAAACGACAATTCATTGACAGGAGGGTTGGTTGCGGCGGCTACATTGATCATTATGAATTATGTGTTCTCTTGGGTGCTCTTTCGTTTCCGTAGAACAGGAAAATTGTTTGAGGGAACACCAACGCTCCTTATTCATAACGGAGAAATTATCCGTGAACACTTAGAGCAAGAGAAAATTACGGAAGAAGAGCTTGAGGGTGTTATTCGTGAGCACGGCCTTGAACATAGTTCAAAGGTGAAAAGTGCTGTCATGGAATTAGATGGTACCATCAGTGTTATTCCAAGAGATACAAATGAAAAACGAATTGAAACATTTAAACATCGCAGGTTAAAATTTCAACAGATGAAATCATAGATATGGCGCCGTACCGTTTTATCGTACCGTTATTGATTGTTGTTATGACTGCTACCGCACAGGAAGCACGGCGTTATGATGATCAGTTTAAACAAATTGCTCAAGAATATGGTGGCAGGCTTGGAGTCGCGGCAAAGGATATGAACTCCCGCGAAACAATTTTGTACAACGCCGATACTCTTTTTCCGACTGCAAGTGTCATTAAACTCCCGGTACTCGTAGAATTATTCTACAAATTTCAAAGTGGAGAATTATCGCCAACCCTGCCTGTAGTGCTTATCGATAGTTTAAAAAAACCTGGGAGCGGCGTGTTACAATTTTTACAACCGAATCAGACACTGAATCTCATCGATATTGCGACATTGATGATCATCCTCAGCGATAATACCGCTACAAATTATGTTATTGATCAGTTTGCAGAACAACATGATGATAAATTGGAAGCAGTCAATGGACGAATGCGTTCGCTTGGGTTGCACAATTCAAAACTTCTCAACAAGCTATATTCATTTGCGACGAAGAAGAAGACCGAGGAGGCGCGTAGGTTTGGTATAGGTGTAAGTTCGCCAAGTGATATGATGATGCTATTAGAAAAACTGGTCAAAGGAGAAGTTGTAAACAAAGCCGCAAGTGATTCTATGATCTCAATTATGCGCAATCAGTTTTATCTGGAGGGCGCTCCGCGCTGGCTTCCATTCATGGAAGATTCTACACTCTGGATTGCATGCAAAACCGGTTTACTTGATGATCGCAAAATCGATGTTGGCATTGTTGGCTCTTCGCAGGGAATGTATGTCTATGCAATCTTTTGCGATGAATCAAAGGACCTTGGTGAACAAATAGATAATAAAGCAACCTTAGCAATAGCAAAGGTCTCGCGCTTAATATACGATAACTTTGCAAAGCATAAGTGAGCTGATCTGACGGTCTAAGAGGCTTTTCTAATTAAAGAACTGGTTGATTTCTTGAAGAGAATGCCGGTAAGAGTTGCAAAGAGCAGTTCGGTATCGATCGGTTTAATAAAAAAATCATCCACCCCAAATCGTTTGCCGATAAGATGCGTTGAACGATCGAGAGATGATGTCATAAAGAGAATAGGTGTTGTCTTGGTCGACGAAGCAGACCTCACGTGTTCATACAGATCGAATCCTAACATCCCACCACTAAATTTAACTTCTGAGAGAATAACATCAGGCACGATGATTTTGATCGTACCGAGAGCTTCCGTATAAGTTCCTGCGGCAATGACAGCGTAAAAGTTTAGTCGCAAGTCTCGCACTAATTTGAGAAGGTTTGTTTCATCTTCGTCAACAATCAAGATCGTCCCTTTTATTCTGTCTTTTCGGACTTCTTTGAGTAGTTCAGTTTCTATAAACGAGTGATCTAAACGAGAGATTTTATACTTCTCACGCAACGTGTCGATAATCTCGTAAGTGAAACTCGCAATACCTCCAGTCATCCATTGTTCTCGTAAAGCTTCTTTATAGAGAGCATTCTTTATTTCCCGTTCGAGCTCAAGCATTTTATCGTCGTCAATGTGAAGTGTATTTTTCATTGCTGACAATACATTTTGTTGAGCTTCGGTTGGCGCTCCGGTTCGCCATGACTCTTTCAGCAGTGCGCGGAATTGTAATTCCTGACCAGAGCTTTGATTGACTTCAAAAAGCAATTCATTCGTACGGTGGATGAGCTCTTTTGCGTAAGCATTTCCCTGGTCGAGTGATATCGCTCTGTGGGCAAGTTCGCTTGCTTTTTGCACATAGCCGTTCTCCATCATTTTTTGTGCTGACATGAGGAGGGCGGTGACTTCATGAAATTTTCGTTGGATATGGAGGTCGCGGTACTTGCGAAGTTCGATTTGTATTTCTTTAGCGAGACCTACGCGGTGAGAAAGTTGTTTGACAAGGAAATCGATACGTCCTTGATAAATAAATGCCGTTTCGTTATTAGGCTGGACGGCGAAAACTTTTTGCAAATATTGATCTGCAACTAGATATCTGCCTTCACGAATAAGCTTGTCAGCTTGTCGTAGCCAATCGTCGACTTGCATTTTTTGCATGTCGTCGAACGATGATGTTTTAACCGACTCAGTAATAGCTGTTCCCCTTTGAAATGCTCTAGACAATATAGAAGAGAAACACTTATTATTACGTGGTAAGCATCACGCAGCCAAGCTAATTATCCTTTGCTCCTTGATCTATCCATTTCTTTATGATGTTTATCGTATCCGCAGCAAACGGCGTTTTGCGTTTGATCGGCATAGGATCACCAAACGGTGGCGGCAGTATGAGTTTTTTGATGATGAGACTTGAGTCGGCTTTACCCGGAATAACCGATTTACCATGTTTACCTCCATTCATCAATTGATCGTATGATTCGAGGTACAACTCACTCGGATTCATCTGGTCTTCAGTGTGGCATGGTAGGCAGTTCATCTTAATGATAGGAAAAATATCTTTCTTAAATGATACTGTTGAAGGTTTTGCGTTGCCTTTTTTTTGCAGCTTTCTTGGTTGATTTTTCTGTTGTGTAGTCTGACTCTCAACTGACAACATGCACATTAGAATCATGATGATAAAATAACCAAAGGTGCTTCGTCTCTGCATGTTCAAAATTCCCTTCTAACTAAATACATGTTTCTTAGAACCAAAGATGCATCTGTACTACAGCAACATCATTTTGGATGCTTGGGGTTTCAATGACAAAACGGTATTGCGGGCGACACTCGACAAACGAGTACGGAAAAAATTCCAACCCGACAGTAACTCGTTTAATACTGTTCAATGGGTCACCATTGGGATCGTTGATGCGTCCTAACTGTGGATCGAACATCTCATAGCGCCCGATGAGCCACACGCCCTGAATGGCGCGATAATTTGCTTCTGCGAGTAGTGCCATGGAATTATAACCGACATTTATTCTTGGTCTTGGCGGAACTGGTGGAGTGACATTGAGGTTTTCATGTGTCCAATCAATTTCGCCAAAGACAACGATATCGCTTACGCCGAATCCGACACTCATGCCTCCCATCTTGTAACTCCTGTAACCATAACCAGAGACGCCGATATGATAATTCAAGTCTGATGCCGAGCCGTGGTATGTTACTTTTGCTGTGTATGCTTTATCTGGTGAAAAGCTAATTGGATCAGTGTGCCCAGAACCGTTAAAGAGTCCAGAAGTAATAGAAAGATTCTCGATGTTGATGCCAACTTCTATACCGATATCCTTGTAATTGGGGATAAAGATAAGTCCAGGATGAAATCCTGCACCCGTGAAGCCGATGTCGCCGCCGCGGATGTAGGCTGTGTGGTCGTCGTATCGCCAGCCGTAATCTGGCAAGAAAGTGCCGCCTTTGATGTAGCCGCCATTAGGAAGAATTTTTGCAATGCCGAAGACCTCAGTGCCGTTAAAGATGCCTCCGTAGAGCCCGCCGTAAGTTCCATTCACAATGTCGTGTTTAAAGTAGAAAGAAATTTTTTTTGAGAGTGTCACAGCACCATACAACGTCGTTGTCATCGAGTTAAACGATGTATGTTTTGAAAGTCCATCGTAGATGAATTGTGAACGGTAATCACCGCCGATGGAAATATTATCAGTCAGCTTCGAGGAAAATGTGAAATCGCTGTCTTTCAAAGCTTCAAGCGGAATTTTGTCGCTGCTGAAACGGATGCCGTATTCATTACGCATCTGTCCGCCCGTTGGATTGACGTGGCACGATCCACACTTTGCGCCCGTCATCAAAGCAAAACGAGGAAGAGCAAAACTATGCTCAAGTAAAAGAACAAAGAAGAAAATGATTATTATTGGAAGAAAATGTTTCATGATGTCCCTTTCTGGATACTTGTTCAGTTAATAAATTGTGTGTGAGAAATGTAAGAAATGGATCACATTAATGCAAGAAACGAACAGCAATTTGCGAGTATATCGTTTTTTGTGTTTTTAACTTTGAAGTCCTATATTCGCATAAGAGAATTTTATTGGAATTACTGAATGCGACGACCGAGATTAAATAATTATTTTTTTATTATTCTGCTTGTTCATATTTTGTTAATCTGTATGAGTTTTGGTCAAACGACACAGTTGAAAACGTCAATAACAATTACAGATAGTTCTCATCATTCTACTATGATCGAGTTTGGGGTCGATCCGTTGGCGACCTATTGTATTGATCCCTTGCTTGGTGAGTTTGAATTGCCTCCCGGTGGTTGCAGCGGAACCGGCTTGTGTATAGCTTTCAAAGATATTCGTTCCGATAGCGTTGCCTGTCTAGGCGAAGGACTTCTGCTTGACTTGCGAAAATATGACTCCACAACTCAAGTGGATACCTATCGCATTGTTTATAACTTTCAAAATTATCCCGTTGTTTTTCGTTGGAGCTCGACGATTGGAATGTCTTATGATAGCATGAAATTTCTTGACGAGCTTGGCGGGGTTTTCATTAATATCAAAATGTTGAAAGTTGACTCAATTGTGATGACGAGCCCGCTTGTTTCAAGTATGCTGATTATCGCATGGGGTCCAAAGATGATATCCACTTCGGTGGTTGATTCATGGCAGCATCCGCAAGCGATGCATCTCTTTCAGAATTACCCGAATCCCTTCAATCCGTCAACTGTTATCAATTATTCGCTTTTAGTACAAAGTTATGTAGAACTAAAAGTGTTCGATGTGCTTGGAAGGGAAGTTAGTACGCTTGTCAACGGATGGCATCAACCGGGAACATTTTTCGTTCGATGGGATGCCCGAGGCACGCTGGCTGGTGTCTATTATTATCGGCTTCAAACTAACCAGTTTGTAGAAACACGAAGGTTGGTGCTGCTGAAATGATAAATGGTATTTGACTTTTACATTTTTCTCGGCTATCTTATGCCGACTTGATAACTAAAGTTTCTGTATATAATTGTTGTGTTGAAAAAAGGCAATTCTCTGCAATTGCCTTTGATATGACGTTTTTACAAAAATAGTTCTGATATGACAACCTCCCCGAAATTCTCACGCCCTCGTTTTCCTCTTTTCAGTAAAATTGTAGCAGGATTTGCCTTTATAATTGTTTTCATGATTTCTTGCGGTATGTTTCTGCTGTATGAACTAATAGGCGTTTTCTCCCTCGGTGAGTTGGAATCCAAGAGTATTAAGATTTCTCAGGACCTTCAGCAATTATATAAGTTTGAAAGCAAAGCAGCTGCGGAATTTATCAATACGAAAGATAGTTCTAAGGTGCGTGAATTTCTTCGCCTCAATAGGAGTATTCAAACTATGGGAGGTTCACTTCTCCACATGGTTGATCAAGCCGACAGTCGTGTGTTAATTGAATCACTGTTAGTGTCTCATAATGGATATACTGAATTCTTTAGCCAGGCGCGTAGTAAGATGCAACGACTTTCGAGCGAAGAATTGAGTTTCGTAGATGAAGAGCACAAATTGTTACGAGAACAGGTAACGCTTAAGTTGCAAAAAGTCACTGAGTCTCTCAGAGCCTCGATGCTCGTGACCATGAGTTCATTTTTTAAGGAAGCAACAAAAATTACAGACAACGGTAAAGTCGTGTTTTCGTTGGCATTCGTTGTTGCATTTGCAAGTGCAATTCTCATTGCAAGAACCATTACGAGGCCCATCAAAGCGCTAAAGACAGGAACAGAGAAGGTGGGAGAAGGCAAGTACGAAACAGTTGCTATAACTACTACTGACGAAGTTGCAGATCTCACACGCGCCTTTAACATGATGAGTGATAAACTCAGGCAGCTTGACGAAATGCGCATGGAAATGATGTCCGAAATTTCTCACGAGATGCGCACACCCTTACAGGTCATCAAAGCAGGCTGTTACTCTATCATCCACACGAAAGACGGTCCAGTGTTGACGCAGCGTCAACGAGATGCTGTTGCGATGATTCATCAGGCATCCAACCGCATCAATGCGTTCGTGAATTCGTTCCTTGATGTGGCAAAAATGGAGGCAGGCTTGATGAAATTTAATTTCGAACAGATCAGTATTGTTGAACTTGTGACTCCATTAGTACAGGAGGCACAGCTTATTGCGCAAACGCGACAAATCACGCTTGAATTTCTTGCAGGGGAAATTCCCGTACTTTCAATTGACAAAGAGCGCATGGGTCAGGTGTTTAGTAATTTACTTTCCAATGCATTGAAGTATACTCCCGACAGCGGGAAGATTACCTTTCGTTTGAGTAACATCGCACATTGCCTGGACGTCGGTAAAAACGGTAAAGGATGCGTGCGCATTGAAGTACAGGATACTGGTGTCGGCATCCCTGAATCAGATCTTGCGAAATTATTTGACAAATTTTACCAGGCAAAAAATGTACCGCTTGTGAATGAAAAGGGTTCCGGGTTAGGTTTGGCGTTAGTGAAACATGTTTCAGAGGCGCATGGTGGGAAGGTTAGTGTGAAGAGTAAAGTTGGGGAAGGCTCGACGTTCATTGTTGAGCTCCCAATTGTATAGCGTCGCGTATGTTTCCAATTAGTACGGAGACACGATCGTTTCTCGACAATGTAGAACGAGCATCTAACAGAAAATTCGTTTTTCGACACGAAGCAGAACTTCTGCTTGAGTTAGCTCAACAACAATCGTTACAAACACTATTCAACGATGTAACATTTTATGCAAAATTTGTCTCACATGCTTCAACCATACTTAAACGCATGGGTGCCGCGAGTGATGAAACAAAAAAAGTATCATATGAATTTACAGAGCGATTACAGAAAACAGTGACACTCTTGAAAACACTTCTTAATACTGCACCTGATGACATCAAAGAGCAATTTACCCTGCGTTTTTTTTTGCCATCGCATGATTCAATGAATGCCCTTTTATCATTTCTTAATGAACTGAGTTGGATAAAGAATTATTCATTAGATCAAAAGCGAAGAGGTAAGTAATGCAGTCTCGCATGGCAAAAATATCTTTAGCAATCGTATGCATTAGTGTCATCTGTTGGCTCGGCGGCATCAATATTCGTGCATTGATTGGATTTAACTTGCTGGAAACCGGAACGCTAGATTTCAAACCAAACATACACCCATATGTAGAACGTACAGTCTTCGGACTAATAGCGCAAAGTACGATGGTGGTCGACGTTGCGTACGTTGTTGTCTGGCTTGCAGGCATAGTGTTTTTGAAGGCAACATCAATGCGCTTACGGGAACATGGTTGGCTAATGATGTGTGCGATTTTGTTCTATATGTTTACACCTGTAGAAGCGTACACCATTGTACTCGATGTTAATATGTGGTGGCTGGATCATATCGGTTCAAATGATTTAGTAGAATTCAGAAAATTATTTATTCATCGTCTTGCAGCTTTAGCAGGTGTGCCGATGATTGCATTACTCAGCTATTACTCTCTTATCGTCATTGCATGTGTACGCCCGATGCAGAAAATGAAAACGACATAGTTGCAGTTGTTTTTGTACCTTCAATTATGTATTCTGCAACCTAATATTAAACTTTTTTCAAAAATTATTTCCATGAATTATACCCAGATTCTGAGTGGGCTAGAAGAGTTAGCGAAACAACTCGGTATCCAGCTTCGCTACGAGAAGGGCGATTTCGAAGGCGGATATTGTATCCTGAAGGAACAAAAGGTTCTGGTAGTTAATAAACGGCTCCACGAAGCGCGGAAGGCTTCCTCGTTAGCCCAAGCACTTTCAGAATATGGAATTGATACGACATACATTAAACCGAATCTTCGTGAATACATCGAAGATGAGGCTGCAAAACTTATCAAACAGAAATAGTATTGTAAAAACGTCTCCTCAGTAAGCCCTTTTCTTGTTCTCTGCTCGACGAAACATAGCACTCTTCATCCTCTGCATCATTGTCGGTGTAGCAGGTATTGTTATCGTTAACAATGTGTGCCTCTATACTCCGGACAGCGCCCGATATCTGGCGTGGGCTAAATCACTTGCATCTTTTGATGGATACAAGGACAACACTCTTCCCAGCCCATTGCGATACGTTATTCATGCTCCGTTATATGCTTTGTTATTAGCTCCGGTTGCATTCTTTTTTCCTTATAGTGTGCTTGCTGCTAAGCTGTTGACATTGTGTTTTGGCGTTATGTTGATCGTTCTGTTTTATACATGGATGAACAAACATACAAATAGCAATACTGCGTTTGTGTTTACGTCATTTCTCGCAATCAGCCCGATGTTCTTGATCTATTCAACGGAAGTGCTCTCTGACATTCCTTTTGCAGCGTGTACTCTCTGTAGTATATTATTATTTGAACGGCTCGTTTCTGCATCAGAGTTTAAACCATGGTTACTCCTAAGCATCTCTATTTCTATTACCGCTGGTATTCTCTTGCGCGAGGTAGGTTTTTCGTTGCTCTTCAGCGTTGTCACATTTCTGGTTATACGAAAAGAATGGAAGCAGGCGGTATTAATTGCTCTTATTCCGTTAGCGATGTATGTGATCTGGTATGTACGAAATGAATTGATTGTTGCCCCGTTCGATTTGCCGGAGATAACGAATGCAAAACTTTTTACTCACCGTTTTTTTTCTGCTTCACAAGATAGTTTGCTGACTGAATTTTTTGCTCGGATAAGTAATAATGCTTTTGTCTACGGCAAAGGAATAGGCAAGTTGATGATCATGCCATTTTACTGGTTCATGCATTATGATGTTGTATTTTTGACTCAGGCCCCTTTGTTACATGTGTATTCCGCGCTTGATATACTTGTCTATCCGTTCGTTTTCTTCTCGATCATCGTGACGCTCTACGGTATTGTGCTTGATTACAGACAATCAACTTCAGCTTTGTTTTTATTACTCTTACTATTTTTTTACTTAGCAATAGTGTTAGTATATCCTGTGAACGATATTAGGTTCATGATGCCGTTGTTGTTACTAATGTTATACTACATCGGAATTATATTTGCGAGATTTATAAAAGCCATTCCACAGCGTGATAATCCATCGTTGCTTCTTCGCATATCTCCGATACTTATCATTGTTATAGCTGTTGTACCAAATCTTATTTGGGATGCTCAATTTCTACGAAACAATTACGCGTATAAGCAGTCGCCGCTCACTTTTTTTGAATCATTGCAGGGGTTACAACGGTACCCATCGCATTTTACGAAGCCTTTTGATCTCGCAGGAAAGTGGATTGCAAGCAATACAAAAGATAGTACTGTCATCATGTCGCAATGGAAGGACCTCGTTTGCTGGGTTGAGGGAAGGAAAGTGCTTATGGCAAACAGCACAGTCCAGCTTGACGATTTTGATAATTTTATTCGCGACTACGGTGTAAAATATTTAGTGGTGGTAGAACAAAAAAATGGTGTACGCGAATTTGAATTCCAAATGCTTCAGTCACGAAAGTTTGCTTTCACACAGGTTCAACGATTTGCAAATATTAGCATTATCGAGGCTCACTCAAAAGACATTCCTCGGGCAAATACAGATAGGAGTACGTTATTTAGGAGTGGAATAACACTGCTTGGCGAAGGGAAAAATCAAGAGGCAAACCATCTTTTAGATACTTTGTATCTTAGAAATGAAAACAATATGCCGGTGTTATTGTATTCTGCAATTGCCAATGAGTTCAACATGAAGCTTCATGAAGCCAATGAACGATTTTCACGCATTAGATCTATGCCGCAGTCGTTGATATTTCTTGATGAAGCCGTTGTACATCAACAGATAATCCAAGCTCTATTAAATGTAGAAACAATACCAGCGGGAAGTGAAAAGGGAGAAAGCTATTTCCGCATTGCTGCAGGATATTGGAATCTCGGTTATCGTACGCAAGCACGCATGTTAAATGGCTTGGCACTCCAACAAGATTCAACATTATTTCCTGCAATGATTTTTGGTATGTACTATGCACTTGTAGAGGGTGACACCATGATAGCAAAGAATTTTCTCAAGTATGCGAAGGATGCTCAAAAGGATAGTATGTTAGTGATGACGTGGGAAAAAATATTCTCTCATATGGATATGTTGAAGAAAACTCGGTCATCAACAGAATACGCTGCACACTGTATGTCGATCAGCAGTCTCTTCTCATCTTTAGGAATTGTAGAAAGTGCAATCGATAATGCCCTGCTTGCCTTGAGATATGATACAAATAATCTCGATGCACTGAAACAGCTTGCACATTTGTATCAACAAAAGCGACGTTATGCTTCGGCACGAAATATGCTTGAACGAGCATACAAACTTGAGCCGCAAAATATTGCTATTCAAAAAGAATTGCAAAGTGTACTTCTTCATTTTTAATTTCTTGATTCTCATGTTCTAATTTTGTACTCTTAACGCACAATGATAAAAGCGATTGTATTTGATTTAGATAATACGCTTGTAGATTTCATGGCGATGAAGCGGCAAGCAATAGATGCAGCAGTTCATGCGATGATTGATGCAGGGCTGAATTTGGCATCTGAAGAGATCAAGGCTCGCATTGATACCATCTATAAAGAACGAGGGATTGAATTTCAAAACGTATTTGATCAGTTACTATATGATGTCTTCAACAAAGTGGATTACAAAATTCTTTCTGCCGGTATTATTGCGTATCGGCGTGCGCGAGAAGCCGCGCTCGTTCCGTACCCACATGTCTACATGACGTTTATGGAATTGCTTAAACGCGGACTTCGTCTCGGTGTAGTTTCAGATGCGCCTGGTCGTGAAGCGTGGCTGCGGCTATGCTATCTGAATTTTCACCATATTTTCCACTCGGTTGTAACCTTCGATGATACAGGAGTGCGCAAGCCGCAAGAGGCTCCATTCCGTAAGGCACTGCAACTGTTGTGTGTAGAACCAAGCAATGCACTCATGGTAGGCGATTGGGCAGAACGTGATATGGTTGGCGCAGCAAATATTGGAATGAAAACAGTTTTTGCTCGTTATGGTGATACGTTTGGTACCGTTGTTACACACGCAGATTATGAGATCAATGATATCAAAGAGCTCATTCACATAGTGGAAAAAGAGAACATGCGAGGCATGCCATGATCGTTGGAGTTGGCATCGATGTAGTGGAAATATCACGTATGAAACGGGCAGTTGATGAATGGGGTGAAGTGTTTCTCAAGAAGATCTTCACGCGACATGAGCTCAGTTATGCTCAATCAAAAAAAAATCCTACACCACATATTGCCGCCAGGTTTGCAGTGAAAGAAGCTGTAGCGAAGGCACTTTCTACAGGCTGGAGTGGAGGATTCCGATGGAAAGATGTTGAAGTGGAAAATGATTCATCAGGAAAACCAACAGTATCGCTATATGGGCACGTGAAAGAACTCTTGCAAGGGAGCAAGATTATGGTGTCTATCTCTCATTCAGAAAATGTCGTGGTTGCATTTGCCGTTATTGAACGAATAAACGATTAATTATGCTATCGTATAGCATGTGGTTGATTTTAGAAGTTTATTTCCGTATTATCAAACATTGTATTCACATGTATGAGGCGCAAACCTTATGAAGCAGCTTGGGATTAAAAAGCTATATTATTCTATCAGTGAAGTAAGCAAGATTGCTGATCTTGAACAGTACGTATTGCGGTATTGGGAAACTGAGTTTGAACAGCTTAAGCCCGCAAAGAATAGAGCTGGCAATCGCATTTACACTAACCGTGATATTAAATTGATTTTGCACATTAAGAAGCTATTACGGGAAGAACGCTACACCATTGAGGGTGCAAAGCAAGTATTAATAACCTATTCTCCCGAAGGCGACTCCGGTGAGCAACTGGAACTTCTGTCTGAGCAACCGCAACTAGTTGGCATGGAATCATCACCAGTTCCAGCCCCTGCTCCTCAACGGTATACGACAGATAATCGTCTCCGTAACGATATGATTGAGATGAAAAAGTTTCTTGAAGAATTATTGATGAAATTTTCTTAGGTGTAACTAAAAATATCAGCTTAACATATAAACGCCTCAACATTTGTCGAGGCGTTTATAATTATGTCGGAACGGCGGGATTTGAACCCGCGACCCCTTGCACCCCAAGCAAGTGCGCTAGCCGGGCTGCGCTACGTTCCGTTATGTTATGTTGAATGTGTACTCAATATACAAAACTGACTTTCTGAATCCAAAAGCCCAAGTGTAATTCTAACTAGAAATTATACCTTGTGAAGATTAGACGCTTTGCCTAACACAGTTTCATTGACTATATTTGTTATATCATGACAAAAAGGTTTAATGATATGGATATGGTGACAATATTTTACTGGTTTATTTATGCAGTTGTACTTCTCTTGGTACTTGCCTTGCTTTATCGGATAGTGTACAAATTGTGGAACTGGTTCCAGGAAGTACGAGACAGAACTAAGAATAGAATGTAAACGCTGAGTAATACTTCTAATAATTATATGGAGAAGGATAAGTTGAGAACAACATGCCTAAAAAAATCACGTAAATCAAATCCTAGAGTCTTCCAATATCTTTCAAATAAGCTCTAAATCTATGATCAGAATTTCACTTATTGAGTTAATCATAAAATGCAATAGCCACTATTGATATTCATTCATTATTTTTTTACCTTTTTATAAGTTATTAAAAGCTCTTACACAGAATAAGGATATTCTTTTACGGGTACACAACAATTACTTCTCCTCGTTGTAGGTGTGATCGTCATTGCAAGTGTCATCGCATTTGGGATTTTTATGTTTATGGAGTATAACATATCATCTAACAAAGATGCCATCATCAACGACTTGAATCTACTTGCCTCTGACGCTTTTCAGTATGCTTTGCGACCTGCTTCTATGGGTGGAGGTGAAGGATCGTATAATGGATATGTTATTCCCACTCAACTTTTAGAAAATGACAATGCTGCCTATACTGTAAACACCGCAGGTAGCATCGGTGGACAAAGTCAAGGAAATAGCCATGGAAACAGTCAAGGAAAAGGCTATGCATATGGCCATGGAAAAGGAGGAGGGAAAGGATCTGCGAAAGGAAAATCTAAGGGCAAGTTGACATTTAT
>Ga0247727_10000363_pt1 | contig 110310 bp, 100 predicted proteins | sample WisWelCaveWW1625_FD_202498 | JGI IMG/M metagenome (GOLD analysis project Ga0247727, IMG submission 202498) | Biofilm microbial communities from Wishing Well Cave, Virginia, United States - WW16-25 | ecosystem: Environmental > Aquatic > Deep subsurface > Groundwater > Cave microbial mat... | reverse complement strand
GAAGAGGATTTGTAATCACCGCCTGCCCTTTGTGTCCGAAATTGTCATGTTCCTTTTCTTCCTCTGACAATACTATGTTGTCTATCAACGGAGCAATCTCCGAAAGAGGCTGAGAAATGCCGAGCAAATGAGCGGTGAAAACTGTCGGTTTGTTATCAAACTCGGTAGTTTGTGATTGCACATAAATAGTTTGCGCAAAAAGAACTGCGATGATCAGGGTTAGCTTTTTCATAATTGTCTGTTTCAATGGAGCATGAAATTACTTAAAATCGTTGCGCCATACAAAAGCAAATCCACCACAGTCTGTTTAAGGAATGGCAGGATTCATTTCATTCAATGGATAATTTTGATTGATCCAAAAAAAATATCATGCAGAGAGATACTCAGGTCTTCGACATTATTCAGAAAGAACTTCACCGTCAACGGTCAGGTTTGGAATTGATTGCTTCAGAAAATTTTACTTCCGGTCAGGTGATGCATGCAATGGGTTCGTGCATGACGAATAAATATGCGGAAGGATATCCGGGCAGAAGATATTATGGCGGCTGCGAATTTGTGGACGAAACGGAGCAACTTGCGATTGATCGTCTGAAAGAATTGTTTGGCGCAGAATGGGCCAATGTTCAGCCGCATAGTGGCGCGCAGGCAAATCAGGCGGTGTATCTCGCTTGCTTAAATCCGGGAGATAAATTTTTGGGATTCAATCTGTCGCATGGAGGGCATCTTACGCATGGCTCTCCTGTAAATTTTTCCGGCAAACTTTATCAGGCGGTTGCTTACAGTGTTGAAGAAGACACGGGAAAAGTGGACATGAATAAGGTGGAAGAAATTGCACTTCGAGAAAAACCGAAGATGATTATTGTTGGCGCTTCCGCTTACTCGCGCGATTGGGAATATGGTAAATTCAGAATGATTGCAGATAAAGTTGGTGCAATTTTATTTGCAGACATTGCGCATCCTGCCGGATTGATTGCTGCAAAACTTCTACGCGATCCGATGCCGCATTGCCATATCGTAAACAGCACTACTCATAAAACATTGCGCGGACCGCGAGGCGGCATCATCATGATCGGAAAAGATTTTGAAAACCCGTGGGGATTGAAAGGAACGAAAGGAGACACACGGATGATGTCCGCTCTTATGGATTCGGCTGTTTTCCCCGGTATACAAGGCGGACCATTGGAACATGTGATTGCGGCAAAAGCAATTGCGTTCGGTGAATGTTTAACGCAGGAATTTCGTGATTACAGCAAACAGGTAACGATGAATGCGCAAGCCATGGCAAATGAATTTGTGAAGCGCAGTTACAAGATAATTTCCGGTGGAACAGAAAATCATTTGATGTTGATTGACCTTCGCAACAAAAACATTTCAGGAAAAAAAGCAGAACAGGCTTTGGTGAAAGCAGATATTACCGTTAACAAAAACATGGTTCCGTTTGATGATAAATCTCCGTTCGTTACTTCAGGAATCAGAATCGGAACTCCGGCAATCACCACCCGCGGGATGAAAGAAAACGACATGCTCCAAATCGTTGAGTGGATTGACCGCATCATCATGGATTCGGATAATGAAACAACGATTGCAAAAGTGAAAGTGGAAGTGAACGAGAAGATGAAGGGGTTTGGGTTGTATGAGTGAGTTTGTATTTTCGTGATAGATAAATCAAACTAGCAATGTCAACTAACCCTGTGCAATTACACCGGATTCTAAAAGCAGCACCCGAAAAAGTATATCGCGCTTTTATCGAACCTGCTGCCATGTCAAGCTGGATTCCGCCTTATGGATTTGTATGTGTGGTGCAAAATATGGATGTGCGTATAGGAGGCAGTTATAAAATGTCTTTTACCAATTTTTCTACCGGCAACGGGCATTCCTTTGGGGGAGAGTTTTTGGAAATTAAACCAAATGAATTTTTAAAGTACACCGATAAATTTGACGATCCCAATTTGCCCGGTGAAATGATCACTTCTGTTTGGCTCAGAAAAGTTACCGGAGGCACAGAACTTAAAGTAGTCCAGGAAGGAATTCCTTCAGTTATTCCTGTAGATATGTGTTACCTGGGCTGGCAGGATTCATTGGATAAACTCGCTAAACTGGTTGAGCCGGAAATTCCTGATGCGTAATTGTATTCACCGCATCATCATGGATTCAGATAATGAAACTTTAATTGCAAAAGTGAAAGGAGAAGTGAATGAGAAGATGAAGGGGTTTGGGTTGTATGAATGATTTACCTTGTGTTTGTTTTTAAAAAAACCAATCTTAAATTTGACAATCTAAACCATCAACTATGAAAAACATTTTACTCTATGCAATTGCAATCATTAGTTGCAATTATTCTATCGTAAACGCTCAAACCTGGAACACGGTTGGCAGTGGAGTAGACACAGATATTTATACCATGGCTGAATACAACGGTGAACTTTATGTCGGAGGATTCGTGAACATTGCCGGAGGCGTAACTGTGAATTCAATCGCAAAATGGGACGGCACAAATTGGTCTGCTCCCGGCACAGGTGTCGAAACCTATGTTGGCAGTTTGTGTGTATACAACAACGAGCTTTATGCAGGAGGCAATTTCAACACAATGGATGGAGATTCGATCAGTCGCATTGCACGATACAATGGATCAACCTGGTCATCTGTGGGAACAGGAGTTCAAAATGGTCATGTGTTGTGTATGGCTGAATATAACGGTGATTTGTACGTGGGTGGAATTTTCAGTTCTGCAGGCGGAGTTCCAGTAAGTAATCTCGCAAGGTGGGATGGATCAACATGGTCTGATGTGGGTGGAGGAACTGATTCAGATGTGTTGGCACTTGCAGTTTATAATGGTGAGCTCTATGCAGGCGGATATTTTTTAGATGCAGGAGGGGTAAGTGTATGGTATATCGCTAAGTGGAACGACAGCGCATGGTCTGATCCAAGCACAACTGATTTTAATGGTGATGTTTATTGTTTGGCGGTGTACGATGGCAATTTGTACGCTGGCGGTGATTTTGATTACGGAAGCAGTCACAACTATATAGCGTATTGGGATGGTTCAACATGGTCGCCATGTGGTGATGGAATGGATTCGCATATAAACTCATTAGCAGTATACAATGGTGAATTATACGCGGGTGGAGATTTTTATGAAGCGGATACAGTGGTTTCAAATGAAATTGCAAGATGGAACGGAACTTCGTGGTCCGCCTGTGGTGGCGGAATGGATGATCAGGTTTGGGCATTAGCAGCCTATAATGGCGAGCTTTATGCAACAGGGGATTTTTTAAATGTTGATGGTATGGCGGCAAGTCATATTGCTCGTTGGTCCATGCCGGTGGGAATTGAAGAAACCAATGAAGCACTTTCTCTTGCTGTTTATCCCAATCCATCCAACGGTATTATTTCAATGGATCTTTTAGCTTATGAAAATTTCGAGATTACTGTTTCCAATTCACTCGGACAAACCGTTTTCCATTTAAGTGATGCGGCTTCCACTGTTCCGATTGATTTAAGTGAACAACCATCGGGAATTTATTTCATCAAAGCAAATTCAGAAAACTCAACACTGAGAAACAAGATTATAGTTGAGTAGGCACACGTTGCTGAAAAATAACCCAGTGTTCGTTATTCGTTTCAATAACGAACTTTGATCTGTAATGCTTCTTGCTATTTCACTTGCCGCAGCTATTTCCATTTCTTCTCAGCAAAACAAAATGGAGCAATTAGCGGATTCGCTTTTTGCAAAAGGAGTTGAGTTTATTGAAGCTGATCAACCGGACAGCGCAATCAGATATTTTACAGAAGTTATTCAGTTGGATTCAATGGATGCGAATGCATGGGAGAATCGGGCGATTGCATATTATATGAAAGGAGATTTGGAGAATGCGATGAAAGACCTCACCCTCACCCCTAACCCCTCTCCCACAGGAGAGGGGAGTAAGAATGCTTTGATCTTTTTGCTTCGCGGTGTTGTCAATTATGAATTAGAAAATATTGATGAAGCAGAAAATGATTTTCTGAAAGCGATTGAATTGAATGACACTTTAATTCCAGCCTATGAAAATCTCGCGCTCATCAGAATCAAGGAAGAAAATTTTTATGACGCGATTCAACTGGCAACGCAAGCCCAGTTTCACGGAGCTGATATTGACGCAATACAGGAATATGTTTTTTACTCAGCAGGAATTCAAGAATTGGAAAAGGGAAATTATTTGGAAGCACTCAGCCGGTTCGATAATATATTAACGCTGTATGAAAGCGATGCAGCTTTTCTTCATCTTCTCGGACTTTGCCCCCACAAACTGAAAGATTTTGAAAGAGCAGCAGATTTTTTCACCAAAGTGCTGGAACTGAAATCTGAAAATGCCAATGAGATTTTGCTGCACCGCGCTCATGCATTTTTTGCTGATCAGCAATATGAAAATGCGGTGAAGGATTATGATGATCTTGGTGGAAGTGATAAGAATTACAAGACGGCAAGGCGCAATCTTTTCTTCCAGAAAAATTCCATCTACATTTCTGCGGGCGTTGTTTTGATTTTGTTCATTCTGGTTTTGCGTATTTTTCGGAAGAGGAAACAGAAAATGATTGTTTGATTGTTAAATTGCTTGATTGTTGCAACATCATCATTCTTCAACAATTCAACAATAAAACAATTCAACAATCCCGGATCATGAAAAAATTATTTCTGAGTTTGAATATCATATCAGTTTTGTTTTCCTGTACCAGGAAGGACGACTTCGGTTTTCGCGTTTACAAAATCAAAGAAGGAAAACATTCTTCGTCACATGTAGTTTGTTCTTTCAGCGGTGATGAAATGAGTTTTGAAGCTATGTTCAATGAAACGGTTGTGTATGAAAATCTTGATCCCGTAAATCAGGAAGACATCAACAAACTCTTTGGTTTTTCGGATTGCTCCTCACATCATCAAAACAATAGTGCGCGATTCGGTTGGAGATGGTTCAACAATGAAATTCAAATCTTCGCTTATTGCTACGCAGAAAATGAAAGAGCATGGAGACAAGTTGGGGTTGTTGAAATGAATGAATCAAATAATTACAGGATCGTTGCAGAAGAGCAGGAGTATATTTTCTGGCTGAACGAAGATTCAGTTCAAATGAAACGCGGCAAATGTGATGGCAATGGAGGATTGAAATATAAATTGTATCCATATTTTGGTGGAGATGAAACCGCACCGCATGAAGTGCAAATCATGATTAAAGACTGAAAATCATCGAATATCGAATCAATACGATTATGCGAATGAAGAAAATGAAATCTTTTTGCCTTTGTCTCAATACCCGATACGCAATACTCTGTACCATTTATTTTATTGCACAGTGTTCACTTCCTGCTGTCAACTGCAACGCACAACAATGGATGCCACTCGGTCCGTTTGGAGTTCCTGAACATACATGCACCGATTTTGCCGCTGGCACCGGACAGATCAGGGCAATTGCTTTTGATCCGCGCGATCCACAGAATATTATCTATGTCGCTTCCCCTTTTGGCGGACTCTGGAAAACATTTGATGGCGGAAAAAATTGGTCAAATAAATTTTCCAACACGGATTTTCTTCCGGTTTGTGCGGTGGCTGATATTGCGGTGAATCCGAAAAAGCCCGACATCGTTTATATCGCAACGGGAGAAGGATATACTGCAACAGGAAATCATTCCGCAGGAATTTATAAATCCGTTGATGCGGGGAAAACGTTTCTTTCAACCGGTTTGAAATTTAAGTGGGAGGATGAAAAAATAATCAGACGGTTGATTATCAATCCCGATAATCCGGACATTTTATTCTGTGCTTCGAATGATGGAGTTTATCGAACACAGGATGCTGGCGAAACATGGAAGCTTGTTCTAAAAAAGACAGAAGCGTTTTATACCGTTGAATTCAAACCGGATAATCCAAATGTAGTTTATGCATCGGGAAAGAAAATATACCGCTCAAAAAATGGCGGGAAACGATGGAAAGAAATTTCTACCTCGTTCCGTAGTCTTGATTTACTGGAAGGGCCTTTTGTCAGCGATCCGGTGCAAAGGATAAATCTTGCAGTAACGGAAGCTGATCCCGATTTGCTTTATGCAATCGTTGCAACGGAAAAAGCGTATCATTTTTTTGTTTTCAATACGCTGGCATGGCAAGAACGAGTGACTCCAAACGATGATCCCAGGAGAATTCCAATTGTCGTAAGTTCATCTAATCCGGATGAAATTTATATCGGACAAACAAGGATTTTCAAGTCCACTGATGGGGGTTGGAATTGGAAATTGATGAATAATTACGGACAGAAATTGCATCCTGATATATGGGCGCTTGAATATATTCCCGGTACTGATACGCTTTGTGCGGGAACGGATGGCGGATTTTATATCACCGATAATGGCGCAGAAAAATGGACGGAATTGAATGATGGTTTATGTCTGACCATGAGTTACCGAATTGGCGGATCGCTGACCAATCCAAATCTTTTGTTGGTTGGCAATCAGGATACCGGTTGTAATTATTACGATGGTGAATCATGGAAACAATTATGCAATCAATGCGGTGACGGTTATGAGCAGGTGGTTGATTATACCAACGACAGTATTTTGTTTATGGTGAAACCGAATGGGTTAGTTGCACGATCCAAAAATCTCGGCAAGTCATGGAGTTCAATTATTAATCCGACTGATGATCACGCAACGGTTTACTCTCCGTTCATGCAGCACCCGGAAAATGATGACACCATATATATTGGCAGGCAACATTTATGGATGAGCCCTAATAAAATGGGACATAAAAATTCATGGAAGCAGATATCTGATTTCACGAATGATTTTTGTATCAGCGAATGGCAGGCGATTGATGCAGCAGCCATTGCGCCTTCAGCACCGAATACAATTTATTGTGCGCTTATATCTTATCCTCCTCCGAATACTGAAGCGCCTGATTCACGTTTATATAAAACCACAACCGGTGGAGGAATTGGAGAAGGCAATTGTCCGGACACGACTTATTGGAAAGACATCACACCAAAACTTGATGTGAAAACCCCTGTATCAGCTAATGCGAATATTATTGGAATAGCGGTGAGCGAAACAGATGAAAACAAAGTTTGGATTGTCTATGAACATTTCAGCATGGCGACCTCGCATATCAATGTAAAAATGAGTTTGGATGGCGGAACAACATGGAAAGATTATTCCGAAGGTTTGCCTCCTTATTCAATCAATTGCATTCAATACCAAATCGGAAGTAATGATGCATTGTACATCGGAACGGATATCGGATGTTTTTACAGAAATGCAGATATGACAGAATGGACATCATTCAGCGATCAATTGCCAAATGTGGAGGTGATGGACATGACGATTAATTACGCAACGAAAAAAATCCGCTGCTGCACTTACGGACGCGGAATCTGGGAGTGTGATTTAGTAAGAGGAAAATTATGATCTGAACTTAATCAGACAGCAAAACTTTCACCGCAGGCGCATGTACGCGAAGCATTCGGATTGATGAAGTGAAATCCCTTGCCGTTCAATCCATCAGAAAAATCAAGTGTTGTGTTGAAGACATAAAGAAAACTTTTAAGATCAGTGACGAGTTTGACTCCTTTGTCTTCAAAAACCTGATCGCCTTCTTTGGATTGATTGTCAAAATCCATTTTGTAACTCAAGCCTGAACATCCGCCTCCAACGACTGAAATACGTACAAAATGATTCTCATCAAATTTTTCTTTCTGACGAACTAACAGGATTTGTTCTTTGGCTTTGTCGGATACAAATAACATGTCGTGATATTTTGATTTAGTAACTAACGTGTGCAAAGTTAAGTTCGAAAATGCAATCTCTATTTTTACTGCAAATCAAAGAACATGATTCGCATTGAACATATCGGCATTGCTGTAAAAAATCTGGAGTCAGCGAATAAACTTTACAAAAATCTTCTTGGTGAAGCTCATTATAAGATTGAGTCCGTTGAAAGCGAATTAGTGAACACATCTTTTTTCAAAACAGACAACTCAAAAATTGAGTTACTGGAATCTACTTCATCGGAAAGCGCGATTAACTTATTCATTGAAAAACGAGGGGAAGGACTACATCATATCGCATTTGAAGTGGAAGATATTCATGCGGAGATGAAAAGATTGAAGGAGGCGGGATTCAAGTTGACGCGAGATGAACCATTTCGCGGTGCAGATAATAAACTCGTTTGTTTTGTTCATCCGAAAACGGTGAATGGAGTTTTAATTGAACTGTGTCAGGAAATAAAATGAAATACAAACATCTCTTTTTCGATCTCGATAAAACGCTTTGGGATTTCAAACGCAACTCAGAAGAAACCCTGCTTGAGTTGTTTGATAACTATCAACTGAAAAATATCGGGGTTGAAGATTCAAAAAAATTCATTGACGTTTATACCGAAATCAATGAAAAACAATGGGCGGATTACCGAGCCGGACGAGTAAACAAAGAAAAAATGCGTGCGGAACGGTTCATCAAAACATTTGACGTGTTTCAGGTTTCAAATGATTCATTGGCGCAACAACTATCTGACGATTACCTTGAACAATGTCCGGAGAAAACTTATTTGTTCCCACAAACGGTTGAAGTATTGGATTATTTGTCTGGTAAATATTTGCTGCATATCATCACCAATGGTTTTGAGGAAGTGCAACACCGCAAAATGAATAATTGCGACATCACCAAATATTTTACAGAAATCATCACTTCTGAAAAGTCAGGATTTCTGAAACCCAATCCGCAGATATTTTTTCATGCATTAGAAACAACTGGTGCGGTTGAAGAAGAAAGTATCATGATCGGTGATTCATTGGAAGTAGATATTCTCGGAGCACGAGAAGCCGGAATTGACCAGATTTATTTTAATCCCGACCGAATAGAGCATTCTGAAAAAGTCACGTTTGAAATTCACCACCTTTCTGCACTCACCAACATTCTTTAATAAAAAAAGGCAGAACATGAGTTCTGCCTTTCCAATAATTTTTACTTCAATATTTACTTAGGAGCTGTTGCTGAAGTTGCTGATGTGCCTGGTGCACATGCTTTAGCCGCTTTTTCACCTGCAGCACAATTTCCTTTTGTTTGAGCATCGTGTGCGCAACAAGCTTTAACAGTGCTTGCAGGCGTTGTAGCTGTGCCTGAAACCTGATTGGTCGTTACATTACTCGAAGTAGTTGCAGAAGTAGCAGTTGCGCTAACACTTGGAGTAGCAACATTCGTTGTTCCAACTACCGGAGTAGCCGAAGTTGCAGTTCTGTCCATAGTTGCGGCTTTGTCATTAGTTGTTCTTACAGTTGATTGTGCATTGGCAAATACAACTGCCACGAACATAAGCATCGAAATCATCATTAATTTTTTCATTGTTACAGAGTTTAAGTTTTTTGAATTAATTGGTTTAGAAGCACGAAACTATATAAAAAGTTCATCGTCATCAAATTCTGCGATGATTGTTTCACCGCCTTTAACTTTTTGATTGAGCTGAACATTGATCTTCGCATCGAGTGGTAGGAATAAATCAACTCTCGAGCCAAATTTGATAAAGCCTAATTCCATTCCCTGAGTTACTTTATCTCCTTCATCCAGATAGTTGACAATTCTTCTTGCTAATGCACCCGCAATCTGACGGATGAGAACAGAAAATCCTTCTTCTTTATTTTCAATCACGACTGAGTTGCGCTCGTTTTTTTGTGATGACTTCGGATGCCACGCAACAAGGTATCTTCCCGGATGATATTTCACATATTTCACTGTTCCTGCAATCGGTGTGCGGTTGACGTGCACATTGGTGGGCGACATGAAAATGGAAACCTGGATTCTCTTATCCTTGAAATATTCATTCTCCTGAACCATTTCAATTGCCACTACTTTTCCATCAGCAGGAGCTATAACCGCATCTTCATCATACAAAATCAACCGCCTTGGATTGCGGAAGAAAAGAATAACAGCAGTTACGGAAAGTACGGAAACTCCTCCGAGCCAGATCAGCAAAAGATCTTTCATCGGAGTCATTAAAGCCATAAAGAGATTTAAAATGATCATGGAAACCACATAGCCGAGGATGATCTTTCGACCTTCGCGGTGGATGCGGATTCTTTTTATTCTGAGACGTTTTTTCATTAATGGTTTTTGGTTTTTAAACCGGATAACATAACCGAAACGGTTACGGAATAGTTTGAAAACTCATTTTGCAAAGAGTAAAACGTAGGCTGTAACAAATGGAATGCTGAAGATGAGTGCATCAAAACGATCGAGGAATCCTCCATGTCCGGGTAGTATGTTGCCGGAGTCTTTTACACCCATGTTTCTTTTTAACATGGATTCTATTAAATCTCCGAGCGTGGCAAAAATAACGATGATCGCAGAAATGATGAGCCAATCTTTTGTATCAACGATTTTCCATTGTGTGGATATGATCCAACCGACAGCGATTGCACCGATGGCTCCGCCAAAAAATCCTTCCCATGTTTTTTTTGGTGAAATGCGTTCAAACAATTTGTGCTTGCCTATTAATGAACCAACAAAATAGGCGAACGTGTCATTTGCCCAGATGACGAAGAGGGTGCCGAGAAGAAGATGCGGTCGATAAGATGAATAATATTTAACAGTTTCATTTGCGTACTCGATTTGTATTTTTTTGATTGCTAAAGTGAGAATAATGCCAAGCATGAGTGATAGTGTGATATAAATCGCCCCGGAGACAAGAAAGGCAGAACGCATAAAACCGTTTTCATTTTTTTCGAAAAGAGTAAAAATAAAAGTCAGGAGTAACAATGGAATAAAGCCAATACCCAAAAAATAAAATCCTTGGGAGACAGAGACGTTTTCGTTCTCACCCCAATAACCAATTACAGGATTTTTAACTATCGGGTCCTGATCATATCCCATGGCGAACCAAATGGCCACAAATAACCCAAGACTAAGGACTACAATATAAATGTCTGAAAAAGAAAGTTTTTCGTTTTGGAAAAATGTGTTCATCAATTTAACATACTCCCACAAACACCCCACAATAATTATTGAGAACAAAACCAGATAGGAATACTCATTCCACCAAATCCCCCCAATCATAACCGCTCCGAAAACGGCTCCCGTGATGATGCGTTTGGTGAGGTTATTCATTTGGTATCGTTTGTTTCTTCTATCAATCTGATCGCTCTGATCACATCATCGAGCAAGGTATAAATTTCCACTTCGCCCATGGAGGGATAAACAAGGTCCCGTTTGTCGATGACCACCACTTCTATTTCGGCATCTTCCAAAACACTTTTGATGAATTCAACTTCCACATCGGAGTTTGTCGTTTTGATCATTACCCAATCCTTCTCCATATATTATTGGTCAAGAATGTTTTCGTTTTTCTCAGGTGCCTGAACAGGAATCACATCAATCGTATTATTCCGCATGGCCGTTTTATAAAAGAAGTACATCAAAGTCGCTGCCAGCGCAAAACTGATCAGGGCAACAACAACAGAAATATTTTCATCCGCAGTTTTGATAACTCCATCTGCTCCTGATTTTGCAGCCGCAAATAAAACGGGTATCTGAATCGCGTTGAAAAAAAAATGCGCGGCAATTGAAGTCCAGAGATTTCCGCTCCAGTAAAAAACATATCCGAGCATAACTCCCATCAGCAATCGCGGAATAAAACCAATCGGGCTGATATGAATGGCGCTGAAAATGATGGCTGAAATAATAATAGCGATATGAGGATTTCTTGTTGACTCATGAAGCAAACGTTGAAACGTACCACGGAAAATGATCTCTTCGCAAAATGCGGGAACGATGGTCATCATTAAAGTGGTGAGGATAACTCCAATCACTGTCCGGTCGGATGCAAACGCAAGAAAAAGCCCTGATTCCAGTTCGTCCTGTTTGCGTAAAAATTCATCAATGCCCCATGAAGTTGGGAAACTTAATCCCTGCATAACAGAATATAAAAAACCGATAAACGGATAACTGAAAATAAAAAGTACGATAGCCAAACCGATCAACCGCCAGTTGATGTTGGAAATCAGTTTTGGATATTTGAAAAATGAATTGGTAGCGAGTAAACTGAAAATCATTGCAGGCAAAGCAAAAACACAAAGCGTGACAATGATTTGATAAACACGAGCGAAATCGAGATTTGCAAGTTGCTGTTCAATGGTTTCGAATGCCTTCATATTTGGAAGATCAATGAACTCGCTTGCTACTAAATAAATCGTGATGGGTAGAACTGAAAGGCAAAACATCATCAGAAAACCAAGCATCATAATCCTCAAAAAAGCAGGTTGTCTGCTCAGCCATGTTGAACTCATTCGTGCGGGGGATTATTTTTGTGCGTCAAATTTAGCATGATCAAGATCGGCAACATACAACTTCCTGATTTCCCGCTTCTCCTCGCACCGATGGAAGATGTGAGCGATCCGCCATTTCGCGCAGTCTGCAAAAAGCAAGGCGCTGATCTGATGTACACGGAGTTTATCGCTTCGGATGGATTGGTGCGCAACGCGGCAAAAAGTTTACAGAAGCTCGACATTTTTGATTACGAAAGACCCATCGGCATTCAGTTTTTCGGAGCTGATCTGGAAACGATGAGCGATGCAACAAAAATTATTGAAGAAGCAAATCCTGATTTGATTGATATCAATTTCGGATGCCCCGTCACGAAAGTTGTTTGCAAAGGCGCGGGTGCTGCGATTTTACAGGACGTAGATAAAATGGTGCGCATTACGAAAGCAGTAGTTGAGTCCACTTCAATACCCGTGACCGTGAAAACAAGATTGGGTTGGGATGATGAATCAAAAAATATTGTGGAGGTTGCAGAGCGGTTGCAGGACATCGGCATTCAGGCTTTGACTGTTCATGGGCGCACACGAAAACAGATGTACAAAGGCGAAGCAGATTGGACATTGATTGCAGAAGTGAAAAATAATCCGCGTATAAAAATTCCGATTTTCGGAAACGGAGATATTGATTCACCGCAAAAAGCTTTGGCTTATAAAAACAATTTCGGAGTGGATGGCATCATGATTGGTCGCGCGGCTATCGGCTATCCGTGGATTTTCAGAGAGATCAAACATTATTTCCAGACAGGCGAAATGCTCGCGCCACCAACTATTTCAGAACGCGTGGATGTTTGCCGCGAACATTTGCAACGCTCTATCGAATGGAAAGGAGAAAAACTCGGAGTGCTCGAAATGCGCAGGCATTATTCTCATTATTTCAAAGGCTTGCCGGAATTCAAATCCTACCGCATGCAATTCGTTACTTCTGATGAAATCAATTTCATTTTTGATTTGCTGGAAGAGGTGAGAGAGAGATATGCGGAAGAAATTCTGACCTGAAGATTTTCCATCTTATTACTTTTGCTCCATCAACAATTTTCTATTCACGAAATCGTCATTTAAATTATGTACTTAATTCCTTTAATTATTGTAGGCGTATTACTGATTATTGTCATTGCGCTTTACAATTCACTCATCAGCAAGAAGAATAATGTAACCAAAGCATTTGCTTCTATTGATGTATATCTGAAAAAACGTTACGATCTGATTCCGAATCTGGTGGAAACAGTGAAGCAATACATGGGTTATGAAAAAGACACGCTGACGAAAATCACCGAGATGCGCGCAAAAGCAATCAGTGGCGGAGTGAGTGATAATGAAAAAGTTAATCTCGAAAATCAGATCAATACTGCCATGCGCGGAATCATGGTGGCAGTTGAAAACTATCCTGATCTGAAAGCCAACGATAGTTTTAACATGCTGCAACGTTCATGGAATGAAATTGAAGAACAGCTTTCTGCGGCAAGACGCGCTTTCAATTCCTCCGTCACGGATTATAACAATGCAGTTGAGATGTTTCCGACCAATATGATGGCGCGGATGATGAATTATCAGACAAAAAGTGTGTTCGAGATTCCCGAAGAGGAAAGAAAGAACCTGGATGCACAACAACTTTTCAGTAAGTGAACATTTTTTCTCGTTGGATTGTAATTTGCTCTGACTTATTATTCTTTAAACCATAAAACTTTAAAACAGAAAATGATTGGAATTGGCTATTGGATTATTCTCGGTGTAACGATGTTAATCAGCATCATTGTGAGTACCCGTTTGAAAAACAAATTCGCGAAATATTCAAAGGTTCCGACAGCAGCAGGACTAACCGGAAAGGAAGTAGCGGAAAAAATGCTACGGGATAACCGCATTGGCGATGTAAAGGTTGAATCTGTGCAAGGACATTTGACGGATCATTATAACCCTGCAAATAAAACCATCAACCTCAGCCCTGAAGTTTATAACGGGCGAAGCGTTGCTGCGGCAGCAGTTGCAGCACACGAAACCGGTCACGCTATTCAGCATGCAACAGCATATTACTGGCTTGGCTTGCGTTCCAAAATGGTTCCTGCAGTCAGTTTTTCATCCAAAGCATTATCATGGCTTTATATTGCGATGATCCTTGTGGGTTACTCCGCAAAAATTTTCCCTCAGATGTTGCTCGCTATTATTATTCTGCAAGGCGCGATTACTCTTTTCAGTTTGGTAACACTGCCGGTTGAAATAGATGCCAGCCGCAGAGCATTGGTTTGGCTGAACTCAAAAAGCAATACAGGAACTCAGGAACATGCGATGGCAACGGATGCATTGAAATGGGCTGCGCTCACTTATGTGGTTGCCGCGCTCGCATCTTTAGCCATGTTGATGTATTACATCATGATTTTTATGCGCAGAAGATAAACTGAATCAAAATTTGATAAAATGAAACCCTTTTCAGATTTGAAGAGGGATTTTTTATTATGGATAGATGAAGTCGAGTTGTTTTCTGTTCGAATTACCGGTTAATATTTCCTAATCCATCCAAAATAACCTTCTCTAATCACGACAAAACCACTTAGATTTTGTATCCTTGCAAAAAATTTCCAGAACCTAATATTCAAAGTATAAATGAGAAGTAAAGGAAGCAAAGGCAGACCACCAACAAGACAAGCCGCTCTCATGGCAGGTTTTTATATTGAAGTGCGCAACAAAGGCTCAAAAGATAAAGGAGTGAAGATCAGATGCGCAAACAAAGAGGCGATGATTGCAACAGCAAAGAATTACGTGAAGAACAAAGAAGTGATCCTTCTCGGTGAGCATAAAAACGATAAATGGGTGAGCGACCCCATCAACTTTAATAATTTACAGGCTAAGGCTTAGTCGTTTCTCAACTCTTTTTGCGGGTTAACTTGGTAAGATTTATCCTTCAAGTGTTTTTTACACCCTGAAAACCAGAGTTTTTTTATCACCTTCAAAAAATTATTAGGCTAATTCTATACTATCCACTTTCATCGAACCTATATTTGCGCTCCCTTTTTGAAAATCTCAAATAAAACGAATTAATCGTGAATACAAGAAGCTATAACACCGTTTCCGCCAACAACAAAACAGTTACGCACGACTGGTATGTGCTCGATGCTGACGGAAAAACAGTTGGAAGAATCTGCACACATATCGCAGCCATGCTGCGCGGCAAGAACAAACCTTATTTCACTCCTCATACTGACTGTGGCGATTATATCATCGTGGTCAATTGCGAGAAAGTCCGCTTCACAGGCGATAAGTGGAATCAAAAGGAATATCTCGATTACTCAGGATATCCGGGTGGTCAACGGGTAACACCAGCATTAACAATGCTCAATTCCCATCCTGACAGAATTATTAAACGCGCGGTGAAAGGAATGCTTCCGAAAACTAAACTCGGTCGCGCGATGATTAAGAAGCTTCACATTTTCAAAGGACCTGATCATACTTTTCAGGCGCAGAAACCAAAGACTTTATCACTTTAACCATCAAATAACATGGATAAAATTTCAGCAACAGGAAGAAGAAAAGCATCTATCGCGCGCGTGATTGCGCAAAAAGGCAGCGGCAACATCACGATCAATGACAAGGATTACAAAGACTATATCCAGGTTTTGCATTTGCAGCATCATGTCACTGATCCATTGCGTGCAGCGGGTGTTACGGATTATGATTTTATCGCGAATGTATATGGGGGCGGTGTGAAAGGTCAGGCGGAAGCAATCAAGCTCGGCATTGCACGGGCTATTGTAAAAATCAATCCTGAATTGAAAACTCTTTTGAAGAAGGAAGACATGATGACGCGCGATTCAAGAATAGTTGAGCGCAAAAAGCCAGGATTGAAGAAAGCGCGGAAGAGAGATCAGTTCAGTAAACGTTAATCTTATTTTATCACCGAAAAATTTCGATCAATTTATAATTGGTAAACTAATATGGAAAGAATCAAGCACGAAGATTTAATGGAAGCTGGTGTACACTTCGGACATTTACGCAAGAAATGGAATCCAAAAATGCGCCCTTACATTTTTGCAGAGCGCAAAGGCATTCACATTATCGATCTGAACAAAACGGAAGAGATGTTGTTCGAAGCGGCTAATGCCATGAAGGGTATTATTAAATCAGGAAAGAAAGTATTGTTTGTAGCAACCAAAAAGCAGGCGAAAGATGTGGTTGAAAAATGTGCGCAGCAACTCGGAATGCCTTATGTAACAGAACGCTGGCTCGGTGGAATGTTGACCAATTTCTCAACCATCCGCAAATCAGTGAAGAAAATGCAGAGCATCGAAAAAATGATCAGCGATACAAACACGAACATCACCAAAAAAGAAAAACTCATGCTTGCGCGTGAAAAGGCAAAGCTCGAAAAAGTTCTTGGTGGAGTGGCTCAGTTGAGTCGTTTGCCCTCAGCACTTTATCTGGTAGACATCATGCATGAGCATATTGCATTAGCTGAGGCGAAGCGCCTCAACATTCCGACTTTCGCAATGGTAGATACCAACTCTGATCCTACAACTGTTGATTATGCGATTGCCGCCAATGATGATGCAACCAAATCAATTACGGTTATCACTGAATATCTCACGGCTGCCATGAATGAGGGCAATGAAGAAAGAAAATTAGAAAAACTCGAAACCGATTCAAGCGGTAAAGATTCTGAAGAAGCCGAAACCGAAGAGGAAATGGACGAGGCAGAAGAGGCTTCAGAGGAACTTCCTAATGAAGAAACTGTTGTCCTTCCCGATTCGGAGCCAACGGAAGAAGCAAAAGCAGAATAATTTCTGTGCTTCGAATGAAGCAAATTCTTAAACCCATTTTGTTCGCGGAGACGCCAACAAATGAAAAAAACAAAAATCAAAAAGTATGATCATGACAGAAATAACAGCCTCCATGGTAAATGAGTTGCGTGTAAAAACAGGCGCAGGATTGATGGATTGTAAAAAAGCATTAACAGAATCAAACGGTGATTTTGAAGGCGCTATTGATTACCTCCGCAAGAAAGGACAAAAAGTAGCTGAATTAAAAGCCGGTCGCGAAGCCAAAGAAGGTATTGTGGTGGCAAAAACCGCTACGGATAAAAAAAGCGGCATCGTGGTACATATCAGCAGTGAAACAGATTTTGTATCGAAGAACGAAAACTTTGTTGCCTTCGTCAATCAACTGGCTGATCATGCATTGAACACGCAACCCGATTCATTGGATGCACTGCTCGCTTCCAATTTCAACGGAATTTCTGTAAAGGACAAAGTGAACGAAGTGGTAGGAACCATCGGTGAAAATATTTCGCTTAAGAATTATTCTAAAATTTCAGGCGATACGGTGATTGCATACAACCACATGGGTGGAAAAATTGGCGTGTTGGTGAGTTTGAACAAACCCGCCAATGATAAAGTGGAATCCATCGGTCGCGATGTGGCGATGCAGGTAGCTGCGATGAGCCCCGTGGGAGTTGACAAAAGCGATGTGGACGCGGGCATTGTGAAACGTGAAATGGATATTGCCATGGAACAAATCCGTGAGGAAGGCAAACCGGAAAACATGGTGGAGAAAATTGCCACCGGCAAACTGGAAAAATTCTACAAGGAAAACACTTTGCTCAACCAGCAATTTGTGAAGGATAACAATAAAACAATTAAGCAGGTACTGCAGGAAACTGAAAACGGCTTGACGGTGAACGCTTTCAAGCGCGTTAGTTTAGGTTAATCAATAGAATTTTGAATGACGGAGCGTCTCGGAGAAATCGGGGACGCTTTTTTTATGCTTAAATCAATTTGATTTTCTATGTTCTGATTCATTGATTTGCCGTTTGTTATTTTTACCCGCGAGATGAAAATGCAATACAACCGGATACTGCTGAAGCTGAGCGGAGAGAGTTTGATGGGCAACCAGCAATATGGCATTGATGCGGAACGGCTGGATCAATATGCAGGGGAAATAAAAAAAGCGAGTGAGGCGGGCGTGCAGATGGCGGTGGTGATTGGTGGTGGAAATATTTTCCGCGGGTTGAAGGCGAGTGAAAACGGATTTGACCGGGTGCAGGGAGATTATATGGGCATGCTCGCCACGGTGATTAACGGCATGGCGCTGCAAAATGCACTGGAGAAACAGGGTCTTTACACGCGGCTGATGACGGCTATTAAAATGGAAGAAGTGGCTGAACCGTTTATTCGCAGAAGGGCAATCAGACATCTGGAAAAGGGGCGCATCGTGATTTTCGGAGCGGGCACGGGCAACCCGTATTTTACTACGGACACGGCAGCTTCATTGCGAGCTATAGAAATTGGTGCGGATGTGATATTGAAAGGAACGCGCGTGGATGGAATTTATACTGCCGATCCGGAAAAAGATACGAAGGCGGAAAAATTTGAAACGATTTCATTTACTGAAGTGATTGCGCGCGGATTGAATGTGATGGATAAAACAGCTTTCACACTTTGCCAGGAAAATAAATTACCGATTATTGTTTTTGATATGAACAAACCCGGCAACCTGATGAAGGTGCTGGAAGGAAATAAAATCGGAACGCTCGTTTCTGTTTAACTCAAAAAAATATTTGTTATGGAATTCAATATCAAATCTCATCTTGCCGCAGCACAGGACAGCATGGAAAAAGTTCTTCTACATCTGGAAGTGGAATTATCCAAAGTAAGAGCGGGCAAAGCGAGCATTGGTTTGCTCGATGGAATTCATGTGGATTATTACGGAGTGCATACTCCGCTCAGTCAGGTGGCGAATCTTTCAACGCCTGATGCAAAAACAATTATGATCAAACCGTGGGAGAAAAGTATTCTGCCGATTATTGACAAAGCGATTCATGCAGCCAACATCGGTTTGACACCGCAAAGCGATGGAGAAGTGATTCGGCTGAATTTGCCTGCGCTGACCGAAGAGCGGAGAAAACAATTGGTGAAAACAGTTCATCAGTTTGCGGAGCACAGTAAAGTGGGAATCAGAAATGTGCGCAGGGATGCGAATGAACTTCTGAAGCAAATGAAAAAAGCGAAACTGGAAGAGGATGCTGAAAAAGATGCGGAAGATCAGGTTCAAAAACTCACGAACAGTTATATCGAAAAAGTGGATAAGCACATTCAGGCGAAAGAGAAAGAAATTATGACTGTTTAATTTGTTGATTTGTTAATTAGCAAATCAGCAGATGAAAGTTTGGCAGCAGCCCTGAAATCTGTGATATATCAAGCATATCTGTTTAGTCAGCTCACGAAAAAAACTTCTTCCATCATCAAATAAACAAATCAACCAATCAACAAATCGGTTTAAGCCCACACTTTTAGACCTTCCGTACAGTTTTTGCAGATATCAATTTCTTTGCGCGATTTTAAAACAGATTTTCTGAAATTCATGTAGGCATCGCTTCGCCAGATTTCTTTGAAGGAATTATTATTCATATCGCCAAGCTGATGTTTGGCATCTTTATCAAAACAACAGGGCACAATTTTACCGTCCCATGTAATCACGCATGAATGCCAGAGTTTCCAGCAATGATTGAGCAATTTGTTTTTAATGGAGTAAACGCCACTGGCTTTTAATTCGTAGCGCGAAAATTTATCAATGGTTGGAATCAATTCATTTCCGTTTTCGAAATCATAAACCTGCGCGGTTTTGAATTTTACTTCATCAACGCCCAATTCCTTTCCGAGTTTTTTTACTTCCTCAATCTGATGTTCATTTGGTTTGACCACGAGAAACTGAAAAATGACATGAGGCGTTTTTGATTTCAGTTCGCGTTTCCAGCGGATGAGATTTTTGGTTCCTTCGATTACTTTTTCCAAACTTCCACCAACGCGGTATTGCTCATAGGTTTCCTGTGTGGTTCCATCAATAGAAATAATGACACGCGACAAACCGGATTCAACGGTGAGCTTTGCAACATCATCTTTCAGATAGTGTGCATTGGTTGAAGTGACGGAATATATTTTTTTCTCGTTGGCATATTTCACTAACTCTAAAAATCGTGGATGCAGAAACGGTTCACCCTGAAAATAGAAATAGAGATAAATGAGTTTGTCACCGAGCTCATCCAGCGTTTTTTTATAAAAATCAAAATCGAGCATTCCTGTATCACGGGTGAACGAGCGCAAACCACTCGGACATTCGGGACAACGAAGATTGCAGGATGTTGTCGGCTCAATCGAAATATTAAAAGGCAAACCCCATTGAATGGGTTTGCGTGTTAAGCGCGAAAGCTGATAAGATGAAAAAACTTTGAACGCATTCCATGACTTTTGTGGAGTGAGGGTAGAAAGAAAATTTGTGGTATCAGTAAAATGAAGACGCATCAGAATTCTCCTTTTTTGACTTTTTCATTTCTGATTTTTTCTTCAGGAGTTCTTATCGCGCTGAGAAAATGATCCGCATCTTTCAGCCAACGTTCATACTTCTGAAGATCGAAAGAATAAATTGCTGGCGGTTCCTGAACGGATGAAGAATCATCGCTTTCCTTTTTAACTTTTTTGAGAAAAGCCAGATCCATTCTGTCTACTTCACGTCCTGCTTTTTCTTTCATAATGATTAAATCATCGAGACTCAAAAAGTAAACATCAAAGTCTTTATAATTTCTAACTGTCTTTCGTTGCCATATTTCTTCGAAAGTAATTTCGTTGTGAATCATGAGATCAACGCTTAAATTCTCACCGGAATGAAACAACTGAAGAGCAAGCATGTTTTTCGTTCGCAGCAATTCATCCCGGTATTTCTGTTCATGCATATCTGTTATCCGGATCGGGATGCGTTCTTTAAACCCTAATTCATAAACAACTCCTGCAAATGCGACAAGATTCTTTTTATTCAGGTCAATCAATAAATCCAAATCGTCAGTATGCCTCCTTGAACCATGTGCTGCGGTAGCCATTCCGCCACAAATCAAGTATTTCACATTTGCTTGAAATAATTTCGACAATAAGAGGTAGTAAGAAACCTGCATCAAAAGCTAAACTAATATTTATAAAATCCTTTTCCCGTTTTCCTTCCCAATTGTCCGCTTTCTACTTTCTGCTGTTGTATTCTGCTTGGACGAAATTTTGAATCGTAATGAAATGATTCGTGCAAAGATTTAGTCACTGAGAAATTGGTGTCGTTACCGATCAAATCCATGAGTTTGAATGGACCCATGCGAAATCCCGTTGCTTCCATTAAACTATCAATCACTTCATGATTGGCTACATTTTCTTCCAATGCTTTCAAACTCTCCACATAATAATGTCGTGCAACCCGATTAACAATAAATCCAGGTGAATCTTTTGCCATCACCACCGTTTTGCCAACTTTCTCTGCGAGTTGTTTAGTGGTTTCCGCAACTTCATTTGCTGTTGCTGCGCCACTGATTATCTCGACCAACTTCATGATATGTGGCGGATTAAAAAAATGCATTCCGACTACACGTTCGGGATTTTCAATTCCGAAAGCAATTCTGGTTACAGGAATAGTTGACGTGTTGGTTGCGAAAATGGTATCCCGATCGTTGATGGAAGAAAGCTTTCGAATCAGTTCCTGCTTGGGTTCTAATTTCTCAATGATAGCTTCAATAATGAAATCTGCTTTGAGTTCATCCGGGTTCGAAGAATATTTAATTCTTGATAACGTTTCGATTTTTTTTTCTTCCGTGAGCTTTTGTTTTTTCACCGCCTGATCTGCAAACTGAAGAATATCAGATTTCGCCTTTTCGATTTGTTTTTCATTCACATCTGATAACAGAACTAAATACCCATGATCGCTCATCAGCCAGGCGATGAATGTTCCCATAGTACCCGCGCCCGCAATGCCAATGGTATTTATATCCGCCAAAGATTTCATTTTCAGAATGCAGCTTTAAATTGAGAGAGAAACCGCACATCATTTTCAGAGAGAACGCGGATGTCGTTGATGCCGAATTTCAACATGGTGATTCTTTCTATTCCCATTCCGAAAGCGAAGCCGGTATATTTTTCTGAATCAATTCCGCACTTCTCCAGTACATTCGGATCAACCATTCCGCAACCGAGAATTTCAACCCATCCGGTTTGTTTACAAACCGGACAACCCTTTGCACCGCAGATGAAACAGGTGACATCCATTTCTGCGGACGGTTCGGTAAAGGGAAAATAGGAGGGGCGCAAACGGATTTCTGATTTCTCGCCAAACATTTCGCGCGCGAAAATCAAAAGCGTTTGTTTCATGTCAGCGAACGAAACATTCTCATCAATATATAAACCTTCAACCTGGTGAAAGAAACAATGCGCGCGGGCAGAAATGGTTTCATTACGATAAACGCGCCCCGGCATAATGCTGCGGATCGGTAATTTCCCTTTCAGCATTTCCTGAACCTGTACGGTGCTGGTATGCGTGCGCAACAAAACATCCGGTTTGGTTTGAATAAAAAAAGTATCCTGCATATCCCGCGCAGGATGATCTTCTTCAAAATTCAAGGCGGTGAAATTGTAAAAGTCATCCACGATTTCAGGTCCTTCGGCAACCGTGTAACCCATGCGTGCGAAAATTCTGATGATCTCGTTACGCACGATCATCACCGGATGGCGCGATCCGATTTCAAGCGGATCAGCAGGTAAACTCAGATCAACATCTGTGCTGACGGCTTCTTTTGAATGTTCAAATTTCTCTTTGTACTCGTTGAATTTATTTTCAGCAGCTTCCTTTAATGCATTTACACGCTGACCAAATTCTTTTTTCTGTTCATTTGGTACGAGTGAAATTTTTCCGAAAACAATTTTCAATACTCCTTTCGAACCCAAATATTTAATCCGGAAATCTTCCAATGATTTTTCATCAGCAATGGCGACTGATTGAATTTCATTCAGCAAATCTTCTACTTCAGAAAAAATATTTTTTACTTCTGTGGACATTATTCGGTGCTGGTTGACAGATTCTTATTCGTTAATTCGAATGTATTCGATTTTCGTTGATTTTACATTCTGCTGTAGTTCGGTGCTTCTTTGGTGATGAACACATCATGAGGATGACTTTCATTCACACCTGCGGAAGTAATTATTACAAATTGTGCTTTTTGTAATTCCTTAATGTTTCGCGCTCCGCAATATCCCATTCCTGCACGCAAACCACCGATGTATTGATAAATCACTTCAGCCATCGTTCCTTTGAATGGAACGCGACCAACAATTCCTTCAGGAACTAATTTTTTAATATCATCTTCCACATCCTGAAAATAGCGGTCCTTGGATCCTTCAGACATCGCTTCCATCGACCCCATGCCACGATAAGTTTTGAATTTTCTTCCTTCGAAGATGATTGTTTCACCAGGAGATTCTTCCACGCCCGCGAAAATAGAACCCGCCATCACGGTATCTGCTCCTGCCGCAATTGCTTTTACAATATCACCGGTGTAACGAATTCCGCCATCAGCGATTACCGGAACATTTTTTTGTTTGCAAATAAGTGATGCATCATAAATCGCAGTCAATTGTGGAACTCCAACACCTGCAACAATTCGTGTAGTGCAAATTGACCCGGGACCAACTCCGACTTTCACTCCATCAACTCCGGCATCAAGCAATGCTTTTGCTCCGTCACGTGTTGCCACATTTCCCCCGATGATTTCCAGATCCTTAAAATTTTTGCGCGCTTCTTTGATCGCTTTCAAAACTCCTGCTGAATGTCCGTGCGCGGTGTCAATGATGATCACATCAACAGCCACTTTCATTAACCCTTCAATGCGTGCAAACATGTCAGTGGTCACACCAACTGCCGCACCAACCATCAATCTTCCGAAGGCATCTTTGCAGGAATTGGGATGACTGTAAAGTTTCAGAATGTCTTTGTAAGTGATGAGCCCTACTAATTTCCCTTTTTTATTTACGACAGGAAGTTTTTCGACTTTGTATTTGCGCAGAATTTTTTCTGCCTTATGAAGATCAGTTCCTTCGGGTGCGGTGATGAGATACTCTTTCGTCATCAATTCAGAAACTTTTCGTTTCATGTTGGTTTCAAAACGAAGATCGCGGTTGGTGAGAATACCAGCAAGGAATTGATCTTTGTCAACGATCGGAATTCCACCGATTTTATTTTCGCGCATCATCCGATGAGCTTCTCCGATAGTAGCTTCAGGTGAAAGTGTGATCGGGTCGAGGATCATGCCGCTCTCAGATCTCTTCACTTTACGGACTTCTTCAGCCTGACGATCAATCGGCATGTTTTTATGAAGAATTCCGATTCCTCCTTCACGCGCAATGGCAATCGCCAATCGTGAATCCGTAACGGTATCCATCGCTGCTGAAACGAGCGGAATATTGATCTTAATATTTCTGGTGATCCGGGTGGTGATGTCCACCTCTCGTGGCAAAACTTCTGAACGGGCAGGAACTAACAGAACATCATCAAATGTCAACCCCTCGGCAGCAAACTTTTCTTTGTATTCAGTCATGAGTGAAATTTTCTTTGGAGGTCAAAAAAAATTTCGCTCAAAGATAGTTGAATTTGAAAATGGAATAAATCGGAAATTCAGAATGGAACAGAAGTTTTATCGCACCAAAACTACCGTTCCTTTTCTCACCACTTTCTTTCCATCATCGGCAGTAAACTCAAGATAATAGGCGTAGCCACCGGAAGGTTGCTCTTTGCCGTTATAGCTTCCGTCCCATCCTGCATCGGGGTCATGGGTTTCGAAAACTATTTTTCCCCAGCGGTTATAAACCTGAAATGTATAATTACCTGCACCGCTGAATGCGATATATGGTTTGAGAATATTATTTAATCCATCAGGAACAAATGCATTAGGAACATAAGCACGCGCAGGCAACAACATGCAAATCTCATTGGAGAAACTGCTTTCGGTTGAAGTAAATCCGTTCGGCAAACTCACATCATGCACTGCTTCAATCATATAACAGAAACTGCTCGACTCTGATAACAACGGATTTAAATCATCCTGAAAAGATGTTTGCGTTGGTGGAAGAGTGGCAGCAACGGTTGATCCGATATCCGTGATGCGGTGAACGATATAATTCTGAACGGTTGAATGTTCGAGATAAAATGAGTTCCATTCAATTTCACTTTCCAGATCGCCATTAATGATTCCGGTTAACTGAATGCTGCGTCCTTTGCCTGAAAGAAATTCGGTGTTGCAATCATCGATAGAAAGTATTCGATACCAATAACTCTGGTTTTCTGTATTGACATCAACATCCACGTAAGTATCTGATGCAGGAAGTGAACCTGAATTCGGAATATTATTTTGAGAGGCGAAAGTTGCTGAAGCAGAATCAGGTGCAGCTCGTTGCATGCGAATAAATTCCAATGAATTGGTGTCCGCATTCAAAAAATAAACAGTGATTTCATTGGGAGCAGAAACTGTCACATTCGTGATGTAATTGAAACTCGAAACCTGCACAGCACTTGTTGTAATGCAGACTTCATTAGAAACGGAAACAGGAGAGCCTCCGTTTTTTATTGCATGAATAGTGAAGCACAAAATATCACCCGTACTATATCCTGAATAAACATAACTGCTCGTGACGTTTGAAAAAGATTGGGATAAAGATGATGCTGCACCATTGACGCTCACCCACAATTCATAACCCTGAACTCCTCCGTTCCATCCCGTGTAAATATTCCAGTTGAGTGTGATTTCTTTCGCGCAATAATCTTCTGATGCGGTCAGTAAAATATTGTGCTGCGGTTGCGAATTGAACAGATAAACATTGCCGCAGCTATCCATTGCTGCAATCGTATAATCATAAACGGAAGTATTCGGATCGGCAATTATATCGAGATACATATTGTTTGCGCAACCAATGACTGTATCAATTGCTACAGCAAATCCTCCTCCCTGATCATAATAAATTACATAGGCATAACAGGTTGGAGATGAAGTGGGAAACCAATAGAATTCAATGCCTGAGGAAGTCACAGTCACGTAGTCAATCACAGGCGAAGTAATTGGAGAATTACTGATCGTGTCAGAATATCCCTCAGTAAATCCGGGACAATTGTAAAAACTCACGATATAATAATACCAGGTTGTGATGGTGCCGTTCGCGCCCGGATGGAGATAAGTGGAAGTGCTTTCCGTATATATAGTATCGTAAGCGGTGTATGGTCCATTGACATTGACAGAAAGATAAACGACATAATACTCAAACGGTCCGCATGGATTTGCAACCGGTGTGAAACTCAAATTAATATCACCATTGGGAAGAACCATTGCACATTGTAAGTCAACAGGCGCGATGCTTTGAGCAGAAATTCTCATCGCAGAAAGTGCGATGATCAAAGAAAAAAATATTTTCAAAACCTTACCGGACATCATTGTATTAAATATTCAGTTAGAAAATTACGATTTTTTCACCTCTTGATTTACAGCGCCTGCAATTACTTCGGTAAAACTTTCAGCCTGATAATATTTAATCGCCAGCGATTGCAGTTCATCAGCCGTGATATTCTTTACGGTTTCAAATTGGAGATGAACGAAGTCAAAGTCAAGTCCGTATGGCAATAAATTGGAAAGCGCAGCTGAAACATTAAACACTCCGTCAAATGCAGAGAGCATGGAGCCTGATAAATAATTTTTCACGCACTGTAATTCTTCCTGCTTCACGGGTTCGTCAATCAGCAATTGAATTTCTTTATAAATCTCCTCGCGTGCAGCTTCGGTCACATCGGTCCCCACTTCCGTTCCGATCATCATATATCCGCTGTGCTGAAAAGATTGAAGCGAAGAATAAATTCCGTAAGTGTATCCTTTATCCTCACGGACATTTGCCATCAACCGCGAACCAAAATATCCTCCAAGGATTACATTCAGCACGCGCAATCCATTATAATCAGCGTGGCGTTTGTCAAACAAAATTTTCCCGATGCGGATCGCAGACTGCGATGCATCATCCATATTGATGAGATGATTTCCCTCATTGGCTTCTATCGTTTTGTTGTTTTCAATATTCATTGGCTGCTTCACCCAATCTTTCATTCCGAAATATTTCTGAAGACTTTGATGGAATCCATCAGGCAATTTTCCTGAAGCAATCACCAGACAATTGCCACCATGAACAAAATTCTCATAATGACTGATCGCATCTTTCAGTTGAAAAGAATCATAGTCTTCCTCCATTGGTTCTGAACCATACGAATGATTTTGGCCAAACAAACTGCTCATGCATTTTACGCGCGCCAGATATTCCACTTTCTTTTTGTTCACCATCAACCGCTGTTTCTGATTCTTGACGATGATCTCCATTTCATGTTGCGGAAAGGAAGGTTCAGTCAGAATTTCACTTGAAAGTTTAAAAACAGGACCAACGAATTTGCTGAGCGTGGTAATTTCAAAACGAATTTCATCCGCGTTGTTTTCGCATTTCACTGATGCACCGTAAAAATCAAGTTCATCAGAAATTTCGCGCGAGGTCATTTTTGCAGTTCCCTGTTTCATCAACCGCGAAGTCATGTAAGCAGCAAGTTTTTTTTGTTGCTGCCATTTTCCAGCATTGAAAATAAATTCGAGTTTTACCACGTCTTCATTTCCTGCGTTGATGGAATAAAGTGGAATGCCGTTATCTAATTTTGATTTTTCTACTGCAGGCAAATACAGTTGGTCAATCAGTTTTAAATCGGGTTGTGTTTTTCGGTTCATTGTTGAAAGAAGTCAGAAGTAAGAAGACAGGAGTCAGAAGACAAAAAGTTAAACATGGGATTCAAGTATTTTTTTGCTGTATGAATTTATAAGTCTGGAAACTTCCTCGAGGAGATCGGACAAATTATTGTTCTCGCCATAACCTAAATCTTTGGACAGGATCAGAAAGTATTTGCATTCCTCAATTGATCCTTCTGCGATATTGAAGAATCTTACTTTATCATTCTTCCCTTTCTTTCTGTACCCTTCGGCAATATTTGCAGCAATCGAAATCGCAGCCCGCCTGAACTGCGAGGTTAATACGTACAACTCTTCTCTTGGGAATTTGACTGAATATTTGTACGCTCCCAGAACGAACTGATGCGCCTTTTGCCATACGATCAATTCCTGAAAAGATTTTGTCGGCATCTTCTTATCCGTATCGTGATTTGTCATTCTTCAAAACTTCCTTTTGTTTTTCTATCTTCTTCTAATTCAACCTTCTGACTTCTGGCTCCTCCCTTCTTTCAATCAATTCTCCGCATAGTAATACAAAGTGCTCCGGTTTCCATCTCTGAAAACTTTATTCGATTCCTCGCGGATCTGTTCTGCGCTTACGGCATGATATTTTTTCATTTCCTCGTTTGCTTCTGATGCATCACCAAGCAATTCAAAAAATGCAAGGTTCATTGCGCGGTGCAAAACATTGATATCAGAATAAACCATGTTCGACTCAATCCTGTTTTTCACTTTCTGCAATTCCCTTTCACCCACCAATTCTTTTTTGATCAAATCAATTTGTTCATTGATGGCTTCTTCGGCAATTTCCATTTTCACACCTTTCACCAATTTACCGCTTACCATCACCAAACCTTTATCGAGCGAACCAAGATTGTAAGCATCGATCTCCGAGAACAATTGTTTTTCTTTGAGCAACACCTGGTAAAATCTGGAAGATGATCCTGCGGATAAAACATCGCTGATCAGATCCTGCGCATAAAATTCTTCATCACCCCGCGCGCAATTATGAAACGCAATATGAATCGCATCTAATGGAACTTTTGCTTTCACTGTCATGCTGCGGTTTTCTTTTTGCTCCGGTTCAACAGGAAGATTGCGCGCAGAAATATTTCCCGCAGGAATTTCTCCGAACCATTTTTCTGTTAAACGATATGCTTCCTGCGGCTCTACATTTCCTGCAATCACTATCACCGCATTGTTCGGGCGGTAATAACGATAGAAAAAATCTTTCACATCCGCCATCGTTGCATTTTCTACATGGCTCAACTCTTTTCCTATCGTTGGCCATTGATAAGGATGCACTTTGTAAGCCAGTGTACTCAGCTTATGCCACACATCGCCATAAGGCTGATTGATATAATGCTCTTTGAATTCTTCACACACCACACTTTTTTGCACGTCTAAACTTTTTTGATTGAAGGCGAGACTCATCATCCTGTCCGACTCTAACCACAACGCTGTTTCCAGATTTTCTGCCGGAAGGGTGTCGTAATAATTCGTGATGTCGTTATTCGTGAATGCATTGTTTTCTCCACCTGCCATTTGCAGCGGATTGTCAAAATCCGGAATGTTGACCGAGCCGCCAAACATCAGATGCTCGAACAAATGCGCGAAGCCGGTTTTCTTAGGGTTCTCATCGCGCGCGCCTACATTATATAAGAGGTTGACCGCAGCCAGCGGAGTGTTTTTATCCGGATGAACGATCAACTTCAATCCGTTCTTCAACTCGAACCGTTCAAAATATATCATGCGCGCAAAGATAGTTTGCACAGCAGGGAAGAAGACAAGGAATAAAAAAAAGCCGCCCACGTTTAATGGAACGGCTTGATGCTATTTGCTTTTTTTATCTCTGCACCACCAGCTTCTTCGTCACCGTTCCGTCATCATTGCTCAGTTGCAAATAATAAATACCTGAAGGCCAGTTGGCAGTGAGCAATTGGCAGTTGGCTGTAAAAGACGTTTTGTAAATTTCTTTTCCCATCAGATCAAAAACTTTCAATTCTGTTTTTCTATCGCACAACTCACAACTTACAACGCACAACTCATTTGCCGGATTAGGATAAACTATCACTGAAGAAGAAAAAATATCCCCGATGCCCGTTGACAGAATGGTAACGGTTTCAATCATCTCGCAGTCGTTGTCATCAGTCACGGTTACGGAATAAGTACTGTCGCCACACAAATCACCGGTGGTGTCAGTTGTTGCACCGTTGCTCCAGAGATAATCAAATGATCCTGTTCCACCGGAAGCAGTTGCTGTTGCAGTTCCGCTGCACCCACCGTTATCAGCGGTGGAGAAAATGGAAACACTTATTTCGTATGGTTGATTGATAATAAAATCTTCAACCTCGGTACAACCGTTTGCATCCGTTGCTGTAAAAGTGTAAGCACCCGCAGGAAGTGAATAAGGAGTCGGGAGATTAGGATTCCATGTATAAGGAGGAGTTCCGCCAAAGACGGATAAAACAGCGTTTCCGTCATTTCCTCCAAAGCAGGAAACATCGGTAACAGATGAGAGAATTGTGATCGAATCAGGACAAGAAATTGAAACTGTTATTGATGCCGAACAACTGTTAGCATCCATCACTACAACTGTATAATTTCCGCAGGTGAGATTTGAAATATCCTCAGTATTCGCACCATTTGACCAACTGTAAGTATAAGAAGGCGTACCTCCATTTACGGTTAAATCAATGGAACCATTATTGTCGCCAAAGCATAAAATATCCGAATGAATTTCGTTTAAAGCAAGCGTAGAATTTTGCGCAATCACCACGGATAAAGTTGCATCGCATCCGATTCCATCAGTAACCGTTACGGTATAAGTTCCAGCAGAAAGATTCGTAATATCTTCTGTAGTAGCCCCGTTGCTCCATGAAAAAGAAAACGGTGCAATACCATCTGTTACAAATAGATTGATCATTCCGTTACTCATTCCGCAGCTAGCACCCTGATGATTTTCTCCAAGTGAAACAGTGTCTTCGGTCACGATGATGCAGGATACGCCAACACATCCGTTAACCGTAACATAGACACAATAATTGCCTGAAGAAGTAGCAATAATTGACTGTGTGATTTCGCCCGTGTTCCAGAAGTAACTATCAGCCGATGAACTGGTTAAAACCACCGAACCTCCATCACAAAAAGTGGTTGGACCTGTTGGATTAATAATCGGTTGAGGAATTGGATTGACAGTAACCGTTACAGGTGCAGATGTTGCAAAACATCCGTTTCCGTTATTGGTGGTTACCGTAAAAATTCCTGAACTTGTTACAACAACTGATTGCGTTGTTTGACCGCTTGACCATTGATAACCTAAGGCAGCCGTGGAGAAGAGAGTCACTGAGCCACCGTCACAAAAAGATAGAGAACCATTGGCAGTAATCATCGGTGTTGGGTTCGGATAAACAGTGATCGTCACTGGTGCTGAGATTTCAGAGCATCCGTTTCCGTTATTTACGGTTACACTATAAACTCCACCGCTCGTTACTGTAATGGATTGAGTGGTTGCAGAGTTTGACCATATATAGTTTAAACCAACTGAAGAAGTGAGGACTACATTTTCACCAAAACAAAATATTGTAGGACCATCCGGTGTAATCGTTGGTACAGGATTCGGATAAACGGTTACAGTTACGGGTGAAGATGTTGCAGAACATCCCGGACCATCACTAACCGTTACCATATAATTTCCTGAACTTGTTACTGTAATAGATTGAGTAGTGGCACCGGTTGACCATGCATAAGTTGGAGCGGATGAAGAAGTCAGCATCACAGAACCACCTGTACAAAAAGAAGTTGGACCATCAGGCGTGATGGTTGGCTGTGCGATATTGCAGGTTCCCATTTTTGCAATATAAACATCCCAGTTTCCTGTGTTGTTTAAAGTGGTACTTCCGAAAGTAATGGAGGAACTATAGAAGGCACCTGCGGCATAAACATTTCCGTTTGCATCGCTGTAGATTCCGCGTCCGATATCATCCACCGCGCCACTTGGGTTTACTGCCCAAGGCACGGAGCCGAGATTATCATATTTCGTTACATACACATCGGGTCCACCGGTTGAATTCAATGTAATGCCTCCGAAGTTGACGGATGAACTTCCGAAATATCCGGTGAGATATGCATTTCCGTTTCCGTCATGGGTTACATCATAACCAACATCGCTTCCAGATCCGCCAGCGCGTATTGCCCAGACAACTCCGCCCGAAGCATCATACTTTGCAATATATATATCCGCACCACCGCTGTTGGTTAAAGGCCAGATTCCGAAAAATGCAGGTGAACTGGTAAAATATCCGGTGAGGTAAGAGTTACCACTTTGATCTGTTGAAATGGCGGCATTAAGATCCACTCCTGATCCTCCGTCATTAGTCGCCCATACAGCATTTCCTGAAGGGTCATATTTTGCTATGAAAACCGAACCTCCTGAAAGAGAAATAGTGAGACCATCAAAAGTCATGGTTGAACTTCCGAAATAACCGGATATATATGCGTTGCCAAGCGCATCTGCTCCTACTCCGAAACCGTTATCCCAACTTGAACCACCGGCTCTTTTTGCCCATTGCACAACACCACCGGAATCATATTTTACCAGATAAACATCATTGTCGCCACCATTATTAAGCGTATAACTTCCGAAGGTGATGGTAGAACTTTGAAAAATCCCGACAACAAAAACGTTTCCGCTGTTGTCTGTTATCGTTCCATATCCGTCATCATAAATATTGCCTCCTGCACGGTTTGCCCAAATCGCATTTCCGGTCGGATCGAATTTTACAACAAACATGTCGCTGCCACCGGAATTGAAGAGAGAAATACCGTCAATAATCAAAGGAGAACTGTTGTAAAAACCGGTGAGTATTACGTTACCGGCTGGGTCAACACAAATATCCTCTACACCATCAAAACCGGAGCCGCCAAAACTTTGCGCCCATAAAACTGTTCCTGCGGGATCATATTTCACTAAGAAAAAATCGCGTGGACCTGCATTAGTTAAAGGGAAGCTGCCGAAAGTGAGTGTTCCGCTTTCAAAATTTCCGGCTACATAAACATTACCATTCAAATCCGAACAAACGGCATAACCTTCATCATAAGCGCTTCCGGTTGCGCTTTTTGCCCAAGCCCACGGGGGTGCTTGAGCGAATGATGATGAAGAATAAATGATGAGTGCGAGGAGTGTGTAAATTCTTGATTTCATTTTTATTGTTTTTATGTGCTGCTTTTTTGATAAGATACCAAATGTACTTGCAGAAACATGAAAGTAAATAACAAATTGCATTTCGCAATTCCGCTGCGAACAATATCTGATGTTCAAGCGGGCAAAAAAATTTCTTCCTGTATTTTTGCTCCGCAATTTTGATCAATGAATTCTTCCAAACTTCTTCAGCGCGCACTCGATTTTGATTTTCTTTCTGCCGAAGAAGGATTGTTTTTATTTCAGACCGTTCCAACCACCGAACTCATGTATGTGGCGAATGAATTGCGCAAAATCCAAAAACCTGACGGCAAAGTGACCTGGATCATTGACCGCAATGTAAACACCACCAACGTGTGCATTGCCAATTGCAAGTTCTGCAATTTTTTCCGCAAGCCCGGACATGAAGAAAGTTATATCACCGATATGGAAACATATAAATGGAAGATTGAAGAAACCTTTCGATATGGTGGCGAACAACTTTTATTGCAGGGCGGTCATCATCCTGATCTCGGTTTGAAATTCTATGTTGATCTTTTCAAAAAACTCAAAAAACTTTATCCGAATCTGAAACTTCATGCACTCGGTCCGCCTGAGATTGCGCATATCACCAAACTGGAAAAATCAACACACACAAAAGTTTTGGAAGCATTGGTTGAAGCAGGATTGGATTCTTTGCCCGGTGCAGGTGCTGAAATTTTGAGCGACCGTGTGCGCAGATTGATTTCAAAAGGAAAATGTTCCGGTGTGGAATGGCTGGATGTGATGCGGGCAGCACATCAATTAAATATCACCACTTCAGCTACGATGATGCTTGGGCATGTGGAAACGTTGATGGAGCGCTTTGAACATTTGGTCGCGTTGCGGCAGGTGCAATCCGAAAAACCAAAGAATGCAAAAGGATTTCTCGCATTTATTCCCTGGCCTTTTATGGATGAAGGAACGATGTTGCGCAGAATCCGCAATGTGAAAAATCATGTGACGAGCGATGAATATATCCGCACGATTGCGATGAGCCGCATCATGCTGCCGAATGTGATTAATATCCAGGCTTCTTGGTTGACAGTCGGAAAGGAAACGGCAGAAATTTGCCTTCATGCAGGAGCCAATGATTTTGGTTCTATCATGATTGAAGAAAATGTGGTGAGTGCAGCCGGGGCTCCGCATCGTTTTACTTCCCAGGGAATTCAGGACGCCATCCGCGATGCTGGATTCGAACCACAACTCCGCAACCAGCAATATGAATATCGCGAATTGCCGGTGATGGAACAGCAGGTGATAAATTATTGAGAAAGTATCGGGTATTGAGTATAGAGTATCGGGACAACAGATAGTTTCACCAATTAAATGCTTTTAATTTTGTTTCAAAGAAAATAAAATGACGAATCAATTTATTTATCGCATTCTGCTTCGTGAAGAACCCGAATGTGGATTCACCGTTCTTGTTCCTGCATTACCGGGTTGTATTACTTATGGTGAAACAATGGATCAGGCGAAAGCTAATGCAAAAGAAGCGGTACAACTTTATGTTGAAAGTTTGCAAGCTCATGGTGAAGAAATGTAGAGTCACGTTTTCGCGTTTAGACATGTTAAGTCTATTCAAATGATATTGTTAAACTTTTGAATAAATATCCTCTCGCCACTTTGCCATTTCTTATTCGTTTATTCGCATCTTATTCGATATTCACTGATTCATGAATAAAGCAAAAATTAAATTCGGAACGGACGGATGGCGTGCAATAATTGCGGATGATTTTACCGTTGAAAATGTGATCCGAGTGGCGGATGCAACAGCAAGATGGCTGCTTAGCAAACACAAGAATTCTTCAGTGGTTGTCGGACATGATTGCCGATTTGGTGGAGAATTGTTTGCAGAAACTGCGGCAAAAGTTTTTTGTGCGCATGGAGTAAAAGTTTTCTTGTCTAAAGGATTTGTTTCAACACCGATGATTTCAATGGGCACAAAAAATCTCGGAGCAAATGCCGGAGTCATTATCACCGCAAGTCATAATCCCGCTTCTTACAATGGATATAAACTGAAATCAGAATTTGGCGGTCCGCTCAATCCGGATTCAGTTTCAGAAGTTGAGGCAATGATTGAGGATGAAGTGGAATTGAAACTTTTGTCTTTGAAAGAATATGAAGAAAATGGTTTGTTAAAATATGCGAATCAGGAAGTTTCATACATCGAAGCGGTGAAAAAGAATTTTGACATCGCCATGATTAATTCAAAAATTTCTTTTGCTTATGATGCGATGTATGGTGCGGGACAAAACGTAATTCGCGAGTTATTTCCAAAAGCGGAATTGCTTCATTGTGAAAACAATCCTTCGTTCGGTGGCACTCCTCCTGAACCGCTGCATAAAAATCTGCTGGAGCTTTCTGAATTAATCAAATCAAAAGGAAATATTTCCTGCGGTTTGGCAACCGATGGTGATGCAGACCGCATTGCGATGTATGACGACAAAGGAAATTATGTGGATGCGCATCATCTTCTTCTCTTGCTAATTCATTATCTCCACAAATACAAAAACATGAATGGCAAAGTGGTGGTTGCGTTTTCGACTTCGAACAAGATCAAAAAAATGTGCGGGAAATACGGACTGGCTTATCAGGTTACAAAAATCGGTTTCAAATACATCTGCGAAATCATGGTGAATGAAAATGTTTTAGTGGGTGGAGAAGAATCAGGAGGAATTGCAGTCGCAGGTCATATTCCTGAGCGCGATGGAATCTGGGACGGTTTGACATTGATTGAGTTTATGGCGAAGACAGGAAAAACTTTAAGTCAATTGATTCAGGAAGTTTATGAAGTGGTCGGTGCTTTTGCTTATGATCGCAATGATCTTCATCTCGAAGAATCAAAAAAACTGGATGTTGTGAAAAAATGTGAAAGCGGATATTTTAAAAAATTTGGGAACTATGAAGTAACTAATGTTGAATCCATTGACGGATACAAATTTTATTTCGGAGCGGACAGAACCATCATGGTTCGTGCATCAGGCACTGAACCGCTTTTGCGCGTTTATGCGGAAGCGCCCACGCGCGATGAAGTAAATTCAATGCTGCAAATTGCAGTAAATACTTTATTGAATGGCTGAAAAAATTCCCTCTTGAAAATCCGTGTTGCTTTTCTTGGTGCTTTTGTGTTATTGTGGCAATTTATTTTTTCTGCTGAAACGGATTCAACAAAATGTAAAATTCTTACTCCATCACTCACACTCAATAAACCCCGCGTTTATACTGTTGCCGGATCGTGGACAGCCATTTATTCAGGAGTATTAATCGGATTCAATGAGTTGTGGTATAAAAATTATCCGCGTTCATCTTTTCATTTTTTTAATGACACGAAGGAGTGGCAGCAGATTGATAAAGTCGGTCATGCGTATGCTTCATACTTTGAAAGCAAATGGAGCATTGATGCATTGCGGTGGGCGGGAGTGGAAAATAAAAAAGCGATTTGGATCGGAGGATTTGTGGGTCCTGTTTTTCAAACTACGGTTGAGATACTCGATGGTTTTTCAGAAAAATGGGGCGCGTCATGGGCTGATCTTGCCGCCAATCAAGTGGGAGCGTTTATGGTGATCGGGCAGGAGCTTGCCTGGCAGGAGCAGCGGATTGTTTTCAAATACTCCGCACACACGGAAGAATATGATCCTTCTGTTCAGCAGCGTGTGAATGATTTATACGGCATTGGTTTTTGGGAAACTATCATGAAAGATTACAACGGACAGGACTATTGGCTCTCGGCAAATCCTTCTTCATTCATAAAAGAAGAAACCAAATTTCCGAAATGGCTGAATGTGGCGGTTGGCTATGGAGCAGGAGGAATGTTTGGCGGTTTTGAAAACAAATGGTATGAAAGTGGACCAGATTTAGGCGAGGTATTTTTGGTTGATCGAACTGATATTATCCGTTACCGCAAATTTTTTATTTCTCCTGATATTGATTTCACGCGAATCAAAACAGAATCGCGTTTTTTGAAATTTGCTTTCGGACTCATTAATATCATAAAATTTCCTGCCCCGGCAATTGAGTTCAACACCAAAGGAGAAATTTTATTTCATCCGGTTTATTATCTGAACTGGAGTAAGCCGTTGGTGATGGCGAAATAATGGGACTATCTCACCACCACAAGTTTCCTTTCCACCCTGTAACAGTCGGGTAAATTCATTTTGTAGTAGTACATGCCTGCTGCAAGGTTTTTTAACTCCAGATCATTTTGATAATTATCTGTTTGGTAAACGCGCTGACCGTTTACGTTGATAACCTCTAATGATGTATTAGGCTGCAAATCTTGCAAAATGAAAATCTCATCTCCTGCTGAAACAACATACAGGTTTTGGATAGCCGGTGTAATGTCTGTAACAAAAACGGTAACCGTATCTGTTGATGTTTTATTACAGCTTGCATGGATGCTTGTATCTGTAACGGTAAGTGTAAATGTTGTTGTTGCATTTACGGTTGCGATTGGATTAGCCATGTTTGCATTACTTAAATATTCTGCGGGTTGCCAATCATAAATACATGTGTTGCATGAAACTGCTTGTAACTGAACTGGCTGTCCTGCACAAATTCTTGCGCTTCCTTCTGCTTTTGCGGTAGGTGGTATGATTGGACCAAGGTTGTAGTTGGGCATGTTGGGAAGACCCCATGTACTGCTTCCAAGAAGATCAATCCCATGAAGAGTAACCGAACAATTTGGAAAATCTTCATTTGAATTATTAATACTAATTAAATAGTAAGTATACTGCCCGGGATAAATCAGGGGTGCGCCATGCCAAATCGCACAGTAAATTTTTCCATTAGGCGCAAGCTGCAATTGACCAAAATAAACAGGAAAAGAAACAGTATCCGGGGGGGAATAGTGGTAAATTTCTTTTTTGCTGCTCAGAATATCATCAGAACTTAAATCATATTGAAAAATTGCCATATCCGGAGTAAAATAAGATGCCAAAGGAGTTAGATATACGAATCTGCCATTGGGAGAAAACTCACAACCATAATATGCGTAATAGGGATAGATATTCATATTGCTCAAATCCGCATATAAAGATAGTGCGCCAGTACAGCGGTCAAATTCATAAACTTCAAAAATGCCCGCTCCGTCTACGAAAGCCATTTTTGTTCCGTCTAAAGAAAATTTCATTTGTCCGGCACTATATGATGGTACAAACACGCTTGCCCCAATATCTTGTTTGAATGGTCCCTGTAAGCCATATTTCGTTAAGAGGTATTTATAATATGTATTGCTATCCCCCTGTCTATGGGTAATTATCCACCAATCCTTTCCATTAGCATGCTTAACTGCTTGAAGTTTTTCTGTCATCAGGGTATCAATCAGTAAAATGTTTTTTTCAGTCACACAGCCGTTGCCATTATTCAAATTCATGTCAATTATAGAATAACGCAAGCCTGATTGATAAGGCGGTACGTTTTCTTCGACATAGTAACACTGAACATTGAATAAATAATAAATTCCATTTTGGGTTGGTGCCGGTATGATCAAACTGCCCTGAGTTGTTGTATAAGTGGTAACTATACTATCACCATTGCACATAACATCTCCATTCTTGTCTCTTATTCTTATGAATTTGAGACTTAAATTGTTTAATGGTAATGTATCGAAACCAGATGTATAAAATTGTAAGTTTCCTAAGGAATCACTTATGGATGCAAAATTTTCATAATTGTTTTTACAGTTACTAAGCAGTGGTATCGGATTGTCAATGTCATTGAAATCAATCCCCGCGCTATCACCGAAAATCCAAACCCTGTCGTACTTGTTTTGAGCACGACAGGGTATTGTGAATAAAAGAATGGTAATGATTATGAGAGAGAACTTCACACCTTAAAACTACAAAGTATGTGAACGAAGCTCATGTGAATCCGATGAATCATTTCCCGATCACAAATAACCTGTAATCAAAAACCAATTCTTTCTTCAGCGAAAATTCTTTCAGAATTTTTCCTCCGTTGGCAAAAATCTTTTTGCGGTAATCTTCCGTTGAATATTGGTGCGGATGCAAAGCATCACCCGGAATAAGGCGGAACAAATATTTCAGCAATGAGAAACGATGTCCGTCAACACAAAGAATGAACCGTGCATTTTCATTCATTAAAGAAAAAAGTTTGGATAAACAGAAATCCAAATCGTTCACGTGATTCAAAGCATTCTGGCAAAAAATTAAATCGTATTTTTTTTCAGTTGAAAATTCTTCGAGCGGTTGTTGAAAAAAATGAACTTCAGGGTACATCGTTCTTTTGAAATGCGGGAGATCAGTTTCATAAACTGACAATAAAGGATCAACGGCATCAACCTGATGCCCTTCAAGAACAATATACATTCCTGCGGGACCGCAACCGGCATCGAGAATTCGCCTCACCCCCAACCCCTCTCCGGAGGAGAGGGGAGAAATACTAACAACATCAGAAATCTTTGCCAGCATTTCATTCCAGTAATTTTTCTTCCATTTCAAATATTCTTCAGGAGATTTACCCTTCAGATAATTGCGCCACCATTTTTGTTCGAGTTTCTGAGCGAGTTTCCATTTGCGGCTTTTTTTCATCTGCGAATAACTTTGCGCGACTAAAATAAACTATGCGTTACAAGGCCGGAGATCATGTTCTGATCCGTTACACCCGTGAAAAAGCAGTGATCATCAGCGAAGATGATAACGGAGATTTTACCGTTTCGGTGAATGGCGATCTGCTGCAACTCTCGGAAGAAGATTTTCTTCCGTTCGTAAAAAACTTTGATCCATTCAAAAATTTCAAGCGCGAAAAAACGGAGGATGAAAAATGGCTGGAGGAAGCCTCTTCCCCCAACCCCTTCTCCAAAGGAGAAGAGGAGAAAGAATTGCCGGAGGAAATATTTCTGGCACTTGAACCCTATGACGAAAAAACTTTCGGGCAAAAATGTTTTCGCATCAATCTCGTGAATGCCACCTCACATAGAATTCATTTTCAATTTGAATTGAATTTCAAAAATCATCTTCATTTCAAACACCAGGGAGAGATTGACAAAAACAATTCCTTCTATCTCACTGATTTATTCTTTGATCAACTCAATGATTCACCCAGAATGAGCATTAGCGCTGACTGGAAAGAGAAGAAGATACCCTTTCATATTTCGAAAGAGATAAAACTCAGCGTTCATAAATTTTTGAAGGCTCCGCAAATTTCTGCGCTGATAAAGGCTCCAGCTTATGCTTTTGAAATATTCAATAAAGCAGCCTCAGAAAAGGAACAGGCGGTTGATCTTTCAAAACTTGATTCTGTCTTGACGATAAAAACTGAAAGCAAACCAAAAAAATCAATTCACGTTGTTGATTCCCCGCAGGAGGAAACAGATCTGCATATTGAAAAACTCAAAAGAGATTATCATAATATTTCACAATATGAAATTCTCGAATTGCAGCTTCGTGTTTTTGATCAATATCTTGAACGGGCTATTGCTCACAGTTTGCAACGATGGAAAATTATTCACGGACTTGGTTCCGGAAAACTTCGCCAGTTGATTCATCACAAATTGAAACAACATCCGCGCGTGAAATATTTCACTAACCAATCTGATGTTGATCACAACGGAGGAGGAGTGACTTTTGTTTTTTTCTAATGAGGATTTTCATTCGTGTAAATTTGCATTTGAATTGTGAGCCGGTCTATCGCTCTGATGAAAATCAGGGAGGAAAGTCCGGGCAACAAAGAGCAGCGCACCCCGATAACTTCGGGGTTACAATGAAAATTGTGAAGACAGTGCCACAGAAAATTACAACTGCGATGCAAATCGCAGAACTGGTGAAAATGTGAGGTAAAAGCTCACAGCCATTGCAGGTAACTGCCATGTCGGGTAAACCTTGCGCGTTGAAAGGTCAAATAAGTTGCGATTCCGGCTTGCCGGAAAAGAGTGGCTCGCTCAATTTCTTCGGAAGTCGCAACGGGTAGGCCGCTACAGCACAGCAGCAATGTTGCGCGCAGATAAATGATAGAATAAAAACAGAACCCGGCTTATGAGCTCACAATTCTTTTTTTAAACTATGTCCGAGGAAATTCAAATTGTTGTTTGTCCTTATTGCGGAAATCAGACACGAATTGTTTGGGTACACGGACATGGTCAATGCGAATTTTGTCACACCAATATTGATGAATGTTGTCGCGGAGTTTCTTCGGATGAAATTGATTCTGAAGAAGATGATGAAAACACAGAGGAGTAAAACCTCATCTCATCCACATAATATTAACACTAATTCTTCGTTGCGCAAACTGAACTATCGGCATGAGTTATTTTCGCTCAGACTTCATAGTCGTCATTTTATTTTCAAACAAAAATTATTTTCAGCCACATGGCAAATATTCTGATCGTTGATGATGAGAAAAGTATACGCAAAACTCTGCGTGAAATTCTTGAATACGAAAATTATAAAGTAGAGGAGTCAACCGATGGTTTAGACGCATTGGAGAAAATGAAGAATGAGCAGTTCGATGCCATTCTTCTCGATATTAAAATGCCGAAGATGGATGGAATGGAATTACTCGATCGCATTATCGAAACAGCTCCTGATTCTCCCGTCATTATGATTTCCGGTCATGCTGCAGTGGAAACTGCTGTGGAGGCGGTAAAAAAAGGTGCTTATGATTTCATAGTGAAGCCACCTGATCTCAATCGTTTACTCATCACGATCCGTAATGCGATGGATAAGTCGAAGCTGATGACGGAAACAAAAGTGCTGAAGCGTAAAGTCACCAAAACCCGCGACATCATCGGAGATTCTGCAGCGATAAATAAAATAAAGGAAACGATAAATCGTGTTGCTCCGACAGATGCCCGTGTTCTTATCACAGGAGAAAATGGAACCGGAAAAGAATTAGTGGCTCGATGGATTCACGAAAAAAGTAATCGCGCAAATGGTCCGCTGGTGGAAGTGAATTGCGCAGCTATTCCATCTGAATTGATTGAGAGCGAATTATTCGGACATGAAAAGGGAGCCTTTACATCTGCCATTAAACAGCGTCTTGGAAAATTTGAACTCGCTAATGGAGGCACACTTTTTCTAGATGAGATCGGAGATATGAGCGTATCTGCTCAGGCAAAAGTTTTACGCGCGTTGCAGGAAAATAAAATTACCCGTGTTGGTGGTGATCGTGAAATTTCTGTTGATGTTCGCGTTGTAGCAGCAACAAATAAAAATCTGGTAGTGCAGATTGAAAAAAATGAATTCAGAATGGATTTATATCACAGGTTGAGTGTGATCCTGATTCATATTCCTTCCTTAAATGAACGCACAGAAGATATTCCGCTTCTTGCCGATCGTTTTGTAAAGGACATTTGCGAAGATTATGGGATGCCGAAAAAAGTGATTACTCCAAATGCAATCAAATCATTGCAGAGTTATGGATGGACAGGAAATATTCGTGAGCTGCATAATATTCTCGAACGGCTGGTGATTTTGAGTGAAGACAGAATTACAGAAGACGAAGTAAACAAATACGTGAAATCAACCAGCATGAAACAAGACCCCAGTGAATTGTTTGAAGGTTTTGCGAAATTTCAGGATTTCAAAGATTATATGGAGCGCTTGTTCATCGAACACAAATTGAAACAAAACGCATGGAACGTTTCAAAAACTGCAGAGGAACTGGATATTCAGCGCAGTCATCTTTACAATAAGATTGAAAAATTTGATTTGAAACGCAATTAGATTTTTTGTCTCGAGACTAATCACCGATGTGGTAAGTCATTCCCTCTTCCGCTAAAATCGTATTCTCAAAAAATTCTTTCGCTTCAGTTAAATGATTTTCCAGCGATTTATATTTTGCCGAGTAATGTCCAATCATGAGTTTTTTCACATTTGCTTTTGACGCGATCATGGCGGCTTCTTTTGCGGTAGAATGCATGGTTGTCACCGCGCGATCTTTCGACTCTTCCGTGAATGTTGCTTCGTGATATAACAAGTCAACGTCTTTGATTTGGTCAATTACTGATTCTGTATAAATCGTATCTGCGCAAAAAGCATAACTCCTTGGTGATGATGGAGACAAAGTCAACAAGTGATTAGGAATGACTTCTCCATTTTCACTTATAAAGTCTTCGCCTGCTTTAATGCCCGGAATTTTAGAATGCGGTATTTTATACTTTGTAATTTTTTCTGGAATCATATTCCGTAGCATCGGTTTTTCTCTGAATAAAAATCCCGCGCATGGAATCCGGTGATTCATGATGATAGTTTCAACAGTCAACACATCATTTTCCAAAATTCGCTCTGCTTTTTCGAAATGAAGAAAATGAAAATTCAAATCAAACGGCAATCCTGTATTTGAAAACCTTAACTGCATCTGAATAATTCCTTCCAATTCCTTCGGACAATAAATATGCAGCGGTTTTTCCCGGTTCAATAAATGAAAAGAAGTAATCAATCCGATCAATCCGAAATAATGATCGCCATGAAGATGGCTGATGAAAATATGATCAATGCGGCTGCGTTTGATCCTGCTTGCATCCATTCTCATTTGCGTTCCTTCTCCGCAATCAATTAAAAAACAGGAATGATGATGATTCAGAATTTGTGAAGTGGGATGGCGTCCGTTTGCTGGAATCGCTGAATTGGATCCAAGAATAACTAGTTCAAAACTCATTCTTTTTCTTCGCCCTTAAGATCGCGCTCAAGTTCTTCCATCAGGATAAAATCAATTCCTTCCTTCACTGTTGGCATCACATTTAAAAGCGTATCGAGTTGAGAGATTTTAATCAGTTTCAAAACACTTTCCTGCAATTCTGCCAAAACAAATGTGCCATTCGCATTTTTGCAAAGCCGGTTGCCAATGAGGATTGCACTCAATCCCGATGAGTCAACGAATTTTACATTCGAAAGATCGAGAACCAGATTGCGCTGTCCCTCGGCATTCAACAAAACCAATTCTGATTTCAGCTTAGGGGCATTCAGTGTGTTTAACTTTTCCTCTTCAAGCTTCATCTGGCAATATTTCTCTTTTTTCTCGATAGAATATTTCATAACAATAGGCGGTTTGGTGATTGATTGGCTGTGGCTGTTGATCAAAAATAAGATTGTTTCGATTTGGATGCGGTTGATTCAATTGTATATGGCTGAACAAAGGTTGTTACATATCGTATACAATGAGACCTTATTTGTGTGATAAAACTTTTTCAATCTTTTGTTGGTTATCGCATTACCTCTAACTTAGTCGAGTCAATAAAAATTGAATTCGTCTAAGGACTGAAAAATACCCACTTATGGAAGCAAAATTTTCACCACGAGTTAAAGAAGTGATTTCGTTCAGCCGCGAAGAAGCGTTGCGTCTTGGTCATGATTATATCGGAGCGGAACATCTGCTGCTTGGAATACTTCGCGAGGGCGATGGAACTGCAGTAAAGGTTTTAAAATCACTGAATCTTGATTTGATTGAGTTGCGCAGAACGATTGAAGAAACGATTCGGGAGAAAAGTCCGAGACAGTCCAGCTACAATGCCGGAACATTGCCGCTAACTAAACAGGCGGAAAAAATTCTGAAGATCACCGTGCTTGAATCCAAAGTTTTGAAGAACGATAATATCGGAACAGAGCATCTGGTACTTTCGATTTTGAAAAACAAAGACAATATTGCTACACAAATTCTCAGTCAGTTTGATATTGATTATGATGTATTCAAAGCTGAACTGGAATTGGTGAAGAATAATAATGTGAAACCGATTAAGGATGAGATGTCAAATGATCCGGGAGAAGATGAACCTTATGAGGAGGAGGAAAAAGGAAAAGGATTTGCCAGTCAACAAGGAAAGAAAACAACCGCTACAAAATCACGCACACCGGTGCTTGATAATTTCGGACGCGATGTAACCAAATTGGCAGAAGAAGGATCGCTTGATCCAATTGTTGGACGCGAAACAGAGATTGAACGCGTATCACAAATTTTATCCCGCAGAAAAAAGAATAATCCGATTTTGATTGGTGAACCTGGTGTTGGTAAAACTGCGATTGTAGAAGGTCTTGCTTTGAAAATTATTCAGCGCAAAGTGTCGCGTGTATTGTTTGATAAGAGAATTGTTATGCTTGATCTTGCAGCACTTGTTGCAGGAACAAAATATCGCGGGCAATTTGAAGAGAGGATGAAAGCCATTATGAATGAATTGGAAAAAAATCGCGATGTGATTTTATTCATTGATGAAATTCATACCATTGTTGGTGCCGGTGGTGCAACCGGTTCCCTGGATGCTTCCAATATTTTCAAACCTGCGTTAGCGCGCGGTGAATTGCAATGTATCGGTGCCTCCACATTGGATGAGTATCGCCAGTATATTGAAAAAGATGGTGCGCTCGACAGACGTTTTCAAAAAGTTCTGATTGATCCGCCATCTCCGGATGAGACCATTAAAATTCTCAGCAATATCAAAAACAAATACGAAGATTATCATAACGTGATCTATTCGGATGATGCGATAACTGCGTGTGTTAAGCTCAGTACACGATATATCACAGATCGTTTTCTTCCTGATAAAGCCATTGATGTCTTGGATGAAGTGGGTGCACGTGTTCATTTGAAAAATATTGTTGTTCCAACAGATATTGTAAATCTCGAAGCACAGATTGAGGGCATCAAGCAGGAGAAAAACAAAGTGGTTAAAAGCCAGCGCTATGAGGAAGCTGCCCGCCTGCGCGATTCGGAGAAAAAACTTTTGGAAGAATTAGAAAATGCAAAACAACGTTGGGAAGAGGAATCAAAAACAAAAAAATTTCCGGTTACAGATGAGGACATTTCAGAAGTGGTGGCGATGATGACGGGAATTCCGGTCAAGAGAATTGCACAAAGCGAAAGCAAGAAGTTGCTGAATATGAACCAGGATTTGCAAACCGCAATCATTGGACAGGATGAAGCCATTGCAAAAATTACTCGAGCCATTCAACGTAATCGCGTTGGTTTAAAAGATCCGAAGAAGCCGATCGGGTCATTTATTTTCTTAGGTCCTACAGGGGTTGGAAAAACAGAATTAGCACGAGCATTATCCCGTTATTTATTTGACACAGAAGATTCGCTTATTCGGATAGATATGAGTGAATACATGGAGAAATTCAGTATTACACGCTTGATCGGTGCACCTCCTGGTTATGTAGGTTATGAAGAAGGTGGACAGCTCACTGAAAAAGTAAGACGCAAACCATATTCAGTAATTCTGCTTGATGAAATTGAAAAAGCCCATCCTGATGTTTACAATATTTTGTTGCAGGTGCTGGATGACGGAATTCTGACGGATGGCTTGGGAAGAAAAGTGGATTTCAAAAACACGTTGATCATCATGACTTCTAATATTGGAGTTCGTCAACTCAAAGATTTTGGAAGCGGTGTTGGTTTTACAACCTCTGCGAAAAAGGAAACCGAAGATGATTTTACCAAAGGTGTTATTGAAAAAGCATTGCAGCGCACTTTCTCCCCGGAATTTTTGAATCGTATTGATGATGTGGTGGTGTTCAACTCACTTTCGAAAGAACATATTCATAAGATCATTGACATCGCACTCAGAAATGTTTTTGCGCGGATTTCTCAAATGGGATTCGTTGTTGATCTTACAGCGGGTGCAAAAGATTTTCTTGCCGAAAAAGGTTATGACCCGCAATACGGAGCGAGACCACTACATCGTGCTATTCAGAAATATCTGGAGGATCCGCTGGCAGAAGAAATTTTAAGCACCGGTGCTAAAGAAGGTGATGAGCTAACGATTGACTTCGATAAAAAAGAAAACAATCTGAAGATTACAGCAAAGAGTGGAAAGAAGCCTGAGAAACCGGAAAAGAAAGAGGAAACTTCAAGTTAAAATTTGCTTTTCAAAATAATCAAACCTGCTCAAGAATTTGTGCGGGTTTTTTTAATTGTCTTTCTGATCAGTTTATTCTTTGCCGGTTGATTTCATCATTTCCATAATCGCTTCACTCACGCCCACAAATGAAAATCCGCCATCATGAAAAAGATTTTGCATGGTGACTTTTCGGGTAAGGTCGGAGAACATAAGCACACAGTAGTTTGCGCATTCATCACCCGTTGCATTTCCGAGCGGTGACATTTTTTCTGCGTATTCCAGAAATTCTTTGAACCCATCAACTCCGGAACCTGCGGTTGTCCACGTTGGAGATTGGGAGATTGTATTCACTCTCACCTTTTTTGTCATTCCATATTGATACCCGAAACTGCGCGCAATGGATTCAAGCAATGCTTTTGCATCAGCCATATCGTTGTATTTTGGAAATGCACGCTGTGCCGCAATGTACGAGAGCGCGAGAACAGAACCCCATTCGTTCATGGCATCCTGTTTCATTAATGTCTGCATGGTTTTATGAAACGAGATGGCGGAGATATCCAGCGTTTTTTGAAGGAAATCATAATTGAGATTCGTGTAAGGAATTCCTTTGCGAACATTCGGTGACATGCCGATGGAGTGCAAAACAAAATCCAGTTTGCCTCTCAAAACTTCTGTTGATCTCTGAACGAGATTTTCAAGATCAGGAATTAAAGTCGCATCAGCAGGAATTACTTCACTTCCTGTTTTTTGAGCAAGCTCTTTTATTTTTCCCAACCGCAAAGCAACGGGCGCATTGGTGAGTGTAAATTTTGCACCTTCTTCATGGGCACGAATGGCTGTTTTCCAGGCAATGGAATTTTCATCCAGTGCTCCGAAAATGATTCCGCGTTTTCCTTCAAGCAGATGATGTGACATAGTGTTTTGGTTTGCGGGTAAAGATAAATGGCGGATCAAATCAGGAAAGAATCAGTTCTTCTGCATTTTTCAATGCGGCCGGAGTTGGCTTTGCACCACTCAGCATTTTCGCGATTTCAACAATGCGTTCATCTCGATTGAGTTCTTTGATATAAGTATAAGTGCGGTCACGTTCGTCTTTTTTGTAAACAAGAAAATGCTTCGATCCTTTGCTTGCAATCTGTGGCAAATGAGTGATACAAAGCACCTGATGATTTTTTCCCGCTTTCTGCAAAAGTGCTCCTACTTTTTTTGCTGTTTCACCGGAAACGCCTGAATCAATTTCATCAAAGATCATGGTGGGCAAAGCAGTGGATTCGGCAATCAATGATTTGATCGCGAGCATTAATCGTGAAAGTTCGCCACCTGATGCGACTTTTGAAATTTCCAATTCTGCAGATCCTTTGTTGGCGGAGAAAAGAAAACTCACCTGATCCATACCGGTTTCACTGAATTCTTCCGTCAATTCAAGATTCACTTTCAATGAGGCAGATGGCATTCCCAAATCTTTCAGTTGCCTGTTTACTGATTCTTCAAGGAATTTGATTTGCTGATTTCTGCTTACATGAATTTTCAAACCAATTTCTTTCAATTGTTTTTTCTGAGCAGCAATTTCATTCTGCAGTATTTCTATTTCGTGGATAAGAGAACCGATTGTATTCACTTTATTCTCCAGGTCATTCCTGATTTCAATTAATTGTTCAACGGAATTCACATGATGTTTCTTTTCAAGTCTGTAAAGCAGATCAAGTTTCTCGGTAATAGAAATGATCATCTCCGGATCGTAACTGGTGGATTCCTGAATAGTCACCAAATCATCAGCAATATCTTTCAGTTCGATTTGGACAGATTCCAATCTTTTTTTCAAGTCAGTTGTTGACGAACTGAACTTCATCAGCTCATTCATTTTAAAACTGATGGCTTCGAGATTATCAATCACCGATTTTTCCTGATTGCTTAATTCTGTTAGAATTGCAGCCAGCAGATTTTTGATTTCTTCAGCATGAGATTGAATTTTGATTTGATCTTCCAATTCATTTTGCTTGATTTCCTCCAGTTCATTTTCTGTCAGTTCTTTCAATTGAAACTGGAAATAATCCAGATCCCGCGTTGCTTTTTCGTTTTGGTCAATCAGTTGTTGCAGTTTAAGATTATTGAATTTGTATTCTTTCAATTTCGCAGAAAAATCTCTGATTAAATTTTCATGATTTGCCAAATCGTCCAAAACCCTGATCTGAAAAGTTTTATCATTCAACTCCAGTGTTTCATGCTGGGTGTGAAGATCAACCAATTGAGAAGTCAGATCGCGAAGCACATTCAACGTCACCGGACTGTCATTGATGAACGCACGCGATTTTCCATTGAGTGAAATTTCCCTGCGAACGATGGTTTGATCATCATAATCCAATCCATGCGTTTCAAAAAAAGTTTTGAGTTTATATCTTCGAATTTGAAAGGTCCCCTCCACAAAACATTTTTTCTCCTTATCAAACAACACATTGGCTTCGGCCCGGTTACCGAGAATCAAAGCCAAAGCACCGAGAATGATTGATTTACCCGCGCCTGTTTCTCCGGTGATAATATTTAACTCCGGTGAAATGACAAAAGTCAATTCATCAATCAACGCAAAATTTTTGATTTGGAGTTTCTGCAACATGTAGAATGCTAAATTAAGATGCTGCGCTTATTTGAGCGCGCTGCCCGGTAAATCTCAGGCTAATTCTTGAGGATCTTCGTGTACTTGCTGATGTTGGTTGCATCCAGCTTGGAAAGAAGTTGTACTGCTTTTGTTTTATCCGTTGGTGGTGCGTTAGTGAACAAAAGCACCAACTCATCAGCTTTAGCACTGAAAAATAGCGCGAGCAAAAATGAGTTAGGATATTCACTGTGAATAGTTTCCAGCATTTTCAAACAAGCAAAAACCTTTGACCTGCCAAGCTGAAGATTTTCATACATAATATCAAAGCCCTGCAAATGGTATTCGTAATATGCATTTCTGAAAGCATCGTATTTCTGATTCAGCAGATTTTCAATCATCCAATAACGGTTGCGGGTAGATTCAAAGGCTTTCCATCCGGGTGCTTCGCTTGAGCTTATGTTGGGCGGAACATTATTTACGATCTCCTGTGCTTTCTGTAAATACGGACTTCCGCCATGGCTACCGAAGGATTCATAATCTAAACCAAGGATGATGTTGGCATAAAACGCCAACATGGAAGTGAGGTTTGTGAGATACTGAGTTTCGCTGAATTCGAGCGGTTGATACTCCACATATTCAAACACACAATCTTTATCAATGTAGTTAAACGTGACTGTGTTGTAAGAACTGCTGAAAACCGTTCGTGATGCCTGCACCGTCATTTGCGCACTGAACTTATCAGAAGACAATTCATTGGTGATATTGATAAGTATGCTGCAATCAATTTTTTCGTGCGAGGAATAAATATCATTCGTCCATTTTCTGTTGTTCATGAATTCGAAAATGGAAGTCTCGAGTGTTTTGAAAATTTTCGGGTCGGCAGTCTGTAGTTTGGGAACAATAACCTGGACTTTGCAATTGAGTTCCTGAGCTGTTAGAAGTAGGGTTGGGATAAACAGCAAAAATGTAAAGACGAGTTTCTTAATCATGAATCAATTTTTCTATCTGCATAACGATGTCCTGAGCAACTTGTTGTTTGGGCTTCAGATCAAATTTAGTGATAGCACCTGTTTTATTAATAACGGTTATTCTGTTAGTATCTGTTTTAAAGCCTGCTCCCTCATCATTCAAGGAATTGAGGATGATCATATCTGCATTCTTTTCTTTCAATTTTTTCTTTGCATTGTTTAGTTCGTCATTCGTTTCCAAGGCAAAACCAACGAGCAACTGATTTTTCTTTTTCATTGAACCCAGCGTTTGAAGAATATCTTTTGTTTTTGTCAACTCAATATTCATCACCGCTCCATTCTTTTTGATTTTTTTATCCGAATAGTTTTTGGGAGTATAATCTGCAACAGCCGCAGCCATGATCATTAAATCTGCAGACTTAAAATATTTAAGACAAGCTGCATACATTGATTCTGCAGTAGTTACGGGAATCTCTTTAATGTTCTCATTTGTACTCGAGAGATTGGTTGGGCCTTTGATCAGAATTACTTCTGCGCCTAAACTCGCAAATTCATCAGCAATCGCAATTCCCATTTTACCGGAAGAATGATTGCTGATAAACCTGACCGGATCAATGGCTTCGATCGTTGGTCCGGCAGTTACAACTACTTTTTTGTTTTTGAATTTAGAACCAATGTTTTTGTTGATTAGACTTGGCTCACCTAACTTTTTTTTTAAAAAAGCAAGAATGTTTTCCGGTTCTGCCATGCGCCCTTCACCAATTAAACCACTGGCAAGTTCGCCTTTCTCAACAGGTATGATTTCATTTCCCGCCTCGCTCAGCATTTTGATGTTTCGTTGGGTGGTTTTGTGTTTCCACATATCCAAATCCATGGCTGGGGCAACATAAACAGGGCATTTTGCGGAGAGATAAACAGCGAGAAACAGATTATCGCAAATTCCGGTCGCCATTTTTGCTAGGGTATTTGCTGATGCTGGGGCAATCACGAATGCATCTGCCCATAAAGCAAGTTCAACATGATTATTCCAGGTTCCGTCATTTTTGTTGAAATAATCTGTGAGCACCGGATTTTTTGAAAGCGTGGAAAGTGTAAGTGCAGTGATAAAATGATGCGCATCTGGAGTCATCACCACTTTGATCTCTACTTCTTCTTTGGCCAACAACCGAATTAAGATAGCCGTTTTGTAAGCGGCAATGCTCCCGGTAACACCTATGAGAATTTTCTTTCCTTTGAGCATCAACTGTTGATTATTCTGCTTTTAACTCACGCCAAAGTATTCACTGCGCATTATGCAAGGAACTTAAATTTTGCTGCCAACTGCGCACTGATTACTGCCAACTGTTTATTCTTCCCCTTCTCTGCGGAAATAAATCTTTCCTTCAGAAAATTCGTGGAGGGCAAGAATCACCGGGTTAGGAAGTTTTTCGTAAGCTTTTGAAATTTCTATCTGCTCACGGTTTTCATTTACTTCTTCGAGTGTATCCACGTTGGTTGCAAATTCTTCCAACTTAGAATGCAGCTCATCTTTAATCTCTACATGAATCTGATTGGCTCTTTTACCAATCACAACCAGCGATTCATAAAGGTTACCCGTTTTCTCAATGATCTTCGTGATGTTTCGTGTTTCTGCTTGTGCAGGAATGTTCATCGCGATGCTTTTCTTTTTTACAATACTCATAATGTTCCGTTTAATTTATTGATTTGATCTTTTGATGATTTATAAATGATTTGCGCTTCTCCCATCCATTTGCTGGTCGGATAACGGTAAAGAAATTCATCGTATGCGTCAATGGCTTTGTCGTAACGTTCCGCTTTTTTTGATTCCACGCTGTTCTCAGCAAGCAGAAAATATGATTTAGAAATCAGGAATATAGCTTCTTCCACATCTTCTGAATCCGGGTAATCATTGGTGAAATTTTCAAACGACACGGCTGCTGCCTGATATTGACCAATCTTGAAATACAAATTGGAAGATGCAAATGATTTAACCTCCAGTTTGCGCCACAGTTCATCAACCAAATCATTGCATTTGGGCACCAATGAACTCTGCGGATAGCTGTTGATGAATAACTGAAAAGCATCCACTGCATAGAGAGTGTAAGTCTGATCCAATGATGCCTCAGGCGATAAACGGTAATAGCAATATGCAGTCATGTACAAACACTCCTCCGCATACTGACTGCTTGAATAATTAATAGCAATTTGCTTGAAATGAAAAGCAGCGATCATATACTCACCTAATCCGTAGCCGCAATAAGCGTAGTAATAATAAAGCTCGGCAATATCCTTGGTGCCTTTGTAAACCTGAATTAATTCTTCAAAAAGTGGCTGTGCACGGTCATATTTTTTTTTGTTAAAATACTCCACCGCCTTTGCATATTTCAATTCTGTATCCGTGCTTTTCACGATTTTCTGATACGGATCACAACTGACCAGCACAATCAATAAGGAAAGAATGACTAACGGATAAACCGCACGGTTTTGCATGGGCGCACAAAGATAACAGATGATTGCAGACTTTTTGATTGGCGTTTGGAGATATTAAGAATGGTTAACGCAGATCAAATTAGAATATTTTGCTGAGGCAAATAGCTATCTGCCAATCACCACTTTTTGAGTGGCTACTATATCGTTTCTGTTTTTAAGATTCAGAAAATAAACTCCGATGTGAAATGAAGTGGTTTCGATCCGGATTTGGTCAGAATACAGATCCAATTTTTTTGAAAAAATATTTCTTCCGATCAGATCAGTGATCAGAATTTCATTAACATTAATTCTATCCGGCAAATGGATAGTAATAAAATCATTAGCCGGATTAGGGAAAATTTCAAAAACAGGATCGGTTAAATCTGCAATTCCCACTTCCTGATGAAGTGTGTCGCACACAGCGGGTGTGTTGGTTTCATTGAAATATCCTGAGGGACATTCATCGCACATCAGCCGTTTAAGAAAACAACTTGCCTGATTAATCAACAAAGGCATCGGATATGAAACATGACCGATGCTACCGGGCACCTGATGATATTCCGCGCAGTTTCCCTGTTGTGTCAGCCGATTGTAAATGACTTCAGAGCCGGCAGTCCAGTAAAATGGGCTACAAAGACAGCTGATTAATTGTCCATAACTTTTCGGGACAATGCAATCAAATTCATCATGAAAGCTGATGACTCCAATCGCGGGATTGTTCATTACCACGCTGTCCAGACTCACCGCACCACTGTTGTCAATTACCGCACGTATTGAAAATGAATTCGTCAAATTATTTCCGGCTGTATCGAGTAACCCCACTGCTCCAACTGCCCAGGTTGTAAAATCGTTGGCTTCTCCTTGATCCCAGAACGCGGTATGCAATGCGGTAATCGCACCAGCGCTTTCGCCACCGATAAATAAATAATCCGGATCAATTCCATAATCATTTTCGTGAGAGGTGATATATCTCATGGCTGCATTTCCGTCCTGAGCTGCGCAATAAGTAGCGGTCATGAAATTGTAATTCTGCGCTCCGCATAAAATGCAAACGTCAATAAAATTCGTTGCCGGGCAATTCCATCCCAAACGATAAGTAATGGTGGCAACGACAAAGCCTCTTCGTGTATATTCCATGCATTGATAGTACATGTCAGACCGAGCTCCCATCAAAAACGCACCACCATGGATCAACATAATAAACGGCCGCTTCGAAAGATCATCAGCCCCAAGATCAGGATAGAACACATCCATTTTCAAGGTGTCCATATTGTTGCTGAAGTAATTTTTCGATATGCCGTAAACCACTCCATGGTCAATCTGAATATCGGTGCTGTCGAAATAGTAAGATTCGGAAAAACGGTTTTCTATACAATAATTCGCTTGCGGAAATCCTTCTGTAATGCTGAAGAAAATCAGCACGGATATGATTAAATTTTTCATGTTTCAAAGATCGGAAAAACGATACCTTGAATTTGTTTGACTTTAAACAATTAAGTGAGGATTGATTTTCTTCACTCGAAGCGCTCAACTCACTACGCACAACTATTTTTGCAGAGATGAAAAGGAATTTTGTTGAAGAGCTGAAATGGCGTGGAATGTTGCACGACATAATGCCGGGCACGGAAGAATTGCTGTTAAAAGAAACGGTGAGCGGTTATATCGGATTCGATCCAACTTCAGATTCGCTGCATGTAGGAAGTCTGGCCCAGCTCATGTTTCTACGTCACTTTCAAAATGCAGGTCACAAACCAATTGCGCTGTTAGGAGGCGCAACAGGTATGATTGGTGATCCCTCAGGAAAAAGTGAAGAGCGTAAACTTCTCAGCATGGATCAGTTAAAAGCCAATGAGGACGGTATTAAAAAGCAGTTTGAAAAATATCTCGATTTTAATGTATCGAATCCTGCTGAAGTTGTAAATAATGCAGATTGGTTCAAAGAATTAAATACAATTGAATTTTTACGTGAAGCAGGAAAATATTTAACTGTCAGCTATTTGCTCAGCAAAGGATTTATCAAAGAGCGCCTTGCAAGCGATCAGGAAATTTCAGTTACCGAGTTCACTTATATCATGATGCAAGCGTATGATTTCATGTGGCTCTTCCAGAACAAAAATTGCAAGTTGCAAATGGGCGGATCGGATCAATGGGGAAATATCACTGCCGGAACAGAATTGATTCGCAAAAAGCTTCGGGGCGAAACGTTTGCGGTTACCTGTCCTTTAATCACCAAGGCTGACGGAACTAAATTCGGAAAAACTGAAAGCGGCAATGTTTGGCTTGATCCGAAAAAAACTTCTCCGTATAAATTCTACCAGTTCTGGATTAATGCAACAGATAGTGATGCAGCCAAATACATCCGCATTTTCACCGTGATGGAAAAGGAAGAAATTGAAACGCTGGAAAAGCAACATCTCGAAGCACCGCACCTGAGACTATTGCAAAAAAAGCTGGCGGAGCAGGTGACAGTTTTTGTTCATTCGCAAAAAGACCTGGATGATGCCATTGCTGCATCTGAAATTTTATTTGGTAAATCAACCAAAGAGGCTTTGGAAAAACTCGACCAACAAACCTTCAACGATATTTTCGATGGGGTGCCTACCTGGAACATTGAAAGAAACTCTTTGGTCATCGGAATAAATGTCATTGAATTTCTTTCCGGAATAACCGGAGTTTATTCGTCCAAAGGAGAAGCGAAGAGAAATCTGACAGGCAACGCGATAAGGATAAATAAGGAAAAGATTAATGAGGCATCCGTGTCAATCAGTACTGCGCACCTCATTCGCGATAAATACATTCTGGTTCAAACAGGCAAAACAGAATACCATCTTGTGATTGCGAGTTGATAGAAACAAAAAGGGCGCTGAACGCGCCCTCAAAATATTTTTCAGCAAAGATTAATTCGCACCAATCAGTTTAGCCACTTCGATTGATTCATAAATTGAATCAAGCAACTCGCGGTTGGCTGCACCCATGATTTGTATGTTGAGATGAAAGCGATTGTTGATGATCACGTCAATGGAACTTGATGACCTCTTTTCAGACGGAGAAACGTTGATCTGCACATAGCCGTAAGTTCCGTCAGGAAAAGAAATGGCTTTTGTATAAGAACCATCACTTTCATATTCCGACATTTCGCTGTAAGTGGCTTTGATCGTGTTCAGGTAATCTGAATTCAAACGGTCTTCGAGATTAATGTTAATTGATTTTTCGAAATCAGCAGCTTCAAATGAAATGAATGCAAAAGTGCCGTCCACTGTTCCATCCATTTTGTATTGATTATCGACAGTAACGTGTTTCGTAAAACCTTTAATTTCAAATGGAAGGTAATTCAGCAAAGTGTTTCCGTCAATGAATGATTGCGCAAATGCTCCGGTTGAAATCGCGAGCATGATGATGGAGGAGAGTATGAGTTTCTTCATGATTTATTTAATTGTGGCTCAAATTTCCGAAAGAAAACCCAACTTATCAAGTCCCCCTTTTTTTATCGCGAACATTACATTTGCATCAAACAACGGAATCATGACAAAAACGGGAGGCAAAAACTCTTCAGCGTCAAAGCTCGAAAAGGAAATCGGCTCTTACCTCGGCATGGCAGATAAACATCTGAATTTTAAATATCAGCTGAAGGATAAAAAAATCAAACTGGATCTGATTACGATTAATCCCAAACATGATCAGTCGTTTTTGTTGAACTCAGTCATTGGAGTTGACAAACAGGATGCACTCGTTAAACTCCGCAACTACATCATCAACCGCTATGAAAATGAAAATTCATTTACCGTTCAGTGGATGAAAACAGGGGAGAACCAACTACACACTTCTTATTTCCGGGCGAACAATATGTATGAAGTGTTGGATAAATTTTTCTACGGAAGAGATCAAACCAGTCACAAAATTTTCAATGTGGTGCTCAATCCGATTTCGTAACACTCAGCGCTTTCAGCATCGCACCCGCTTTCAGCATAGTTTCTTCGTATTCTTTTTCCGGAACTGAATCATAAACTATTGCGCCTCCGGTTTGAAAGGAGAGATATTTTTTTGACTGATTGTAAAGAATACTTCGGATCACCACATTGAAATCAAAATCGCCTTCAGGAGTGATATATCCCACAGAGCCGGAAAATAATCCGCGTTTGGTTTCTTCATAGTGTTCGATCAATTCCATCGCTTTTATTTTGGGTGCGCCTGTCATGCTGCCCATGGGAAATGCGTTTTTGATCGCATCAACAAAATGCACTTCGTTTCGCAATTCTCCGCTCAGAGTTGAAATTAAATGATGAACATTTCTGAAAGAATGAACTCCGAATAGTTCTTCCACTTTTACTGAGCCGGGTTTGCAGCTTCGCGCCAGATCATTGCGAACCAGATCAACGATCATCACATTTTCCGCCTGTTCTTTTTCTGAATGGTGCAATTCATTTTTCAGTTGATCATCTTCCTGTTCATTTTTTCCCCTGCGGATGGTTCCTTTGATCGGTTGCGAAATCAATTTGCTTCCTTCCTTTTTCAAAAATCTTTCAGGACTCGAACAGATCAGGAATTTATCTTTCAGTTTGAGAAAACAGGCGAAAGGATTTTGTGTGGCGCTGTTCAGTTTTTCAAAAACTTGCAACGGTTCAATGTCGCAGTTCTCCGCAAAAAATTCCTGGCAGAGATTCAATTCATAGACATCACCTTCAATAATATGCTCGCGGATGCACGCCACTTTTTTCAGGTAATCATCTTTTGAAATGCGATGGTTGACTTTGATCGGAAGTGTAGTTGAAGAATTCTCCCTGATTGAAAAAGAATTGATTTGTGCAAAAACATTTGCAGGATCGGCTGCGGTGATTTCGATTTCTGCATTTCGCCTCACCCCCGACCCCTCTCCGGAGGAGAAGGGGGAAGAGATTCGGATCAAAATTTCCGGTTTAAAAAAATACATCCCCGGCATCCCGATTCCATCAGGGTTTTCTGATTTCAGTTTTTCAATTTGATTTTTCAGATCATACGTCATGAATCCGCATAGCCATGATTTTTCTTTTTCAAAAAATTCTTTGAGTTGCTCAAATGAATTTTCGTTGCTGATCAGTTCTGTTTTTATACCCGAGGCTATCAGGCAATCAAAAGATGATTGCTGATGGTTGTTATTATCGAGATAGCTAGAAACATTAAATGTTGAAGCCCAGCGGAGTGCTTGTTGTTTGAAATGAAAAATATTTGCAACAGAGAATTTCATAAACAAAAGACCTGAAGGTTTTTGAAAACCTTGAAGGTTGTGAAGATAAATTTTCAAAACCTTACGCGCCTGCCACCACTACTTTCAAAATCAAAGTTTCGCGCTCCGGTCCGGTGGAGAGGATGGTTACCGGAATTTCCAATGTTTTTTCGAGGAAGGAAATATAGTCGCTAAGGGTTTGGGGCAGTTCATCAAAATGATTACCTGCATGCAGCAATTGCCATCAACGCTGTAACTTCGCGTCATCATGAATTATAATAATATTATCACCCTTGAGCCCGGTAAGAGGGGTGGCAAACCCTGCATCCGGGGCATGCGGATTACTGTTTATGATATTCTCAACTGGTTTGCATCGGGTATGACATTAAAGGAAATTCTGAATGATTTTCCTGAACTCACCGAGGAAGATGTAAAAACCGCCCTGCAATTTGCAGCAGACAGGGAAAGTAAAATCACTTATCACGGCAAGTGAAACTTCTGTTCGATCAAAATCTTTCTTCAAAACTTCCGGGCAAAGTCAATGATTTATTTCCCGAATCAACTCATGTAATCAATGTGGCTTTGGAAAGGGAAGATGATATAATGGTATGGGAGTATGCGCAGAAAAACAATTTCACCATCATTACTCAGGATTCTGATTTTTATGATCTTGCTTTTTTGAAAGGAGCGCCACCGAAAGTGATTTGGATTAGAAGCAGAAATGTTTCAACAAATTATGTTCTTGAATTATTGAAAAATAATTTTCTCGCGGTCAAAAGATTTATTGAAGACTCACCATCTGCGCTGATGGAACTCTATTAGTCCGCGCTTACCATTTCACCAACCGCTCCGCTCTACACCCCCGCCACCACTTCTTTCAAAATCAAAGCTTCGCGCTCCGGTCCGGTGGAGAGAATAGTCACAGGAATTTCCAATGTTTTTTCGAGAAAGGAAATATAGTCGCTGAGGGTTTGGGGCAGTTCATCGAAAGAATGAAACTGATTGAGATTTTGCATCCAGCCGTTGAAGGATTGGTAAACCGGTTGAACAGGAGTTTTGTGAACATCAAACGGAAAACGGTCTGTCTTTTTTCCTTCACATATATATTCGGTGCAAGCGCGGATGTTTTCAAAATCATTCATCACATCAATTTTGGTGATGCAGAGTTGGGTAACACCGTCAATCATGCAGGCGAATTTCAAAGCCACGAGATCAATCCATCCGCATCTGCGCGGGCGACCTGTGGTTGAACCGAATTCATTTCCGTTTTTGCGGAGGCGTTCCCCTGTTTCATCCAACAGTTCAGTAGGAAAAGGACCGCTGCCCACGCGGGTGCAATAGGCTTTGCTCACACCGATCACTTCACGGATTCTTTGTGGCGGAACACCCAATCCCATGGAAACTCCAGCAGTGATGGTGTTGGAAGAAGTGACAAAAGGATAAGTGCCGAAGTCCACATCGAGCATAGTGCCCTGCGCGCCTTCAGCCAACATTTTTTTTCCTCTCTTCAAATAATCGTTCACCATGTAGGCGGCATCCACCATGTTTAGCGATCGCAACATTTCAATTCCTTCAAAGAATTTTTCTTCGTGCGGTTTGAGATCAAATTCAAAATCGTAAGTGCTGAGGAGTCGCAGATGTTTTTCTTTGAGATGATCATAATGATTTCTGAAATCAGCGAGCTGAAGATCGCCCACGCGCAAACCGTTGCGCCCCGTTTTATCCATATACGCAGGACCGATGCCACGCAATGTGCTTCCGATTTTTGCCGCGCCTTTGGAATGTTCGCTGGCTGCATCGAGCATTTTATGTGTGGGAAGAATCAAATGCGCCTGCCGAGAAATGAATAATTTCTTTTTTACATCCACACCCCATTTAGAAACTTGATTTACTTCGGTTTGAAAAACCGCGGGATCAATGACAACTCCGTTTCCGATGAGATTGATCGGTTTGTCATGAAAAATTCCGGAGGGAATAGTGTGAAGGATAAATTTTTCGTTGCGGATAACGAGCGTGTGCCCGGCATTGGGTCCGCCCTGGAATCGTCCGACTATATCATAATCTGCTGCGAGGTAATCTACAATTTTCCCTTTGCCTTCGTCACCCCACTGCAATCCGAGAATTACATCTACTGTCATAAAAAAAAATCAGCTCTTGCCTAAAATATTCATCGCCTGTTCGCGGGTAGTGGCGGTGGAAAAAATAGAATTCAGTTTAGTGATGATGAGTAGTTTTGATAATTGCTCGGTGATTCCAACGAGAACAATATCACCACCTGCTTTACGCGCTTTGGTAAGCACGGTCAACAAAAAACTCAAACCGCTTGAGTTGATAAACTTGACCGCCTGCAGTTCGATAGCAAATTTTGTTTTTCCATCGTTGATGCTGTCCGCCACTTTTTCCAAAAGGTCGCTGGATTCCGGTGCACCCAAAAGATTTCCGTCAAGTGTTATCACCACTACTCCGTTTTCTGTTTCAAATTTTGCGCTCATGTTTTTATTTTTTTGATTTTCGTTCGTTCAATTAAACCGCGGTCACTTTTTCTTTTACATTTTCTGCCACCGATTCTTTTTTTGATTTCTCACAATCCGCACACAAACCATATAGATGCAGTTCATGCCTTGTGATATTGAATTCCAACAGTTCGCCCATCTTGGTTTTTATCTGCTGTATTCGAGGATCGCAAAATTCAACAACCTTTTTACATTCTGTGCAAATAATATGATCATGCTGTCGATAACCATACGCTTTTTCATACTCCGCATAGTGCTGACCAAACTGATGGCGCATCACCAAACCGGATTCAACAAGTAACTCAAGCGTGTTGTAAACCGTTGCACGGCTGACATTATGTTGTTGTTTGTTGATGAGATTGTAAAGCGCTTCCGCATCAATATGATCGTTGCGTTCGTAAAGTTTTTCGAGAATCATAAACCGCTCACCGGTTTTGCGCTGCCCTTTGTTTTCCAGAAAATCAGTGAACAATTTTCTCACCTCCACCATCACCTGTTGTTTCTGTTTATGCATGGCGCGAAGTTAAGAAAGAGACTTGTGCCTTGCTGTGCTCCATGTAAAAAAAACTATAATTCCTGCACGCGATTGGAGTATCTTTGGCAAAGCAGAGAAAATCAAGTAGAGCCTATCAAAGTCAATGCGACTTTCGAGCAACCGGAAAACGTTGCGGTTATTTAGTTAAACACCAATGAAAAGAGAAATGAAAACTTCCGCAACAATCAGTCAGGTCAATACGGTGATCGGTAAAATGATTCGCACCACATCCGATTACGAAGCCCAGTATAACGGCAAACAACATTTCGAAACAATCAATCCGATAGTGCGAGAAACAGTGAATGAAAATGAATTCAAGATTGGAGTGATTATTACTTCTTCCATACATAAAAATGGTGCGATACTGAGATATACTTCCGAGCCGCGGTTTAAGGTAGTGAGTGAAGAAAAATTAGATCATGTGAATTTGCCTGAAGATTTACTGGCGCAGGTTTGTTCCAAAGCTCAAAAACTTTATAATGTGAATTTCAACGACCGGATGGATCAGCACAAAAATGAATTTGGCGGCTTGCCTATGTCCAACATCGCTATTTCGAAGATGAAAGAATTTCTGAGAAATGCGCCTAATGCTGCGGTCAGCGAAGTTTAGTTTTCCTTTCCAAATCCTTTACTTCTCTAAAAAATTGAATTGAGAAATCAATTCATTGAGGCATCCTGCGAATCTTCAATTCTGTTTACAGAAAGAATTCCTTCCAGAGATTTCAAACGTTCCATCAGGTCTTCGAGTTGTTTGGTGTCGTTTACATAAAGCATAATCCTCCCCTCAAAAATCCCATCAGTGCTGTCAATGGTGATACTTCGCATGTTGAGGTTCATGTCAACAGAAATAATGTTGGTGATTTTCTGCATGACTCCGATATCATCAATGCCGTTCACTTTTAATCCGGTGAGGAAAGCGATTTCGTGACTGCGTGTCCATTTTGTCTTTAGAACGCGGTAATGATATTTCGCCATCAGCTGCGCGGCATTGGGGCAGTTGGTGCGGTGAATTTTTATTCCGTCTTTGATCGTGATAAATCCGAAAACGTCATCTCCGGGAATTGGACTGCAGCAGTTAGCGAATTTGTAATCAATTTTTGAATCACCCAGGATTAAGAGCTCAGCATTTTTCTGTAATGTTTTTTTGATCGTTTCTTCAAAAGTTGTTTGGGTGACGTCTTCCTTTCGCGGGAATTTTATTTTCCCGTTCACCAGCGTAAATTCTTTCAACTCACTGAGTGAAATCTTTTTGCTCGCCACATCAAAATAGAAATCCATCGGAGAGGGCGATTTGAAATGAAGGATCAACCCGTTGATGTTGGCTATTGAAGATGGAATTTTATATTGCTTGAATTTTTTATCTACGATCTCTTTTCCTTCAAGTGAGAGTTTTCTTTTGTCTTCATTCAGCGCCTGCTTAATGCGCGATTTCGCTTTGGCGGTAACCACCATGTTAAACCAATCTTCATTCGGCTTTTGTTTTTTGGATGAAATCACTTCCACCTGATCGCCATTCCTCAGCCGGTGACTCAGTGGCACCAATTTATGATTCACTTTCGCACCGATGCAGTGATAGCCGATCATCGTATGAATTTCAAAAGCAAAATCGAGTGCAGTTGAATTTTTCGGTAGCGTTCGTAATTCTCCTGTTGGAGTGAACACATAAATTTCATCCGCAAAAAGATTCAGTTTAAAATCATTGATGAAATCGAGGGCATTGGAGTCAGGATTTTTGAGCATATCGCGGATATTACCCAGCCATTCATCCAATGCTACCTGTGCTTTTTCATTTTCTTTATCCTCTTTATATTTCCAATGCGCAGCAAAACCTTTTTCCGCAATCTGTTCCATTCTTTCGCTGCGAACCTGCACTTCAACCCATCGACCTTTAGGACCCATCACCGTGGTGTGAAGACTTTCATAACCATTTGATTTAGGAGTTGAAATCCAATCGCGCAACCGTTCAGGGTTAGGATAATAAATATCTGAAATGGCGGAATAAATATTCCAGCAAGCCTGCTTTTCCTGATCAGGAGGAATATCAATAATGATGCGGATGGCAAAGAGGTCAAACACTTCTTCAAACGCCACCGATTTATTTTTCATTTTATTATAAATGGAAAAAATAGATTTCGGCCTTCCGTAAATGCGCAGTTTCAATCCCGGAAACATTTCTTCAATTTTATCCTCCACAGGTTTGATGAATTCATTCACGTAACGCGCGCGTTCGCGTTTCGTGGCGTTTAGTTTTCGTGCAATGTCTTTGTAAACATCCGGCTCTGAATATTTGAGCGACAAATCTTCCATCTCTGTTTTGATCGCATATAATCCGAGGCGATGTGCAAGCGGGGCATAGAGATAACTTGTTTCGGATGCAATCTTTAATTGTTTCTCGCGCGACATTGAATCCAGCGTCCGCATGTTGTGAAGGCGATCAGCAATCTTTATCAGGATAACGCGAACATCATCAGCCAACGTTAATAAAAGTTTGCGAAAATTTTCTGCCTGTGCAGAACTTGAAATATCAACGACACCGGAAATTTTGGTGAGTCCGTCAACCACTTTCGCCACATCTTTGTTGAACTCGCGTTCAATGTCTTCCAGCGTGATGTCTGTATCCTCCACCACATCGTGCATCAGCGAACAAATCACAGATGTAACACCCAAACCAATTTCATCCGCAACAATCGTTGCCACAGCAAGAGGGTGGAGAATATACGGCTCTCCGGATTTTCTTCGCATATTGTTGTGTGCCTCCAACGCCATATCAAATGCATGGCGCACTTGTGCCTTATCAGTCTTGGTGAGTTTGTATTTAAATGATTTAAGCAGATTCCGGTAGGCTTTCAGAATCTCTTTGCGGTCCTTGCTCTGATCAATCACGGGTGTTCGTTCCATCACAATCTTTATATCCCGATAAAAATAAGAGTTGGTTTACGTTGAACCATGAAAGTTTTACAAACCGTTATTTTTGCGCGGCTTGTTTAATGGCAAAACAGCAAGCGGATATGGCGAAATTGGTAGACGCGCCAGACTTAGGATCTGGTGCCGCGAGGCATGGGGGTTCGAGTCCCTCTATCCGCACTTTATTTTTAATCTCAATTCTCACAACGCAACACTTCATTCTTAATAAATGGCAGTTACAATCAGCTCTAATAAAACAGGAGAACAAACTGAAACGCTCAGCATCGCGATAGGAAAATCTTTCTACTTGCCGCAGGTTGACAAGGCGATAAAAGATTACGGTAAGAAAGCGCAGTTAAAAGGATTTCGCCCGGGCAAAGCACCAATTCATGTTATCAAACAAATGGTCGGCAATTCGGTAATGGCAGATGCATTGATGAATATTGTAAATGAAGAACTGAAAAAATATCTGCAGGAAAACAAAATTCACATTTTGGGCGATCCGCTTCCTGTTCCGAATGAAAATCTGCATATTGATATATCCAATCCTACCGATGTTGAGTTTTTATATGAAATCGGTTTGGCACCTGTTGTTAATCTGGAACTCATCAACAATTCTGTTTCAACAAAAAAATATGAAGTGATCATTGATGAAACACTTCTAGATCGTGAGATTGAAGCCATGCGCAAACGATACGGTCAACGCAGCACGGTGACCGATTTAATTGTTGAGGGCGATCTGATTAAAGTGGATGTTTCGGAAATTAATTTTTCCGGTGAGGAAATTGAAAATGGAGTCAAAACTTCAACTGTTCTTTCTTTCGATCTTTTGAAAGATGATAAAGTGAAAGAAGAATTAAAGAAACATAAAGCAGGCGAAGTCATCAGAGTGGATGACATTTTCTCGTTGTTCGACCGCGCAAAGGATCAGGTGGAAAAATTTATTCTCGATATCAAAGAACCTTTAGGTCGCGAAATCAGTCCTGCTTTTAATATGGCGATTACGGAAGTAACCCGATTAGAACTTCATGAACTGAACCAGGAATTTTTCAATAAAATTTATGGAGAAGGAAAGATAAATTCCATGGAAGAATTCAGAAACAGGGTAGAAGAAGAAGTGCGCGTTTTCTTTGGAAGGCAGAGTGAAATGAAACTCGATTACGACATCCGCGAAAAAATTCTTGAGGTAATTCCTGCTCAGCTTCCCGATGGATTCTTGAAAAAATGGATTCAGGCAACCAATGAAAAACAGATTACAGATGATCAGATTGAAGCGGAATATTCCGGCTTTGCAAAAAATCTGAAGTGGCAGTTGATCGTCAACAGAATTGCGGAGAATCAAGAACTGAAAGTCGATGACGCTGAACTGACAGGATACGCAAAGGAAAGATTGAAACGCAGTTACGGATTGCGCGAGGAAGATTTTGATAATCCGAATATGCAGCAGGTGCTGACGAATGTTTTGCAGAATAAAGATGAAGCGCGCAAAGCCTTTGAGTCCGTTTTACAGGACAAGGTGTTTGCTCATCTCAAATCAGTCATCAGTATTGAAACTGAAAATATTACCTTAGAAAAGTTTAATGAACTTGTATAAAACAGAATTATGAGCAACCAGAATGAATTTAAAAAATACGCTGTCAAACATCGTGGCTTAAGCAGTTCGCTGGTGGATAGTTATATCAATAACTCCTTCCGCAATTTTACGCCTAATGTCATTGAGGAGCGCCCGATGAACGCCACCGCGATTGACGTGTTCTCGCGTTTGATGATGGATCGCATTATTTTTCTCGGCTATCCGGTGACCTCGGAAATCGGAAATGTGATTCAGGCCCAATTGCTTTTTCTTGAATCAGCTGATCCGAAACGTGATGTGCAGATATACATCAATAGTCCCGGTGGAGCAGTTTATGCAGGCATGGGAATTTATGATACGATGCAGTATATCAAACCGGATGTGTCCTGTATTTGCACTGGCATGGCGGCTTCAATGGCGGCAGTATTATTATGTGCCGGAACTAAAGGAAAACGTTCCGCACTTCCACATTCTCGCGTAATGATTCACCAACCTTCGGGTGGCGCAGAGGGACAGGCATCTGATATTGAAATCACCGCACGCGAAATTCTGAAGATGAAAAAGGAATTGTATGAGATTATTGCTGAACACACAGGTCAACCGTTCAAGCGCGTTGAAAAAGATTCAGACCGCGATTACTGGATGACTGCCGAGGAAGCAAAAGAATACGGAATGGTGGACGAGGTGCTCGGCCGCAATCAGAAGAAAACAGAAACGGTATAAAAGCCTACAGATTTTTTTTAAACTAAACCGAAACCATGTCACGCGAACCTGAAATTACCTGTTCCTTCTGCGGAAGAAAAAAGAGCGAAACCGAAATGCTCATTGCAGGTATCAACAGTCATATCTGCAACAACTGCGTGACTCAGGCGCAACAGATCATTGATGAGGAACTGAACAATAAGAAAGATAAATCTCCCTTTCAGTTTGCATTGCCGAAAGCACTCAAGCCGAAAGCGATCAAAGAATTTCTCGATCAGTATGTGATTGGTCAGGATGAAGCAAAAAAGGTTTTGTCTGTAGCGGTTTACAATCACTACAAACGTTTGAATCAAAGAACGATTGATGATGTGGAGATTGAAAAATCAAATATCATTCTCATCGGAGAAACAGGAACAGGAAAAACATTACTCGCAAAGACCATTGCTCGTTTTCTCAATGTTCCGTTTGCGATTGTGGATGCAACTGTTTTTACGGAAGCCGGTTATGTAGGTGAAGACGTGGAAAGCATTCTCGCGCGCCTGCTTCAGGTTTGCAATTTTGATATCAAAGCTGCAGAAAAAGGAATTATTTATATTGATGAAATTGATAAGATCGCGCGCAAAGGTGATAACCCATCCATCACCCGCGATGTAAGCGGTGAAGGTGTTCAACAGGCGATGTTGAAATTATTGGAAGGAACAGAAGTACTGGTTCCGCCACAGGGGGGTCGCAAACATCCCGAACAAAAAATGGTGAAGGTGAACACGCAAAACATTCTCTTCATTTGCGGAGGCGCGTTTGAAGGAATAGAAAAAATTATTGCGCGCAGAACGCAGCATCAGTTGATTGGCTTCAACAAAAAAGAGGAGATTGATCATATCGAAGATCCGCATGAATTGATTTCGTATATCAATGCGCATGACCTTCGCACTTTCGGATTAATTCCTGAACTCATCGGTCGTTTGCCGGTGGTCACACATTTAAAGCCACTTTCTCGCCAGGCGCTCAGCGATATTCTGGTGAAACCGAAAAATGCCTTGATCAAACAATATCAAAAGCTTTTTGAATTTGAAGGCATTAAACTAACGATCGAAGAATCCGCGCTCGATTACATTGTTGACAAAGCAGTGGAATATAAACTCGGTGCGCGCGGACTGCGTTCAATCTGCGAAGTAGTGATGAATGATGCCATGTACGAATTGCCAAGTGAAGAATCGCAAGTGGATGAATTTATTCTTACTCAGGAATATGCACAGGAGAAAGTCACCCGGTCAAAACTGGGCAAACTCAAAGCCGCTTAAAACATCGAATATCTAATGAGAACGAATAAGCGAATAAGAATCAATTTCTTGTTCGCTTTCTTTTTGTTGTTTTCTGTTCCTGCATTTTCGCAAAACTTTTTTGATTTTTCATCCATCCAACCGGATTCGGAATTTGAAAATGTTTTTTCCAAACAGATTTATTCCGATTCAAACGCTACATCTTTTATTATCTGGATTAAGAAAGAAGTGAAAACTCATTATCACGCCACGCATACCGAACAAATTGTTGTGCTCGAAGGCGAAGCACTAATGATAATTGGCAGCGAAATGGTTCAGCTCAAACCCGGTATGATGGTTACCATTCCTCAAAAAACAAATCACTCTGTGCAGGTAACTTCTGAAACTCCTTTGAAAGTTTTATCTGTTCAGTCACCCTTGTTTGATGGTAAGGATAGGGTCTGGGAGGAGGAGTGAGGCGATTTATAATCTTTTAACTTTTTTTCGGCACCATTTTTATTGAACTTAGCACCGCATTTTTCGTTTAACCATTTTCAGTTTCAACAATACTCATTATCTTTCGGTTGTGAATTACTCAAAAGCACAGAACAAAATCTCCGTTTTCAGAGCCATACCTGCTGTAGTGCTTGTGCTTGCTTTTCTGATAAATAATGTTGTCTATCAACCAACTTTCAAAAGTGCGCTTTGCAAAACCGCGGTTTCACAAGGGCATTTATTCTGTATCTGTCCAACCGGTGATTTTTTCAGAACAAAAGCGGAGAGCGGAATATTTGATCAAAATCTTCTTGGCGGTTCCTTAAAAGATAATCCTGAAAGAAAATTCACCGAGTATTATTATCAGGTGATTACCGATTTTAAGTCAGACAGATTACTTTCAAATTCATCGACTATCTCACCGCTGATAAAATCTTTCAAAATTCTTCTTGCTCAAACGGAGAATATTACTTTACCTCAACTTTTCTTCTCTTCGTTTTTCAATAAGGCACCTCCTGTGGGTTAATCCTGCCTTACACTTACTCTATGCATCTGCGGCAACGCAGATAGCTGACAATATTTTTTAAAACATAAAAACAAAAAACAATGAAATCTTTTATAGCAACATTTTTAATGATCGCTTTAGTGGCGGTTAAATCTTTTTCTCAGGATATAATTTCAACTCCATCTTCAGGCGGTCCGCAAATCAGTTTTGTGCTGGAAACAATTGACTATGGCAAGATTGACAAAGGCGCAGACGGAATTCGTTTTTTCGAAATCGTGAACAACGGTGATCAACCGCTGAATATTACTTCATGCAGCGGATCATGTGGTTGCACAGTTCCTACTTGCCCTAAAGAGCCGGTTTTACCAGGTCAATCTGCAAAGATTCAGGTCAAGTATGATACTAATCGCGTTGGACCATTCTCAAAAACGGTAACCATTGTTTCCAATGCAGTGAACGCGCCTTCCAAAACAGTGAAAATTCAAGGTGATATTTTGAATCCTGATGCTCCTGTTACAAATCCAGTTGCTCCTTCTGTAAACACAGTGCCGAACAACAATTAATTGAATCGTATGTTATTGAAAAGGGCTGTCATCACTGACAGCCCTTTTTTTGCAGCTCCTATAGGGATCGAACCTATATCTTGAATTTCGGAAACTCAAATTCTATCCGTTGAACTAAGGAGCCATAAAAAAACCGACTTCAAAGTTCTGAAATCGGTTTGACGTACCGCGTACGAGAATCGAACTCGTGTTTCCTCCGTGAAAGGGAGATGTCCTGACCCCTAGACGAACGCGGCATTTCTTAAGGAGGCGCAAATCTAAAATAAAATACTGCTCAGCCTCGAAGAACTGACAATAATTTTCAATCATGCAACGATGAAAAACTATTTTTGCTCTCCTTAAAAAACAATCCGGAGAATGAGCAAAATAAGAGTGGCGATCAATGGTTTCGGACGAATCGGGAGACTGGCTACTCGCGCTTTATTACAGAATGACCGGATTGAAATTGTCGGGATCAACGATCTCACTGATGCAAAAACACTCGCCAGTCTTTTCAAATTTGATACTGCACATGGAAAATTCAGCGGCTCGGTTGAACATGATGATCAATCACTCACCATCAACGGAAATAAAATTTTGCTTTCCAAAGAAATGGAACCTTCCAAACTTCCGTGGAAGCAATTGAATGTCGATACCGTTCTTGAATCCACAGGAAAATTTGTGAAGGCTGAAGAAGCAAATCTTCATATTCAGGCGGGAGCAAAGCGCGTGGTGATTTCAGCACCCGCAAAAGGTGATGTAAAAACAATTGTTCTCGGTGTGAATGATTCCTCTCTCACCAAAAATGATTTGATCGTTTCCAACGCCTCATGCACAACCAATTGTTTGGCACCGATGGTGAAAGTGGTTGACGACAACTGGGGCATCGTCAGCGGATTGATGGTCACCGTTCATGCTTACACCAGCGATCAACGATTACACGATGCACCACATAAAGATTTGCGCAGAGCGCGTGCCGCTGCACAAAATATTGTTCCAACCACAACCGGTGCTGCAGAGGCCGTTACTAAAGTGCTTCCGCATTTAGCAGGGAAACTGGAAGGATATGCGATGCGTGTTCCGGTGATTACAGGTTCAATTACTGATTTTGTTTTCACTTCTGCAAAACCCGCAACCAAAGAAGAGATCAATGCAAAATTCAAAGAAGCAGCAAACGGAAACCTGAAAGGAATTCTGGAATACAGTGAAGACCCGCTTGTTTCATCCGATATTATCGGTAACCCGCATTCCTGCATTTTCGATAGCGACTTAACAATGGTGATGGGAAATCTCACAAAAATTGTTGGCTGGTATGATAATGAAGCAGGTTATGCAAATCGTATTGCAGATTTAATTGCATTCATGGGAAATTAGCAGGATTCTTTTTATTCTTGCGCCCGAAATAAAAAAACAGATAACAGAATGGCTTACATGCTCGACAGTTTTAATTTCTCAGGAAAAAAAGTATTAGTCCGCGAAGACCTCAATGTACCCCTCGATCAGCAAACATTTCAAATTACGGATGACACGCGCATCCGCGCTGCTATTCCTACTCTCAAAAAAATAATTTCCTCCGGTGGTGCTGCGATGGTGATGTCACATTTCGGAAGACCGAAAAACGGACCAGAGGAAAAATTTTCGTTGAAACATATTGTCAGTCGTTTCAGCGAACTCCTCGGAGTTCCCGTTCAGTTCGCTTCCAACTGCATTGGCGATGAAGCCCGCGAAAAAGCCGCTGCCCTCAAACCCGGTGAAGTCTTATTGCTCGAAAACACCCGCTTCCACCGCCAGGAAGAAAAAGGCGAAGACAATTTCGCCAAGCTCCTTGCCGAACTCGGTGATGTATATGTCAACGATGCTTTCGGAACTGCGCATCGGTCTCACGCATCCACTGCCGTCATTGCCGATTATTTTCTCGAGAACAACAAACTCTTCGGTTATTGCATGGAAGCGGAAATAAACAACGCTGACCGCCTTCTCAAAAATCCCCAACATCCTTTCACCGCCATTCTCGGAGGCGCCAAGGTGGACGATAAAATTCTCCTTATCGAAAGCCTCTTCGATCTTGCCGACAATATATTAGTAGGTGGCGGCATGGCTTACACATTTATCAAAGCCCAGGGCGGCAACATCGGCAACTCCATTTGCGAAGAAGAAAAACTCGATCTCGCCCTTTCGCTCATGCAGAAAGCAAAACAAAGAGGCGTCAATCTCCTTTTGCCCGTTGACTCCATTGCGGCTGATCAAATGGATGCAAACGCCAAAACCGCCAATACCGACAGCAACCAGATTCCTGATGCATGGATGGCGCTCGATATCGGTGCCCGCGCCATCGAACAATATCGCACAGTCATTCTTCAGTCAAAAACCATTCTCTGGAACGGACCCATGGGCGTTTTCGAAATGGAAAAATTTCAGAACGGAACCCGCGCCATTGCGCAGGCAGTTGCAGATGCCACTCAGCAAGGCGCTTTCTCCCTCGTAGGCGGTGGCGATTCCGTGGCGGCCGTCAACAAATTCCATCTAGCTAAGCAAGTGAGTTTTGTTTCCACCGGTGGCGGTGCCATGCTCCGCTATATCGAAGGCAAAGAACTCCCCGGCATCAAAGCCATTTTGGAAAAAGTCGAAGCGTAGAAATCATCTAATAACTAATCTTTACGAATTTACGAATGAGGAATGGCGTTGAAATATTCTCAAAACCAGCATTGCTCCATTTAAATTTACTAGTTATTTAGTCTTGCAATTCTTCTGTTTCAATTTTCAATCTTGTTTATTGTCGTTTCCACATCCTGTGGATTGATCACAAAATTTTTGCAAATTCTCCTATCAAATTCTGTTTCCACAGCCATCAAAAAATCATGTTGATTAACTGTGCAAAAATTAATAGGTGGTAATTAGTGGAAGATAGTGGCTATTTGTGGGAAATATCTTTAGTTTTGGTTCGTTATAACACCATAACAACCCCAAATGACCGGATTTCTTGGCGAGTACAGAGCTACAGTAGATAACAAAGGCAGGCTGCGCATTCCCGCAGGTGTTAAGAAACAGTTAAGCCCCGAGGCAAACGGGCGCTTAGTCATCAACCGCGGTTTTGAAGATTGCCTCGTCCTCTACCCCATGAACGAATGGGAGCAGATCACCAAAAAACTCGCTGCCCTAAACCGATTCAGAAAAGAAGACCGCGAGTTCATCCGCACTTTTTTGCGTGGCGCAACCATCGTTGAGCTGGACGATAACGACCGCATCAACATTCCCAATCACTTATTGGCGTTTGCAGATATCAAAGGCGAGATGGTCATCTCCGCTCAGCAGGACATTATTGAATTGTGGAGCGTGCAGAAATATGACGAACAAATGAAAGTGGATTCAGATCGATATGCTGATCTGGCGGAAAAAGTTTTGGGAGGAAAAAAGGAAGATGGCAGTGGCAGCAGCGAGTAGCAGTAAATGAAGAAACAGATATGCATTTGACTGCTACTGAGAACTGCCACTGAAATGTATCACAACCCTGTATTGCTGAATGAAGTGATTGACATGTTGGAGATAAAAGAGAATGGAATATATGTAGATGTGACATATGGCGGAGGCGGACATGCAAAAGCAATTCTTGAAAAACTGAAAAAAGGAAAATTAATTGCATTCGATCAGGATGCAGATGCAGCCAAGGAAATGATCAACGATCAACGCTTAACATTTGTACCGAACAACTTCAGGCATCTCCAACGCTTTTTGCGCCTGCATCAGATCACCGAGGTAGATGGTATTCTTGCCGATCTCGGAATTTCTTCTCACCAGATTGACACACCTGAACGCGGATTTTCCACCCGCTATGATGCCGCACTTGACATGCGCATGAACGCAGATCAGAAAATTACAGCATCCACCATTATTAATGAATACACCGAACAGCAGTTGGTGAATATGTTCAGTGAATATGGTGAGATCAGGAATTCAAAAACATTGGCGCGACAAATTGTTGTATCGAGAAAACAGGAATCAATTTCCACTACAGGAGAATTGATTACAGCTATTGAATCGTGCATCATCGGTTTCCGACATAAATATCTCGCGCAGGTTTTTCAATCCATCCGAATTGTGGTGAATGATGAACTGGGAGCATTGAAAGATTTGCTCACTCAAACATTGGAAGTATTGAAACCGCAGGGGAGAGTTGCGATCATTTCTTATCACTCACTCGAAGATCGCTTAGTGAAAAACTTTTTCAAATCAGGATCATTTGAAGGCGAAGTGGAAAGAGATTTCTACGGAAACAGGAAACTGCCTTTCACATTGATCACCAAAAAATCAATTGAGCCGTCAGAAGAAGAAATAAAAATGAATCCGCGTTCGCGAAGTGCGCGTTTGCGGGTTGCAATGAAAAATTGAGAAGAGAGAAGTCAGAAGTAAGAAGACAGTAGTCAGAAGAAGAAAAAAGTAGAAGGAGTATATACCAATGAAGGAAGCAGAAGATAGTAAAACGGGAACTCCCCTCTCCACCGGAGAGGGGCAGGGAGTGAGACGTAAGAAAACCAGTTTCGCTGATGATGTCAACGAATGGATTTCGCTAGATAAGGTGCTCGAGTACTTACCATTTATTCTTTTCCTCGCGGTGCTCGGTATGTTTTATACGGGCAGTCGCCTTCATGCCGAGAAACAAATCCGAAACGCCAGCGCTATCGAAAAAGAATTGAAGAAAAAACAATGGGAATATAATTCCACCAAATCTGAATTGATGTACAGTAGCATGCAATCAGTTGTTGCATCAAAACTTGAAATCAACGGGTTGAAAGAACTTGTTCGCCCACCGAAAAAAATTGTGACCGAAGAAAAATGAGCGTGAAACGCGACATCGTTTGGAGAATATGGCTCGCCTTTTTTGCGGTGTGCCTGATCGGTGTCGCCATCATGGTGCAGGCGTTCCGCATCCAGGTTTTGCAAGGCGCGCATTGGAGAAATCTGGCTGACAGCACCACTACTGTGATTGATACCATTGATGCAGAGCGCGGAAATATTCTGGCTGAAAACGGAGAACTGCTCGCCACGTCACTTCCCTACTTCGATGTCCACATGGATTTGCTTGCTGAAGGATTGACGGACGATGTATTCTTTGAAGGAGTGGATTCACTTTCTCTTGGTCTCGCGAATCTCTTCGGAGAAAAATCGCAGATGGATTGGAAACATGATCTCATCACTGCTCGAAACAACGGTGCGCGTTATTTCAAAATCAAAACAAAAGTCAATTATCGGGAACTGGAAATGATGAAAACATTTCCGCTTTTCAAATTAGGTCAATACCAGGGCGGACTTGTTATTGAGCAGATCAACAAACGCGAGATGCCGTTTCAGAATCTGGCGCATCGCACAATCGGTTACACACGTGATGATATCAGCATTGGTATCGAAGGAACATTCGATGAAATTTTATCTGGGGTAAAAGGATTACGGTTGAAACAGCGCGTGTCAGGAAATTTCTGGGTTCCTGTAAGTAGTGATGCAGATGTGGAACCGAAAAACGGAAAAGATATTGTCACCACTATCGATATCAATCTTCAGGATGTTGCAGAAAATGCTTTGCACAAAGCACTGACTACTCATCACGCAGATTACGGCTGTGTGATTTTGATGGAGGTAAAAACAGGCAAAATAAAAGCAATTGCCAATCTCGGTTTAACAAAGGGCATTGACGATTCAACGAACAATTGGGAGTATGCGGAGATGTACAATTACGCAATCGGTTCACGCACAGAGCCGGGTTCCACTTTCAAACTCGCTTCATTGATGGCGTGCATCGAAGACGATTTGATTGATGTGCAAGACAGCGTTGATCTTCAATACGGGCAGGTGCATTACTACGACCGCACGATGTATGATTCCAAATTGCACAACATCCGCAATGTGACAATTGAAAAAGCATTTGCGATGTCGTCCAATGTCGGCATTTCAAAAGTGTTGAATGAACAATATGCTACGCAACCGAAAAAATTTATTGAACGGTTGCAGCAATTCCATCTCACCGTAAAAACAGGAATTGAAATCAAAGGAGAAGAAGAACCGCTGGTAAAAACTCCCGGCACTTCAGAATGGTATGGAACCACACTGCCGTGGATGAGTGTGGGTTATGAAGTGGAAGTTACGCCATTGCAACTGCTCACGTTTTATAATACAGTGGCGAATGACGGGAAAATGATGAAGCCCTATCTCGTTTCCGCCATTCAGGAATACGGAAAAAATGTGACAGAATATGAACCTGAGGTGATTGATGAAAAAATTTGTTCGGATAAAACAATCACGATTGCGAAAGAATTATTAGCGGCTGTAATTGACGAAGAAGAAGGAACAGGCGCACATCTTCATAACGCTGACTATGAAATTGCAGGAAAAACTTCGACTGCAAAAAAATTAGGTGATGGCGGTTATCAAAAAGAATATCAGGCTTCGTTTGTGGGATATTTTCCGGCTGATGCTCCGCAGTATTCATGCATCGTGGTGATTTCACGACCGAGAAACGGAGTTTATTACGGTGGTTATGTCGCAGGTCCGGTATTCAGAGAAATCGCTGACAAAATTTATTCAACCAATCTTGATTGGTTCAAAGGAATCAACGAAGAGGAAAATCTTTCAGTTGAAAAATCGTATCCGAAAAGCAAGGCAGGAAATGTTTTTGAAACACTGCAGGCATATGCGCACTTGAATTATTTCCCGAAAATTCAAGCGCAAGATGCGGAGTGGATTTATTGTTCACTGGATTCCAATGGAATCAAACTGAATGAAAGAACGGTTATTGAAAATCTGGTTCCGAATGTAGTTGGCATGGGATTGAAAGATGCATTGGTGCTTTTGGAAAATCATGGATTGAGTGTGAGCGTGGCCGGCAGAGGAAAGGTGTACAAGCAATCGGTGATGGCAGGAAGCAATTTTCAGAAAGGAGATCACATCATAATCGAACTGATATGATAGCAATCCTGCGCGACATATTATATAAGGTATCACTGGTTGAAGTGCATGGCTTGACAGAAATTGAAGTGAATAAAATCTGTTTTGATTCACGAGAGGTTGAAAGTGGTTCTCTTTTCATCGCACTTCGCGGAACAAAATCTGACGGGCATCAATTCATTACATCATGTATCAGCAAAGGTGCGGTTGCTGTTGTGTGCGAAGAAATGCCGAAAGAATTTTCCGAGCACGTGACTTATGTGAAAGTGAACGACAGCGCAAAAGCGCTCGCAATTATCTCTGCAAATTTTTATGATAACCCTTCAGAGAAAATTAAACTGATCGGCATCACCGGAACAAATGGAAAAACAACTACGGCAACCTTGCTTTTTCGTTTATTCAGAAATCTTAACCAACACGCTGGACTCATATCTACCGTACAAAATCAAATTGATGAAGAAATTATTCCGGCCACTAACACCACTCCTGATCCGGTTGCGCTGAATCGTTTGCTTGCGCTAATGGTGGCTGAAGGCTGTACTCATTGTTTCATGGAAGTTAGTTCTCATGCGATAGTGCAGAAAAGAACAGAAGCGTTGAAATTTTCCGGAGGCGTATTCACCAACATCACACACGATCATCTGGACTATCACAGAACATTCAAGGATTATATCGCTGCGAAAAAATTGTTTTTTGATATGCTGCCTGAAACTGCTTTTGCGTTGGTCAATGTAGATGACAGAAACGGATCAGTCATGATTCAGAACTGCAAAGCGAAGAAACAAACTTACGCACTGAAAACAATGGCAGACTACAGAGCAAAAGTTCTGGAAAATAATTTATCGGGATTGATTCTGAACATTGATAATCAGGAATTGCATACACAACTCATTGGTGAGTTTAACGCTTACAATATTCTGGCGGTTTATGCTGTCACCAGATTGCTCGGAGTAGAAGTTCTTGATGCGCTTACAGCTATCAGCAAACTACAAGCAGCGGAAGGACGATTTGATTTCATCACATCGCATCAGAAAAAAGTAATAGGAATCGTGGATTACGCGCACACGCCTGATGCGTTGCAAAAAGTTTTGGAAACAATCCGCAACATCAGAACAGGAAATGAAATGGTGATCACTGTGGTTGGATGCGGTGGCGATCGGGATAAAACGAAACGCCCCATCATGGCGAAGATTGCCTGCGAGTTGAGTGACAAAGTAATTCTCACATCAGATAATCCGCGTTCAGAAAATCCACAAATCATTTTGAGTGAAATGGAGGCAGGAGTCGGAGCGGATAAGCGCAAAAAAGTTTTGACAATTGCTGACAGAAAAGAAGCGATCAGGGCCGCTTGCACCATGGCAAATGCGGGAGACATCGTATTGGTTGCAGGAAAAGGTCATGAAAAATATCAGGAGATAGCGGGCGTGAAATATCCGTTTGATGACAAACAGGTTTTGACAGAATCATTTAATGTTTTAGAAAAGTAAAATGTTGTACTACGTCTTTACATACTTAAATGAAAAGTTCGATTTTCCAGGAGCAGGTGCGTTTGAATTTATTTCTTTCCGTGCCGCGGGAGCATTATTGGTATCGTTGATTATTTCCTGGGCGATGGGCGGAAAGCTGATCGCCTATCTGCGGAGAAAGCAAGTTGGAGAAACGGTTCGTGATCTCGGATTGACAGGGCAGAAAGAAAAAGAAGGAACTCCAACAATGGGAGGAATCATCATTCTCGCTGCGATTTTTATTCCCACTATTCTGTTTGCCAAGCTCAATAACATTTACATTCTGCTGATGTTGCTAACTACTGTTTGGATGGGAGTGATTGGATTTGTAGACGACTATATCAAAGTTTTTAAAAAAGATAAACGTGGGTTAGCAGGAAGATTCAAGATTTTCGGGCAGGTTGGTCTCGGATTAATTATTGGAGCAGTTTTCATTTTTAGTGATGAAATTGTTGTTCGTGAAGAAGTGACAGATGGAAATATTGAACAGTACAACGGATATCTTGTCAAAACAGAAACTGTAACGGACGAACAAGGCGATCAGCATGTGATGGCTGAATATCGCGCACCGGTCACCACTATTCCTTTCGTAAAAAATAATGAATTCAATTACGCGAAATTGATTTCATGGATGGGAAACAATCATGAAAAATGGATGTGGCTCATCTTCATTCCCATTGTAATTTTTATTGTCAGTGCTGTTTCAAATGGAGCAAACATGACAGACGGCTTGGATGGATTAGCGACCGGTTCGTCAGCGATCATTGGATTTGCACTTGCCATTTTCGCGTATGTGTCGGGTAACGTGATATTCTCGGAATATCTCGACATCATGTACATTCCAAACTCCGGTGAGCTTGTAATTTTTGCTGCAGCTTTCATGGGCGCATGCGTTGGTTTTCTTTGGTACAACGCATATCCCGCTCAGGTTTTTATGGGCGATACAGGCTCACTCGCCATTGGAGGAATCATCGCCACATTCGCTATTCTCATTCGAAAAGAATTGTTGATACCGATTCTCTGCGGAGTTTTTCTTGCAGAGAATATTTCGGTGATGATGCAGGTTGCGTATTTCAAATACACGAAAAAAAGATTTGGTGAAGGGAAACGCATTTTGCTAATGGCACCGCTTCATCATCATTATCAGAAACTCGGATGGCACGAGTCAAAAATTGTTTCTCGATTCTGGATCATCGGAATCATGCTCGCGGTTTTGTCCATTGTAACACTGAAAATCAGATAATCAAAAGAAAGAATGCAGCCCAACAAAGAAAATATAATCGCCAGCGGTTCTAACCCTTCTCCTTCGGAGCGGGGCAGAGGTGAGACTCTTGTAATCCTTGGCGCACGAGAGAGCGGTGTGGGTGCTGCGCTTCTGGCGAAGAAGAAAGGTTATTCAGTTTTTGTAAGTGATAACGGAATTATCCCTGACGGGTTCAAAAATGTTTTAGTGATTGAGAAAATTGCTTTTGAAGAAGGCAAACATTCAGAAGAAAAAATTCTTGCAGCCGATGAAGTCATAAAAAGCCCGGGCATTCCTGATCAAGCACTGATCATCAAAAAAATAAAGGCGAAAAATATTCCCCTGATTTCTGAAATTGAATTTGCATCGCGCTTTACGAAATCAAAAATTATCGGCATCACGGGCAGTAACGGAAAATCCACCACTACCAGCCTGGTGAATCATGTTTTTACAAAAGCAGGATTGAACGTTGGCATGGCGGGCAACATCGGAAAGAGTTTTGCCGGCATGCTCGCTACTGAAGAGGAGCATGATGTGTACGTACTTGAACTCAGCAGTTTTCAGTTGGATGGAATTGAAAAATTTCATTGTGATGTCGCGGTGTTGCTCAACATCACACCCGATCACCTTGATCGCTACGACTACGAATTGAAAAATTATGTGGATTCGAAATTCAGGATTACAAAAAATCAAAGCTCAAAAGATTTTTTCATCTATTGCGCAGATGATGAAATCACGATCCAGAATTTTTCACAATACAGCATTGCATCATCGTTGCTTCCGATATCAATAAAAAAAAAACCGACAGAAAATGGCGGTTGGCTCGATCACGAAAACATTCATATCACCTATCATAAAACCCATTTCATTATGCAATCAAATCAACTTTCAATTTCAGGAAAACACAACGTTTACAATTCTTTAGCGGCAGGAATTATTGCACGCATTTTCGACATTAATGATGAAACATTGCGCGAAAGCCTTTCTGATTTCCGCACATTGGAACATCGACTTGAGCACGTGGCAAAAGTCAAAGGCGTGGAATTCATCAATGATTCAAAAGCAACCAATGTAAATTCCACCTGGTACGCACTGGAGTCAATGACCAGCCCGGTAATTCTCATCCTTGGTGGTGTTGACAAAGGCAATGACTATTCCGTGCTCGCTGATTTGGTGAAGAAAAAAGTCAAAGCAATTGTTTGTCTCGGAGCTGACAATACAAAAATTCATACGGAGCTTTCCAGATATGTCGATGTGATTGTGAACACAGACAATATGAGCGATAGCGTGAAATCGTCATTAAGTCTTGCTGATAAAGGAGATGTGGTTCTCTTATCGCCCGCTTGCGCAAGTTTTGATTTGTTCAAAAATTATGAGGATCGCGGCAAACAGTTTAAGCAAGCAGTTTCGATGTTATAATCAGCTCGACACTACAGAATTAATATGACTGACTTAATTCAACAGCATACGCGTGGTGATAGAAAAATCTGGGTGATTGTCATCCTGCTTTCTTTGTTTTCCATTTTGATTGTGTATAGCTCTACTCGTTCGCTTGCCTATAAATATCAAGGAGGGAACACAGAGTTCTACATCATCAAACATATCATGTTGGGTTTATTTGGATTGGTATTGATGTATGTAGCGCATCTGATTGATTATCGTTATTACTCGCGCATTGCGCAGATCATTTTATTTATTTCCATTCCGCTTTTATTGTATACGCTCATTTTCGGTCGTGATGTGAATGATGCAAGTCGTTGGATCACCTTACCAGTCATCAATCTTTCTTTTCAAACATCCGATCTGGCGAAGATGGCGCTCATCATGTATACTGCGCGAACTTTATCGAGAAAGCAAGAGAACATCAAGGATTTTAAGTCAGCTTTTCTTCCGATTTTATTGCCTGTTCTAATTGTATGCGGATTGATTGCACCGGCAAATCTGTCAACCGCCATGTTATTATTTGTCACGTGTTTATTGCTGATGTTTATTGGCCGCATCAACATGAAATATATTTTTCTCATGGTCAGCATGGGAATTCTTTTACTGGCTGTTGTCATCGGTCTCGGACAAATTTTTCCTGATCTTGTTCGAGATGAAACATGGATTGCACGGATAAAAAGTTTTTTGTCAGGGACTGATTCTTATCAGATTGTTCAATCAAAAATTGCCATTGCGAAAGGAAGCATTTTGAGCATTGCGCCCGGTACCAGCACGCAATCAAATTTTCTTCCGCATCCATATTCAGATTTTATTTTTTCTGTCTTCATTGAAGAGTATGGATTGATGGGTGGTTTTATTCTTATCGCATTATACATTGGGCTATTGTATCGCGCAATAAAAATTGTTCTTAAAGCACCACATGCGTTCGGAGCATTGTTGGCGTTCGGTTTGAGTTTGTCATTGGTCATTCAGGCTTTCATCCACATGGGTGTTGCCGTTGATTTATTTCCTGCAACCGGACAACCTCTGCCTTTGATGAGTATGGGCGGAACCTCTTTGTGGTTCACTGGAATTTCAATCGGAATTATTTTGAGCGTGAGCAGAAGTATTGAAGATCAAAAGGCAGAGCCTGCACAAACGGAAGGAGAGCTCAATGTCGCAGAAACCTGAAACATATCGAGTGCTAATTAGTGGAGGAGGAACAGGAGGTCATGTTTTCCCTGCGATTGCGATTGCAAATAAATTGATGCAGCAACAGGAAAAATTTGAGATCCTTTTTGTTGGTGCGAATGGAAAAATGGAAATGCAGAAGGTTCCAGCTGCAGGTTATCAAATTGTCGGGCTGGACATTGCAGGCATGCAAAGAAGTTTTTCGTTGAAAAATTTATTGCTGCCTTTTAAAGTTTGGAAGAGTCTTCGGGCGGCAAGAAAAATAATTGAAGAATTCAATCCCCATGTGGCAATTGGTGTTGGTGGTTATGCCAGTGGACCAACATTATATAAATCATCACAAAGAAAAATTCCGTGCCTGATACAGGAACAGAATTCGTATGCGGGGGTTACAAATAAAATTTTATCCAAACGGGTTCAGAAAATTTGTGTGGCATATCACGGAATGGAAAAATTTTTCCCTTCCGAAAAAATAGTAATGACAGGAAACCCGGTTCGGCAGGAAATTGTGAAAATGAATGTGAGCAGAGAAGAAAGTCTTGCACATTTTAATCTGCGAACAGATAAAAAAACAATACTTGCCATTGGTGGAAGTTTAGGCGCTCTCACGATCAATGAAAGTATTGTATTGGGAATTGAAAAAATTAGTTCATCAAATCTTCAATTGATTTGGCAAACAGGGAAAGGATTTTTTGAGAAAGCAAAATCAATCACTGAGCCTTTCAATAATATTTCAGCTCACGATTTTATTGCGCGAATGGATTTTGCATACTCTGCGGCTGACATGATCGTTTCCAGAGCTGGTGCTATTTCGATTTCCGAATTGTGCTTGGTCGGCAAGCCGTGCGTGTTGGTTCCTTCTCCAAATGTTTCCGAAGATCATCAAACGAAAAATGCCAGGGCGCTCGTTGATAAGAGTGCTGCGCTCATGATAAAAGATATTGATGCGCGAAATGTGTTGGTGGACGAAGCTATCAAACTGTTGAATGATGAATCGAGATGTTCTGTATTGAGTAGTGCAATAAGGAAACTCGGAATCGCTGATGCAGATCAAAAAATTGTTGATGAAATAATAAAACTGTTGACGTGATCGATCTCAGCAAAATAAAAAGTGTGTACTTCATTGGTATTGGAGGAATCGGCATGAGTGCAATTGCACGTTATTTCAATTCGATTGGAATAAATGTTTCAGGCTATGATAAAACGCAGACTCTTCTCACTGAAGAATTAGTACAAGAGGGAATGAAGATTCATTATGAAGATGATCTGCGATTACTTCCTGATCAGATTGATTTGGTTGTTTACACTCCCGCAATTCCTGCAGATCACATTGAGTTGAATTATCTGCGAGAAAAAAAATTTCCCGTATTGAAACGTTCTGAAGTTTTGGAAATAATTACCCATGAAAAATTTACAATTGCCGTTGCAGGCTCTCATGGGAAGACTACCATCTCAACCATGATTGCGCACGTGCTAAAAAACAGCGGATATGATTGCACGGCTTTTCTAGGAGGCATTTCGCTTAACTACAATTCAAATTTTATCCTTGGAAAAAATCAAGTTGTAGTTGTGGAAGCAGATGAATACGATCGTTCATTCCATCGATTGCAGCCGGACATCGCAGTGATTTCCGCAGTTGACACGGATCATCTTGACATTTACGGATCGCAGAAAAATATAGAGGACGCCTTTGTCGAATTCACGCGAAAACTCAAACCGGGTGGATCGTTGGTTGTGAATAGTCATATTCCGATTCTGAAAAACCTTACCGGAAAAGTTTACACTTATTCCTTGAACAATACGCTCGCTCATACTCACGGCTACGATATAAGAATTGAAAATGGAACTTATCACTTCACTGTGCGAAGCATTGATCTCAATTATTATTTCTATGAGTTGAATGTGGGTGGTTTGCATAATGTCGAAAATGCTACGGCTGCAATAACAGTTGCCGGAATGCTGGGTATTGATCAGCAAAAAATCGCTGAAGCAATCAAAACATTCAAAGGAAGTCAGCGAAGGTTTGAGTATGTCATCAAGACCAATGATTTGGTTTTTATTGATGATTATGCGCATCATCCAAGGGAGATTGATGCCTTGCTAGGATCAGTCAAGCAATTGTATTCTGGAAAAAAAATTACTGCGATTTTTCAACCTCATTTGTTTTCGCGCACTAAAGATTTGTCAGAAGAATTTGCGAAAAGTCTGAGTGTCGCTGATGAAGTGATTCTGCTTGATGTCTATCCTGCAAGGGAATTGCCGATAGAAGGAGTTACATCTCAAATCATTTTGGATAAAATTCCGCACAATAACAAAATGATCTGTTCAAAAATGGACTTGATTGAACGGATGAAGAGTAGCCATTTTGAAGTGGTGCTCACAATCGGTGCCGGGGATATTGATCAATTGGTTGAACCTGTTAAAAATGCATTGCTGAAAGCGTGAAAAATTTCTGGAAAAAAATGAAACGTGTTTTGAAGTTGATGTTTTTTGCATCGGCAGCGGTTTTGTTTTTTATCCTTCTTGGCAGTGCAGTAAAAAATCAAAATGACACGATTTGCAAAAAGGTAACAATCACGATTGATCATCAGCATGGAAATTTTTTCGTTGACGAAATGCGTGTAAGAAATCATATTGAAATTGCTGCACAGGATTCTATTGAAGGAAAAATGCTCAGCGAAATTCCTTTCAAGAAGATATCAGAAGTTGTGAAACAGGATCCTTATGTGAAGGATGTGGAAGTGTTTTCGAACATCAAAGGTGAGGTTCATATTCATGTCAAACAGAAACTTCCTTTTATCAGGATTATCAACAAGAATGGTGTCAGCTACTATCTCGATCAATACGGAAGCCGCATTCCGCTCTCGGATAACTTTACTGCCAACGTGGTAGTGGCAAACGGAAACATCGAAGAGAACGATTCACTCATGCAAAAAAATCTTTTTGATTTCGCAAAATTCATCAGAGAAGAAAATTTCTGGAATGCGCAGATCGAACAGATTTATGTGAACGATCAAAAGGAATTCGATTTAATTCCGAGAATTGGTGATCAGGTTATCCAATTTGGAACCGCAGAAAAAATGGAGAAAAAATTTAGTGATTTGTTCATCTTTTATACAGAAGGATTGTCACACACAGGATGGGATCAGTACAAAACAATCACACTCAAATATGATGGACAGATTGTTTGCACAAAGAAATAAAGTCATTAGTAAACCAAGAGAGCAACTATGAACACGAACGAAATTATCGTAGGACTCGATATCGGCACAACAAAAATCTGTGCGATTGTAGGAAGAAGAAATGAATATGGAAAAATTGAAGTGATCGGAGTTGGAAAGGCCGAATCGCTCGGAGTGATGCGCGGTGTAGTTGCGAATATTGATAAAACGGTACAGTCCATTCAACATGCGGTGGCAGATGCAAAACAGAAATCCGGAATTGATTTCAAAAAAGTTTATGTCGGCATTGCCGGCCAGCATATCAAAAGCTTACAGCACCGTGGAATTCTTACGCGCGATACGGGCGAAGAAGAAATCACCAATGAAGACATTCACAAACTGATCAATGATATGTATCGTCTTCAGGTAAGTCCGGGAGATCGCATCATTCATGTGTTGCCGCAAGAATTTATCGTTGACAATGTGCAAGGAATCAAGGAACCCGTTGGCATGTGCGGTGTTCGCCTTGAAGCAAATTTTCACATCATCACCGGACAAATAGCAGCCGCGCAAAATATCAATCGCTGTGTTCAGAAAGCAGGATTGGAAGTGGCTGATTTAATTCTTGAACCGCTTGCTTCGGCATCTGCCGTTTTAAGTGAAGAAGAAAAAGAAGCCGGTGTTGCGCTGGTGGATATTGGTGGCGGCACAACGGATATTGCCTTGTTTCAAGATGGAATCATCCGTCATACCGCAGTCATTCCGTTTGGCGGAAATGTGGTGACGGAGGATATCAAAGAAGGATGCATGGTGATGAAGAATCAGGCGGAAGTGCTGAAAACAAAATTCGGATCTGCTCTCGCAACAGAAACCCAGGACAACGAAATTATTTCCATCCCCGGATTGCGCGGAAGAGAACCGAAAGAAATTTCTGTAAAAAATCTCGCGCATATTATTCAGGCGCGCATGGAAGAAATTATCGAGCAGGTATATTTTGAAATCCGTTCATCGGGATATTCTAAAAAACTGATTGGCGGAATCGTCCTAACCGGTGGAGGATCGCAACTGAAAAATCTTGTTCAATTAGTTGAATACATCACAGGATTGGATGCGCGTGTAGGTTATCCGACCGAGCATCTTACAAAAGGAATGATCAACGATGTGAAGAGTCCGGGATTTTCGACTGGTATCGGATTGATTATTCGCGGCTATCAAAATCAGGATATCGTGAATCAGAAGGATTTGGCTGAACAGAAAAAAGAACTTGTTCTTGAGCAGAATGCACCAGCAGATCCACAACCCGAACGGGAAGAAAAAGAAAATGCAATAACCACTGCACAGAAATGGAACGGAGGAATATTCAGGAACATCAAGAAATGGTTCGAGGACGATATTGAAAACGATTTCTAAGAAGCCTGCGCCCCAACCCCTCTCCGGAGAGAGGGGCTAAGAAAACGAAACGCTCTCATGATTAATAAAATCCAAAATCCAAAATCAGAATTCACAAATCATAAATCATAAAGCTATGCAGTTCGATATTCCAAAAGATCAATCATCCATTATCAAAGTCATTGGCGTTGGTGGTGGCGGAAGCAATGCAGTCAATCACATGTTTGCCGGAGGAATCCGTGGAGTAAATTTTGTGATCTGTAACACCGATGCGCAGGCGCTTGACATCAGTCCCGTGCCGAATAAAATTCAACTCGGTCCGGAGTTAACGCAGGGATTGGGTGCCGGATCGAAACCGGAAATCGGTCGCATGGCAACCGAAGAATCCATGGAAGATATCCGTGAGATTCTGGAAAAAAATACCAAGATGGTTTTTGTTACTGCCGGCATGGGTGGCGGAACAGGAACCGGTGGAGCCCCTGTGATTGCAAAAGTTGCGCATGATATGGGAATTCTCACCGTTGGAATTGTGACCACGCCTTTTAATTTCGAAGGAAAAAGGAAGCTGAAACAAGCGGAGGAAGGAATTGAATTTCTGCGTCAGTATGTGGATTCTATTCTCGTGATTTCAAATGATAAGATACGCGAGATTTATGGAAACCTGACACGTGATGAAGCGTTTTCACAGGCAGATGATATTTTATTAACTGCGGCAAAAAGTATTGCGGAGATCATCACCGTTGCAGGTCAGATCAATGTCGATTTTGCTGACGTGGAATATGTGATGAAGAATAGTGGTGTATCGATCATGGGCTCTTCGATGGCCGAAGGAACTGATAGGGCTGAACGAGCCACACATGGTGCGCTCAATTCTCCACTGCTGAATGATAATAATATCCGCGGTGCGAAAAAGATGTTGCTCAATATTACTTCGGGAAGAAAACAAGTGACTATTGATGAGATTGATGAAATAAACGCAATCATTCAGGAATATACCGGTGGCGATGTGGATCTGATTTTCGGTACCTGCGATGATCCGATGCTCGAGGATAAACTGAGTGTTACCGTAATTGCAACAGGATTCGAAGTTGGACATACAACACTACCAAAGGAAGAGAAAAAAGTCACTCAACTGAATGATGAAGTAAAAGCAGAACCGGTGATGAATACTGAAAATGTCATGGATGAAGTTCCTGCCGAGATCCAGCTCAAAGCAGAACAAACTGAACTAAAAGAGGAAATCAAAAAAGAAAATTTGCGCATCATCCACGAGATTAAATGGGAAGCAGAAGAAGCAAAAGCAGAAGAGGAAAACACGATCGCCAATCAGTTTGAATTTGAATTCGATATGACTGAACAGGAAATGAGCGAGGAAGATCAGGCAATCGAAGGAATGAAGATTATTGTGAAGGAACAGGAACAAACTTCTGCAGCAACAATTAATTCCACCACTGAAACAACGATCGAAAACAGCACCGAAAAGCAAAGCAGTGGAATGAATAACGAGGAGCGGATCAAAAGATTAAAAAACCTGAGCATGAAACTCAGCAACCCGAACAATGTGGTTGATCTCGAAAAAGAACCTGCTTATATGCGAAGAGGAGTTGACCTCGATGATGTGCCACACTCATCCGAATCCAATCTCAGCAACTATACTTTATCCAAAGATGGAATCAATGACAAACCTGAATTGAAACAGAACAATTCGTTCCTCCATGACCAGGTAGATTAATTCGCTCGTTCTCGTTTTTCAAAGTAAAACCCGTCACTGTTCATGGCGGGTTTTTTTATTGTCTTCGGTGTGCAAGCAATGGCGGTGGTTCACCCGTAAAAGGATTCCATCTGCCAATGGAAGTTGCCAGCATTCCGGCAGCACTCATCACCGCGCGGTCGCCATATTTTTCGCGCATTTTATCCATTGCCTGATAAAGATGAATGCGCTCTTCCGTGTCGTCAAAAAGATTGATCTGCAAGCTTCCGCCTACCAGATGACTGAATTTTACTCCGATCAATCTCACGAGCAAACGTCTGTTATAAAGTTTATCAAAAAGTCCCATCACTTTCGGAATCAGAATATGATCAGCAGAAGTGTATGGAATGCGGCATTGTAAAGTTTCGGTTTGAAAATCTGAATACCGCAATTTGAGTGTTATGCATGAAGTCAGCTTTTCGCCTCTGCGCAACTGGAAAGCGAGGTTCTCCGCCATGGCAAGCAATATTCCTTTCAGTTTCACCACATCAATCGTGTCTTTATCAAAAGTCCGTTCGGTGGAAATGGATTTGCGTTCCAGGTAAGGAACCACAGGAGAATTGTCAATGCCGTTTGATTTCTTCCAGATAGAAATTCCATTTTCACCAAATGCGCGCTCCATCATTTCAACGGGCATGTCCTGCACAGTTTTTATTTTGCTGACACCCATATTGCGCAATGCAGCATAGGTTTTATCACCCACCATCGGAATTTTTTTGATCGAAAGTGGTGCAAGGAAAAATTTTTCGTTCCCCAATTCAATTTTTAATTGATTGTTGGGTTTGGCTTCACCAGTGGCAACTTTCGAAACAGTTTTGTTTGCTGAAAGTCCGAATGAAATCGGCAGCCCTGTTTCTTTAATAATTTTTTTCCGCAACTCCGTGCTGAATTTGAAACAGCCGAAAAATTTATCCATACCGGTAAGGTCACAATAGAATTCATCAATCGAAGTTTTTTCAAACATCGGCACTGATTCGCGGATGATGGAGGTCACCTCATCCGAAGCTTTGCTGTAAGTACCTGAATCACCTCTGAGAATTATTGCTTCCGGACAAAGCATGCGCGCAAGTTTCATCGGCATGGCGCTGTGAATGCCGAAAGCCCGCGCTTCATAGCTGCATGACGCAACTACTCCGCGATCAGAAGTTCCTCCGATTAATATGGGTTTACCGTTGAGCCTGGGTTCTTTCAAACGCTCTACCGACACAAAGAAAGTGTCGAGATCCAGATGCATAATAGAGCGCTCTTGCATGACAGGTGAAGTAAAAATTAATTAGGGTTGGGTTCAAAACTGAACTTCCGTTGGTTATACAAGTTTACGCATTTTGAACGGACTCATGGTTGGCGAGGACACCAACCATGGGTTTTTGTTTTTATCTTACGATCACAATTGTCCCTTTTCTAACCTCTCCACCTTCAAGTGTCAATCTATACAAGTATAACCCCGCAGCCAGCCGCTTCAAATCAAGATCATTGTTATAGCTATAATCTGAATAAACTTGCTGACCAAGTTCATTGAACACTTCCAATTTATGATTTCCTTCCGGCAAATGCTCGATCACAAAAAAATCCGTAACAGAACTGTTTAGCAGCGTGGGTATAACTAATTCATTTTCCTTCGGTATCACAGTAACCGTTACTGTATCCATCTTTACATTGCAGCTTGTAAAAGTTACGGTATCGGTAACAGTTAATGTGTAAGTAGTAGTAACTATTGGGCTTGCCAATGGTTGGGCAACGTTTGTCGCACTCAAACCATTAGCGGGTTGCCATTGGTAAACTAAACCGGAAATTGCCGTGACCCCTATCTGAATTACATCACCCTCAGCTATCGTTGTGTCTAACAGATTTTGTAACTGGAAAATTGGTTGTGGTCCTAAATCGTAAAATGGTGTATTTGATAAGAAGTTTGCACCACTCCAATGAGGAAACTGGATGGCATGCTGAATTACATTACAAGCGATTCCAGCGCTGTCAGGGTTTTCAATGACATGAAGATAATGGAAGCCGCTCCACCCTGAAATATAGATTCGCTTGTCAGGACCAATAAGCATGTTGCCAAAACCCAGTGGCTGCTGAAAATTTCCATCATGAAAACTTGTATCCATTTCTGCAACTATGACTTTTGATTCTGCAACGCTATCCGCCCATGTATCGAATTGGTAAATGTAACTGAACACCCTGCCTGCGTATAAGTACCTGCCGTTTGATGAAAAGAAAGCACCCCATAGCACATTGAGAAAATTGTTTGGAAGAGTATCGGATAAAACAATTGACTCGCAGCTTGAAAATTCACCGGTACATCGGTCGAAGTCAATTATGTCCACCGTGTCTTCACCCATCAGTTGAGCATATTTATCACCTTCTGGTGAAAAAATTGCCTGTCCTGTGAAATCATAAATAACCGCAACGGAACCAATGTTTTGCGAGTACGGTCCATGAATTCCTATAGAATCAATCAGGAATTTGTAAAAGCGGTTGCTGTTGAATTCATGAGAAATCAGCCACCAATCTTTTCCGTTGGCGTGCTTAACTGCTGTCAGCTTGCCTTGCGCCATGGTATCCTCAACAAGTGGGATATTCTTCAGTATAATTGCTCCCAGTCCGCCATCGTAAGTCATGTCAATAAGGTGATAATCCAACCTGCCCGGTCGCAGATAACCGAACTCATTCCATAAGGCAAGATTGAGATTAAAGAGATAAAACTGATTGTTGTTCCCGGGATTTGGAACAATCACAGCTCCCTGATGAATTCCTGCTCCATTTGTATATCCCCATTGTACAAGGTGTTCACCCTGCATAACGCTATCCCCATTTTGCATGAGTTCAAGTGCCGGATTATTTACCTGAAACCCATTGGTATAAAACAGAGGTTCACCTGCACTGTCATTGAATTGGGAAAATGTTGCCCATGTAAACATGCCTATGTCTTCAATTTCTCCAATCTCGATAGTATCAGTATGAATAAGAAGATACTGATCACCATTCACATCCCCGGGCCTGAGCCATTTCTGAGATTGAGCATAGCAGGAAATGCTCAGAGAACAAAGGGTAAGAGAAAGAGCAAACTGAGTCATCCCTACTTCTGGATTACAAACTTTCCTCTGGAAAGAACTTGTCCTGAACTCTTGCTTTTTATTTCATAGGAGTAGATACCTGCAAGCCAGTGAGAAATTTCAAAGCTCTTGACACCCATGCAAGATGGAATCTCAAATGAAGCCACGGAAATTCCCAACACAGAGTAAACCGAAAAAATCAGGTCATCCTCATGATTGGTTGCATACTCCAATACAGCTATTCTTGAAGCCGGATTAGGATAAATCCTGCTGTAATTTTCCAATTGGTTTTGGAATTTGCCCTGCTTGATTTCTTCCTGCTTTATCCGGGCGGCAATCCCGCATAGATTTTCATCGTCATAAGCCAGAGAGTCAGATACAAGAGAGAGCATTGCCCGCGCCTGATACACTGCCGGTCCTCCCGTTATAGGACACTGATTGGCAATCCACCAGAGTACATCAGTTTGCCCGGCATTAAACGTATCAATTCCTGCGGCAAGAGTTGTCAGATACACTTCATTAACATCCTTCTCATTCTGTTCAATGAGGTTAGCCGGATCAATGGATGCATTGACAACAAGCAACTCTCCTACAACCGACTGCGGAAGCAAAGAGTCTTTTATCAATGCCAAGGAATCACTGATGGCTTGCAGTATGCCGGTGTTGTTGTATTCTGTGGTGTCTTTGAATTCTTCAAGCACCGCGCTGCTCTCCGCAAGATTAGTGCTGTCAGTCAACTGCGAATACAATTGCTTTTTGGCTGTAATCTCAATTTCTTCCTCGAAAAATCCCTCGCTTATTCCTTCCTCCGCAACCTGTTCGCTGTATTCAATCATCAGTTCTCCTTCTTCTCCGGACAATAATTCTTCTCCATTGTTGTCACAAGGGTCATTTGAAACCGAACAGGGATAATTTGAGGTCGCTGTAGTAAAAAGATTTATTGAGTACGGTTGAGGGGGTTCCGTTATTAGCAAAGGATCATCCTTAACGTACCAGTTATCTTGGCTGTTAAATGCGCTTGCTGATTCACCACCCAAACTAAATGGACCGAGCCATCTGTTTCCGTTGGATTGTCCGTTGTTAGTTCCCTGAGGACCGACATTCGCATTTTCCAGTCGGATACCAAAGAAGTGGCGGTGCATTGCATTACCAAGGATTTGAGAATTACCACAGCTTCCTGTAAAAAATAGCCCACGATTGGTTCTGTCAACCGTGTTGCATTGCAGGGTTGTGCCGGAGCTGTTGGCAACGGAAATGGATGTACCCAGAGTATTGGCTACGTTGGTACTGCTTCCGTTCACCGTGTTGTCAATTGCATTAACGTTAGCGCAGCCGTCAAGCTGAATTCCAAATTTGAAGGAACTTGCATTGGTTACAGTGACATTGTTATCATGAACCCTCGTACCTGGCATTTTATTAAGATGAATGCCAAATCTGCCACCCGCTATCGTGTTGCAGTACAAAGCGATATTGCTTGGAGTGGTGAGTAATGGCTGTTCGCACTTTATGCCGAAGTCATAGGTGTTTGTATTCTCAACTTCGATTGTGTTGTGATGTATTTCTGTGGATGAGTTAATACCTGTGCAATTAGAAATATGAATAGCTTGCGAGCGCACATTGATCGGATGATTGTCTGAGATAATGATTTCGCGATTATTGCAGTTAACAGAGGCAACTCCGGCTACACTGCCCGGATTCATTATTGTTCCCGTACTTCCTACCGTGTTGTGAATTTCATTTCCAATAAATCTTAGGTTGTACTTGCTGTTGTAAACCGATGTTTTGCAGTCTGTAAAAATGTTCTCTTGGTTTCCTGCTACGCCACCCACAACCAAATCGAATGCATTATTACCGGAGGTGGAAGTTTCGATGGCACGTCCTAATCCTTGTGCAGGATTAGGAATGCACGATTGATAAACTCTGATCAATTTGAATTCATTATTGTAAATCTCAAGGTCGGAGTTTAAGCAATATATCCCGTTTGCGGCATTCATGAAGGTATTGCTCTGCACACCGTTATCACCGATAATCACTCTCATATTCGAGCTTGCACTTGAATGATAAATCTGCATGATTCTTTCGGTTATAATACAAGGTTGATGTAATCCGTCATTATCCGGCAAAAGATTTCCTGAGCAGTTGAAGACAGCATTTTCTAAAGTAGGAACGTATAGTCCGTTGCAATTGAAAATCCTGAAGTGAATATAGTTTTTGTTCAAGGTTGAGTTGGTTATTGAAACGCTGCCGCATTGTTCGCTCCAGACTGCATACATACCATCTTGAACAATTGAATTGTTCTCAATGATTAATTCACCTCCGCTCAATATTTTGATCTCTCCCCATAACAGTCCACATCCTGCTTTAACATGCGAGTTGTCAATGGTAAGGGTATTGCTACTTTGAACGACCATGTGCGCATCAGGTCCCATCAAGATGTTCTGACAATCTTCAAAAGTCAAATCCTGATCTACTGTAAACTCGCCATTGATGATAACATAGTTGGCGCTGCTAATCACAGATGGTAAGTTAAGAGCAGATGCCGATGTTGTATTGATGAAATAGTTGTTTGAATTTGAAGGGTCGAAATCAGAAGGAATGCAGCATTCGTCAAGATTGCCAATAAAATCATCAGCAACCTGAACCGTAACTTCATCTGTATCAAAACAACCGTTTGCATAAGCAGTTAGCGTATAGGTGATGGTTGCGGTCGGGGTGCTTACCGGATTAGCACAGGTCGTGCAACTTAATCCGGTTGAAGGAAACCAACTATAAGTTGTTCCTCCTGTAGCTTGCAGTTGCACTGATTCACCCTCGCAAATCAAATGATCATCGCCAGCGCCAGCAGTCGGATTAGGGGTAACATTAATCGTTACCACATCCTCATCAGTGCAACCTAATGCACCGGTACCAGTTAACGTATAAGTTGTTGTTGCCGTTGGAGAAATAACAGTTGGATTCAAACAGTTTGTACAACTTAAAAATGTAGATGGTGACCAAGAAACATTTGAAACATTTGCGGAACCGGATAGAGAGGTTGTATAGCCGCTGCAAACAATCTGATCAATTCCTGCATTGACCTCGACAAAATCAACCTGAATTTCCACGTTATCAAAGGCAGTACATTCGTTTACATCTGTGTAAACAACATTGTAATTGGTTGTAATAATCGGTGAAGCAAGAGGATTTGAAATGTTCGGATCATCAAGGCTATTCGCAGGTGACCATAAATAACTTCCACCCACCGGTGTGCCGGTCGCATTTAATTGGACAGTCTCGCCAGCACAAATCTGATCATCCGATGAAGTTGCTACTACAGTAGCAGTGCTGCTTGAACGGAAGCTTATTTCATCAATGAAATAATCAAACGGGTCAGCACCAAATTCTTCTATCTGCCTTATCCAGAGAAATGCATTTTGATCAGATACACCGGCTATCCAAGTATGATGAAATTGATACCAGCCTTGGACGTTTTGATTACCAAAATCTCCGGGATTGGGGAATGTTAGATTATCAGGAACGGTAAAAGTCTGATTATAATATATTGTAGATAGGGTTTGATCGGTAACCAGAACGTCAAAAATCAGATCAGGATCGCCTGAACCATTGTCGTTTGCAATTACAAAATCAAAATGGTAATTACTTCCTGCATTGATTGTAACGGGTTCGCTCCATACAACCGCATTGTTTGGCGGGCTTGGAAAAGTCAGATTGTAACCATTTTGATCTACAGGACCGTCAATACATAAAGCATTTCCAAGATTTTGCAAATTCAATTGTTCGCGCCATGTATTATTTGGTGCGGAGGGATTTGTTACAAAAAAGTGATCAGCACTGATGGACTCCGAGCATTCAAACTCAGTAAAAAAGGGTGGAGTGGGAATGCAATCGGTTAGGTCAACGTTTTCAAAATCTCCATCGGCTATCTGATTTGGACAGCATCCAACAACATCATAAGTTGCAGTACCGCTTAACGTTCCAGTAACGCAATCCTCGCTTGTCATTGAAGAAAGAGTAAAAGTGTTATTTGTGAACGTTACCTGGACAGCGAAACTAAGAGTCGTAGCATCTGAATAGCCGGGGTAAGTTGTAGTTCCATCTGACACCTCAAATGTGAAAGGAGGTGTGCCCACGAAGCTAATTTCAATAGTTTGAAAAGAACCATCGCAGACAGGAGTGGCTACATAATTATTTGTTATTGTGGCGGTAGGCAGATTTCCTGTAACTGTAACTAATTGCTCTGTAAAAAATGATTGATTTTGATCGTTGGTTACCTCTAAAGTTACAAGGTAAGTACCAGAGGTTGGAAACGTCACACTTTCCGAGAAATCGGTAGAAGATGGTGGTGTTCCACTTTGAAAAGTCCATTCGTATGTCAGACCTGTACAACCAAATGTTGCAAGAGGTGTAAAAGCAACAAGCGTATTCGGACAAGGTAGCTCAGGGAAAAATGTGAACTGGGCGGCAGCAAAAATGCATGAAGCGCAACCGTTTGTACTTACACCCGTGCTGATCAGATTGGCAGGTTGCCATAAATTGTTCCTATCCGGATAGAGCATATTACCTGCCGGGTCAATGACTTCGTGCATCCAGTCATTTTGATCCATTGTAAAAGTGTTCATACACCCATCATCAGAATAAGAAAGATAGTTTGCGATTTGATCGTCCACGTTGGGAGTAAAAGTTCCGTATGCCGAATATGGTGCGTATTGCTCCGCACAAGTATTTGGAGGTGTGTTTTGACAAAAATTGAATTGTTGATTCGTGGTCGGTGGTGTATCACATAAGCGATCTCCGCGTGCCACATCATCGCAGTCATCTCCATTTCCTTGTCCGGAGGTTCCTGCCGCATCCATTCCTTCACAACAAGTACCATAGGGAGTACAGCCTGGAAAAGTGTGAAAAGTGTGGAGCATGTCCAGAAAATGCCCAACTTCATGTATAAATATTTTACCCTCATTAAAAGATGGATGAAGTGGAAAAGTGTTGCCAGTTGTATTGTCTCCAAAACTATTTAAGCGCATAACCCCACCATCCAAACCGTTTACCGGCTGAGCTGGCAAGGTAGCATAACCGATTACGGTCGGGTCATCATTTACATAGATGTTATTACAAGGTGAGGCTGAATTGGGATCGCAAATCTCAGATATTAGCCAAACGTTTACGTACATATCGAATGGGAAGAAAGTAGCATCTGGGTGAGTTAGATTCAGCAATAAATTTTGCTCACTGAGCATATTATGCTCATGAATTAAGTCAGCAGGAGGCATCTCATATCTCATTACACCAGGTTCATTTTCATCTGTCCATTCAATATCCAGTTGCGAATCGGGGTCAATTCCAGTAGGGATGGTAGCAAGGCAAAACTGTATTTCTGTATTCACTGCCCATGGCGAATGTCCTTGACCATTATACCCGGGGTATGATTTAGCAAAACCCGCATTGAGCGCTGCAATTTGTGACGCGATTTGAGCATAACTCGGATTAGCTTCACTTCCATAAGCCGATCCAGTAGGGCTAATGACATGAACAACTACAGGAATCATGTACGGCCCTCCACCTCCTCCAAAATAATTTCCATTGATTGCTTCACGAACTTGTAAATCCAAAGCATGTTTGTTGTCCCAAAAATTGCTATCGCTTTGCAATTGCCCCGCTAAGTAAGAATCAAATCCGCACTCCCAATGGAAGGAGGTATCTGGTATTTGAGCAAAAGCAACAGATGAAACTGTAACGAGGATAATGAGGAAAGATGTTTTCATGATTGTTGTTTTTTGAGATTAAAAGCGATTATAGGCTATTTCAAATGTAAGAGATATTATTCCGGTTCGATATATTACACGTTGAATTTCGAACTTCGCCATCAGTGCTCAACAATCATTCATATTATTCCCTCCGCTTCGGAACCATCGAACCGAAAGATTTGATCGGGCTCGCAAAAGAGAACGGTTATAATTCTATCGCACTCACCGATATTAATTGTACTGCGGGCATCATTGAATTTGCACGTCTTGCGCTCAAGCATGGAATCCGTCCTGTTGCAGGAATTGATTTTCGAAATAGTGCGCAACAGCAATATGTAGCCCTCGCAAAAAATAACGAAGGATATTTCGAAATCTGCAAACATTTATCAGAGCATCTTCAAAACGAAGATTCTTTCGACTCCCGTGCTCCGGTATTTGATAATGCGTTTGTCATTTATCCGTTCTCTTCTGCTTCTTTACCCGATACCCGATACCCGATACCCGATACTTCGTTTATCGGCATTTCTCCCCGCGATTTAACCCGGCTTAAATTTTCTGATTGGAAAAATTATCCTGAGAAATTGGTGCTGTTGAACACTGTCACTTTCAGAAATAAAAAAGATTTTAATGCGCATCGTTTGCTTCGTGCAATAGACAACAATACTCTGCTTAGCAAACTTCCAAAATCAGAAGAAGGTCATCTGGAAGACAGGCAGTTGAGCAAAGATGAATTGCGAAAAACTTTTGAAGATTTTCCGTTCATCATTAAAAACACAGAGAACCTTCTTGATCAATGTGAAATTGATTTCGCATTTGGTTCGGGTAATCACAAGAATCAGAAATTTTATACGGGTTCTGAGAAAGAGGATATTGAATTGTTAGAAAAACTTTGTGAAGATGGATTGCAGTACCGCTATCCGAACGCTGATGAAATTGTACGAAAGCGTTTGACGAAGGAACTGGAAGTTATCAAACAGCAAAAATTCGTTTCTTACTTTTTGATCAATTGGGATATTGTGAGTTATGCGAGGAGCAAAGATTATTTCTATGTCGGTCGTGGAAGTGGTGCAAACAGTATCATCGCTTATTTGCTACGGATAACAGATGTTGATCCGCTTGAGTTGGATCTTTATTTTGAACGGTTCATCAATCTGTTCCGTACTTCGCCACCTGATTTTGATATTGATTTTTCATGGAAAGATCGGGATGATATGACAAAATATATTTTCTCTCGATTCAAAAATGTTGCATTGCTCGGATCATTCAACACCTTTCAGTTTTCGGCTGTGGTACGCGAGTTGGGAAAAGTTTTTGGTCTTCCTAAATCGGAAATTGATTTGCTCAGCGATGGAAAATTTGATGTCAAACAATTGGATTCCATTCAGAAATTGGTGTTACAGTATGCAAATTATCTCAATAATTTTCCGAATTATATCAGCATTCATGCTGCCGGAATTTTGATCACTGAAAAACCGATTCATTATTATGGCGCCACTTTTCTTCCGCCAAAGGGATTTCCGACCACGCAGTTTGATATGCATCAGGCAGAAGATATCGGAATCAACAAATTGGATATTCTTTCGCAACGCGGACTCGGAAAAATAAAGGACACGCTGGAAATTATCCGGTACAATCAACCGGAAAAGGCAAACATTGATATTCATGACACGAACCGATTCAAGAAGGATAGGAATTGCAACGAGTTGTTACGGCAGGCAAAGGCGATAGGATGTTTTTATGTTGAGTCACCTGCGATGCGAATGTTGCTGACCAAATTGCAAACGCATGATTATCTCGGATTGGTTGCTGCGAGTTCTGTCATTCGCCCCGGTGTTGCTTCATCAGGTATGATGCGCGAATACATTTTGCGCGAACGATTTCCTGAGAAAAGAAATGATGCGCCCAAACCATTGCTCGACCTGATGCCGGAAACTTATGGCGTGATGGTCTATCAGGAAGATGTGATCAAAGTGGCGCATGAATTTGCGGGGCTTTCATTGGGCGAAGCGGATGTATTAAGAAGAGGAATGAGTGGCAAGTATCGCGGGCGTGATGAGTTTGAACGCGCTAAAGAAAAATTTCTGAAAGGTGGAATTGAAAATGGTCATCCAAAGGAACTGGTGGAAGAAGTCTGGCGGCAAACAGAAAGTTTTGCAGGTTATGCTTTTGCAAAAGGTCATAGTGCGAGCTACGCGGTGGAGAGTTATCAATGTCTTTTTCTCAAAGCATATTTTCCGCTGGAGTATATGACCGCAACGATTAATAATTACGGAGGATTTTACAGAACCGAAATTTATGTGCATGAAGCACGAATGCACGGTGCAGTCATTGAAGCACCAGATGTAAATAATTCTTTGAATGGAGCATATATAAATGGTAAGGTGATTACACTGGGATTGGAAATGGTTAAAGAGTTGGAGCATGTAGCGCGGGAGAGTATAATTCGCGAAAGAGCAAAGGGAGAATTTAAATCACTCGAAGATTTTTTGGATCGAGTAAAAATCTCGTTGGAACAATCTGTCTTGCTTGCACGGATCGGTGCATTGCGTTTTACAGGAATTCCAAAAAAGGAATTACTCTGGGAATTACATTTCCGATTAGGAAAAACAAAAATGACGAAGACCGAGCAAAAACTTTTTAAATCAGAAAAAATAAATACTCAGCTTCCTGCTCTCGAACATCATTGGCTGGAAGACGCTTACGATGAACTGGAATTGATTGGCTTTCCTTTGTGCAATCCCTTTGACCTTCTTGTTACTGAACCGGAGAATCATGTTTTGGCAAATGATTTTAAAAATCATATCGGCAAGATTATCACCACCGTTGGTTACAAAGTCACGATGAAACCAACGCGAACCCGCGATGGCAAGTACATGTTCTTCGGAACATTTCTGGATCGCGAAGGTTATTTTATTGATACCGTTCATTTCCCGCCTGTGGCTGCAAGATTTCCGGTTTCCGGTTGGGGTTTGTTTGAGATCAAAGGAAAAGTGATGGAAGAATTTGACACGATTTCTATTGAGGTTATTTCAATTACTAAACTTAAATTACTCAGTGATCCGAGGCTTGAAGATGCTCCTTCTCATCCTGCCTTGATGGGAAAAAGCAAAGGAAGCATTCAGGCAAAGCAGAAGGGCAGATGAGGTTAAAATCACCTGCAGCGCAACATTTTTACTTTCACATAAAATATCAATCTACGCTGCTCGTCAATAGTTGTGTAAGCAATGATGACGATGACACTCACCACCGAAATGACCGCACAGCAAAACGATAAAGTATCCAAAGCGGTAAAAGAGCAGAGCAAAAAACTTTTCAGTTTTATTCGCAGGCAGGTGCCTGATGCCGAAACTGCTGAAGACCTGATGCGGGATGTATTTTATCAGATGACCTCAACTGTGCGCTCTGAGGAAATTGAAAGGGCAGGTGCCTGGTTGTTTCGGGTTGCCAGAAACAGAATTACAGATTGGTATCGAAAGAAGAAAAGCGAATCGCTGGATGCACAGTTAAGCAGACATAATGATGAGGATGAAGAAGTAGGTGGCATGGATTTGATTTCGCGCGCCATGTTTCAGGAAGCCAAAACACCGGAAGAAGAATATGCGCGACAATCATTTTGGCAGCAGCTGGAAGAAGCATTAGAAGAACTGCCTGCCGAGCAACGCGAAGCATTTGAGATGAATGAACTGGAAGGAATGCAGTTTAAGGAAATGAGTGAAATTCTCGGACTGCCGGTGAACACATTGATTTCAAGAAAGAGATACGCGGTGCTTTATCTCCGCGATAAATTGAAGGAAATGTATGAGGAAATCATTGGTCAATAAATAAAATGTAAAATCAAAAATTAAAAATTTAAAATCTTAATCATGAAACGTCACTGGATATTAAAAGGAATTGGTTTCGGAATATTGGCAGCAGCCTTCATCTTCGCGGTAGGATGGGTGGTGATGATGCTCTGGAACTGGCTGATGCCTGAAATTTTTACAGGCGCCAACGAAATCAGTTATTGGCAGGCGATGGGAATCTTATTATTGAGCAAAATCCTCTTTGGATGGGGGAGAGGGTGTAGAGGTCGAGGTCATTGGCAGGGACGCCAAGACTGGCGAACTAAAATGAGAGATAAATGGAATACCATGTCTCCGGAGGAACGTGAAAAATTCAAGGGTTCATGGGGTAGGTATTGCAACTGGGAGATTAAAGTAGAAGAAGAACCGAAAGCGAAAGAGACGGTTTAAACTTTCTGAAAATCGAGAATAAAAGCGCGGGGTGAGAACTTCGCGCTTTTCATTTTTCAGATGATTGTCTTAATTCTGAGACTTGTTTGATGAATTGATTTCGTTCGAGAAGAAATTTGGTCATGTATTTTTCGAGAAATAACCTGTCAAAAAATTTTCCGGCAAATCCAAAAGGAACAACATAATGAAAGTGGTCTTTCATTAATGTGGAAGTTTCTCTCGCTTCAAAAAAATGTTTGTGCACCATTGATTTGAAAGCCCCCTTTAACATCTTGTCCTCAAAATAAAACGGTGGTTTCATTTTGGTTATCTCAACTGTCAATTTCTGATTAAGACCCAAATGTTTTGCCTGCCATGTGATTTTATCACCCTCTTCACACAATCCTGTAGTTCTTCCGGCAATAGCTTTCTCATTTGTTTTTGAAGTTGATTGTTGATGAACATCAATATCTCTTGAAACATCAAAACAAATATGAATTGGGGCTTGAATGGTAGTCGAAAGTTCAATAATTGCCATTGTATGGAGTTAATGAATTTGAGTAAAGCGCCATCCTGTTTCCTTCGCAGTCAATGAACAAAGCCATGAATCCGCGTTCAGGTGAAATCTGTTTTTTGGCTTGGATAATTTTTCCTCCTTCACTTTCGACTTTATTCAATACCTCGTTCAAATCAGGGTTGGCATCAAGGTAAACGGTGATTCCATCTGCGCTCGGTTTATACCAATTGGGGCTACAGCAAATGGCAACGCCTATTTGATCATGCGGAAAAATCGCCATTTTGAATCCGCCCATGTCATGCGTTTGCGTTTTGATAGAGAATATAGTTTCATAAAATCTGATTGCCCTTTCAAAATCCGAGGCCGGAATTTCAATCCAGTTGGTCCAATTTTTTTCTGCCATGATTTGACTGCTGAAATCTTTGTCAGCTTTCAGAATCTCAAACTTAGCTTGTTCAAATCAACAATCATAATTCATAAATCCTTAATGATGAATTATGAAAATCTACTAACTTGCCGCCCGAAAGAAAAAATTAAATCATGAACCGATATTCATTTGTAATTCTTCTTACATTTCTGAGCATTGCGAACTCTCATGCACAACGATTAATTCTGAAACCGAAAGCTTCATCAACCAAACTGGAGATGCAGTCGGTGGAAGGAACCAATGGTGTAGCAGTGGCTTACAACGGAAGCTATAAAAAATACTATGCAATTATTGCCGGCAACACAACTTTCCCCATAGAAACATTTAACACCAGCGGAGGAAAGAGCATTCATACCATCGCGTGCGGTTTTGACTCACGTGGTTTGTGGTACAATCCTTCCACGAGTACGCTTGAAGGAAACGGTTATTATGATTATGGCTGGTATCAGATGTATCTGAATGAAGATGGAACTCCTGACGGATGGCCGTACAATATTTTTTACGGTTACAATCAACCCGAAGATCAATCGGTGGGCGCTTATGACTGGACGAACAATGAGGTACTTTTTTACAGCTACGGATATATTTACCGTTATGATCGGAATACAGGATATTATCTCAGTTCATACTCGCTGTATAATTGTCCCGTTGACTGGGCAAACATCAATTCTACCACTGTAATCTATACGGGTTACAATCATGTTCAACTCGGTGTGCTGGATTATGTGAACAAGAAAATCTATCTCTTCGATAAAGAAACTGGAGAATATAAACACACGGTTTCTCTTCCTGAGGATGCAAATACGACTGATCTTTTCCGCGTTTCATTTGCGAATGATCATTTGTGGCTTTATGATGTCACAACTCGTGTTTGGACAGGATACAAAATGTTTAAATGATTGCGAAGCAAATATTAAAAAGCAAAAAGCCTCTGAAATTTCAGAGGCTTTTTCGTGAAAAGATTTTAAGTTTCAGAGATGAATCACTTCACCATAAGCTGCCGCAGCAGCTTCCATGATGGCTTCGCTCATAGTCGGATGAGGGTGAACAGACTTAATAATATCGTGTCCGGTGGTTTCCAATTTTCTGGCAACAACAACTTCGGCAATCATTTCAGTAACGTTTGCACCAATCATGTGAGCACCTAACCACTCCCCATATTTCGCATCAAAAATCACTTTGATAAAACCTTCAGATACACCTGCCGCTTTTGCTTTTCCGGATGCACTGAAAGGAAATTTTCCAACCTTTATTTCATAACCTGCTTCTTTGGCTTGTTGCTCAGTATATCCAACCGATGCAATTTCAGGGGAGCAATAAGTACAACCCGGGAGATTGTTATAATCAAGCGGTTCAGGATTTTTTCCTGCGATCTTTTCTACACAAATAATTCCTTCAGCAGAAGCAACGTGCGCAAGCGCAGGTCCTTTTACAATATCTCCGATAGCGAAATAACCCTCCACGTTTGTTTTGTAAAAATCATCAACTGTAATTTTTCCTTTGTCGGTTTTTATTCCAACTTCTTCCAATCCGAGATTTTCAATATTTGAAGTCACACCTACTGCGGATAGGACCACGTCACATTCCAAAACTTTTGTTTCTGTTCCTGTTTTGACTGTCACTTTGCAACCTTGGCCGGAAGCATCTACTTTCTCAACAGACGATCCGGTCATTACTTCGATTCCTTGTTTTTTAAATGAGCGCAAAAGTTCTTTTGAAACTTCTTCATCTTCAACCGGTACCAGGAGAGGCATAAATTCAACGATGGTAACTTTTGTTCCGATTGAATTGTAGAAATAGGCGAACTCAACTCCAATTGCTCCTGCACCGACAACGATCATTGTTTTTGGTTGTTCAACCAAGATCATGGCTTCACGATAGCCGATAATTTTTTTTCCATCCTGTTTCAGATTCGGAAGTTCTTTTGATCGTGCACCGGTAGCAATGATGATGTTTTTAGCAGTGATTTCTGATTTCTTTCCTGAGGCATCAGTGACTTCAACCGTATTTCCTTTTTTCACTTTTGCAGATCCGGCAATGACTTCAATTTTATTTTTTTTCATCAGGAACTGAACACCTTTACTCATTCCGTTTGCTACATCTCGGCTGCGTTTCACCATTCCGCCAAAATCTGCTTTTATGTTTTCAACTGAAATTCCGTAGTCGGAAGCATGTTTCATGTAATCGAAGACATTCGCGCTTTTGAGCAATGCTTTGGTTGGAATACATCCCCAGTTCAAACAAATTCCACCCAATTCTGCACGCTCAACTACTGCCGTTTTCAAACCGAGTTGTGAGGCGCGGATGGCAGTAACATACCCGCCCGGTCCACTGCCAATAACTATTAAATCAAAATTCATATTTGTGATTTTATTTTTGCGAAGGCGAAGGTAGTATTTCGGTGCGAATCAATAACCTGAAAAAGAAAAGCCACCCCGAAGGTGGCTTACTAACTGAATTGTTAAATATCTCTATCTCAAATCCGTGATTGTAATGCCTTTATATTTGGTTGCATCGAATTTGAAAAAATCGTCAGTCAGAGATGGATTCGCAGTGAATGAATCCACTTTATAAATGAAAACCAGATTGTTTTTTGAATAGATTTTCGCTTTGACAATGCTATAATCGGTTTTGTTGATATACATTTTAATCTTGAAAAATCCGGAATTGTCTTTATCAATTGGTGTCAATTCAATTTCGTTATAGGTAATACCGCCTTCTGTAACATCAGCATTCAGTTTGTAAAGAAAATCCTGATCATAGACGCTGAATAATTCTGAAGGCTCAATCATATCGGCACTTGGTTCGTAATCGCTGATCTGCACTTCATTCACATCAGTCAGGTAAGTCCACAAAGTCATTCCATCGCAGGAAATTTCCTGATCACCGAGTTCAACTTTGAATTTATTTCCTTTCAGATATAAGGTTCCCGATTGTGGATCTTCTTTCTGAACTCCCTTTGTATCTTCTATTTTAATTGTAAAAGTGGATTTCATCGAAGTGTAAGCCTCATATTTCGCACTTACTTTATCGAGAATCACTTTTGCCTTCGGATCATTTTGTCCTTTGTTATCAACGAGATTTTGCGCAAAAGCAGGAGAGAGTAAAACAGTGAGCGAAAGGAATAAAATAAATTTCTTCATAACGATAATTTGAATTTTTTGAAACGGACGAAAGGAATTCTTCGCCTTTCGTGCGAGCGGTCAGAGAGTTTGCAAGAATTGTTCCAACTCGATTTCTGAGTGAATCAGCACATCGCGGGCTTTGCTTCCCTGATTGTTTCCAACCACTCCGGCTTGTTCCAGTTGATCCATCAGTCGCCCCGCACGGTTGTAACCGAGTTTCATTCTGCGCTGAAGCAATGAGGTTGAGCCCATCTGATTCTGAACAATAATTTTTGCAGCCTCTTCAAACAACGGATCGCGTTCTCCTTCCAGCATTCCGCCACCTGATTCTTTTTCGTCAACGTATTCAGGTAGTAGAAATGATTCCGGATAACCGCGCTGCGAAGATATGAATTCAGTCACGCGTTCCACTTCTGGTGTGTCAACGAAAGCGCATTGCAGGCGAATGATGTCGCTATTGATGGAGAGAAGCATATCACCGCGACCGATCAATTGATCAGCACCACCGGAATCGAGAATGGTGCGCGAGTCAATTTTTGATGCGACTTTGAAAGAAATTCTTGCAGGGAAATTTGCTTTGATCGTTCCCGTGATAATATTTACGGAAGGTCTTTGTGTAGCGAGTAATAAATGCAGACCAACCGCGCGCGCTAATTGAGCGAGTCGGGCAATCGGCATTTCAATTTCTTTTCCTGCGGTCATGATTAAATCAGCAAATTCATCCACAACCAAAATGATATACGGCATGTAGCGATGGCCTTTCAACGGACTTAATCTGCGCGCCATAAATTTTGCGTTGTATTCTTTGATGTTTCTGACCTTGGCATTTTTTAATAAATCATAACGCAAATCCATTTCGATGCAAAGTGAATTCAGTGTGTTGACCACTTTTTTTGTGTCCGTAATAATCGGGTCGCTTTCACCGGGAAGTTTCGCTAAAAAGTGTTTTTCGATATGTTCGAATAATGACAACTCAACTTTTTTGGGATCAACCAAAACAAACTTGACCTGCGAAGGATGTTTTTTGTAAAGCAATGAAATCAGCACGGCATTGATACCGACTGATTTTCCCTGGCCGGTTGCCCCTGCCATCAACAAGTGAGGCATTTTGGCGAGATCGGCAATATAAATTTCGTTGGCGATATTTTTTCCGAGTGCGATCGGTAAATCCATTTGCGTTTTCTGAAATTTTTCGGAAGACAATAAAGTGCGCATCGAAACAATTTCTTTATTGATGTTCGGCACTTCAATACCAATCGTTCCTTTTCCGGGGATAGGCGCGATGATGCGGATGCCAAGTGCTGCAAGACTTAATGCAATATCATCTTCGAGATTTTTGATTTTTGAAATCCTGACTCCCGCAGCCGGAACAATTTCATAAAGCGTTACCGTAGGACCAATCGTTGCTTTGATTTTTGAAATCTCGATATTGTAATGCCGCAGCGTTTGAACGATCTGATCTTTATTTCGCTCCAGCTCTTCGGGATTCACACGGATTTTTTCTTCTCCATAATCTTCGAGCAAATCAAGTGTGGGATATTTGTAATCTGACAGATCAAGCGTTGGATCGTAAGGACGGAATTCATCATCATTCAAAATCACTTCCTCTGCACCTTCTTCAATATCCAGGTCAAGATCATCCCCGTTAATTCCTTTTCGCTCTTTTGTTTTTAAGACCGGCTCAGCATTTTTAACTTCTTCCTCTTCTTCTGTTTCCACAATATCCAGATCGAGCGGAGGAGAAATAATTTCAGATTCTTTCATCACCGGTTGATGATCAAAAGAAACTTCTCTGCGTGTTTTGGAATCAATATCAGTAAGTGGTGTGTTGTGATTCACCAAAATTTTTTCATCAACAATTTCAAAAACAGGCGAAAGTTCTTCTTCGGTTTTCTTTCCGAAAGAAGGAAGTTTCAAATTGATGTTGTAAACGATGACAAGAAATATGACAACAGCAAATGCCAGTATTGCGCCAGTACCGATAAATCCGAAAATATTAATCAGGTTGCCGGAAATATATTCACCGAATGCACCGCCCCATGCGAATCTTTCTCCATCCACAAAATCTGTTTTCCAGAAAATAAAACTCAGCGCCACAGAACTGAACGTGAGAAACAGAAACGAATAACGCAGTGTTTTTCCGATCGGAACAATTTTGTGTTTGAACGCCAAATTCAAACCCATCGCGAAAAACAAAAACACAAAAATCACTGAAGGCAATCCGAATAATTTGAAGAAAAAGAAATGCCCCACAACAGCACCAACCACTCCGAGTTGATTGCTCACTTTTTCTGAAAACGTATTGAACGAAAAATCTTTTACGATATGAAAATCCTGTTTCCAGGTGAAGAAGTAAGAAGTAAACGCCACAAGCAGAAACAACGAGAAAAGCAAAAACATCAAACCAATAATCTTGGGCGTTCGCTCATCACGCAACAGCGAAAAGAAACCACCTTTCTTCGATTTGCTTTTTGTTTTTTTCGGACTGCCGTTCAATTCGGACATAGAAATACTGATGCTCATTGAGTTCGTGTGAAATTATTCTTCCGTGCAGTAGTATTAAACGAACGTAATCAACGGAATATTGTGGAATGTCAATCACGAATTTTCATTCATTTATCTTTGGGCACTCAAAATTTTTCTATCATGTCAACAGGATTTTTCAAAGTACCTCACGCGGTTAATGAGCCGGTGAAGAGTTATGCTCCGGGCAGTGCCGAGCGCAAAGAATTAAAAGAAATGCTCAAGGAATTGCGCTCCAAAGAACTGGATATTCCCATGTATATCGGAGGGCAGGAAGTGCGAAGCGGAAACAAATCGCGGCTTGCACCCCCGCATGATCATAAACACACACTCGGATATTTTCATAAGAGCGAAAAGAAACATGTTCGTCAGGCGATTCAATCTGCGATGGGCGCGAAGAAAAAATGGGAATCACTTTCATGGGAAAACCGCGCAAGTATTTTTTTGAAAGCCGCTGATCTCATTGCCGGTCCTTACCGTGCGAAACTGAATGCAGCCACCATGCTCGGTCAAAGTAAAAATGCATTTCAGGCAGAAATTGATGCCGCTTGCGAGATCATTGATTTTCTCCGTTTCAATGTGCAGTACATGACAGAAATTTATTCCGAGCAACCCAATTCTTCACCGGGTGTTTGGAACAGAATGGAATGGCGGCCACTCGAAGGATTTGTTTACGCGCTCACTCCGTTCAACTTCACCGCCATTGCCGGAAATCTTCCAACTTCATGTGCGATGATGGGCAATGTAGTGGTTTGGAAACCGAGCAACACACAGGTTTATTCCGCGAATGTGCTGATGGAAATTTTTATGAAAGCCGGAGTGCCCGATGGCGTTATCAATCTAATTTATCCTTCAGGGCCTGATGCGGCTGACGTTATTTTTTCTCATCCTGATTTCAACGGCATTCATTTCACCGGCTCTACGGATGTGTTCCGCAGCATTTGGAAAACCATCGGCAACAATATTCATCTCTACAAATCCTATCCGCGCATTGTGGGCGAAACAGGAGGCAAGGATTTTATCATGGCGCATTCATCGGCTGATCCCATGGTGGTGGCAACTGCCATTTCGCGCGGGGCTTTCGAATACCAGGGACAAAAATGTTCGGCCGCTTCGCGCGCTTATATTCCCAAATCAATCTGGAAAGAAGTAAAAGAATATGTGCTCGCAGATTTAAAATCCATGAAGATGGGCGGCACGGAAGATTTTTCCAATTTCATCAACGCGGTGATTGACGAAAAATCGTTTGACAAACTTGCGGGATTTATCGAAGGTGCCAAAAAAGACCGCAAAGCAGAAATTATTGCCGGTGGAAATTATGACAAGCGCAAAGGATATTTCATCGAGCCAACCATCATTCAGGCTAAGGACCCGCTCTACATCACCATGTGCGAAGAGTTGTTCGGTCCCGTGCTCACCATCTATGTATATGACGACATAAAGTTTGAAGAGACCTTGAAACTCCTCGATAAAACTTCCATCTATGCGCTCACGGGCTGCATCATTGCGCAGGATCGTTTTGCCATTGACCTCGCCACCAAACGCTTACAAAACAGCGCAGGCAATTTCTACATCAACGATAAACCGACCGGAGCCGTTGTTGGGCAGCAGCCCTTTGGCGGTGCGCGCGGCTCAGGCACCAACGACAAAGCAGGAGCAAAAATCAATCTCCTCCGCTGGGTTTCTCCGCGAACCATCAAAGAAACTTTTGTGCCTCCGGTGGATTATGGTTATCCGTTTTTGGAAAAAGAATAAAAACACTTTCAGTAAATCATCATGTGGTTTTGTAATTTCGTTATTAATTGATTTGATATGAGCTATTTTATTTTGAAACCGAAATCAAAAAAGGAAGAAGGTTTTCTCAGACCTGATTGAAAAACTGAATGTTGATTATTCGAAGATTACCCTGGAAGAATATATTAAAGACATTTCAGAAAGCCGTGCGGAGTTTAAAAAGGAAGAAAAATTTCTCTCAGCAAGTTAACCGATGGCATTTGAAGTTTCATTATTAACTTCGCTGAAAAAAAAGGGAATTGTTATGTTGTATCATTGAAATTGCTGGGAACTATTCATCAACTATTACCTTTTAATTTAATCAATAATGAGAAAGCAATTACAAAAATTTGTTGGAGCCATAGTAAGGGTAAATGGAGTAAATGAGGTTTACATTTATGTCAATATTGGTGAAAAAAAAGAAACTGGTCCAGATATGAAAATAGTTGAAATTGATGAAGACAGCATTGTAATGGATATGGTAAACGACAATATTGGTTTTGGCTTTAAACGTTGGATACTACCAATTTCAAGAATAAAAGGAATTTATATCCTTTGAAATCAAATGATTCAAACATATATTCGATTGTAATCATCATTCTCTTTTTACCTTAATTTAATATTAATGATCAATAAAAAAATTCTAGGACGTATGAAAAAAACTATCCTCAGCAAATTAATTGTTTCTGATAAACAAGGTTTTTCTTTTTCGAATTCCAATGTTGAGTTAGAATTAGAAATTAATCACGAAGAGAACGAAAAAAAAATTATTCGATCAGGGTATGGAAGATGCACAGTAAAATACTGTGAATGCTACGGTTACAAACCCAATAATCCTAAAAACGAATATTGCAGTGTTTGTGGTCATAATTATTCAATGCACTATTAAACAATTCCGCCCCCTCCCTGTCTCCCTGCGTTGATTCTAGGTGTATTGCGGATACGGATGAATAAATTATTCCACCACCAGTTTCTGCAAATACTGCTTTTTTCCATCCTGCACTTTCACAAAATAAATTCCTGCGGAAATTTGGCTTAATGCATCACCCTTCGACAAGCTCAGGGTGACAAGGCGGTGAATGTTATGTTGTAGATGTGTCATGTTGAGCTTGTCGAAACATGTTGGCATCGCCCTTCGACAAGCTCAGGGTGACAGGGTGGTGAATGTTGTG
>Ga0247727_10000362_pt1 | contig 110410 bp, 110 predicted proteins | sample WisWelCaveWW1625_FD_202498 | JGI IMG/M metagenome (GOLD analysis project Ga0247727, IMG submission 202498) | Biofilm microbial communities from Wishing Well Cave, Virginia, United States - WW16-25 | ecosystem: Environmental > Aquatic > Deep subsurface > Groundwater > Cave microbial mat... | reverse complement strand
AACACCGCCGCAAAACCGCCAACAATCACGTATTTTACGCCATGAAGATTGAGTGCAGCGATCAGTTCATCGGGCTTCACACAGCCACCTTTCTTCTGGATTCTTTTGCCAAGTCAAGCCAGACCAGAGAAGTCAAAAATTTCTCGAGCCGCTGTTCCGGCGTCAGGCTTAAGTGATAGCGCAAAGCGTCCAAATCAACGCCTGCTTTTTCAGCCTCTGCCAATACCTGATCGGGATCAACCTCCGCCAGATGGTCAGCAGCCACGGCTTCCGCAGACAACACACCGTTATGCAACGACCGCCTCCATTTGCGACGCTGGCTCCTTCGTCTTCACCGCCCAATCCTCAGGGAAGCGCTCAATGCCCGTGACAACGGCTTCGGTCGCAAAATCTCCCAGCGCACACAGGCATTTGCCTTTGATGCTTTTAGCCACGTCGTTGAGCAGGGTCACTTTTTCCGGGGCCGCCCCGCCCGCCTCGATCTCGTCGATCAGGTGCGCCATCCAGTAGGTGCCTTCGCGGCAGGGGGTGCATTTGCCGCATGATTCATGTTTGAAAAAGTGCAGGGTCTTCTTCACCAGCCAATCCATGCTGACGGTCTCGTCAATGACGATAATGGAAGCGGAGCCGAGCATGGAGCCGACCTTGGGGACCGACTCATAATCCATCGGCGTATCCAGCGCTTCATCGTTGGCGACGATCAGGGACGACGAGGCTCCGGCGGGCATAATGGCTTTGATCTGGTTTCCATTGGTGATCCCGCCCCCGTGGGTGTAGATCAACTCCCGGAACGTGGTCCCCAGGGGAAGCTCGTAATTCCCGGGTTTGATCACATTCCCGCAGAGGGAAAAAATCTTGGTTCCCGGGGACTTCTCGGTCCCAATAGTTTTGTACCACTCCCAGCCTTTGGCAATGATCATGGGGACGTTGGCAATCGTCTCGACGTTGTTCACCACGGTGGGTTTGCCATACAGCCCAAAGCTGGGCGGGAAGGGCGGACGCAGGCGCGGCTGGCCCAGTTTACCTTCAAGCGATTCGAGCAGGGCGGTCTCTTCGCCGCAAATGTAGGCCCCCGCCCCCAGGTGGTTGTACATCCGCAGGGAATATTCCGTGCCAAAAAGTTTATCGCCCAAAAAACCGGCTTTTTCGAGGTCGGCCAGTTTCTGATCGAGCGCCAGTCCCATTTCCCAGAATTCGCCGCGCAGGTAGTTGTACGCCGCATGGGCGCCGACGGCAAAAGCGCAGATCATCATCCCCTCGAAAAACTGGAAGGGATTGGCTTCCATGATCTCGCGGTCTTTGAAAGTGCCGGGTTCGGATTCATCGGCGTTGGCGACCACGTAATGCGGCCAGGCATTTTTATCAATGAAGCGCCACTTCAGCCCGGTGGGGAAACCCGCGCCGCCGCGCCCGCGCAGACCCGACTTGAAGACTTCTTCGATCACATCTTCAGGTTTCATCGAGGTGACCACCTTCTTAAAAGCCTCAAAGCCGCCATGCTTCATGTATACATCAAGCTGGTCAATGCCGGGAATATCGCGGTGGCGAAAAAGGATATGTTCCATCAAGATTACGAGGCCCCCCGCAGTTTTTCGATCAATTCCAAAGTCCCGGCGACGGTCTGGTTTTCGTGATAGTAAATCCCGCTCCCATCCTGCAGCTGGAACATCGGGGCCTTGTCACAGGCGGCCAGGCACATCACGCCTTCCACAGTGACTTTCCCGTCCGCGGTGGTCTGCCCCAATTTGATCCTCAGGTTCCCGCAAACTTCCTGGGCGAACTTATCCGCCCCGCGCAGGGCACAGGGGAGGTCGGTGCAAATTTGGATGCGGGCGCGGCCTGCCGGTTTGTCGTAGTACAGGCTGTAATAGCCGACAATCGAGGCGACCTCGGTGGACTGGAGTTCCAGGATTTCGGCGATGTCGGCCATATCGCGCTGGGAGACGTACATTTCATCCCGCTGGGCAACGTAGAGCAAGGGCATCACTGCTGAACGTTTTTGGTCGGCGGGATATTTGTTGACGATTTTGGCAATTTCGTCGCCGTATTTTTCGAGCAATGCGCTCATGCGTAAATCAGCCGGCCTTTTGGTTCTGGAATTGGCCGGCCCAATTCGCGGGCAGCCTCAATCCATTCCTGAATGATTATTTCAGCATTTGAAACAGATTCCTGATATGTAGGGCCATCAGCCATACAACCGGGGAGTTCAGGGATTTCGACAATGAATGCCTGGTCATCGTCGCTCCAATAGATAATCATTTCGTACTTAATCATCTTGTTCTCCAAGTTGATAACGGAGAATTACGTTACGAACCTGTTTCACCTGATACGGTTTGGCCTGCTTTCCAACAGCTTGCAGGTTTAGTATTTCTCTCACACCTTCTCTTACAAATATGTGATGGCTGCCGCGAATTCTCTCTTGAAAACCGAGAAAAGCCAATAGCTGACAAAGGTCAGCGAAAACGATATTTGCATCTGAAGCGCCGCGCAGTAGACGCTCCAGTGTCTTTTCAGGTCGGCCCATTCCTTAGCGATCCGTATCTCCCAGCACAATATCAATGCTCCCGATGATGGCAACGAGGTCGGCGACCATGTGGCCCTTGCCGAGGAAGGGTAATGCCTGCAGGTTAACGAAGGACGGGGTGCGCCAGTGGACACGATACGGCTTGGGACCGCCATCCCCTTCGAGGTATACGCCCAATTCGCCGCGCGGGGATTCGACCGCACTGTAAACGGATTCCCTAGGGGCCGGGAAGCCTTCGGTCCACAGTTTGAAATGGTGGATGAGGGCTTCCATGCTCACGCCGATTTCCGAGCGAGGCGGCGGCACATATTTGCGGTTGTCGCTTTGCACCGGGCCGGCCGGGAGCTTGTCTAATCCCTGGTGGATGATGCGCATGGACTCGTGGAATTCCTGGATGCGGATCAAATAACGGGCGTAGACATCCCCATCGGTATGCGTCGGCACCTCAAATTCATATTGTTCGTACCCGCTGTAGGGGCGGAGTTTGCGCAGGTCGAGAGCGGGGCCGGAGCCGCGGAGCAAGGGGCCGGTCAACCCCCAGCGCAGGCCGTCCTCGGCGGAGATTTTGCCAATCCCGACGGTGCGATCTTTGAAGAGGGGATTATTGGTAAGCAGGCGCTCGTACTGGGCGATGCGATCCGGGAAAATCTTGAGGAAGCCGCGCACGTGGTCTTCCCATTCGGCGGGGACATCGCGCCACAGCCCGCCGGGCCGGAAATAGGTGGTCATCATCCGCTGGCCGGAGCACATCTCAAGGATTTCGAGGATCATCTCGCGCTCGCGGAAACAATAGAAGAACATGGACATGGCCGCCAGATCCAAGGCATGCGTCCCCAACCAGACGAGGTGGGAGGCGATCCGCTGGAGTTCGGTCATAATGACCCGGATAACTTGCGCCCGAGGGGGGACGTCCAAGTCAACCAGTTTTTCCACGGCGATGCAATAGGCCAGGTTGTTCCCCATCGTGTTGAGATAATCCAGCCGGTCGGTCATCACTTCGGCCTTGAGGTAGGTCTTGGCCTCCATGTTTTTCTCGATCCCGGTGTGGAGGAAGCCAATATCTGGGATGCAACTCACGACCTCTTCGCCGTCGAGTTCGAGCAGGAGGCGCAGGACGCCGTGGGTGCTGGGATGCTGGGGCCCCATGTTGAGCAGCATGGTCTCCCCCGATAAAGCCCGCTCGGTCACGAGGTGCTTGATTTCATCTACGGAAACTTCCTGTATCTCTGCCATCTTGAACCGCTATGGTTTATTCCTTCGGCTGGGGCTTGCGCTGCATGATCTCTTCATCGTTGAAGCTGAACTGGACTTCTTCATACCCAAGCGGGTAATCCTTGCGGAGCGGGTGGCCTTCCCAATCGTGGGGCATGAGGATGCGGCGCAGGTCGGGGTGGCCTTCCACGTGGATACCAAACATGTCAAAAATTTCGCGCTCCTGCCAGTTGGCGCTGTAATAGGTGGCGGAGATCGTGGGGACGGAGGGTTTGTCGCCATCCACGGGGACGCGGATTTCGAGGCGGCAATTGTGCTGGAGGGAGGAGAACTGGTAAACGACGTGAAAGCGTTCTTCCAATTGGGGCCAGTAATCCACGGCAGTCAGGTCGGATAGGTATTCGAAGCCGAATTCCCCCCACAGGGCCGCGGCCACCTGAGGGATCACGCCGGCTCCGAGGGTCAGGCGTTGATCCCCGCGGAATTCGCTGATCTCTCCGCCAAATCTCTCGTGGAGCGCGTGAATGGTTCGTTGCAGGGCGTCGTTCATGGCGTCAGGCGTACTTGGTGAGTTTTTCAGTTTTGATTTTTTCGTGCAGGGTCATTACGCCATGGATGAGGGCTTCCGGGCGCGGCGGGCAGCCGGCCACGTACACGTCCACGGGGACGATCTCGTCCACGCCCTGGACAATGGCGTAATTGTTGAAGACGCCGCCGCAGGAGGCACAGTCGCCCATCGCGATCACCCACTTCGGGTCGGGCATCTGGTCATAAAGGCGGCGGAGGACGGGGGCCATTTTGCGGCTTACCCTCCCGGCCACAATCATGAGGTCGGATTGGCGCGGGCTGGCGCGCATGAGTTCCATGCCAAAGCGGCTCATGTCGTGGGTGGCGGATTGCGAGGCCATCATCTCAATCGCACAGCACGCCAAGCCGAACAGCATCGGCCACATGGCGCCGGTGCGGCCCCAGTTGACGAGGTCTTCCAGCCGGGCTGTCACCACGCCCATATTACCCAATTTCTGCTCTATTCCCATTCCAGCGCTCCCTTCTTCCAGGCGTAGGCATAGCCGACGAGCAGGATGGCGATGAAAACGGCCATTTCGAGGATGCCAGACCAGCCAAGTTTGCGAAAGACAACGGCAAATGGCAGGAAGAATATGACTTCGATATCAAATAAAATGAAGAGGACGGCCACCATATAAAAGCGCACGGGAATGCGGCGGGTGCCCGGGCCGATGGGCGTCATCCCGGATTCATACGGGTTGTTTTTGCGCTCGGTGGGGCGGCGGGGGCCGACGGCATGCCCCAAACCCACCACCAGCGCGGCCAGCCCGCCTGCCAACAGGATCATGATTCCGATGGGTAAATAGTCAGTTAGCATGGGATTTTCAGGGTCTCAAAAGTTGGTAGATTTTATCACAATCAAAAAAAGTGGTGGAAAATTTCACAATCAATGAGCCTGCGAGTACCAGACTTCCGAGTTCTTTAAGCACTCGGAAGTCTACGGCTCAAGGCTGAACAGGTAAATGCCGGCATCCTCATAAATCAGCGTGACCCCTGCACAGCCTGCCAGCCCCGCCGGTTGCAGGGAACCCACCCCAAATTTCAAGAAGGCATGCCTGGCCCCTGTCTCCTGTACCAGCCCCCAAAATGCCTCATCGCAGGTGGTAATTTCGGAGGCGCGGCGCGCGGTTTCAATCACAGCAGTGGCATAGGCCACGCCACCCTCAAGATACAGGGCGGGCGGCAAAATCGCCTGCCTTCCGGTAAGCGGCAGAATCCACCAGCCGCCATCCACCCCGCGGTAACTCCCGCCCTGCCAGCCCGCGGTATTGATGAAGAACACGGCGTCGGCGGACGTGTTTGCCGTGATCCATTCCAATGCGCGCAGGTCAGCCGCGTCGGCGAGCACGGTGACGGGGTTGATGATATTCCGGGTTTCGCGGAAACCCCACAGGGTCAGCCACCCCAGGGAAGCCAGGATGAGCGCGCCCGCCAGCCCGCGCAGCCAACGGGCAGCGCTGATGTCCAGCGGAATGATGAACAGGTCTGCGGCGAACAGTGCGCCCGGCAGGAAGACGAGGATGACCCCGTGATCCGGGCGGAACGGGGAGAGATGAACGCCCCAGGGGAGGGAGAGCAGCCCAAAGGCCAGTGTCCAAACCGCGAGGGGGCGCGTCCCCTTGCGCCAGCCCAGCGCCACCAGCGCCACCAAGGCAATGCCCAGCAGGATGTAATTGCGCTGCGGGCCGAGCAGATACCACAGGTAGCCGAGATAGCCATCGTAATAGGCCGCATCGGCGGATTGCGTCAATGGGACCACATCCATCCCGAGGAAAGGCGCGGCCTGCTGGAGAACGTGCCCAATCCACGGCAACGCCAGCGCCACCCCCACCCCCACCGAGCCAGCCTGCCCCCGAAATTCCCGGCCCCTTAGGAATTGCCGATCCTGGATCAGCCGCTCGATAACGAGTGTCACCAGGAACAATGCAAACACAATGGCGGCGAAGTAGTGGGTCAGGATCAGCCCCGAGGTGAGGACAGCCAGCCTGAGACCGCGCTCCCCATTGAACCCCGCGCGCGCGCCTTCAATCGCCGCGGCCATCGCCAGGGCCAGGAGGATTGCACCTGTCAAGAGGGTATATCTGCCCCAGGTCAGGTAGTAGGCGGGCATCTGGCTGACAAAGCCGATGAGCAGCATGGCAACGACGCCGCGCCGCCAATCCCCCCAGAGCGCCAGCGCCAGCCTGTACACGGCGAGGGCAACCGCGGCATTCAGGATTTGCCCAAACACAAGGACGGCCTGCGCCGGAGCGAGGCGGGCGAAGAAGGCGAAGAGGGCGGTGTTGAGATGGAAACCAAAATGGTAATAAAGCGGGACGGGCATATATGGGTCAAGCGTATGTGGGACGCCGCCAGTTTCGAGGAACAGCCGGACGAGCAGGGTGTGGTGGACGGAGTCGACCCAGGCGGGCAGGACGAGGGCGCGCGCCTGATAAAAGCGGAAGGCGAGGATGGCCGCGAGGACAAGGAAGGGGAGGTAATCAGTGATCAGGGATCGGTAATTGGAAATTGGAGATTGGGGGGTGGTTAATTGTGAATTGGGAATTGGGAATTGGGAATTGGGAATTGGGAATTGGAGATTGGAGACTTGTCCTGAGCGAAGTCGAAGTATTGGAGATTGGTCGTTGGTACCCGGATCGGGTGAGGAAGCAGGGTTGGGCAATTCAGCGGCACCCTGTGAAAATTTCCGTTCGCGGCCCAACTGTCGCGAATATGCCCAACCAGCCAGCAGTGCCAGCGCCGCATACAAGAGAATGATGACCGCTGCGGAAAATCGCAAACCGAGGAAATACGTTGCCATGCCTGCCAGCGCGACCAGCGACAGGCTGAGGCCCAGCGCGTCGGCGAGTTGGGCGGCGGGCGGCATCGGGTGGCTGGCTTCACTCCCCGGCCCGTTTTCCAAACCCGCACGCTCTTTTGTCTGGCTATACGCATGACACGCGAGACCGGGCAGGAGGATCAGCAGGGCGGCCAGCGGAACGAGATAGGTCATGGATGGGACGCTCAGGGAATCGGGGTGATGATCCTGACCGGGGACTGCCCGTTCAGGCTCAGGGCGAATTTCAAGCGGAACGGATCGATTGGCGGGCGGCGCACGGCGATCAGGTGATACGGGGATGTCACCCGGCCACCGGGTGCCGTACCCTCTGGAAAGTTGGTTGCCGCCGAGATGGTCAGGGTATCCCCGTTCAGGGCAACGGCTTCCACCGTGATCCCGTACCCCTCTCCCACTTGCCAGCCCTGAAAAACGGCGATCACAAAATGTGTCCGCCAATCCACCTGCGCCGCCGCCTGCCGGGCCGCCTCGCTAAACCAGACTCCGCCCTCCCCCATCGCCGCCGCGTCCGCAAACACCATCATCCCCGGCTCCAGCGCATTGTATTGCTGCTGACCGGCATACCCGGCATCATCCTTCTGCTCAAGGGTCGTGAAGGGGAGCGTACCGTCGGTGGGTGGGGGCGCGGCGCAACTGGCGATTAGAGTAATCAGTAAAAAGTAAACAGGACCCAGTGGGCGTCTCATGGACTGAAAACACCGCTCACTGAACACGGATGACGGATCCCGTGCCCATTGCGCCTGCTGTCCCCGGAATTCCTAACCATCCCATTCACTCGCCGCCTTCAATGCCTCTTCCAACAAGGTCTCGTTAATCCAGAAACCCGCTGTCTGTAATCGTTCAAGTTCACCCTTCAGCGATGGGAGGTTGCCTTCCAAGCGCGCAGCCAATAATACGCCAACCGTACCGACTACGGACAGCCCAACTGCGCGCGCAAACCGGCGTCCATCCAGGTCGTCGAGCAAAACTTTTTCGGCTTCGATGTCTGATGCAAGTGCGATTACTTCCGCTTCCCCCAAGTCCAGATCAGCCAGCAACAATGAAACCGCCTCACGGTTTTGGACTTCCCGGACTTCCAACCAGTCGCTTGCCGCCTGTTCAATGAATTGGCAAGCCTCATCCCCCTTCGCCCGAATTTCCATCATGACCGCATTTGGAATCAGGATAGCCGTTTGGGTATCCCGAAGGAGTTCCAGCCTGCCCAACTTTGCGAGAAAGATCAGCGGCCCGGCATCTGCAACCCAACTGCTCATCCCGCCAGTTCTTTGGCAGCCCGAATTTCCACGCCGATATCGTCACCCTGCAAATTGATGGCCGGGACACCTGCCTTTCCAAGTCGATAGATAAAATCCAGCCGCTCCATCTCGGCCAGCTGCGCCGCCTTCCCGGCGGTCAACCGGCCCAACTCATACAGCTTGGCCGCCGCGAGGAAGCGGATTTCCTCGACAAATTCCCCCTCCGTCATCTTTAGCATTTGCGGAAAGCCCTGCGGATAGGTGAGCTTGGTTTCTCGAACGCTTTGTTTTGGGGCAGCCATTCTTATGCTCCTTAATCGGCTTCAATTCCTTCCAATTTTACTTCACCCCTCGCGCAGCACACGCACCACTTCCCCCGTCCGCAGGGCCTCCACCGCGGCAAACGTCGCCCGCGTCACGCCGAGCAAATGCGCCACCGGGATCGGCGGCTCGCCGCCCGCCTCAATCGCGCGGGCAAACGCCTCCCAGAGACCACGATGCCCCTTATCCTGCCGCAGCCGCGCTTTGTGCACCGTGCGCCGCCCATCCTGCACCAACTCCAGCGTGCGGAAATCATCCAGGATGGCGACGCGCCCGCCTGCAAAAACTTCCACCCGCTCTTTGGGAACGGATTTATCCCCATTCGCCAGATAAATCACCGTCCCCAGGGAACCATCCGGGAAGGTGAAATCCAACTGGACATTATCCTCGCGATATTTACCCTGATCCGGTAAACCAACGGCGCGCACTTCACGGGGGCGCGCGCCCACCAGCTGGGTGAGGAAATCCACAAAATGGCACCCCTCCCCGATAATCCGCCCGCCGCCCTGCTCCGGGTCGTGTGTCCAGTGTTCCGGCGGAAGATACCCGGCGTTGATGCGATAAGTAGCATGGAGCGGCTCGGTGCGCCCGGTGATGAACGCATACAGTTTGACGGCAAGCGGGGCGAAGCGGCGATTGAAGCCGACGAGGAGCAGGGAGCGGGGAGCAAGGAGCAAGGCTTCTTCCACCTGGGCTAATTGCTGGTGGCTGAGAGCTAAGGGCTTCTCGACAAATACGTGCTTGCCCGCGGCCAGCGCCGCCACCGCCAGCCGCGCGTGGCTATCGTGCCGGGTGAGGATGGCAATGGTGTTGATCGCTGGGTCGTTGAAGATGTCGCTCTCATCGCTGGCTGCACGCTGGAAGCCGAATTTATCGGCGGCGTGTTTGGCGGTCAGCCCGGATGCCGAGGCAATGGCGACGAGTTCCAGCCCGGCAATCTTTCTGGCCGCAGGGAGCATGACGGCGGTGGCGAAGTTGCCCGCGCCGATCACGCCGAGGCGCACGGCTGTCGCAGTCGGATCGAAGATCGAAGATCGAAGATCAGGATTTTCGATTTTCGATCTTTGATCTTCGATTTCGGAATAGGTAAGTACCACGCCCATAAATGGCTCTTTCCGTTTCCCCGTGATCAGTTCATAGGCCTGGGGCGCGTCGGCGATCTCGAAGCGGTGGGAGATGAGGGAGGCCACGTCCACGCGGCCTGTGGCGAGGAGTTCGATGAAGGCTTCGAGATTGCGCCCTTCCGTCCAGCGCACGTAGCCGATGGGGTAATCGCGGCCGCCCTCTTCGTATTGCGGGTCGTAGCGTCCCGGCCCGTAGGAACGCGAGTTGATGAAGGAAATCTCTTTGGCAAAATAGGTTTTGCGGGGGATCTGGAGGCCGACTGCCCCCACCGCGACGACGCGCGCCCGGTCGCGGGCGATGTCCCCGGCGAGGGTGATGGGGTCGTCGGAGGGCGTGTCGGCGCAGATCAGGATGGCATCGAAGCCGCGGGAACGGGTAAATTGTTGGGCCGCGGCCTCCGCCTCGGGGCGCGTGACCCCAGTGAACCCCATCCGCCCTGCGAGGGCCACCCTTTCGGGGTCGAGATCAATCCCGAGGGCGTTACAACCCGCGGCGCGGGCAATCCCGAGTGCCAGTTGCCCGAGCAGGCCCAACCCGATCACGGCCACGCTTTCGCCGATTTGGGGCTGGGCGAGGCGGAAGCCGTGCAGGGCGATGGCGCCGAGGGTGGCGAAGGCGGCGTGTTCAAACGCGACCGTGTCGGGGAGGGGAGCTAGGAGGTTTTGGGGGATGAGGGCGTATTCGGCGTGGTTGGCGTAGCCGCCGCCCGCGCAGGCGACGCGGTCGCCGACTTTATAGCCTTGCAGTCCCGCACCGAGGGCGGTAATGGTCCCGGCGGAGGAGTAGCCGAGGGGCATGGGCTGGTCGAGGCGGGTGCGGGCGGCTGCGAGGCTGGTGAGGAGGCCTTCGCGACTGGCTTTGTCGAGGAACTGACGGACGAGGTCGGGGCGGGAGCGGGCTTTGCCGAGGAGGGATTTGCGGGCGAAGTCTACGACCATGCGCTCGGTGCCGGCGGAGACGAGCGAGGCGGCGGTGCGGACGAGGGCGGTGCCCGGTTTGGGGGTAGGGATGGGGACGTCGGCAACCGTGGTTTGGCCGGTTTTGAGGGATTGGAGGAGTTGTTTCATCGGTAGTCGAATAGTCAGGTAGTCAGGTAGTCACTTGGTCGGGAGGGCGGAAAGGAGGACGCTCAGAGTCCAACCTGGCGAATTATACAGTCAATGGAGCAACGAACTGTCTGGCTACGGGACTACGGACTACCAGACTACGGACTATCCAGCTACTTCCCCCAAAACCCCTTGCGCAACGGACGGACGTTTTCGACGGTGACAAAGGCATCCGGGTCGGTGGCGCAGACGAGGTCCTGGATTTTCCGGATCTGGCGGCGTGGGACGCTGGCGCTGAGGACATCCACCGCCCCATCACGCCCGCGCCCGGCGTAGACAGTGACGGCGTAACCAGCGTCGCGCAGGCATTCCGTCAATGCCGCGCCAAAGTTGACGCTCATAATGCGGATATGCCCGTAGCCCACCGCAAGTTTCTCTTCCAGCCAGATACCCACCACGTTGCCGCTGGCAAACCCGGCGGCATAGGCAAACATATTGGCCCAGTTACCGAGGTCGGCCATGACTTCCTTGATGGCGAAAATGTATACGAGCGCCTGGAAGAACCCGAAGACCCAGGCCAGCGCCTTGCGCCCGCGCATAATCATGAGGAGGCGCGTGATCGCAAGCGATACGTCCACAATGCGGAGCAGGAAGATGGTGAGGGCGGCGGAGAGCATGAGGGAAGGAGGAGTGGGTAGGGATCAGTAATCAGTGAACAGTGAGAAGTGAAAAGTGAAAAGTGAGAAGTGAAAGGTGATGAATAAATGGCGGGAAGATTAATGCCCGCAACGCATAGCTTACAGCTTATAGCTTATAGCTGACAGCTTTTTACGCTCTCCAAAATCCCCGCCTTAACGGGCGCACATCCTCGGCGGTGATGAAGACTTCCGGGTCGATCTCGTGGGAAATGCGTTCCACCATGCGTACATGCTTGCGCAGGACATTACAGTTGATCTGCGTGACCATGCCATCCTTGCCGCGCCCGGATATTTCGGTGAGCGCAAAGCCCTCGTCCCGCAGGCGGGCGGCGAGGCTGGCCCCGCGCGTCGGGCTGATGATGCGCAGGTGGGTATGCCCAATGGCGAGTTTCTCCTCGATGATCATCCCCAGCACACTCCCGGTCGCAAACCCACCGGCATAGCCTATGGCTGTCAGGAAATTATCGAGGTTGGTGAGCACGGTCGTGATCGCCATGACAAACAGGAGCGACTGGAAAAACCCGACCACCCAGGCCAACGCTTTGCGGCCCCGCAGGACAAGCAGGACGCGCAGGGTGTCCAGGCTCATCTCCATCACGCGCAGGATGAAGATATAGCCGGCACTCAACCAGAGATCGGGCTGCGCAAAAATATTCATCATGGGTTCACCGGGGGGCCTGACCCTCTGAGGGCATCCGCATCCATTGCCTCGAATACGCCCATGCCAATCCCAACGCAGGCTGGGTTCATTCCATCAAATAAATCCGACTTGCTTTTATCACCTGTCATGGTATTATTTGGGCGGAGGCTTTGGTGCGTGAAAACGCAACATCGCCTTTTTTTATTCCCGATCCTGCTCTTCCCTTGAACGCAAATCAGAAATAAGAGCAAAACTCCAAATCACGAAATTTGGATTGCCCTCGACTTCCCTCACCGCCTGTGTCCTCAATTGCATCACCTGATCTGCAAAGGCTTTCAGTTCTGTTCGCACAGGCTGGCCCATATTTCCAAAGCGTACGCCCCATGAAATAATATACGCCACCAAGTCTGACAATTGAATTCCGGTGGTCAAGTCGCTATGAACGAAAAACGGCTCGGGAATAATCCGCCCGCTTCGTTGCCTCCCCTTGGCGGTACGCCGGAAGTAGTTATCCATCTGATCAACAAGTAGATGGCTTTGACTTTTTTCCAACTCATCGAACACGATGATTCCAAGTGACGAAGTGCCAGTATCTTCAAGGAAATAAAAGAAACGTTCAAACAGATATGCGTAATCTTTTCGAAGCAGTTCAGGGTTCGGCGCTGGCGAGTTTTTTTGCACGATACTGGCAAAGGCTTTGCAATGGAAACGTGAGCATATATCCAGAGCGTCACGGACGTATTCAAGCTTTGCTTTGGCGAGCGCTGCCAACTCCCGTCGGCCCGCGCTTTCTCCAGCATCAAGGGCTCTCTTTGCCAATTCGCGTTGCTCTTCCATTGAGGCGGTAAGCGGAAATTGCGCAAGCCGGAACGTTTTCGCCTTCAATAGTCTTTTCGCTTTCACCTCTCGATTTCCATTTGTATAACGCCTGCCAAAAGCCCGAACTTCCGCATCCTGCAAGGCCAAGACTAAATTCCATAAATCGCGATCCTCAACCACGATGCCCGCCAAAACATCAGAAGGGGCATCTTGCCCACCGCTCTCATCAATGAAAAGGAAATGAGCCATTTGGGGTTACTCACAAGGGCGGCAGTCCAACCCGCCCTTTCAGTGGGATTCCAGATTTCCTAACGAGCCGACTTTTTCCCCTTCCATCGCCGGCACATACAGCCGATCGGTATATTCCTTGACCATGCGCCGCATGGAAAATTGCGGGGCCAGCGTGCGGATGCCATCCTTGACACGGGCAATCCACTCGCCGGGCAGGCCGTCGGAAGTCCGTTTCTTATAGTACAGGGGCACGATCTCTTTCTCAAGCGTATCGTACAGGCTGGCCGCATCGGCGGCGTCCTGCTCCTCTTCCGAGGGATATTCATCCTCCGTGCCGATGGCCCAGCCATTGGTGCCGTTGAAGCCCTCGCGCCACCAGCCATCCAAAATCGAGAAGTTGAGCACCCCATTGAGCGCGGCCTTTTGCCCGGAGGTGCCCGAGGCTTCATTGGGCCGCCGCGGGGTGTTGAGCCAGACATCCACCCCCTGGGTCAGCATCCGCCCGAGGTGCATGTCATAATCTTCAAGGAATACCAGCCGCCCGCCATTCTCCGCTTTCTTTACTGCGTGGTACACCTCCTGGATTAAGCGCTTCCCCTGTTCGTGATCCGGGTGCGACTTGCCGGCAAAGATGATCTGCACCGGCATGTTGGGGCGGTTGAGGATCTTGAGCAGGCGCTCAAAGTCGGTGAGGACGAGGTCGGCGCGCTTGTAGGGCGCAAAGCGGCGGGCGAAGCCAATGGTGAGCGCATAGGGATCAAGCATCACCCCCTCGGCGATGACCTGCACCGGGTGAAAGGCACCCTGTATCCACCGTTGGCGCGCCCGTTCACGAATGTAAAACATCAGCTTGCGTTTCTGGTGGCGGCGCACCTTCCATAATTCCAGATCCGGGATGTTATCCACAAATTCCCACATGGCCGGGTCGTCAATCTGCTCCACCCATTCCGGGCCGAGGTAGCGGTCGTACAGGTTGGCCATCCGCCGCGCCAGCCAGGTGCCGGTATGAATGCCGTTGGTAACGTGCGTAATGGGCACCTCGTCCACATCGCGATCCGGCCAGAGGAAATGCCACATTTTGCGCGAGACCTGTCCGTGCAATTCCGAAACGCCGTTGGTGAACTGGGCAAAGCGCATCGCCAGGATCGGCATGCTGAACGTCTCGCCCCACGGCTGGTGGTTGCGCGCCAGCGCAATAAATTGGGCGCGGTCCAGCCCCAACTCCGGCCAGAGCATGGAAAAATACTTGTCCATCAGCCAGACGGGGAACTCATCAATGCCGGCGGGGACAGGCGTGTGCGTGGTGAAGATATTCCGCACGCGGACTTGCTGGCGGGCGTCCTCAAAGCTCATTCCGCCAGCGACCAGTTCGCGGGCCAGTTCCAGCCCGAGGAAGGCGGCGTGGCCCTCATTCATATGCCAGGCCAGCGGGGCGTGGCCCAGCTTGCGCAAGGCGCGCGTCCCGCCGATGCCGAGCAGGATGTACTGGGAAATGCGCACATCCACATCGGAGTTATAGAGCCGCGAGGTCAATTGCCGATCCGCCATGCTGTTTTGCTCCACATTGGCATCCAGCAGGTAGAGCGGCACCCGCCCCACGCGCACTTCCCACACCTGGGCAAACACCTCGCGCCCCGGCAGGGCCACGGATACCAGGAGGGGCTTCTTCTCCGCATCCTGCACCAGCGCAATCGCCGTATTCCCCTTATCCAGCAGGTAATCCCCTTTTTCCTGCCAGCCATCCTCCGTCAGCCGTTGGGAGAAATACCCCTGCACATACAACAGACCCACGGCCACCAGCGGCAGGCCGAGATCGCTGGCCTCCTTCAGGTGGTCGCCAGAAAGCACGCCCAACCCGCCCGAATAAATCGGCATGGATTCATGCAGCCCAAACTCCATCGAAAAATACGCCAGTTGTTCAGCCTGCCGGCCCGGATGCGCCTGCTGATACCAGGTTTCCTCAGCCTGCATATAGCGGTCAAATTCCTTGAGAATCTTGTCGTAGTGGCCCAGGAAAAAACGGTCATAGGTCACGGCGTTTAAAGCCGCCCGCTCCACCTCGTGCAGGAAATGCACCGGGTTGTAATAGACCTCCTCCCACAGGTCAAAATCAATCAACCTGAACAGCCGCTCGGCCTCCGGGTTCCACGTCCACCACAGGTTGTGCGCCAGATCCCCCAGGCGGTCAATCCGCTTGGGCAGGTTGAAATGATTGGGAAGTTTTGCCTGAAAATGATCCATATCGAAAAAAACGCTCCTCAATTGATCTGGGTGTGGCTCCGAGTCGGGGGGCAATCGCTGGTCGAGTAGCCGATGGTTTTCCGGCGTATCGAGACCCCGCCGTCACGCTTGATTTCGATACGGGCGAAAAACCATCGCCCTACTCAATCAGCTTCAACTCAAACGAAACACACCGCATTATGATCCACTGCCAGATACACCCTCGCCCTCACCGCACCTGCGGCGCAGAATCTTACCATAGCGAAAATTTCCAGCACGTCCGTCAGCCTCCCGCCTCAGGATATTAATTTTCAACTGCAACGAGGAAAACCCCGGAACCCGCGCGGATCCCGTACCCTCCCAGGCGATATAATCCCAACATTCCCCCAGCCCCCAAGGAAACCCCATGACCACAAATTTACCGTACCCCATCGGTGATCACCTCATCCTGCGCTATGGCCGCGCCTCGGATGCTGAAGAACTCGCCCAGTTCAACGCCACCTGGCTCGGTGACGACGGCCCGGAAAAACCCGAAGAGCAACTCGCCATCTGGACGCGCGACGTGATGGCCCGCCCGCACCCCACCTTCACCCCCGAGCTGACCACCATCGTGGAAGATACCCAGACCAGCAAAATTGTCTCCTCCATCATGCTCTTTCCGCAAACCTGGAGTCTGGATGGCATCCCCTTTGGCGTCGGACGCCCCGAACTGGTCGCCACCCACCCGGATTACCGCGGGCGCGGCCTCATCCGCCGCCAGATGGAAACCCTGCACGCCGTCAGCGCCGCCCACGGGGAAGTCATGCAAGTCATCACCGGCATCCCGTGGTTCTACCGCCAGTTTGGCTATGAGATGGCGCTGGAACTGGGCGGCGGTCGGATGGCCTACCGCCCAAACGTCCCCGAACTCCCCGCCGGCGAAACCGAACCTTTCCCCATCCGCCCGGCAGGCGAAGCCGACATCCCGTTCATCATGCAAACCTACGCACACACCAGCCGCGCCCACGGGATCGCCTGCCTGCGCGACGCGGCCATGTGGCAATACGAGCTTTCCGGGCGCAGTGCGGGGAACGCCGTCCGCGAGGTCGTCTGCATCATCGAGGATACACAGGGCCAGCCGGTGGGCTACCTGGGACACCTCGACCAACTGCGGCGCAAAGGGCTGAACCTGGAATTTGCCGGGATCATGGAGGGTGTATCCTGGCGCGATGTGACGCCCGGGATCATGCGCCATCTCTGGCAGGCGGGCGAGGGTCAAGCTGCAGCGGCCGGGCTGGCCGGGCTGGATTTCATCTACTTCGCATTGGGGCCGGAACACCCCATTTTCCAGATATTCCCGAACTCGTTCCCGCGCCGCCGCCGTCCGTATGCCTGGTACGTCCGCATTGCCGATCTGCCAGGCTTCCTCACGCTCATCCGGCCTGCCCTCGAAGCACGGCTGGCGGAATCTGCAATGTGTGGGTACACCGGGCGGTTCAAGCTGGACTTTTACCGCAGCGGGATCGAACTCGTGCTCAATAAAGGCCGGATAACCAGCAACGAACCCTGGCCGCCCCAACCGGGCAGTGAGGAAGGGCATGCTTCCATCCCTGATCTGCATTTCATCGAAATGATCTGCGGGCAGAAGACGTTTACAGAACTCGTCAATTTCCTCCCCGATTGCTTTGCCCTCCAGGATGAATACGCCTCCCTGTTGAATATCCTGTTCCCGAAAAGGCCCTCCTCGGTTTGGGGGGTCGTCTGACCCTCGGGGCTGGGACCAGCCCGGTCGCAGCCGCGGCTCCGTGAACCCGGGGGGAATCTCATCGAAGGGACAAGTGTCCAGCGGATCAGGGGTCATCCGCCCCTACGCCCTGAAACCCCTCTCCATAAAATTAGCCCACTTATTGCAAGAACAAGGGACATTTTAGGATAAGCTCAGGTGACAGTCACCTGCAAAACTGCTCAGAATGGCTAATTTCAAGCAAGGTGACTGTCACCTCATCCGAATATGTTGTTTGGAAGTACATTATGGAGAGGGTTCTGGACGCCTGCTAATATTAACAAGGAGAGTTGCTATGACAGGAAAACGCTTTTGGATCGTGGGGCTGGTGGTGCTGGCGCTTTTGGCGGCCTGCGGCGGGGGCGGCGGCGATTGAGCGCGGCCAGGCGCTTTTTGAATCAATCACGATTGGCGACAATTTTGCGCCCGGCTGTTCCACCTGCCACTCGCTGGTGGAGGGACAGATAATCGTCGGGCCGTCGCAGTTCGGGGTGGCAACGCGCGCTGCCGGTACGATTGCGGACCCGGCTTACACCGGTTCCGCCACGGATGTGGATGGCTACTTCCGCGAATCCATCACGAACCCGGGCGCGTATGCGGTGGATGGGTTTGACAGCAGCCTGATGTATGCGAATTACGCCACCGACCTGACGGAAGAACAGATCACCGACCTTGTTGCGTACTTGAAGACGCTCAAGTAGTCTCGAACCAGGCCCGCCTGCGCACATCCGCTGGCGGGCTTTTGATTCATGGCTCCCCTGCCCCGGCTTTTCCTTCGGCACGTCGCCCTGACCCAGGAGCATGGCTCCTGGGTATTTTTGTTAAGTCCGCTGATCATCGGTATCTTTGCGGGCGGCTGGCAGGTTGCGAGCGGTTGGCTGGTTTTGGCGGCGCTGGGGGCGTTCCTGATCAAACAGCCGATCACGATTGCGGTCAAGGTGTACTCCGGTCGGCGGTCGCGCGAGGAATTGCCCGCGGCCGCGTTTTGGTCGGCGCTGTATGGGCTGATGGCGCTGGCCGGGCTGGCGGGGTTGTGGCGCGCCGGGTTTGGCCAGCTCGGCATATTGGCGCCTCCCGCCCTGTTGGTGCTGGGCTGGCATTTATGGCTGGTGACACAGCGGGCGGAGCGGCACCAGATTTGGATGGATGTTGTGGCCAGCGCGGCGCTGGCGCTGGCCTGCCCGGCGGCGTATTGGGTGGGCCGGGGCAGTGCGGACGCGGCGGGGTGGTGGCTGTGGCTGTTGGTCTGGCTGCAATCGGCGGGGTCGATCCTGTATGCGGCGCTGCGGCTGGAGCAGCGGCGCTGGACGGAGCAGGGGACGCTGCGAAACCGTGCCAGGGCCGGGCTGGCCGCGCTGGTTTGGACCGGGATCAGCCTCGGGGTGGCGGCCATTCTCCCGGGGGCAGGAGTCGCCGCAAAAGGAATCTGGATCGCGTTCAGCCTCCAATGGGCGGAGACCCTCCGGGGGGCGTGGAACCCGGCGGTGGGCGCGCGGCCCGCGGCCATCGGGTTACGGCAGTTGGGGGTGTCCAGCCTGTTTACGCTGGTATTTATTTTGATCTGGGGAATGTAGTTACTGCGCGCCTGCGGTGTGCAACAAGGCCACCATGTCGGTATCGCCCAGCGCATCGGCCAGGGCCAGCGCGGTTTCCCCATTGTGATTGGCGCGGTTGGGATCGGCTGAGGCGGCGCAGAGCAGGCGGGCGGCCTCGGGATTGCGCCAGCGGACAGCCCACATCAGGGGCGTGTACCCATCGTGGTCGGTCAGGTTCGGGTCAGCGCCGGAGGCCAGCAGGGTCTGGACAACTTCGTTGATTTTGCGCAACGGCTTGATCTGGTCATCGGGGCGTTCGAGGGCACGCATGAGGGGCGTAGCGCCTTTGGCATCTTGTGCATCGAGGTTGGCGTGGACGGCCAGGAGCGCAACGATTCCGCGCAACGCGCCGCCCGCGGCGAGGATCAACGGGGTGGCGTCAAACAGGCTGCCGCGGGCCTCCACATCCGCCCCGGCGGCCAGCAGGTCTTTGATGATGGGCGTGTGGCCGAGGTGGGCGGCCCAGGTACAGGCGGTCTCCCCGTGGAGGTCGCGGGCGTTGGGGTCGGCGCCATCGAGGAGCAATTCCCGGAGGCGCAGGGAGTCTTTGTTTTTCGCAGCTTCGATTACAGGGGAATCTTTCATCGGCGGCACACCGGTAAAGGTGGGATTAAGGCGCGGGCAGGACATACCACGGGTTGATGAACCCGCCATTCAGGCGCACCTCAAAATGGAGGTGGGTGCCGGTGGAATTGCCGGTACTGCCGGCCGACCCGACCGTTGTTCCCGCGCTGACACTCGAACCGCACGGGCGGGAGACCCCGCTCATGTGAGCGTACAGTGTTTGGTAACCATTGCCATGATCGATGATGATGGTATTGCCATAGCCCCCATTGGCCCAGCCGGAGAACACGACCACACCCGCATCCGAAGCCCAAACGGGGTCGCCCAGGCCTGCTGCAATATCAAGCCCCAGGTGCCCCGCCCAAAAATCATTACCCGACAGGACATGATTGGCAGACGGCCAGATAAACGCACCCGACCCGAACGAGCCAGTATACGTCCCGCTGCACGAGCCTGCGCCCAGCGCCACGCCCATTACGCCCGCATTCCCGCGGTCAAAGACCGGGATCAGCCATTGCTTGAACTCACGATGCCCTTCCGGGATCATCACAAACTGCCCCGGCTCGATGACCGGGTTGGCCAGGTCAAGATCATTTCCCGTAAAGTCCAGGATGCTAGCCACTTCGGCCTCAAACTCTGCGGCCACCGACTCCAGGGTGTCCCCCTCTTCCCACTGGTAATACACGCCATTCAGCGGCGGGACATTCAACTCCATCCCCACTTCCAGGAAATCCGGGTTGTCGTTGAGCAAATCATAATTGGCCCAGAGCAACGTCTCCGGGGTGATATTGTAGGCTTCGGCGATACTAAAAATGGCATCCCCAAAATCAACCGTATGGATGATCGTTTCCGTGCGCGGGCGCGTCGGGATGGTGGTGTGCAAATTGGGGCGGCGCAGGATGGCTTTGGCGCTGCCCGGTGCGGGCAGGAGCGGGAGGCTGGAGATGATGGGAGGCTCGCCAGCCGGGATCGGGGTGCCAGTGGGCCGCGGGGTGGCTGTGATGGAAACCGGCCCGGCGGCCGGTGGCGGCACGGCTTGCCAGAGATACACGGCAAACACAACCGCGCTCAGGGCGACCACCCAGCCCAGGAAGGAAACCAATCCGCCGCCCGATTTTTTCGGGAGACGGGGAGCGGACTCAGTTCTTTGGGCCTGCCCTGAGCTGGGCCGAAGGGGGGCGCGTACCCCTCCCTGGGTCAATTCATCCAGGAGGCTGGCGCGTTTTTCGGGGGGCGGTGATCCCGGAGGGCCGGCTGAATCATCCGGCGAGGCGGCCCCTGGGGGGCCATTGGATTTGGTCACGTTTAGGCAGAGTCAGACAGGGTTTCGAGGAATTCCGCGTTATCGTCCGTCTTCTCCATTTGCTGGAGGATCGCTTCCGTGGCGGTGGTCGTATCCATGCCAGCCCCGTGCGGCGGGGTGCCGATCATCTGGCTGTACATGCGGCGCATAAGCCAGACGCGCGGCGTGAGATCGGGGCCAAGCAGGAGTTCTTCGCGGCGGGTGGACGAGGCTTCGATGTCAATGGCCGGGAAGATGCGGCGTTCCTGGAGTTTGCGGGTGAGGTGGAGTTCCATATTGCCAGTGCCTTTGAATTCCTCATAAACGATGTCGTCCATGCGGGAACCGGTGTTGACAAGGCAGGTGGCGATGATGGTCAGCGAGCCGCCCTCTTCAAAGTTGCGGGCGGCGCCAAAAAAGCGTTTTGGGGGATAGAGGGCGGCTGGATCGATACCGCCGGAGAGCGTGCGGCCCGACGGGTTAACCACCAGGTTGTATGCACGCGCCAGGCGGGTGAGCGAGTCCATGAGGATGACCACATCGTGCCCGATTTCGGCAATGCGTTTGGCACGGTCGAGCACCATCTCGGCGACACGAACATGGGAGGTGGCCGGTTCGTCAAAGGTGGAGGAGACAACCTCCGCATCCACCGAGCGATCCATATCGGTCACTTCTTCGGGGCGTTCACCAATTAATGCGACGATCAGGTGGACTTCGGGATATTTGATGGAAATGGTATTGGCGATCTGTTTGAGGATGGTCGTCTTGCCGGATTTGGGCGGGGAGACGATCAGACCGCGCTGGCCGCGGCCAATGGGGGCAATCAGGTTGATCAGCCGGGTGGAGAGGGTAAAGCGGTCGGTTTCCAGATCAAAGCGTTTTTCGGGAAAGATGGGGGTCAGACTTTCAAAGGAGGGTCGTTTCCTGGCATCATCAGAGGGCAGCCCGTTAATCGACTCGACTTTGAGCAGGCCGAAGTGCCGCTCCGAGTCGCGCGGGGGGCGCACGTGGCCGATGATCATATCGCCATTGCGAAGGTCGTAGCGGCGAATCTGGGTCTGGGAAACGTAAATATCCTGCGTTCCGGCCTGGTAATGGCCGCTGCGCAAAAACCCGACACCTTCATTCATAATCTCCAGAATGCCGCCGCGAATCTCCTGCCCTTCACGCTCGGCCTCGAGCTGGCGGATCCTTAATACCAGTTCCTCCCGCTTTAGCCGCGCGGCCCGGGGAATATCAAGTTCTTTGGCGCGCAGGCGCAGTTCCATCAGGGAAGATCTTTCCAGTTCCAGTATGTCCATAATTTATTCCATTGGTGGTGATGAGATATGGGTAAATAGGTTGAAAGAGCATGCTTGTTGTGCATGCCGAAGGACAGATTTGAGTTGTACAGGTTATTTTTCAGGTGTACTTGTGAATTCCGTAAAACAGGGAACCTGGATTAATCAACCACAAACCCCCGCGCCACCCCGGCCATAATATCCAGCCAGGATGGGTTGCAAAATTACATTCACTTGATAATGGGTAATCCCAGAGGAGATGAAAAAGATTATAGCACGCATGGAAGGGTCGGACAAGCAATAATTTATTTGGGGTTTGGGCCGGTGCAGGCCCTGCTCAAGCCGTACCCTGGTGGATCAGCAACAGGCTGGCCAGGGTCTTGGCATCCTCAATCTCCCCGGAGGCGGCCATCTTTAATGCTTCGGGTGAAGAGAAAGTTACCGTTTCAATGAGTTCATCTTCATCCCCGGAGAGCGGCGCGGGGTACAGGCCGGAAGCACGGAAGACATGGAGATATTCCGTGGAATAGCCCGGTGCGAGAAAGAAGCCGCCAAGCGGTTCAATGGAGGTGGCGCCCATACCGATTTCTTCACGCAATTCCCGCAGGGCGCAGGCCGCCGGATCCTCACCGGGTTCCAACCCGCCTGCCGGAAATTCAAGGAGATCGCGGCGGGCAGCATGGCGGTACTGGCGGATCATGACGAGATGACCATCTGCATCCACAGGGACGATCACCACCGCCCCTTGATGGTGCAGGATATCCAGAGGGGTGATGACCCCATTGGGCAGGCGAACCCGATCCCGGTGAACGGAGAATACCCGGCCCTTGTAAACTTCTGTCGATTGGAGAATTTCAACGGGCATAAAATTGTCGCGGGTGAACTGGAAAGCAGACATCCCCCCGGTTCAAGTACAGGAGGCACCCGCAAGAGCGCCTCCTGTACCGTGTGATTACGGGCCGGGGAACGGCGGAGCGTTGGCCGGCAGTATGAGGATGTCGCCGGGGTAAATGGTGTACGGCCAGTAGAGGCCGTTGGCTGCGATGATGGAATTCGGGTGAATGTTGCAGCGACGGCCAATATCCCAGACCCAATCCCCCTTCTTAACGGTATAGGGCGACTGGCAGTTGGCCTGTGGGATGGCAGTGGGAACAGGTGTGGCCGTTGGGGGTACAGGGGTGGGTACCACCGGGGTCGCGGTGGGCAGTTCCGCGGGCGCGGTTTCCTCCACGGGCGGGACCGCAGTGGGGAGTTGTTCACCGCCGGGCTGGGGCGTCGTGGCCATGGCAGTCTGCGTGGCAAGTTCGACCGCTATGAGAGTCTTGAGCGCGTCGGGGGTCTCTGCGGGCGGCCCGCCGGGCGTATTGGTGGCACCGGATTGCCCTGAACCAGCCGGGGGCGTTGACGCCGGGAGTTCGCAGGCTGTGAGGCTGATTGCAAGGATGAGCAGGATGATCCATCCGTATTCTTTTTTCATAAAATACTCCTTGATTCCAAGTCGGGGAGGGTGGGATCAATACATACCCGATGATTTGATACTAGCATAACGGCATCGCGCCGTCAAGCGGGATATGCGCAATGATTACTGGCCCTGGGTTTCCTCGCCATCCACATCATATTTTTCAAAAAGCCGCCGCAACTCGTCCTCCCACACTTCATCCAGCGGGTTAAAAGCGGTCTCACTGAACTCTTCGGACAGGCGTTTTAGATAATCGCGCACACCCATCTGGGGCGAGTTCCTTTCCAGTTCGTCCACTTTTGCATCAATCGCTTTAACCAGTTTCTCTGATTTCAGCTCAAGGTCGCTGAGATCAATATTTGCTTTGAACATGAAGCAGATGCGGCGCATCACGCCCAGCCAGGCCATATAGTCATTCTCAAGGCGGATGCTGTTCCCCATCTGGTTGGCCGAGGAGAATTCATAGGCAGGCACGAAGGCATAGAAGGAAACGTATTCCAGATCGGCTTCGCCCGCCCGCTTGCAAATTACGGAGCCAATGCTGGCCCCGCCCTGGTAATCGGAAAGGTTGACCGAAAGCGCCTCCATCTCGCGCTTGAGGCGGGGGAGGCTATACACACTGGAGACCATCCGTTCCTTATCATATGGTAACTCGCCATAAACGCCGCCCAGGCCAATAATCCGGCGCACGCCAAACTCCCGCGCCATGTCCAAAATCGCCTGCACATATTCCTCGACATTGAGATGCGGCTCATCGCCTATAAAGATGAGATACCCCCGCTGTGCATCGCCCGCAAAAAAGATTTCGTTCTCATTGGTTTGGAGCAAGATCGGCAGGCCGCTCTCGTATTTGACCACGGGCCGCACCAGATCATGGGTACCCGGAATCTGGAACAGGTAGAAACCGTCGGTCTTGAGCTTGCCAATCTTCCTCCCATCCAACAGCTTTACCAGGTATTGCGGCAGCCCGGATGAAATCGACCCGGCATCCGCCCACTGCCGCCAGCCGACGATCATGTAGATTTCACTTGACTGGGGATATTCCCAAAGCTCAACAGCATCGGACATGGTGTTTGCTCCTCGCCAAACCTGTTAAAGTATAAACCAAACTCAGGCAGAGGGATGAGGGAAGCCCACGGGGAGGGCGTCCCCCTCAGGCCCCCGCGCCCTCCGGGGGATCCAATTCCCGGAGGCTGTCCATCCCGCCAAAACAAAACCCCCCGGCAACGGGGCCAGGGGGCTGTAAAACTCTTGCAGAAAAGGGGGAAACGCCTAATGCACACGCTCAAGCAATGGCCGGAATTTATAGCCATAGAGAATCGTGCCCCGTTCATTGCCGTCATCGCGGAGTTTGCGCGTGACCATTTCCACCGGGGTTCCCACGGTCACCCCATCGGGGCCAAGATCGGTCAATTGGGCGGTTACCAATGGCCCCTCGTCCAGACGGATCATCGCCACGGTATAGGGGGTCGTATCCTCATAACCCGCGGGGGCATCGTAAACGGTGGTGAATGAATAGACTTCGCCGCGCCCGCTAAAGTGATAGAGATTCCTGGCCTCCTCGCCGCACTCCGGGCAAATATCCCGGGGCGGGAAGATCTTGGAATCACAATGCGGGCAAACCTCACCCACCAGCGCATAGCGTTGCTGCTTTAATCTCCAATGTCGTGCGACTTCCATCATAGGCCTCCAACAAGATTTCGTGGTCAAACTGATTGCATTCTACGAGCGCCCAACTCTCATTTACTATCCCGTTTTCTGAGGCGCTGTCAAACCCTCTCAAGGACGTGCGTAGCAACCGTTGAGGCTGCGCCCCCCATTGACTGGACCAACCCAAGCCGGGCATCAGCAACCTGGTTGGCTCCTGCTTCGCCGCGTAATTGAAGGACGGCCTCCACGATTTGATAGACCCCGGTTGCACCACCCGGATTCCCACGGGCTTTTGAGCCGCCAAAAGTAACCAGGGGCAGCCTCCCTTCCCGGGTGATCCCGCCGTTTTGGGAAAGTGCCCAGCCCTGGCCTTTTTCCGCGAACCCGGCGGCCTCCAGGGACAAGGCCGCATAAATGGAGTAGGCATCGTGGAGTTCAAAGAAATCAACCTCCCCGGGGGCGATCCCCGCCTGGCGGCAGGCGCGTTCCACCGAGAGCCGCGCGGCCCGAAAATCCAGCAGATCGGGGCGGTCATGGAGGGCCAGGGTGTCCGTAACCAGGCTGGACCCGGCCACCCTCACGAGGGGATGGGAAAATTCCGGAGGCAACAGCCCCTCGCGAACCAGGATGACTGCCGCCGCCCCGTCGGCGTTGGGAGCCTCGTCAAACATATTCAGCGGGGTACTGACCATCCCCGCTTTCGCATAGGTCTCCGGTTTAATGGCGGAACGAAACATGGCGTTGGGGTTGGTCACCGCGTTGGCGTGTGCGGTCAGCGCAAACCCGCCCAGCCCGGCGCGCGGAGGGTTGAATTCGTAGAGATACCGCTGCATCACGAGCGCGGCGAGGGCCGTGGGCGTCAGCCCCTGTTCGGCCTCATAGTCGCCGTCCATGCCCGTGGCGAGCGCCGCGTTAACGATGGGGCCAACTTTATCGGTGATTTTTTCCACGCCCACGACGAGCGCCACATCCACCGCGCCTGCCTGGATGGCAAGGACCGCCTGCCGAAACGCCGCGCCACCCGAAGCACCCGCCGCTTCCACGGTAATGGCCTCCACGCCGCGCAGACCGGCAAAATCGGCAATGAGCGTGGCGAGGTGGGTTTGCCCGGAGAGGGCGTGGGCCAGCATGTTGGCAACATAGAGCGCCTGGGGCTGGAGACCGCCCGCATCGCGGACGGCAGTTTCAATGGCATTGAATGCCAGTTCCCTCAGCGAAATTTCCCAATGCTCCCCAACGGGGGTTTGGCCGATACCGGCAATGAGTACAGTGGTCATCATATTCTCCATATCCGGGTAATTGGTAACTGGTAATTGCCCAGTTACCCAATTACCTAATTACCAATTACTTCATCACCAGCTTTCCGCGCAAACGCACATAAGTCGCGTAATCGATCTCCGTACGCCGCGCCACGTAGTCCTGCGTCTTAATCGCCAGCTCTTTCCGGGCTTCAAGTTTATCGGTCACGCTGATCACCATCGCATCCGAACCTGCGCCCGAACCAAAAGAAGTTATCAAAATCCGGTCGCCGGGCTGGGCTTCATCGAGGATGGCGGTCAACCCGATAATCGCCGCCCCCGAATAGGTATTCCCAATCACGGGGACGAGCATACCCGCTTTGATCTGCTCATCATTGAACCCCAGCGATTTGGCGACTCTGGTCGGAAATTTGGCATTGGGCTGGTGGAAGACGGCATATTTGTAATCGGCGGCGGTCGTGTGGGTGGCCTCGAGCATGGTACTGGCGGCCTCGGTGATATGTTTGAAGTAAGCCGGTTCGCCGGTAAAACGCTGGCCGTGTTCCGGGTATTTTTCGTATTGCCGCCGCCAAAAATCCGGGGTGTCGGTGACGTAGGAGTAGCTACATTCGATGACGGCCAGGGATTCCTCGGCCGGCCCCAGGATGAAGGCGGCCCCGCCTGCCCCGGCTGTGTACTCGAGGGCATCGCCGGGGCGACCCTGAGCGGTGTCCATGCCGATGGCCATGGCATAGCGCGCCATGCCTGAGCCGATCAAACCCATCGCGGCCACCATGGCTTCCGTACCCGCTTTGCAGGCAAACTCCCAGTCGGCGGCCTGGACGTGCGGGACCGCCCCAAGGGCCTCAGCGACCAAGGTGGAGGAAGGCTTGACCGCGTAAGGGTGCGATTCGGAACCGACCCAGATGGCCCGCAAATCGGTGGCGGCAATCCGGGCGCGGGCCAGCGCGTTGCGGGCAGCCTCGATGGACATCGTGATCACGTCCTCATCCAGGCCGGGGACGGATTTTTCCTTAACGGGTACACCGGCGGTGCCTTCGGTCCACACGCGCGAGATTTCAACCGCGGGCAGGCGGTAACGCGGGACATACGCGCCATACCCAACAATGCCAACGGGGTTCTGGGGGATGAGGAGACGGGGGTCAGTCATGGGAAATCCTTGGGGGTCTGGATATTGGGAGAGATTTTTGATTCAGGTTCTCGTGGGAACTCCTGGGAACTCATGGGGGCGCGGTACCCCGGCGTTCCTACAAGTTCCTATGAGTTCCCATGAATTCCTACGAGTTTCTTTGCATGTAACCGCATATGCCCTCTCTGTATCCCCTCCGTCGCGAGGGCGCGCAGGGCGGCCAGGTTTTGGGCGAGGCCGACGGAGACGATAATTTCTGCGAGTTCGGCGGCGGTGGTCACGCCCATGAGTTGGAGCGCGGCGCGGGCCGCTGGGTTCACTTTGGTTGCGCCACCCACAATGCCCACGGCCATCGGGATTTCCAGCGTTCCCACGAGTACCCCCTGCGCTCCCTGCTCCCATGTGGTCAGCGAGGTATAGCGGCCATCCCGCGCCGCATACGCATGCGCGCCTGCTTCGATGGCGCGCCAGTCGTTCCCAGTCGCGATGACCACGGGGTCGATGCCGTTCATAATGCCCTTGTTGTGCGTGGCAGCGCGGTACGGGTCGGCGGCGGCAAAGGCCCAGGCCTCAATGATGCCGTCCCGCACCTGCTCCCCGGAAAACTCCCCGTGGGCCAGCGCCCCGGCGGGGATGGCGCACTCGGCGCGGGCCAGCCGGCGGTCGGAGAGGTTGGAGAGGATGCGCAGATGCACGCGCCCGCCAGTGATTTCCTCGATCATCGGAGCCAGGTGCTCGCAGGCGGTATTGACGGCGTTGGCGCCCATGGCGTCGCGCACGTCGTAGATGAGGTGGAGGACGAGGAATGCGCCGATGGGCGATTCTGTTATGGGATGGACTTCGATATCACGCGCGCCGCCGCCGCGGGCTTCAAGGGTGGGATGCAATCCCGCCAGTTGATCCAGGAGATATGCTTTTTGCGCTTCGATTTGGGCGGCGGCTGCCGGGAGCGCCCCCGGGGGGAGGTCCAGGATTTGAATTTGGCCGATCATTTCAGGGGCGGTGGCCGTGGCGCGGAACCCGCCGCCAGCCCGCACCAGTTTTGCCATAAAGGAGGCGCCGGCCACGATGGACGGTTCTTCAACGGCCATGGGGATCAGCACGTCCCGCCCGTTGATCTGGAAGTTGAGGGCCAGGCCGAGCGGCAAGGCGTAGGTGCCGATGACGTTTTCGATCATGGAGTCGGCGAGGTCGAGGGGGAGCAGGGTTGCCCCCGTGAGGCCGGCGATCTCTTCCGGGGTCAGCCACCCCGCGAGCACCGCGCGCCTTTCCTCCATGGGGAGCTGGTGATATCCCGGGATGCGCGAGGTTTTCGTGGGGGGTCGATCCGCCAGGGGTTGGTTTGTTACCATTGTCACAATCAAATTCTAAATGCGCCCGGCTTGCAAATGCTATCAGAATGGGGGGGCGTTCCCGGTCAGCGCGGGCAGGAACAGGCCGGGGAAGGGGGGGTTTGTGGGTATAATCGTCAAAAGCCGTGAGAAAAGAATTGCTCGATCCCCTGACTGGTATTTATTCCAGGGCATCCTTGAAATCCCGGTTACAGGAAGAGGTGGACAGGGCCCAGCGTTATGGCCCGCCGTTCTCCATTTTGCTGCTCGACCTGGACCATTTCAAGAGTGTGAATGATGCCTTTGGGCACAGCCGCGGGGATGAGGTCTTGATGCAACTGGCACAGCGGCTGGAGCGTGCCAGCCGCCGCAGTGATATTGTTTTTCGCTATGGGGGCGATGAGTTTATTGTCCTCCTTCCTAGTACGGATAAACCAACGGGGATTGGCATCGGCCAGCGACTGATGGATATTCTCCAGCGTGAGCCATTTGAGGGGCAACCGGCGCTTAGTCTCTCTTGCAGTATGGGAATTGCCAGTTTTCCAGAGGATGCCGAGACCCCGGAGAGCCTGTTTAACGTGGCCGACAAGCGCCATTTCGCCGCCAAGCGCAGCGGGCCGGGGAAATTCGTCAGCGCTGATGAAGCGCCCCGGGAGGGTTTGAGGTTTGAAAACTTTTCCCGCCTGATTGAGCGGGAACGTGCCCTTGAAAAGGTATATGCCTTCTTTGAAGAACTGCCGCGCCAGAAACAGGGGACGCTGGAGATTTTGGGGGCAGCCAGTTCGGGGAGGTCCCGTTTCCTCGACGAAGTCGCCAAGATCGCCCGGTTGCAGGGGTTCCTGGTCCTCCCGATTAGGGCGAAGCCTGCCCTGCGGATGCGGGTATATGGTGCGCTGCTCGAGGCGGAGGGCGAATGGGAGGGCCTGCCTTCGATTGCGGAGGGTGAGACCGCATTTGCACGCGCCCTGGCCCAACTTGTGCAGGATAAGGGCAACATTGGTGTGCTATTTTTGGTGGATGAAATTGCGGAAATGGACCGCCAGAGTCTCGGCTTGCTTGAACGCCTGCTGTTCAACCCGGCGCTCCCGCTCGCGGCGCTGGCCTCCAGCAATTTACCGGAAAACCGCGGCCAGTATCTATTGGATGCCCCATTACAGGTCCAGTCCGAATTGTTTGCACTCAGCCAGCCGGGCATGCGCATCTGGCTGCGCCATGTGATGCAATGGGAGGCGACGGGCGAATTCAGCCAATGGCTGTTCGAGCAAACTGGTGGGTTGCCCGGCGTGCTTCAAAGGGCGCTCTTCATCCTCGCCGCGGAGGGGTTCATCTTCCAGCAGGGCGAAGGCTGGGCCATTCGGGAGGATGTCCCGGAGCAACACTTTGCCTCTTTCCCATTGGCCTTCCGCCTCGAGCAGGAGCGCAATACGCCCAAGGGTAACCTCCCGGCCAACCAGACCACCTTCGTCGGCCGCACGCGCGATATTCGATTAGCCAAAGGCCTGCTGGAGACCGGGGCGCTCGTGAACCTGCTGGGGCCGGGCGGGATCGGGAAATCACGCCTGGCGATCCAGATTGCTGCCGAGGTCGCTGAACAATTTGCCGATGGCGCGTTCTTTATCCCCCTGGCCAGTGTCAGTATCACCGGCTTTGAAAAAAGCCTGACCCCCTTCATCTCCGCCATTGCGGATGCCCTGGGCATTACCCTGAGCGGGCAGGACGAGATCAAAAAACAGTTGCTTGAAGAACTCTCTGCCAGGAACCTGTTGCTGGTAATGGATAATTATGAGCACCTGATGCCCACCGTCCCCTTCCTGGCCGAGATGCTCAAGCAGGCGCCGCGGGTGAAGGTCATCATTACCTCGCGGGAACCCACCAACCTGGCCCGCGAAAAAACGCTGGAGATCGCCGGCCTGCCTGTGCCCGCCGACGAGATGGCCAGCGGCGCGCGGCATTACGAGTCTGTCCAGCTTTTTTTCCACAGCGGGCACCGCGTGGATCAGGATTTCATGCTCACCGAAAACAACCTGGCCGATGTGATCAAGATCTGCAAAGTGGTGGGCGGGATGCCGCTGGGGATTGAACTCGCGGCGGCCTGGGTGGGCATGTTCACCTGCGAGGAAATTGCCGAGCAAATCGGGCGGAATTTCGGCTTCCTGGCCACCACCCGGCAAACGGATAACTCATATCACCAGAACCTGCGGGCGGTGTTCGATTATTTTTGGGAACTGTGTTCCAGCGCCGAGCAGATCATCCTCGGCAAGCTCTCCACCTTTCGGAGCCAGTTTAACGCCGAGGCCGCCCGGCAGGTGGCGGGGGCCTCCCCGTTTTTCCTGGGCGCCCTGGTCAACCGGGTTTTCCTCGTCAAGAGCATTGACGGCCTTTACCGCATGCATGACCTCCTGCGCCAGTACGCCGCCGAAAAACTGGAAACCTTCCCCACCGAATCCGCCCATGCCCATCAGGCGCACGCCACCTACTACTTGCAATACCTCGCCCGGCGCACCGAACACCTGCGTACCAACCGGCAAAACGAAGCCAAACTCGAAATCAGCACGGTGATGGACAACATCCAGGCCGCCTGGAACTGGGCCATCCAGCAACATTGGTATGAGGCCCTCCAGGAAGCCGCCGACGCCATGTATCACTATTTCGACCTCCAGGGACGGTACCGGGAAGGGGATACCCTGTTTAGCTATAGCTCAGCCTCGCTGGAAGAGCAGACTTCCCTCGAACAACGCGGCAAACCGGAGTTCATCCGCATTTATGCCCGCATCCGCGTACGCTATGCCCGCTTCCATGCCCTGCTCGGCTTTTACCAGGAGGCGGGCGATATTTACACGGCCTGCCTGCCCCTGGCCCGCAATCACAACGACCGCGCCGAAACCGCCCTCATCCTCGAAGGGCTGGGCTGGACCTATTACGACCTCGGCCACCCCAAGCCGCAGGTAAAACAACTTTGGGAGGACAGCCTTGCCATTTACCGGGAACTCCAGTTCCCGTGGGGAATTTCCCTCTGCTTGTACAACCTGGCGTTTATCGCCCCCCTCGAAGAAATCCAAAGCCTGACACAAGAGAAACTGGAACTCTCAATGCAGATGGGCGACGAACGCGGCATCGCCGACACCCTGGTTACGCTGGGCGACATCAACGAGCAACTGGGCGAATATGAAACCGGGATCGAGAACATCAACCGGGCCTTGCAGGTCTACGAAAAACTGGACAACCCGGATAGCGTCGGGTATGCCCACTATGGCCTGGGCAAAATCAGCCAGGCCCAGGGTCATTTCCTGGCGGCCCAGGAGCGCTTTGGTAAAGCCCTGACATTTTTCCGGCAGGTCGGCAATGTCAACGGCATGTCCAATGCCCTGGCCCGCATGTGCCGCGCCGCCATGGCGCTCGGCGACTTTAAACGGGTGCATGAAGGCCTCGAAAACAGCCTGGCCCTCGAACGCCAATCCGGGAGCCAAATCGGCATCGCCTACGCCCTCAACACCCTCGGCGAACTGGCCTTCGCGGAAGCCCGGCTGGACACCGCCCGCGAACTCCTCGATGAATCCTGCCGCATCCTGGAAGAAGCCGACGACACCTGGGGCCTCAGCCGCACCCTGATCAACCTTGCCCGGCTGGACACACAGGAGGGTCACACCGACGCCGCCCAGCAGCGCGCCCGGCGCGGCCTCGACCTCGCCACCCAGCTCGGCGAAACCCTCTTCATCCACAACGCCGCACTAGCCCTGGCCACCGCCGTGCGGCACGCCGGCGACCTGCCCGCCGCACGCACGCACCTGCACCACGCCCTCCAAACCGCCCAACACCGCAAATCCCCCCCGCTCATCCTCGACACCCTCCTGGAGATCGCCGCCTTCCACCTCGCCACCGGCAGTACGGCCAAAGCCACCACCCTCCTCCGCATGATCCTGCACGACAGCGCAGCGATCTACGTCACCCGCCAGGCCGCCCTCCAATTGCTCGGCGGCCCGGCCCCCCAGCCCGAACCTGCCGCCAACCTTGACGCCGTCGCCGCAACCCTGATTGAAGGCGGGCTGGATGGCTGAACCCACCAGCCGCAACAACCCCAAAATCAAGCTCGCCCGCAGCCTGCAACAGCGCAAATTCCGCCGCGAAACCGGCCTCTTCCTCGTCGAAGGCCTGCGCCACGTCGGCGAACTCCTGGCATCCGGCCAACCCGTCGAATACCTCTGCTACGCCCCCGACATCCTGATCAGCCCCTTTGCCCGTGAGACCCTCGAGCAAGCCAAAATGCGCGGCCTCCCAATCCTGACCCTGACCCCGGAAACCCTCGCCAGCCTCGGCGAGCGGGACGGGGCCGACGGGATCATCGCGGTCGCAAAACAAAATCCGCGCCCCCTCAGCGATCTCGATCCCCAAACCTGCCCCCTCGGGGTGGCGCTGGTATCCCCGCAGGACCCCGGCAACCTCGGCACCATCCTGCGTACGATGGACGCGGCCGGTGCCCGCGGCCTCCTCCTCCTCGATGGCGGCGCTGACGCGTGGCATCCCACCGCCGTACGCGCCAGCATGGGCGCGCTCTTCTGGCAGCCCATCGTGCAAACCGGCTTTGCGGAATTTTCAGACTGGGCGCGCGCACAGGGCTATCACGTTTACGGCACCTCCGCCCACGGCACGGCGGATTTCCGCGAGACCAGCTACCTCCGCCCCGCCATCCTCCTGCTCGGCTCCGAGCGGGAAGGCCTCACCCCGGAACAAGCCGCGGCCTGCGAAAAACTGGTGCGCATCCCGATGGGCGGGCGTGGCACCTCCCTCAACCTCGCCGTCGCCGCGGGGGTGATGTTGTATGAAATGAGTGGAGAGAATAGATGATAATATTTCAAGAAGCCCCGCTTCATGTCATTTCGAACGGAGTGAGAAATCCCTGCGATGATCCTCTTCAACGGATTAGTAGGGGGATTCTTCACTTCGTTCAGAATGACAAGTGGCACACGATGGATTATTGCCGGCACTCAAACACGAAGAACCAGCTCTAATTCTCAATCGATCAGATCAACAGCGTCATGGATCACCACACTGTAATCCCCCAAGACCAACTGAACAAGTTGATCATCAACCTGCTCAATCGCATTGCTGAAAAGGGCGTTGCCATCGATTCCGCCTATCTCTATGGCTCGTATGCCCATGGCGCGCCCAGTTGGGAAAGCGATATTGATGTGGCGATTGTTTCTTCGGATTTATCTGGTTTCCGGCCGGATGATTACGCCCGGTTAAATGTCATTGCCAGCAAGCTGGACGCGCGGTTTGAAGTGATCGGCTTCCGACCGGAGCAATTTGTCGAGGAGTTGCCGCTGGTGGGGGAGATTTTACGGAGCGGGATTCCGCTTGCAGTTCCCGAACCCGTCTAGGGTCGTATTCCCGGGGTGATGTCAGACTTTTCGGGGTCAAGCGCCTGGTGAACGGAGGGCGTTTTTCAGGGGCACGCAATTTCCGTCTCAATCAGTTTTATAATGGGAACACTGAACGCTGGTTGAAAGGAGAAACCCCATGGCACTCGCTGAAATGAAAACCGAACCCCGCCCGATCACACAGGAGGCGGATTTCCTCAAGATTACATCCTGGGATCACGTCCACCTGTATGTGGGCAACGCCAAGCACGCCATGTATTACTGGTGGAAGGCCTTTGGCTTCAAGCCGGTCGCCTATTCCGGGCTGGAGACGGGCAACCGGGAGTTTGCTTCCTACGTGCTGGAGGCGGGCAAAATGCGGCTGGTCGTTTCGGCGGCGTACAGCCCCACCAGCCCGCTGGCTTCCCACCACCTGTTGCATGGCGATGGCGTGAAGGTGATCGCGCTGGGCGTGGATGATGTGGAATCCGCCTGGCGGGAGACAACCAAACGGGGCGCGCGCTCCGGCTGGGCACCGAAGGAAGAGCGCGACGAGTACGGTATTTACCGCACGTCCGCCATTTACACTTACGGCGAGACGCTCCACGTTTTTGTGGACCGCAACGATTACAACGGGCCGTTTGCGCCCACCTATCGCCCGCTCGACCTGCCGCACCAGTCCACCGGGCTGGCGGCGATTGACCACATTGTGGGGAATGTGCAATTGGGGAAGATGAACCACTGGGTCAACTTTTATCACGAGGTGATGGGCTTCCGCCAGTTGATGCACTTTGACGACAAGGATATTTCCACCGAGTATTCGGCGCTGATGTCGAAGGTGATGGAGAACGGGAACGGACGGGTGAAATTCCCGATCAATGAACCTGCCGAGGGCAAGCGGAAAAGCCAGATCGAGGAGTATCTCGATTATTACTATTCCCCCGGCGCACAGCATATTGCCATTGCCACGGGCGACATCCTGGAGACGATGACCCTCCTGCGAGCCAACGGGATTGAGTTCCTGAGGGTGCCGGACGCCTATTATGATCTGCTCCCCGAAAGGGTCGGCGAGATCAAGGAGTCGCTGGAGACGATCCGCGAACTCGGCATCCTGGTGGACCGCGACGACGAAGGGTATCTCCTGCAAGTGTTCACCCGTCCGATCCAGGACCGCCCGACGATGTTTATCGAGATCATCCAGCGGCGCGGGAGCCGCGGGTTTGGCAAGGGCAATTTCAAGGCGCTGTTTGAGTCGCTGGAGGTGGAGCAGGAGAAGAGAGGGAACCTGTAGCTATCAGCTTTCAGCCGTCAGCTATCAGCGAACAAGTGCGATGCAGGATTTTCACAATATCAAGGTTTGGGAGAAGGCGCACCAATTGGTTTTGGATGTATATAAAGCGACTGCGAATTTTCCCGCTTCGGAACTTTATGGATTAACAAGCCAGGTCAGACGTGCTGCGGCTTCCATCCCGGCAAATATTGCTGAGGGCGCGGGACGCGGAAGTGATGCCGAATTCAAACGCTTCCTGCAAATTGCAATGGGATCGGCAAGCGAACTGGAATATCACTTGTTGCTGGCTCGTGATCTGGGCTATTTGCCGCAGGACATCTATTCAATCCTTGACAATAAGTCCACCGAAATCAAACGCATGCTCACCAGTTTCATCCAAAAGCTGAAGGCTGACCGCTGATAGCTGAAAGCCCTTTTACGAACACGCACCAGGAGATGTAAAAATGCCCTTCTACCATAAACTCGGCCAGTTCCCCCACAAACGCCATACGCAATTCCGCAAGCCGGACGGGACCCTGTACCGCGAGGAGGTCATGGGGCTGGAGGGATTTTCCGGCATCCAGTCTATCCTGTACCATCACTTCCTCCCGCCGCGGGTGAAACACGCCGAAGACCTCGGCCCGGCCAAGCCGGAATTCGTGGAATTTGGGCCGATCCGGCACCGCGCCTTTGGGACCGGCGAAGCCCCGCGGGGGGGCGACCCCATTGAGGCGCGCCGCCCCCTGTTGGGCAACAAGGATGTGGTCCTCGGGGTCAGCCGCCCCTCCAGGGGGATGGATTATTTCTATCGGAACGCGCAGGCTTATGAGGTCTGGTTCGCCCACGAGGGACAGGGCGTGCTCCGCTCGCAATTCGGGCGGCTGCCGTTTGTACCGGGCGATTACATCGTCATCCCCTATGGGACGACGTGGAAACTGGAATTTGAAGGGGAGGCGCGCTTCTTCGTGATCGAGTCCCCCAGTGAAATCCATCCGCCCAAAAGGTACCTGAATAATGTTGGGCAATTGCTGGAACATGCGCCCTATTGTGAGCGGGACATCCGCATCCCGGAGGAGCTTGAGACGTTTACGGATACCGGCGATTTTGAGGTGCGCATCAAAGTGCGTGACCGGATGACCCGCCACATCCTCGACCATCACCCGCTGGACGTAGTGGGCTGGGATGGCTACCTGTATCCGTGGATTTTCAGCGTTCACGATTTTGAGCCGATTACGGGGCGGCTTCACCTGCCCCCGCCCATCCACCAGACCTTTGAGGGCTGGAACTTTGTCGTCTGCTCGTTTGTGCCGCGGCTCTTTGACTATCACCCGGAGGGCATCCCCGCCCCGTACAGCCACAGCAACGTGAACTCGGATGAGGTGCTGTATTATTGCGACGGCAATTTTATGTCCCGCAAAGGGATCGAGAAGTACGACATCACCCTGCATCCCTATGGCTTGCCGCACGGCCCGCAACCCGGCCTGACCGAGGCGTCCATCGGGAAGGCGAGCACCGCGGAGTTGGCGGTGATGGTGGACACGTTCTTCCCCCTGCACCTCACCAACCAGGCGCTGGAACTGGAGAAGGAGGGCTACCAGGCGAGTTGGCTGGAGGGCGGGCCGGAAGGCAACCCCGAAAGCGTTTGAACGTTGAAACGTTCAAACGTTTCAACACTTGCTCCCATGTCAAAATCCCCCCTCCGCATCCTCCTCGCCTGGAGCGTCCACACTTTCACCGCTTCCGGCGCCGTCCTCGGCTTGCTCTCGATTTTTGCCATCCAACAGCACGACTGGCGGCAAGCCTTTATCTGGATGGCGCTGGCCGTCATCGTGGACGGGCTGGACGGCTGGCTGGCGCGGCTCGCCCAGGTCAAAACGTATGCCCCCGGCCTCGACGGCGCTTTGATGGACAACCTGATTGACTACGTCACCTACGTCCTCGTCCCCGCCCTCTTTCTCTACGAAGCCGAACTCGTCCCGCCCGCGTATGCCATCCCGGCTGGCGCCATGATCATGCTCACCTCCGCCTACCAGTTCAGCCAGACCAACGCCAAAACCGAAGACCACTTCTTCCTCGGCTTCCCGTCCTACTGGAATTTTGCCGTCGCCTATCTGCTCATCCTCAACTGGAACCCCTGGGTCAACCTGGCCTTCCTCGCTCTCCTCGGCATGCTTATCTTTGCCCCCATCAAATACATCTACCCCTCCCGCACCCGCGCCCACCAGCGCCTCACCATCATCGTCACCTACACCTGGGCCGCCATCACCCTGGCCGGTCTGCTCCAATACCCGGACATCCCCGCCTGGCTGATCCCGCTCACCTGGGTCTACGCCGCCTATTACATCGGCATGAGCCTGTGGGCCGGGCGCACCCACACCACATGAGAACCCACCCGGCCATCTTCCTCGATCGGGACGGCGTCATCATCCAGAACCGCCCCGATTACGTCCGCTCATGGGCCGACGTGGAAATCTTCCCGCAAGCCATCACCGCCCTCCAACAGATACAGCCCCTCCCCCACAAACTGATCATCGTGACCAACCAGGCTGGCGTGGCGCATGGGGCGCTCCCGTTACCTGTGGCGGAAGCCATCAACCAACTATTGGTCAAAGAAATTGAGTTCCAGGGGGGGCGCGTGGACGGAGTCTATCTGTGCCCCCATGCCCCCGCCGATCAATGTGCCTGCCGCAAACCGCTCCCCGGCATGCTCCTGCAAGCCGCCGCCGAACACAAAATTGACCTGGCGCGGTCAATCCTAATCGGCGATGCACTCACCGATTTGGAGGCCGCCTGGGCCGCGGGGGTCCCCGTGGCCGCCCTTGTCCGCACCGGACGCGGTTGCCAACAGGAGCAACTTTCAAAGACAGCCGGACTCCCGCCTTTCCCCGTGTTTGATGACCTGTCCACTGCCGTCAGTTCACTCCTGAGACTGTAAAAAAAAATGCCCGGCGGGTTCGCCGGGCATTTTTTTTAGGAGCCGATTTCTTCATTCTTATTTTTTCGCTGCAACAGGTTTTGCAGGATGCCCTTATTCCCATTTCCGCCCGTCCGCCCGCCAGAACCTTCGTCGCTATAGTACGCGTTCCGATAATAATAGTAATAGCCATCACCGCCGCGGGTGGATAGACGGTTGAGCACGATGCCAACCAGATTTGCCTTGACCTCGCGGAGTTGATCCACCGTATGCTTGAGCGGCCCCCGCTGAGTTTGACCCGCCTCCGTCACCAGGACAACGCTGTCCACCTGGGTACTCAGCACGACTGCATCCGTAACCGCCATCACGGGCGGGCTGTCAATCACAACGTAATCAAATTTGCTCGTCAGGAATTCAATCGCCAGGCGCATCTTCGATGAACCGAGCAATTCCGACGGGTTCGGCGGGATCGGCCCACTGGTCATCACATACAGACCCTCCACCGGCCCTTTATCGATCACCTGATCCAGCAAGAGATCAGCCTCCCCATTCGTGCTATGCGGCTGCATCTTCAGCAGGAAATTGGTGAGGCCGCGATTATTCGGGATCTCAAACAATTTGTGCTGCGAAGGCCGCCGGAGATCGGCATCCACCAGCAGCACCCGGTTGGTGGCCTGCGCCATCACGATGGCCAGATTGGCCGCAGTCACACTTTTTCCTTCGGAAGGGTTGGTTGAAGTAATCAGGAGTGAGGTGCGGTTCGGGCTGTCGATGGATGCAAACTGAAGGCCTGTCCGCAACTTTCGATACGCCTCTGAAATCGGGGAGCGGGGTTGCTGCGCCGCAATCAGTTTGTTCCCCGGCTCGTCACCCTTGATGTAGGCAATACCGGTCAGCATGGGGAGTTGGGTCAGCCGGTTGATGTCATTGGGAGTTTTGACTGTATTATCCAAATACTCCAGCAAAAATGCCGCGCTCGCAGCGAGGAGCAAACCGATGCCAGCCGCGGTAACGGCCGTCAGGATGATGTTCGGGCCAATCGGTTTGTCAGGAACTACAGCCGGCTCAATGACGGCCAGGGTATTCACTGCGTTGTTCTGGGATGATGCAAGGTAACTTGCGTAACTGCTCTGAAGCGAGGCCAATTTGGATTGCAGGGCTGCAATCTGGCTCTGGGCATCCTGGATCTCACGCGCACTGGTCAATCCGGCGAGTTCCTCCTGGCTGCTCAGGATTTCATCCTGCGTCTCGCTGATATCTATTTGCAAATCATCCAGTTGCTGGTTAATGAAAGCCAGCCGTTCTTCATCCTTCTGTGCGTTCGTCGGGCTTTGGAGAATCAATTGGTTGGCCAGTTCATTCGCAATTGCGGCCACGCGCACTTTGTCGGTGTCGGTTACCGATATTTCAAGCAACTGGGTATTGGGTACCGCCCGCACGATATATCTCGGGAGCTTGCCATCCGTAATCCCCAAAGCATCGATCGTGGCCTGCTGAACCGGCTGTCGGTTGGCGATATCGGCGTAGGTGGCCGCCAACTGCACACCCAATGTGAATTGCGTGTTGGTCGGGTTGGGATCCTCAATCGCGGTGCCAATCATCAGGGTGGCGCTGGCTTCATATTCCGGTGGCTGCTGCGAGGTGACGATATAGCTCGTCGTAGTGGATACAATAATGGCGATGAGCATCAGCCACCACCATTTTATTAATGGAGCGATGTAATCTCGTATCTCCATGAAATTCTCCTATTTCGAAGTCCAACTTGGCCTGCCAGTTTGCTGACACAGGCGGGGGGCAATATACCACAAATTAATCAAACCCATCTCTCCCGGAGAGTTTAGGACACCGCGCGGGCCGCATCCACCAGTTTGACCCGCTCGCGCAGGACAGTCACAATCAGGTGCTCCAGCATCAAATGGATATCCTCCACCTGCTCAATACAGTCGCTCAGGACGTGGATATTCGTACCCACCACCAGGCCTAATTGTCCCGCATCAAAACCGGTGAACCCGATCGTGATCGCCCCCGTCCGGTTGGCGAGGTCAATGGCGCGCAGTACATTCTCCGAGTTGCCACTGGTGGAAATACCGACCACGATATCCCCGGCTTGCAACAGGTTTTCCAATTGTTGCGAAAACACATTCTCATACCCCTCATCGTTGGCGAGCGCCGAAAACAATGCCATGTTGTCGGTCAGGCCGATCACCCGGAAATGCGGCCAGCCGGCCTTGCGCGTATTTTTTGCCAGGTCGCAGACGAAATGCGTAGCCGTGGAGGCGCTGCCCCCATTGCCCATGATAAACACCTGTTTGCCATTCAAACGCGCCGCATACAGGATATCAATGACGGCGTTAATATCCGTCTCTGGCAACGCGGAAAGGGTGGCTTTTAAATCGCTAATGTAACGCTTGACACTGCTCACAATCACCTCGATTTTTTCAGGGAACGGGAAATCTTCTTTTCTTATGGACACGACATTTCGAATCTGTCCAATTGTTGTCATCCTGAGTGGAGCGAAGGATCCCTACTGTGATGCGTATAAACGGTACTAAGCAGGGATTCTTCACTTCGTTCAGAATGACAAATCGAACGAAGTTTGAATGTTTTCTCTATTAGCGGGAAAACCCCGGGTTCACGGGGTTTCCGTTTCCCGGAAATAAGCCACCGTTTTGAGCAAGCCCGCCTCCAGCGAGGTGCCCAATTCCCAGCCCAGTTCCCGGCCCGCCTTGTCCGCAGACAGATATATCCGCCGCGTCTCGCCCGCTTTGGGCGGGCCGTAAACCGGCTCGATGCCGTAAGCGGTGGCGCGCTTCAAAAGGCCGGCCAACTGGTTGATGGTCGTCCCCTGTCCACTCGCCAGGTTATAAACGCCATCTTTACCGTTTTCAGTCACGAGCAGGTTGGCCGAGGCACAATCCCCGACGTACAGGAAATCCCGTTCCTGGCCGCCATCCCCGTTGATCACAATTTGCTCGCCCTTCAACATGCGCCCCGTAAAAATGGCGACCACGCCCGCCTCGCCGTGCGGGTCCTGCCGTGGGCCGTAAACATTGGGATAGCGCAAGACGGTATAGGGCATGCCATACAACTCCCGGTACATGAAGAGGTAATGTTCCACGGTGTGTTTGCTGGCCCCATACTGGCAGATGGGGTTGATCGGGTGGTCTTCATCACACGGGAGGTAAACCGGCTCCCCATAGACCGCGCCCCCTGTGGAAACATAGATAAACCTTTTGACCGGGTATTTGCGCGCCGCTTCCAGCAGGTTGAGCGACCCCATGATGTTGATGTCGGCATCCAGGAGCGGCTCGGCCACGGAGCGGCGGACATCCACCTGGGCGGCGTGATGGTTGACGTAATCGGGCCGCTCCTGCTCAAAAATTCCGGCCACCTCCGGGCTGCGGATATCAATTTCGTACAGTTTGGCCGCCGGGTTGAGGTTGGTGCGCCGTCCCGTGGACAGGTTATCCAGGATAACGACCTGATACCCGGCGCGAATATATTCATCCACGAGGTGGGAACCAATAAAGCCAGCCCCGCCGGTGACGATGACTTTTCCTTTGTCCATCAATACGCTCCCGTCCCGCGGAAGACTGCCGGGATCGTTTGCAGGAGCAAGTAAACGTCCAGCCAGATGCTCCAGTTGCGGATGTATTGCATGTCGAGACGGACGCGGCTTTCATAGGACAGGTCGGAACGCCCGCTCACCTGCCAGAGGCCGGTCAGGCCGGGCCGGACGGTGAGCAGGTTGATCCCCCATTGGCTGTACTCCGCCATCTCAGGGGGGGAAATCATACGCGGGCCGACAAGCGACATTTCGCGGCGCAACACATTGAAGAGCTGGAGCAACTCATCGAGGCTGTACTTGCGGAGAAACTTGCCAACGCGGGTCACGCGCGGGTCATCCTTGAGCTTGTAGTCCTTGTTGAGCTGCTCCTGAAGTTCAGGGTTTTCTTTGAGCAACTGATCCCCATGGAGGTGCATGGTGCGAAATTTGAAGGCGTCAAATTGGCTGGCATTCAGCCCCATGACCCGCCTCCGGTAGATAAGCGGGCCGGGCGAATCCAGTTTGATGGCGAGGGCGATCAGCAGCATGAAAGGCGCAAACAGGATCAAGAGGGGCAGTGTCAGGCCAATATCGAGGAGCAATTTTAATATCTCGTCAACACCAGTCAGCCGCACCTGATTTACCCGAACGAGGGGTACGTAGGCGACTTCCTTTACTTCGAGCCCAGTCGTGATGATCTCGAATAGCCCCGAAGAAAGCCGCAGGTTGATATTGTCCTTCACACCGTATTGTTTGAAGATTTCAAGCATTTTCTCGCGGTTGAGCGCGCTGGTGGCGATGATTAATTCGCCAACGCCGTACTCTTCCAGGATGTCATTCATCGCGGCCAGGTCGCCAAGCACATTCAAATCCTTATACACGGCCGTGCCGGGGGCGAGGTCCTCATCCACATAGCCGATCACGCGCAAGCCGGAACGCCGCCAGCCAAACAATTGTTCGCCAAGCACCTGCCCTTCATCATTGGCACCCACGATTAGCGCGGGGGTCAGGAAATAGCCGCGCATCCGCAGGGCGTAGATTAACCTCCGCAGCAGGAAGCGCCCGATGGCGGCCAGCAGGAAAGTGGCCAACCAGGCGATCAACAGCCAGCCGCGGGCGAAGATGAATACTGGCTCCAGGAACCCGGCCACGATGACCAGCATCATCCCGATGGTGGAAGCACGAAAAATCAGGTCGTATTCCTTGGTGCCGCCCAGCAGGTTTTGCTGTGAATAGAGGCCAAAGACCAGGAAGAGGAACAGCCACATGGGGATGAGCAGCAGGGCCAGCCGCTGATAATAGGCGAAAGACGGGGCAATGCTCAGGTTGAAGATCGCCAAATCAAGCGTGAAACGGATATAGTAGGCCACCCGAAACGCCGTTCCAATCGTGAGAAAATCTACCAGGAGGAGCGCGGCAATGTACAGCCGCCACTGGTTTTCTTTTGAGATGTGCACGTTCAGGACCCGGTTGCCCGGTTTGGGCGCGCTCGCCACCCAGGCATCAACGGGCTGCATTGATGGCTTCATGATAAACATCCTCCAACCTTGCGGTCAGTTTATCCCAATTGTGCTGCGCCCTGACATACGCATAACCGGCGTCACCCACGGTATCCCGAAAATCGGGATCAGACAGCACCTTTAAGATCGCGGCGGCAAAATCCGCGGGTTCACCAGCCACGAGCACATCCAGGCCCGGCCGGGTTTGCAGGGCCATGACGGCCTGCGGGGAGGCCACGACCGGGGTGCGGCACGCCATCGCCTCCAACACTTTATTCTGGATGCCGGTCCCATAAGCGATGGGAGCCACAGACACCGCCGCCCGTCCGAGAAAAGTTCGCATTTCCGGTACAGTCCCCATCACTTGCACCCGGCTGTCAGCGGCCAGGCGGCGCACCTGCGGGTCGGGGTCCTTGCCAACGATCCATAACTTTACGTCAGGCCGGGCCGCCCAGACCAGCGGCATCACGTTTTGTGCGAATTTGGAGATGGCGGTCACGTTCGCATGATAACTCATCTTGCCGCTAAAAACTATTGTATCGGGTTGAAAACGTTCGTCAATGGGGTAAAAAAGTTCGGCATCCACCCCATTGAGGAGCGCCTCAATTTGAGGGTGCGCGGCCCCCGGTGAACCCGCGCCCAACCCCAGGAGCGCGTCCCGATCCACGGATGACGTTACCAGCACGCGGGGGAACCGGTGCACCAGGTGGGCCTCGTACCGCCGCGTCCGCCTCAGTTCCAGCCGCCCCACCCAGCGGCCAAACAGGCTCTGACTGTGCCGGGCCGACTGTGCAAACAGATTGCTGATGCAATCCACGCTGTCCCAGATGACGGGGATGTTTTGCCGCGCCAGCACGGCGCTCCCATACACTGCGCCCCGCAAATGCTCCACATGGACGGCCTCAAAATCCGGCTCGTCCTGCAGCACGGTCTGGATGCTGGCATCCAGCCGGGCATCCCAGCTATACCGGGCTTGCATGGGCAGGCCGGTGGCCCCGGCTCGAATGAGGTTGCCCGCCACCCGCAGCCGCTCCAGCGGAAAGGAGATGACGCGCACCCCCCAGCGTTCGATCTCATCCAGGGCCGCGCGCTCCGCCTCCCCCTCCCAGAGGGTGGCCAGCGTCACCTGGTGGCCGCGCCGGGCCAGGAACCGCAGGAAGTGGTAGGGCCGGGTGCGGATGGGTGTGGGCGTGTAAGGGATAATCCAGAGCAGTTTCATCAGCGTGCGCGGCGGGCGCGCCGGTTGCGCCAGGCATCCCAGAGACCGGCCAGCGCGCAGGCGGCGAAGACGAGCAGAACGGCATCCACCGGCAGGCGGTAACGCACCAGCGCCCACGTCAGCAGATGGACGCCCGAATAGACCACAGCAAACAGGACCAGCACAAAGCCGGGGCTGTCCCAGCGGCGCGACCAGCCCTTGATCAGCCCCCAGATCATAAACGGCAGGAACACGCCAAAACTGCCGATGCGGGAAATATTGCTCACCAGCCCGGACTTGGCCGCGTACCCAAACTGAAAATAAGCCGGGATGCGGCTGAGCGAGAGCAGGACATAGCGCCACGGGTCGGCGGTCACGAACCCGATCCCGCGCCGCAGCAACTCCTGATCCATGGCGGCCTCGTCCAGCACGCGCACCTCCTCCGGGATCAGCTTCTGGTACGCGCCCTGCCCCGGCAGGATCGGGACAAAATGCGTGCCATAGATCGGGTGGTTGCCCCAAAAAAAGGCGAAGCCCGCATTCGTATTCAGCAGGACAAACCGGTCAAACTGGCGGTAATTGAACAGCGTGGCAGGCAGGATGGCGCAGACCATCACCGCCCCAGCGACCACGAGACTGCGGAACTGGCGCTTCCCGCCTGCGGTCAATATCCAGATAAAGAGAAAGGGGATGAACAGGAGATAGACCTGTCTCAAGAGGAGCGTAACCCCGAGGAGGACTCCCAGCCCGAGGGCACGGCCCAGCCAATGAGGGCGGGTGCCGGGTTCACCGGACTTGCCCTGAGCGGAGCCGAAGGGGGCGCTGACCATTGAGAAACTGATTTCCAGCCCCCAAAGGATGACCGTTAGATAAAAGGCTTCGGTCATCAGCGCCCCGGCGTAATAGATGAAATAAATGTAGACGGCGGTCGCCCCGGCGGCCACCAGCCCCACCCGCTCGCCAAAGAGCCTGCGCCCCAGCCGATGCGCCAGCCAGGGATGGAGCACGCCCGTCACAATCGCCTGGAGCAGGCGCGCGACGATAGGCCGGACGCCCACGAGAGCATACACCCCGGCAAGGTAAAGGGTGTAGAGGTAGCTCCAGTGGGCGGTGGGTTCGTTGGCCCGCGTCCACGGCCACCAGAGCGTGGCATGGGTAAACCCGTACCCGCCCACCACGCGCTCGGCCAGATCCTGATAGGAGAGTTGATCAGCAATGCCGGGCAGGTCTGCCACCTCATTGCCCAGGTAGACCGCCGCGCCGATGCGCAATAGGACGGACACGAAGAGGATGGCGGCTAAGGGTTTGTTTTTCTTGATTTGTTCAAGCATTCAAAGTTTCCAGTATTAATCGGACTTACGCAAAACGGTCTCGATACGCCGGATGCGCTGGTTGAGTGCGGTTTGTGCGTATCGAAACCAGCGCATCCGGCTACTCGACCAGCAAACTGCGTAAGCCCTAATTAACAAAAAAAGACATGCCCGCGCCTGCGTCGCATGTCCTTGATGTTCGAGATATGGCCTGACTTTCGCACTACATTATTTTACCGCTGCCAGCCGGTTATATACAGCATCCATTTGCTGAAGCACCACCGGCCAGTCATATTTCTCCTCTGCCAGACGGCGGCCATTGACGGCGAGGCGCTGTTGAAGCTGGGGGTCGCGCAGAAGTTGGACTACCGCGGCCTCAAAGGCCGCGGGCGTGTCGGCCACGAGGACGTCCTCGCCGGGACGGGCGTCAATGCCCTCCAGCCCGACTGTGGTGGTGACAACGGGCATAGCGCGGGCAAAGGCTTCCAGGATGCGCACGCGCATCCCGCCGCCCGCCCGTACGGGGATGACCATCACGGCGGCCTGTGCCATCAGCGGGTCTAGGTCGGGGACGTAGCCGGTGACAGTTACAGATGAGTCCTGGCGGGCCAGCGCGAGGAAATCCGCGGGCGGGTTCTTGCCGATGATGGTCAGCGTGACCCCGGCGAGGGCCGCTTTTACACCGGGATAAATTTCGGTGAAGAACCAGCGGATGCCGTCCGCATTGGGGGGGTAATGAAGCGTCCCGAGGGTCAGGAGGTTGAGCGAGCCAGGTTGTCGCGCGGTAGGCTGAAGGGTGCGGGTGTCGGTGGCGATGGGGATGACGGAGAGTTTTTGGGCAACGGCCTCCCCTCCGGCAGAAAGGTAGGCCTGCCGGTCAATCTCCGTGACGGTGATGGTATGGTCAAATTTTCGCAGGAGGCCGGTTTCGTAGCGCTTGACGCGCCGCGCCTCAAAGTTGATGAGCGGGCGGAGGAAGGGGCGGGCATTTTGCGCCATGCGTTCAACGATGAGCCAGACGGCGTTGTGGGCGTCGAAGAGGGTGGCCGGGGGGTGCGCGCCAGCCCCGGGGAGGGCGGCCCCCCTCAGGGCAAATTGGGCCATGCCGAGCTGGTCGGCGTGGATCACGTCCATGGGGGTTTCCGCCAAAACCTGTTTGACGGCGGCGCGCATGGCGGGCAGGTCATCGCGTTCGATCAGGAATGGCCTGCCGGTGAGGAGACTGCGGGCGAGGTAGGCGAGGTCGCGCAGGCGGGAGCGCTGGATGGGGACAGGAATGACGCGGTCGCAAATGGCCCGGACGGCGGGGAGGTGGGGCGTTTCGTCCGGGCGGACGTAGGAGACGAGGGTGACGCGGTGGCCGCGCTGGGCCAGGTATTGGAGGACGTGCCAGGTTTTGACGCGCGGGCCGGCGTCAGGCGGGTATGGGAGGATTTGGGTGAGGACGAGGATGTTCAAACCGGCGATCTACCAATCCAGGTTTTGTTCGTAGCCCCAGGCAATGAGCGTGTCCCCGGCGATTTCCTTGAAACGGGCGATGTGGCGGGGGGAGAAATGGTTTTTCCAGTCGCCGGTGATGCCTTTGCGGAAATGCGAGGAACTGTCCGCTTCGCCGCGCGGGCGGGCGCGCTGCCAGAGGTTGGGGCCAACGGTGAGCCGCTCGAAGCGGTGGCGCTGGATGATGGCCTGTTGAAAGCGCGGGGAGGCAGGGATGTGCAGGTGAGCGAAAACGCGTTGCACCCAGGGTTCAGGGGTCCCGAGGACATCTTCGTAACGCACGACCAGTGCGCCGGATGCCGGGGCCAGCCAACTGTTGGTGATGTTGATCATGGTTCGGAGACCGGGGAGGTGTTCGTCGTCCCGGCCTTCGATGCAGGCGAGCAGGGCTTCGTCGTCGGGCATGGTTTGCATGCGGGCGTGCCATTCATGGCGTTGCTCGCGGCGCACGTGGAACATGCGGGAGATGGCCTGGTCGCGCGGGTCGCGCATCATCAGGATGGTGCGGATGCCTTTTTCGGTGAGGTGGATGCGGAGTGGCGGGGTGAGGGCGTCGCGCCCGTGGATGACTTCACCGGGGCTCGCCTGGAGATAACGGGCGATTTTGCCATGAAAGTTGCCGCCCTTTTTGTAACCGGGGACGGCGGCGATCATCATCTGCATTCAGGTGGTGCCGGTTTTTGGGCTGCCGTTGACGAGGATGATCTGGCGCGGGGCGTAGTGAAGGGCGGTGTTGAGGCTGTAGCCCAGTCCGCCTGTACGGTAGGCTGCCACATCGAAGAGAAATTGGAGGACGGACATGGAGGCGGGAGGGTGTCAGTAGCCGGGCAGGGCGCGCAGCAATTGTCCGTAGGATTGCGCCAGGGCGCGGCTGCGCTGGCGGGCGGCGCCGGATTGGAGGAGGGAGATGGGCGCGAGCGCGAGCCGGAAGAGGGAGGCGGCGATCAGGATGCCCTTGTACAGAGCGGCTGAAATCCTGCCGTAATGCTTGCGGAAATAGGCGACTTTGGCGCGGTACAGTTGGAGGAACATTTGCTGTTCAAGCTGGCGGGTACTCTGGCCGCCCAGGTGGGTAATGCTGGCCTGCGGGACCCAGTATATTTTGCCGCCGCCCTGCCGGATGCGCAGGCACCAGTCAATTTCCTCGGAGTACATAAAATAGCTTTCATCCATTTCCCCCACCCGGTCAATCACGTCGCGCCGCAGGATCATACAGGCCCCCAGGATGTTATCCACCTCGCGGGGCGGTTCCAGCGGCCAGCGCTCCATCGGGTAGACCCCCAGCGGGTAGAGGCGATCCAGGTGGAACATGCGCCAGAATTCGCGGCCCAACGTGGGCGCGGGATAACAGGAGGTCTGGAGGGTGCCGTCGGCGTTCAGGATGCGGGAGCCAGCCGCGGCCGCCACGGGGTGCTCGTCCATGAATTGGACGAGGGTGCGGAGCGCGCCCGGTTGGACGATGGTATCCGAGTTGAGCAGGAGGATATAGCGGCCCGTGCTGGCGCGGAGGCCCTGGTTGTTGCCGGCGGCGAAGCCGTGGTTTTCGGGATTGAGGATGAGCCTGACCCAGGGGAAGCGGTCGGCAAGGAGGGCGGCGCTGTCATCGGTGGAGTGGTTATCCACGACCCAGGTCTCCGCGCGCCCTTTGAGGGTCACGTCCCCTTCGACGCCGCTCAGGGCAAGCCCCGGTGAAGCCAGTTCAGCCTGGATGGACTCGAGGCATTGGGCGGTCAGGTCGCAGGTGTTCCAGTTGACAATAACAATGGCAAGATCCATTGAGGCGTGGAAGGTCAGGAGACCGGAAAGATGGGCCGTTGGGCCTGTTTGGCAAGTTGTGTCTCTGTTGGATGCAAATCTGCTTCAACCGGTGCCCGGTGGATGGCATCCAGGGCGATCACGCCTCCGAGAAAGAACCAGCCCAACAGGGTGGCGCTAGTGCCGCGGACGCCGATGTTATATACGAAGGGGATGAACCAGTCTCCCAGCATACCCGATACGAGCATGCCGATCAGGCCGCCGTAGACGCTGTAGGAGTAGGCGCGGGCGAAGCCATGCGGGAGTTCGCGGGTGCCGCGCACCGAGTTTTTGAGCATTTCCCAGGCAAACCAGAACACCATGCCCAGCCCCAGGAGGCCGGTCTGCGCGATGATATCCACATACTGATTATGGGAGTTGAATTGAACATACCATCCGAGAATGGCGTAGAGCGGCGTGTACCAGTAATAGTTGGAGGGGCCAAGACCGAGGATCGGGTTCACTTTTACAATTTCAAAGATGACGCCATACGTCGCGCCCCGGGTGAGCAGGCTGTAGGCATTTTCGGCCACCAACTGACGCCAGTATGGCGTCTGCATAAAATAAATGATCGCCATGATGCCAAATGCCACGATAAACACCCGTAACTTTTCAACGCGCAGCCAAATGATCATCCCCACCGCCGCAAGGGGTGGCAGCCAGCCCGACACCCAACTGCGATATTGACCCAGGCTGACGAAAAACAGTAACCCTACAAACGCAAACAACAAGAAGCGCCAGCGCCATTTGAGCTGGGTGTTGATCAGGGCCTGGCCAAAAGCAAGCGCGGCGAGCCAGTTCCAGAGCATACTCCCGCGCGCGCCGGCCAGATAAAGGCGATATACCGAGCCCTGCAAGGCGGGAATCAGGGAGCCAACGATCAGCGCAGCGCCCATCAACAGGTAGATGTACACGGTAATCTCAAGATGCTTCTGCACCTTGACGTGATGCGCCCCAAGCAGGAAAGCAAAGACTGAGATGACGAAGATGCCCAGCCCGGTAATTTGCGCTTCGATATCCGCACCCTCAATCGGGAACCACGGTAGATACCCGGCGATGAAAGCCAGGATGGCTACAGCGCCCAGGCTAATGGCTGCAAAAACCGCCCGGTTCGGGTGAATCTCAATGCGGCGGTGGACGATGAACATCTGGAAAAGCCAGACAGATGCAATGGTGAATACCATCAGGAAACCCATGGAGAGATAGATGGCGATGATCCCGAGGCCTGAAGGGACCCGGCCCACCATGGAGAGTACTACAAACGCAGCGAAAGCCAGCCAGGGCCAGCGGAGGATGGTTTGGTAAATGAGAAACAGTCCCAACGCGCCGCCAAAGTACAAATAAACGTTCATTGAAATAAAGAAGCCGGCAGTGATACTGATCGCCAGTACAGACACCATGACCGTCAGCCTGAGAACAAATAAAGTTGTGTTGTTCCGCGCATTGGGAAATTTCGGGGACGCATTTTGATTTCCAATTTTGGTTGAAAGTATGTTCATAAATTGCCTTCTTCCCGCAATCCTGCGGCAAAACCGCGAAAGATATATCCGCCGATGATCCAGCGATATACCACGCCTAGCATACCACGCAAAAATGAGTATTTTTCCAGCCGGGCGGCCAAATGTTCAAGCAGCCGGATCATGGGGCGCGCGGATGAAATGGGCCGGATCACTTTTCGCAATATCAGCGCCGGGCCGTCCACCCCGCGGCGGATCGGCAGTTTATCCCGGAACATGGGCAGGTGCGGTTCCAGGCCCGGATGCCGCTTCAGCAGGCGCACTGCCGATTTCGCGGCCCGGTACCAGCGCTCGCAGGATTTCCGCAGATCCTCCAGCGAGCGATCCCAATGATACGCCACAGCCTCGCCACAACGCAACAGCCGGTAGCCCGCGAGGTGGGCGCGGTACCCAAAGTCCACGTCATCCCAATTGGGCCAGCCCCCTGTGGGGTCCTGCAAACCACCCAACGCTTCAAAATCAACCCGGCGCACCGCCAGCATCTGCGTGTTGCACGCCGTAAACGGCGTCTCCCCTGTTGTGCGCCCCTCATCCGCCTGCGCCATCATCCGGGCATACACCGGCGCGCCATCTGGGACGCGCGTCACCAAATTCGCCAACGCCAGCGTGCGGTCTGTGGCAAGGCACGCTGCGGTCAGGATTTCCAGCGCGGCGGGCGAAGCCGTGACATCATCATCCATAAACACCAACACCTCCCCCGCGCTGACCGAAACGCCAAAATTGCGTGCCACCGTCGCGCCCGCGTTCTCCTTGCGAAGATACCGGAACGCAAACGGAAATGGCTCCCCCAGGATTTTCGTCGGGTCATAGGATGAGCCATCATCCACAACCACCACTTCAAACCGGGCCGCCGGGAGTGACTGACCCCGCAGGCTGTCCAACGCCCGCAGGAGATCGCTCTCACGATTGTACGAAGGGATGATTACGCTGGTCTGGAATTGCGCCATGCGAGGCTCACACCGGATTGCGGGCCGTGGCCGCCAGCGCCAGCAAATGCGCCTCTATCTGATCCAGCGATTGACGCAAATCGTAATGCTGGCGGACAAAGCGCCGGGCTTCCCGTGTCAGAACTTCAAAGAGTTCCGGCTGGGCGCGCAGTTTGATGATCTGCCGCGCCAGCGCCTCGGCGTCCTCCGCCGGGAAGACGAGCCCCGTTTGCTCATGGATCAGGGCTTCCCCGCTCCCACCTGCGATCGTCCCAATCACGCACAGCCCGAGGGCCATCGCTTCGAGCATGGTATTGGAAAGCGGCTCATCCCAATTGGAAGGGAAGAGGAGGACATCATGGGCGGCCAGCCGCTGGCGGTATCCGGCGAGATCGAGCGGGGCCTCAAAAGTAACGACCTGCTCCAAGCCTGCCTCCCGCACCTGCTGTTTCAGGCGGGCCAGGTAATCTGGTGGGCCATCCCCCATAATCGTCAGCGAAGTATTCCCCAGCTCATGCGTCCGGTTGAGCGCCGCAAACGCGGCAATGGCGGTATGCAGGCCCTTTTCCGGGCTGACCCGGCCGGCCAGGATACACCGCAAACCGTCCTCCCGCGCCTGGCGCTGCAAACCGCCGAGCGCGGAAAAATCGGTGCCGGTCGGGATGGTGACTGCATCCTCCCCGACCATTGGTTGGAGCCGTTGCCGGACGTGCTGGCTGACGTGGATCGTGTGGGCAAAGGCGGGGATCACCGGTTTTTGTTCGGCGCGCAAAATTCGGCGGGCCAGCGCCCCCAGCGGGGCTTTGACCCATTGGGCAGGCCGGCTCCCCCCCGGTTTATCCCAGTATTCCAGGTATTCGTCGGGCTGTTCGGGGAGATAGTTGGCGAGGTAGTACACGGTCACGGCACCGGGCAGCCTTTCGGCCTGCTGGAACATCGCCCGCGACAGCCCCTGCCCATGCCAGATAAAGATCACATCCGGCGCAAACGCCCGCGCCAGATCGCTAAAGCTTCGGGCGGCCTCCCGCTCGCGCCGCGGCCGATCCGCAAAAAATTGGAACATGGCGGGGCGGCTTTGGAACCAGTCAGGGTCCAGTTCCAGCCGCCGGTGGACTGGATACGGCTTGGCCTCCTCACCATGCCGGTAAGTACTGGTCAGGACCATCACGGCATGCCCGCGGGTGTGCATTTCATCCGCCACGCGCTCGCACAGGCGCATATAGCCATACCCGTAATCGCACGGCGGGTAAAAGGCGGTAATGAACAAGATCCTCATTCGGCAATGCCCTGAAGCCAGCCTTCCATTTCGTCAATGACTCGATCCAGCGTGAAATGGCGGCGCACCAGTTGCTGCCCGGCCAGCGCCAGCTGGACGCGCTGCTGCGGGTTATCCTGAATCTCCAAAATATGCAAGGCCAGCGCTGCGGCATGCCCGGCAGGGAAGGTGAGGGAGTTCACGCCATGCTCGAACATTTCCATCTGCCCGCCCACCTCCGAGCCAATCACGAGCATTCCGGCGGCCATCGCTTCCATTACCGTGCGCGCCATTGGCTCATCCCAAATGGATGTAAAGAGGAAAACGTCATAATTTTTCAAAAATGCCGGGATTTCGCTGCGCGGGATGCGCGGGACAAATTGCACCACCTCCCCCAGCGCATGTTCCCGCACCAGCTTCCTCAACTCCCCCTCATAGGCATCATGCCCGCCGCCCAGGATCGTCAGCCGGGTGTCCCCCAATTGGCCCGCCCGCCGCAGAATGCCCAGCGCCTCCACCGCGGTATGCACGCCTTTATGCGCAAACAGGCTCCCGAAGTAGAGCATTTGCAGATTCTCGCGGCGGCCTGCCCACGGCTCACTGTCCGCAAACGGCATTTCTTCGATGCCGCCGTACAGCACGCCCGCATGTTCCGGGATGCGGCCCGCCCCCGCCAGCCGGTCGCGCACAAAACGGCTGCAACACTGCACGCTGGCAAATTCCAGCGGCGGCGGATACCCTTCCCGCTCCAGGCGTGCCAGCGCCAGCTGGGCCGGGATGGCCTTCAGCAGGCGGGCGATCCACTTCCTTTCGGCGCCCTCCCAGTATTGGCGGTGAAGGTCTTTATCCAGCGGCCAGTATGAGGCAATGAAATAAATGACCTTGCCCGGCAGCAGCCGCTCCGCCTCACGCGCCACCGTGACCGAGAGGTTCCACATGCCCCAGAACATGATCACCTCCGGCTGGAGCGCGGTGATCGCGCGCCTCAGGGCCTCCAGATTTTGGCGGTTGCGGCGGGGCCGCTGGCTAAAGAAATCCAGCGGGCGATAATATTGGATATCTGCTTCGAGATGGAGGACGCGGGAAACCTGCGGGACGCGGGAAACCTGCGGGGACGCGGGGGCCGCATGGGGTACTGTACCCTGGGGCGCGCGGTCGCTTCGATAATTGCTGGTGAGCACCTGCACGGTATGGCCGCGGGCGACCAGAAGCACGGCCGCTTCCTCACACCACTGTTCAAACCCGCCAATATCATGCGGGGGATACAAGTTGGAAATAAATAGCAGCCGCATGGGATGTTTTGCGCCGGGGCCAGCTGTCAACCGAGATACCCGAGGTCACGCAGGCGCGCCAGCATTTTATCGTCGTCCAGCGGCAGTTCGACGGGCGCGGCCGGGTTGGTGCGGGCAACCCGCTCCAGGTGCAAATCCACCTCGCGCTGGAACGCCTGCACCACCTCAGGGTGGGCCGCCGCCACGTTGACTTGTTCCGCGGGATCGGCAGCCAGGTCAAAGAGCCCGGGGTTGTCCGCTGCGTCTTTCCGCCAGATGTACTTGAAAGCGGGGGTGCGGATGGCAATGGTCTCCTCGCCGGGGCGGGGGCGCTCACAAATGGCGGTGGGGACGCGGTATTGCTCCGGGGCGCCATCCCATAAAGGGGTCAGGCTGGTGCCTTCCACTTTTTCCGGGAGCGGGCAATGGCAGAGGTCCAGGATGGTGGGCATGAGATCAAGGGTGCGAATCTGCTCTGTGAGGGTCATTGCCCCTGGCGAGGGTCGCCGTACCATAAAGGGAACGCGGAGAATTTCGTCGTGGAAATTATTCTCCAGATGGCCGAGTTGCCCGTGTTCCAGGAACTCTTCGCCGTGGTCAGCGAGGATGAATATCCAGGTGTTTTCCAGCAAACCGCGGGTCTGCAATTGCTCCAGCAGTGCGCCAATTTGTGCGTCGAGGTAATGCAAGGCTTGGGCGTATAGCTCACGATAATGCGCGAGCTGGTGCGGGGTGATTTTCCCGTTTTGCCAACTGGCCCTGTGAAAGTGGGCGAGGTCCCGCCAGGCCTGCGCGAGATCGGCGGGGCGGGTTAGCCCGGCCTGCACGTGGTAGGGCCAGTGGACATCCATATAGTGCGCCCAGAGGAACCAGGGCTTGGGCGCCGCGGGCAGGTCAGCCAGGATGGTTTGGTTGATTTGGGTGGCCGGGACGTAGACCGCGGCGGGCGTCCAGCGCTTGCCGAAGAGGCGCGCGATGGCGTGGGCGGCTGGGAGGCGCAGGAGGGTTTGGCCGCCGCGCATTTTGCGCAGGCGCGGGTTTTTGCGCATCGGGGCCAGATCGTGGAAGCGGGTAAAGCCGCGGTTGTAGCCGCGGCGCTCGCCCAGCCAGGGATTGGTGGCAATGCCGATGGTGGTGTAACCGCATTCGGCGAGGGCGGCGATGGGGGAGGGGCGTGCGGGGGAGAGCTTGCCCATACAGCCGCCATACTGCCCGGCGTAGGTGGAGGTCAGGATGACGGGGAAGGCGGCTTGCGTCCAGGAGCCGCCGGTAATGGCATATTCGAAGCGTATGCCGGCCTGGGCGAAGCGGTCCAGGTTGGGTGTATTGGCGCCGGAGCCGCCGTAGCTTTTCAGCATATCCACGCGGAGGGCGTCAATGGTGAGCAGGAGGATGTTGGGCTTATCCATCCTGCCCGTCCTGTGCGGCGGGCACGCCAATCAACTGCTGCCAGAGCGCTTCGCAGGCGTCCCGGATGTGCGGCTCAAGCACCGGGGCTGCGCGCCGCCGGATGGATTCCGCATGGATGCCGCCCATCAGACTTTCTTCAAAGGGGATGCCCAGGAAGGCACACAGGGCGACCATGATCTCGTGCGGCTGCTGCACGAGCGTCTCGTATTGGATGGGGAAAACGCGTTCATCCGTGTCCAGGTTGAGGTCAAAGTAGAGGCGGTTGTGCAGGATCCAATGGAGGGCGATCTTGGATTCAAGCGTCAGGTCAAACCTGTGCAGGGCGCGGATGTGATCGAGTAAGGCCTCGGGTGGGCGCGCCTGAGCATATTCGGCAAAATCCTCCGTGATCCAGCGGTCCACCGGGGGGATCAGGTCTTCATACGTGGCTTTGCCCTCGTTGACCGGTTTGTCAAAAAAGCGGATGCGCGCCGAGTTGACTACGTCGTCATAATGCCGGAACATGAAGAGGATGCGGGCATTGGCAAAATGATCCAGCAGGCTCCGGCTTAGGTAGGTGTCCAGGATCGGCTTAAAGAGGGTCACACGGGCGTAGCTTTGTGCGATCAGTTTTTCGATGACGGGCATTTCTTTGAGATGGAATTCTTCAAAAGCGAGCGGGTGATTTTCGTTGTAGAGGTCCACGGCATACGAGCGGGCGAGGTGGAAGACCACCATACTCGTCCCTGAGCGGCCATTTCCCATCAGGAAAACGGGCACCGAGATGCGCCGGGGGTTGCGCACCATTTGCTGCAACCGTTTGGTGATATGCCCATCCGGTGACCCGTTGCGCGTCAGGTATTTCCGGATTGGCAGGAAGTAACCGCGTTTGATCTGCATACTCTTCGTCTAACGCTTGCGAAACCGGGCGGCCCCCGCAATACGGAAGACGACAACGGCGGCGATCAGGAGGATTACAGCGAGAATCGAAATCCCCAGATCAAGCCCGGGGGAATTCTGGCTTTCAGGGGCCGCGGTCCCGAAAGGGGGCAGAGTGGGCGTCGGTGTCTTAGGCGGGGTATTGGGGGTGGGTGTCTGGAAAGGTGTGGGCGTGGCGGAGGGCAATGGCGTGGGGAGGATATCGCGCGGCGGGATGGAGTCAAAGGTGCGGTGGATGGCATAGAGCGCCCGGTCTGTATTCGGCGGCGGGTCTGTAAAGATGGTAACCAGTTGGTTGCCGCGCCGGACGGCGGTGCGCACAGAGTGGATGTGAATCCTATCCCCGATCGGGTCGAGGGCGGTCGAAGAGATCAGGTAAATCAGGCCAGGCAAGCCCCAGCGGGTGCCGTCCCAGCCGATTTCATACAACCCTTGCGGATACCGGACCTGCCCCATCCAATGAAAATCTCCGGCCCCGTCAACCACCATGCTATCGCCCGCGGCGCTGCCTTGCAGTCCGCCAAACGTCCGAAGGGGGCCTTTCCAGGTGACACCTGCATCCGTGGAATAGGCATACTCCCGCTCCGTCGCATCAGTCCCGGCCCAGACGACCACCGCGTTCCCCTGATGGACACCGAAAACCAGCGCGTCGCCGCGCAGTTCTCCCGGGTCTTCGTCGGCTATATCAAACGTATACGGGTCAGACCAGGTCTGCCCGCCATCCACGGAACGCATATACATCTGGGCCTTGCCTTCGAATGTGGCGGGCCCAAGCTTTTCTTCATACCGCCAGACAATATGCATCACGCCATCCGCCGGATCAATTTCGAAATGAAGGCTGGATGGCCCGTAATTGCTGGGGATACTGGGGTCAAGCCAGATCTCGGTGGTGAAGTTTTTGCCGCCATCCACCGAACGCATGTAATACAGCCCGGGGTCAGCGCCCACCAGGTTGCTAAAGACCACATGGAGCACGCCAGCGGCGTCCTGGCGGGCCACCAGCTGGAAAACGGGAAGCGGGAAGGAGGGGGCGCGCGTCCAGTTGAGGGCGGAGAGCGCATTCGTAGCGGGCGCACTCATGTGGACCAGCGGGCCCTGGGTGCTCAACGTCCAGAACAGGTGCAGGGTGCCATCAGCGGTCACAATCGGCGGGAACAGGAAACCAAAGGTAGCCGCCTCCGGGCTGATAAAGATATCAATGGGATTGGACCAGGTAGTTCCATCAAAACGGGCATACTGCAAGATGTACTTGCCCGAGACAACCCCCCCTTCAACCCAGAAGGCATGCACATAACCGTACTCATCGGCCGCGATCGTGCCTGAGCCCATGACAACCGCTTCTTCGCTGGATAACTGGAACGGGCCAAACCAGCGGGGGTCCTGCTTCTGCGCCTGCGCCGTGCTAACGATCAGCGAAACACCCAGCAGAACCAGCGTCAAAATCACCAGTATTTTCTTACCGCTCACTTTCAACAAAACCTCCAGTCATAATCCCCGGGCGCTCAGGCGCTGGCGATCACGCTTTCATAGATGAATTCCAAACGGCGGACATAGCCTTCCCACGAATGCCGGGTTTCGGCTTGCTGGCGGGCCTGCCGCCCGAGGGTGGCGCGCAACTCCGGGGAGCGGATCAGCCCAAGGATCGCGCCGGCCAGTTCGGCCACGTCCCCCGGCTCAACCAGCAGCCCCGTCTGCCCATCCTCCAGTACCGAAGCAATCTGCCCATCCCGTGATGCCACAATGGCCTTTCCGGCGGCCATATATTCATACAGCTTGAGCGGCGAAAACCAAAGTTCCTGCGACAGACGGGGATAGGGAATGACGGCAATATCCGCCGCGGCCAGCCACTCGACCACCTGGGCTTGGGGCACAAGCCCGGTAATCGTCACGGATTGCGCCCGGCCCAGCGCTTGCACCTGCTCCTCAACGGACTTGCGCGCCGGGCCGTCGCCCACCAGCAACAACCGGGAGGACGGCTCCACGGCGAGCACCTGCGCAAAAGATTCTATCAAGATTTCCAGACCATGCCAGCGTTGGAACCCGCCAACGAAAATAATCACCGGGGCGGAACCTAGCCCGAGGCGCCGGCGTGACCCCTGCGGGTCCACCGCGCCCCCAAAGAGGGCCAGATCCACCCCATTGGGGAGGACGTGGATTTTTTGGGCGTCCACCCCCCACTGGTCGATCAAGCGCTTCCGGGCTGGCTCCGAGACACAGAGAATGGCTTTTGCCTGGCGGTAGGTATACGCCGCGGCGCGCACGGCCGCTTGCCGGTGCAGGCCCTTAAGCGGCTTCCCCACCTGGTCCAACTCCATAATGGTATCGGCGCTGAAGGTGAGGACGTATGGCGTCCGGGTACGGGCGGCGGCGCGGGCGGCACCCACGCTAAAGAGGGCGTTATGCTCATGGCACAAATCGAAATCGGGCAGGACACGGCGCAGGCTGTCGTAAAAGCGCCATGAATCAAAACGCGCATAATAGGGAATACCGAGCACGCCCTGAATTTTGCGCAGTCCGCCCTCCAGCCGTTGGAAGGCGCGCGTGGCGGGGAGGCCGCCGGGCAACTCCCAGGTCTCATCCAGCCTGGCGATATCGTTGATGCCGAGCACTCTCTGCCCGCGAAGCGCCAGGACGCTGACCTGGTGGCCAGCCTGGTAAAGACCACGCAGGCCGTTCTTGACGGGGACGGCATCGCCAATATCCCGCGCCAGGTTCACCGCACCGGCATTTTGAAGGGCGTAGGCGATTTTCATGGGGGCGCAAGCTGGCGTTACAAATACCCCAGGTCGGCCAGGCGTTCGATCAGCTCGTCGTTCTCGGTGGCGGAATAGTTGGACTGGGCGGAGTCGGTTTCGCTGGGGTCGCCCGGCTGGCGCAGGATGGGGCGCTGGCCGATTTCAGGGGTCAGGACCCCGGTGAGGGCCGCGCCATCCCAATCCTCCGGGAGCGGGACATGATAGAGGTGCAGGAGGGTGGCCGGGAGGTCAGCCATCCGAAGGAGGCCGCCATCCCCTGGGACAAAATCCGCTCCCGCAAAGACAAACAGGCCGTCCCGGCTATGGTGCCCAAAATCGGATTTGTTGTTGACAAAATACCGGTGCTGCAGCTTTTCGGAGTAGGCCCCGCGGTAGAGGGTATGCAGGGTGTTCCAGGGCGTATCGTAAAAATCGAGCGTGAGATCGGGTGCGTAGCGGACGGCGGGGCCGGTATAGATTTCGGGAGCGAGGTGGACGGCGCTGATGAGGGGCTGTCCGGTTTCAGGGTCGGTGATTTCGGCAAGTTCGCGGGCGAGTTTTGCGAGCAGGGCCGGTTTCCCGGCGGCGCTGACCATGCCCTGCGGGTAGCGCCCCACTTCGTTGACATAGATCAGCCCGGAGCGGGATGAGCCGAAGAAGCATTGCGAGCGGGCCGCGTCCATTCCCAGCGCGTATTCATAGTTTCGCCGGGCGAAGGGCATGACGCGCCCGATCCGCGCCCAGAAGCGTTCCTTGAACGGGCCGGGGAGGAGGTAAAAGAGCAGGGCGAGGAAACGGCGCGCGACCCTTCGCCACCGTTTGGGCAGTTTGCGGCGGCCTTTCAGGTAGCTTATGAGAATACTGTTGAGCACACCGGGCTGTTCGGCACGCGGGCGCGGACTGCGGGCAATATACCCGCGCTCAACGAACCATTCGTGCAACAGGAAATCCCCCTTGACCCGGCGGGAGCCGTGGTCGGAAAACAGCATGACGTTATCCGGGGCGAAGGCATCGAGCAGGCGGCGGAGTTCGGCATCTGTGGCGATGAGCGTCCGCTCGATAGCGGCCATGCTGGGGAGCAAGTGGTTGGCGTGGTCGGGCGACATCAGGTTGATGGCGAGGACGTCCACCTGATATTTTTCGGCCAGCGCAATGGCCATATCAACCTGCGCGGCCTGGTGCTTGAGATCCGCTTTGATTTTTTTGCGAGGGCGCGTTTTGCGTAATTTGTTGAAGCGCAGCCAGGGTTCGTATTCCCCAAAGTTTTCCGTGATCCAGGCTGCAGCTTCCGGAGGATAAGCGAAATCTGTTTTATTGGGCGGCGCGCCAAACCCGGTGACGACGAACCCGTTGACGGGGTCGGGCGGGTAGGTGAAGGGGATGTTGACCAGCCCGGTGGAGATGCCGGCCTGGTTCAGGCGGGTCCAAAACGGAGTCCCCTGCCGTACGTCCGCGCCGGTGGCGTCAAACTCGTACGTGCCGGGCCTCCGCCAGAACATGTCGTAGATGCCATGTTTGCCCGGGTTCTTGCCGGTGATGATGGAACCCCAGGCGGTGGGCGTCCAGGCGGGCATGGTGGAGTGGGCAATGCCCCGGCTACCCGTGTCCAGCAGGGATTGGAGCGCGGGCAGCAGGTTTTTGTCGAGCAGGGGCTGGTAGTATTCCCAGCAGGCCGCATCCAGCCCGACAAAAAGCGTTCTCTTCCGGCTCATATATTGTGGTATTTGATTGGGGCGATCCAGCGGTGGGGGGTGAAGGTATTGACGCCTTTGAGCGACAGCATCCGGCGTCCACCATGGATACCTTCATGCACATCAATATTGGCCGCGGCACGAATCTCATCCTGCAGGCGGCCCGTGGTGCGCACATCCACATCCAGGCGGTAACTGCCGGGCGTCAGGAAGAGCGGATCCACCTCGCAGATAAAGGTCTGCCCGATCCCGGTATCGACCACGTCCATTTCGCTGGCCACCGAGCTTTGGAACCGCGTAATTGGCCGGCCCAGGTAATCAAAAATGGTCAGGCTGCAAATCGTCTTGGGCTGGATATCGGTGAAGCGAAAGACAAACCGCACGGGTTGGCCGCTGATCAGGGTGCGCGTATTGATGCCGTCCGGGTTGAGAATTTCCAGATCGGTGAACAAAATCTCGCCTTCGCCGGTGCGGTCGGTGCGATCAGCCAGCCGCAGGTCAAGGCTCTGCCCAAAGGAATGCAGGTAGTCGCGCACGGCATCGCCCACAATGGCATCGGTCACGACCCGCCCTTCACGCAGGAAAATCCCGCGCTGGCAAAGCGACTGCACCAGCCCCATGTTGTGACTGACAAAAACCACCGTGCGCCCGGTGGAGGCCACATCCTCCATTTTGCCCAGACAGCGCTTCTGGAATTCAATATCGCCCACGGCCAGCACCTCATCAATGATCAGGATTTCAGGCTCCAGGTGCGCCGCCACGGCAAAAGCCAGCCGGACGTACATCCCGCTGGAATAATGGCGGATGGGCGTGTCAATAAATTTATCAATGGCGGCAAATTCAACGATTTCATCAAATTTCCGGGCGATCTCGTTTTTCCGCATCCCGAGGATGGCGCCGTTGAGGTAGACATTCTCGCGCCCGGTCAGATCGGGATGAAACCCCGTGCCGACTTCGAGGAGGGACCCGATACGCCCATAAATATCCGCATACCCTTCGGTCGGCTCGGTAATCTGCGAGAGGATTTTGAGCAGTGTGCTCTTCCCTGCGCCGTTGGCCCCGATCACGCCCACCACCTCCCCCTGCTTGATCTCAAAACTCACATCCTTGAGGGCCCAGAGCTCCTCTTCCAGCATCTCGGCGGTCAGCACCTGCCCCGTAATCAATTTATAGACGCGCACAAACGGATTGGCCAAATAATCCATCAATTGCTCGCTCAACCGGAGGCGCAACTCCTGCTTGGCCCCAATGTGATACAGCTTGCTCATCCCCTCAACTTTCATTGCAACGTCAGACATGCGCTCACCTGTATTTTGGAAAAATTATTGGAAAATCAGCCCCATCCACGCGGCCTCCGGGAACAGAAAGGGAAGACACCCGGATCAGATCAAATAACGTCGGCAAAAGTCCTTTCCAACCGCCGGAACTGATACAAGCCGCTAATCAGGATAACCAGCGCCGCCAGCGCCGAGTAGCCGATCATCCCACTGGGGGCGTTGCTCGTACCAAGCAGCGCCCAGCGAAAGCCCTCCACCACCCCGGCCATCGGGTTCAAGCCATACAACGTCTTCCACGGCTCATCCAGCAGGCTGGTGGAATATACGATGGGCGTAATAAAAAACCACGACTGGATCAAAAACCCCTGGATATATTTTATATCCCGGAACCGGAAATTCCAGGTAGCCAGCCACAAGCCCACCCCCAGCGCGGTCACGACGGCCAGCAGGACAAACAGGGGCAGCCAAAGGACGTTGAGGGTCGGAGTGATCTTGAACACCAGCATCAGCACAACCAACACAACAAACTGGATCCCAAAATCGACACTGGAAGACAAAATTTCTGACAGTGGAATCGTCAAGCGCGGAAAATAAATCTTTTTGATCATCCCGGCATTCGACAGCATACTGCCTGCAGTGCCCGTCAGCGTGGCCACAAAGAACGACCACGGCACCAGGGCGGTGAAACTAAAGATCGCATAAGGCACGCCGTCCGAATCGAGCTTTGCCAGGTTGCCAAAAATGATCGTGAAGACCACCATGCTAAAGATGGGCTGGATGACGGCCCAACCCGCCCCAACGATCGTTTGCTTGTAGCGCACCTTCAAGTCGCGCCAGACAAAGAAAAAGACCAGTTCCCGGTATTCCCAAAGTTCCCGGAATTTGAGATTTACCCAGCCCGTGGTCGGCGCAATATGGGTATGCACCAGCATGGCCGGGGGGGGCAAGGTTTCATTTGCATTGATCGCAGACATCATTTCTCCATTAACCAAACATAAAGCGGTAAGCCACCTTGAGGGGCGACCGTTTGACAAATGTGATAATCAACAGGGGAATAAACAACCCGGTAACAATCAGGATCGGCTGGTACAAAGCCTGAATCTTCAAGACACCCGGCACAAAGTGAAACAGCAGGGAAGAAACCACATAGATCACCGGGGTGTTCAACAAATAAACACCCAATGACACCGCCCCCACCTCCTGGATTTGTTTCGAAAGCGGCAGTTTGACATCCTCAAAAGCCAGGTACATCAGGATGAAAGTCACCGCATAAATCGTCCGGAACACGCCAACAAAATCCGGGCCAACCCACCCCGTGCCAGACCAAATCCCCGCCAGCTGATACTCCACCAGCGAAAGGATGCCCGTTACCAGAACGACCACCACCAAATTACGCCGATGCTTTGCCAGCCACGCTTTCGCCGCCGGCATGTGCAGGGCCACCACCAACCCCAGGGCAAAATAAAATATCAGCCCCGGAAACAACCACTGCGGCGTAATTTTTACCAGCAACCGCTGCCCCACAAAAAACACATTAATATCGCGCAGGTAGCGCAGCGCCATCACGAAAAACTGGATCAACCCCGTCCCCAGTAACACAGCCCGTGGGTTGCGTTTTGCCCACTTCACCAGCCATGGCGACAGCAGGAAAAATTGCATCAGCACCGGAATAAAATAATACTTCCCCAGTACATCTTCCAGCGACCGCGGCCATTTCTGGAGCAGGAGCAAAACAATCGTCGTCCAGATCACGTAAGGCCAGAAGAATTGTTTGAGACGGCCAGCCATCATCGCCAGCTTCAATTCCGCCTGCGGGCCGCGCGCCGAGAAAACGACAAAAAACGCCGAGACAAACAGGAACGCCGGTATGCCAAAGCTATCCCACTGGCGGATGGCCAGCGTAATGAAATAGGACAGGCTGCCCAACGGCTCCAAATTGCCAGCGTTGCCCCCCCATTGAAACATCGCGGCAAAGCCATACGCGGTGCCATGATGAAACGCGACCAGACTGGCCGCAATGCCATTCAAATATAAAAGTCTTCGAACCATAAGTTGCAAACCACCTTTTCATTAGGAGTTACGCAGTTCAGGTCTCGGTTTCTGCAAGCTCCGCCGGATTGAGCCTGCTGAACTCAACCCGGCGGATACGCCGGATGCGCAGGTTGAGTAGCGGTTTTTGCGTATCGAAACCTGCGCATCCTGCTTCAACTGCGTAAGTCCTTTTCATATTGGGCAGGTTATCCCGGCCAGCCCCCTAACCTCGCAGGATTTTACCCGTTCAAACTCGATTGATCCAGATTCACGCGGGGAGGGCGGTCACTCCGGGCAATGGCCGGCGCGTAAAGCTTGAACACACCGCTCAACGGGCTGTCCCGGTTTCGCGGGGATCAGATTCCCCGCGGGTGATCCCGGCCCTTCATTTTCAGTATCGGCGCAATCCCCATCCGGCAGGAACCAGCATTGGGCGAAGGGGGAGTCCTTGAAGAAGCTCATCAACATCCCGGCCACCTTAAATTGAGCGTTTTCTCCCGGATGCATCAGATCCTCTGGATCGAAATCTTCGGGACTCCAGGTCAGCCCATCGGAACGCGGCGTTTTCCCATCCGCCCACAAATATGGCCCCCAGGCGAGCCAGGGAGCAACGTCCAATCCCAGGTCCCCGGCCAGTGGCGAAATTTCTCCCGTGCGCAACTGGGTGATCTGGCTTTCGATCAGCCACTTGACAGCAAAGCCGGATTCATAGGCGTAAGGTTCCGGATTCAGGTCCGTGGTGGCATACCCGGCATAGATCCGGCTGGAGACGAAAACGATTTGCAGGTTGGGGTATTCGATTTTGAGGGTGCGGACAATATCACCCATGGCCGCCAGCAGGTGGTACGCGTCCGCATCCGCGGAGGGGAGGGAAGTGACCGGGCGTCGGTGCGCAACCTTCAGCCAAACCACCTGCACCTGTGCCCGGCTGAGAACTTCCCCGGCAAACAAACTCTCACGGATCACCGTGTAGGCTGTGCCTGTGGTTGAAGTCCACTCCTCGTCGGTAGCGCCCGCCTGTGCCCCGTTCAGGATTACGAGCGATTCATGGTTGATGCCGAGGTCTGCCCCGGCCTGCCCGATAAAAGACCATGCAAAACACTTCGTAGCCAGGTGGCCGTCCCCACCCTGGCCGCAAAATTCGCGGGAAGTGTTGGACATGCCTATGGAGAGCAGGATGACCTTGCCATTCGCAGAGAGATTGCCATCCACGTCCCGGGGCCGGATCTGCGCCAGCGGCCCCAGCCCAGCTCGGACGTGATCGAGGGGGATCTGGTTCAGCCCACCGGGATAGAGCCCCCCCATGAAGCCCAGATATGTTTCTCCCTCGGCAAAATCGGTGAGGGGGATGGGGGGTTCGAGGAAAATTCCCTGGGCCAGTGCGGGCGCGCGCCCCGCGGGGGAGGCGGCCAGCCAAATGGCAATGATTACGCCCAGGAAGTATCCCGCGACCCTGCGGGAAGGCCGTTGCATGGGGCTACAGCTTCCTTTCGATCAGGGCTTTCATCACATTGATAGTCTGGAAATTTTCCCCAATCACTTCGTCGTCTTCAATGGCGACATTGAATTCCTTCTCGACGAAGGCCATCAGGCGGAGCAGGCCGAGCGAATCGACGATGCCGCTGTCAATGAGGGATTCGTCGTAGCCCAGCTTGGCTTTGCTGCCGATGAGAAGTTCGTCGAGGATAAAGCGTTCAAGGGTGGATTCAATATTCATGAGAGGCTCCTATGGTTATTCGGGTTTAGACTTGCTCAACTTTCTGGGGCAGGCACAAGCGCTGTGCGAAAAGGATTGCGTATTGCGTATTTCGTATTGCGTATTCTATTCCGCGAGTTCGGTGCTCAACAGGGCGGGCCGGTCTATTTTACCTGTGGACGTTTTTGGCAATTCATCCATGAACGCGACGCTCTCCGGGATCATATAAGAAGGGATGGTTTTATTGCAATGCCCTTTTACCGCCGGCTCGGTCAACTCCGCTCCCTCCTGCAACACGACGAAGGCCTTCAGCCGGTTGGTCACAATCGGGTCGGGGATGGCGATGACCACGGCTTCCTTGATCGCCGGGTGGGTATAGAGGGCGGTCTCGATCTCGCCCAGTTCAATGCGGTAGCCACGGCTCTTGATCATGTGATCCCGCCGCCCGATAAAGCGCCAGTTCACGCCGTCCTCATCGAGAGTGACGACATCGCCCGTGTTGAAGGCGAATTCCTGGTATTGGGAGTTGTACGGGTTAATCACAAAGCGTGCGCCCGTCTTCACCGCGTCGCCCCAGTAGCCCTGCGCCACACACGAGCCGCGCGCCCACAACTCGCCCTCGATGCCCGGCTCCGTCAACAGCTTCCCGGCGGCGTCCACGACAAACACTTCCATATTTTCGCAGGCGATCCCAATTGGGACCGGGCGGGTTTCGTCGGGCAGGAGGTCTTTGGGCTGTACCTTGTAATACGTGCAGACATTGGTCTCGGTCGGCCCATAGAGGTTGTAATACGCCGGGTGCGGGATCAGCTCGGTGAGTTGGCGCAGGTATTTGATCGGGAAGACTTCCCCGGCAAAGAGGATGTACCGGAGCGTCGAAAAATCGTGTTCCTCCAGTTTGCCATAATTGAGCATGAGCGCAAAAATCGAAGGCACCATGTACGTCATCGTAATGCGCTCGGCGGAGAGGAATTGCGCGAGTTTGTACGGGAAGATGGACAGCGTCTCCGGGACGAGGACGACCGTGCCGCCCGCCTTGATGGTCGCATAAATATCAAACGTCGAAAGGTCAAAATGGAGCGGAGCATGGCTGGTGACGCGGTCATTTTCCGTCATACTGAACGTGTCCACGCACCAGTTGACGAAGGTGAAAATCGTACGGTGGCTGATCATCACGCCTTTCGGTTCGCCGGTGGAGCCGGAGGTGTAGAGAATGTACGCCAGATCGGATTCGATGGCGAGGTTGGGGACGGGATCACTTTCAAGGGATATCGCGTCCCCCCAGGAAATCACGCGCGGGTTCGCGGGGAGCGACCATTCCTCGGGCTTATGCTCATCGAGCAGGAGGATCGTTTCAACTGGGGTGTCCTCATCAAAGAGTTGCGCGACCCCTTTGGCTTTATTCGCCGACGTGAGCAGGACTTTGATGCCGCAGTTGCGGGTAATGTAGGCCATGCGGTTGGCCGGGGATTTCGGGTCGAGCGGGACGTAGACGGCCCCGGCTTTCATAATGCCAAAGACGCTGAGGATGGAAGCGAGCGATTTGTGGACGTAGAAGCCGACGCGGTCGCCGCGCCGGACGCCGGCGTTTTGCAGGGCGCGGGCGATCTGGTTGGTGCGCGCATCCAGTTCCGCGTAGGTCAGGCTCTTGCCGTCGAAACGGGCGGCCTCACGGTCGGGGAAGCGTTTGGCGGAGTCGGTGAGGAAGTGGGGGAGGAGGTAAGGCATGGGTGAACACCTAAATAGACAGGCTTTCGCGTGGCGTGTCCTTCGACTACGTCCGACCAAAAAAGGTCGGCCTCCGCTCAGGATGAATGATTTTCTCGCTGAGCGGAGTTCGGACACGCCCCATGTCCGAACGCAGTCGAAGCGCGTCCATCACTGCCTTTTTTTTCCTGGTAAGTGAAAGCCCTGTAAGTAATGATTGAGATTTTTTACTTATAGGACTTACGCAATTCGAAGAAAATGCTGGTCGAGTAGGCGGATGCGCTGGTTTCGATACGCAAAAACCGCACTCAACCGGCGCATCCGCCGTATCGAGACCCATTTTGCGTAAGTCCTGACTTATTACTTCTCACTTATCACGAGTTTCACAACCCCATCAATCTATAGATGATCTGCCGCTGGATGTCGGAGGTGCCGGAGTAGAAGATACCGCCAAAGGCGTCGCGCAGGTCGCGCTCGACTTCAAACTCGGTCATGTAGCCGTAGCCGCCGCGGATGCGCATGGCGTCCTCGCTGGACTGGACGAAGGCTTCGCTGAGGTAGAGTTTGGCGATGGCGGCTTCCATGACGGCGGATTTACCCTGCTGTTTGAGCCAGGCCACTTTGTAGAGGATCAGCCGGGCGGTCTCGACGCGCACTTTCATCTCGGCGACGCGGTTGGCGACGGACTGGAATTTGCCGATGGGCTGGCCGAACTGTTTGCGCTCGCGGGCGTATTTGACGCTCTCTTCGATCTGCCGCTCCATCGCGCCGACGTGCGAGGCGAGGATGCTGCTGCGCTCCCATTCCATTGAACTGTTGAAGACCTGCGCGCCTGAACCTTCCGGGCCGAGCCGCGCCCCCTCGGGGACGAAGCAATCCCGGATGATCAGCTCCCCCATTGGGCTGGTGCGCAGTCCCATTTTTTCGATATCGCGGGACACGCTAAAGCCGGGGGTGTCGTAATCCACAAGGAAGGCCGTGATCCCGAAGCGTCCCTTTTCCGGGTTGAGGTTGGCAAAGACGATGGCCATGTTGGCGATGGGGGCATTGGTGACGAACATTTTTGTCCCGTTGATGACGTAGCCGCCCTCGACCTTTTCGGCGCGGGTGCGCAGGGCGTAGGCGTCGGAGCCGGAGTCAGGTTCGGACATACCGTGCGCGCCGATGAGCGCGCCGGAGCACAGGCCGGGCAGGTATTTCTGCTTCTGCTCTTCCGTGCCAAAAGCGATGATGGGGTGCTGGACGCTCCACATCTGGGCGTTGATGGCGAAGATGAGGCCGTTGTCCTTGCAACCATAGCCCAGGCCTTCCATGACGAGCATGGTCGTCAGGATGTCCTCGCCCGCGCCGCCGTAGGCTTCCGGCGTGGCGAGGCCGATCAGGCCAAAATCGGCGCACTTTTGCCAGTTCTCGCGCGAGAGTTCACCGGCGCGGTCGCGCTCGATCAGCCCGTCGTTGAGTTCCTTCTGCGCGAACTTGACGACGGCGTTTTTGAATTCGAGTTGTTGGGGGGTCCAGGAGAAGTCCATGGGGATCGGGGGGGAGATTGTTTAGGGGATATAGCGGGTCACATTATGACATTTGGAACTCGTGGGAACTCTTTGGAACTCAGGGGAGCTCATTTGAAGAATTAATCATCAATCCTGAAATTGGTTACAGTAGCGAAAAGTTCACCCCCGTTAGCAGGCAATTGATACACTATCCAGAAATAAAGCCCCGTTTTTTGTTCGATAGCGGTTTGACAAAACTGTTCGCCGCCAATATAAACCGTTATCTTTGTTTCATCAATTTCAATCTTAATCTCTTTTGTGGTATCCAAAATATATTGTTCTTTATCTATACAACGAGGCGTCTTTAAGCCTGAACCAAAATCTATTTGCACATAACTTTGGTAAAAAGTTTTTCGTATAGCGAGAAATTCACCTATCCCGTTTTCTCGGGTTGCGCTCAGGAAGGGTTCACCGATACCAAAAGCGATAAGAGAGTCGATATCCCCATCGTTTGTTGAGATATTTTTAGCCACTACATGGAAACTAATAATTGCCTTTTGTGATATGTTAGTGAAAGCTCCCCAAGTGATTTTTGAATCTAAATCCTGATCCTCAACAAAGAATTCCAAACCTTTAAATCGTGTGAGGATGCCCGATGTGCTTGCATCTAAACATTTAGAATTCGGTGGGGGAGTAGCCACAAGTAGAAAATCCCAGTAGAGATCGTCCAAACATTCTCGATCCAATCCTCGGAAAACTATTGGATCAGTTGTCGGGGTTGGGGTTGGAGTGATTGTTGGAGTAGGTGTTTTTGTTGCGGTTGCAGTAGGAGTTAGTGTGTTTGTGGCTGTTTGGCTTGGCGTTAGGCTTTGAGTAACTGTTGGGCTGGGAGAGGGGGTTGACGACAACAAGACCACCGTAGGCATGTTGGTTACAGTGGATGTTGCAGTTTCTGTTGGAGCCGGTGTCGGCGTTGGAGTTGCCGTTCCAGTGAATGCTGTGATGAAAAATCCTCTTGATAACTGATTTAAGAAAACAATAGCAACGGATACAACACTGATAGCCAGCCCTACTACCGCGACCCATTGGATAATTGATAACCGACGTTGCAACCCGTTCCCTTGAAAAATAACCTTTCTCCTACCATCATCCAATATTATCCGAATACAAAGCCAAGCCAGTATGACCAGTACATAAGTGCCAAATATTATGACCCCAAATCTCCACTCATTTCGCGCATAAATTAGCAGTGAGAAAAGGCTGCCAATCCCGCCGAGATACAGCAGAAATCGAGTGATCGGAGATTGATTGGATTCGTTCATTTGGATTTCCTAGAGTTCCAATGAGTTCCCATGAGCGCCCACGAGTTTCATCGTCCCGCAAAATACTCCCCCAACAACTCCCCCGCCAGCGCGTGCCCGCGCTCGTTCATGTGGAAATCAAAATTGTAGTAGAGCGGCGCGCCACCAGCAATCGCATATTCACGAAAACCAGCGAGCATGTCCAGATACGGGATGCCCTCGGCGTCGAGGAAGGTATCCAGCTCAATGTTTGGCTGGTCGCAATACCAGGGCTTGCCTTCCTTCGGCACGACAATCTGCGGCGCGGCGGGGATGACGAGTACGACCAGTTCCGCCCCCGAGGCCTGCACCTCCGCTCGCAGTGCGAGAATGATCGCCTTTGTGATGTCCCAGGCCTCCGTGATCAGGGGGGCATATTCGGCCTGGCAAATGTTGGCGCGGGGGCCTGTGTCCTGCCCTGACTCTTCACTTTGCACGGCATCCTCCGCACCGCGGTTGCCCGTCGCCAGTTCCACCAGAGGCTTGAGCGCATCCGGCACATTCTTGCGCAGGTTAAGCATTTGCGCCAGGAAGCGCGGCAGTTGGAAATGCTGGTTCAGCCAGCCCACGAACTTGGTCGAGAACGTCTCGGCAGACTCGACCGGGAAATTATTGAGTACCAGCCCGCCGACCGCATCCAACGTGAAATATGGTTTGTGCCCGCTCCCGCCGAGCCGCGTCTCCAACTGGTAATGATTGTTGTAAATATCGTTCGCCAGGTAAATGCTCAGCACGACAATATCCGGCTCGTATTTGGAGGCTTCCTCACGGAAAAAGATCAGCTCGTTATCGGTGCCAAACGCGTTGACCGCGGCGTTGATCGTCTCCCACTCCCCCGCATCACCCCCGTTGAGCCTCTGCTCCATCACTTTGACAAACGTGGCCTCCAGGGGCACCTGCAACCCGGCAGTCATCGAATCCCCAAGGAACAGGATCCTCGTGACCCCCGCGGGTTTCTCATAGGGATGGACAACATCCCTCAGCCCCTGGGGGTTGATCTCAACGTAGACTTCACACTCCCCATAGCAGGATTCCCACCCGCTGGCATTGGGAATGTTCTGCCACCCATAGGTCTGATTCGGCTCCCAGAACCCGCCTGACCCCAAGTGCAGAAGGCGCGCTGCGATCTCCAGGAGCGCCAGCGTGAAGAGGAGGCTCCCGAAAACCAGGCCAAGCCGTTTGAACCAGATACTCCCTTGCCCGGCTTTTTTACTCAGCGCGGGGGCAGGCTGTTCATTCGTCATAATATTTTGGGGATGCTTCAAATGGGTTGGAAGAGGATGATACGCCCAAATCTTTACAGCAAAGAGCGCAAAGGATTTGCTCTGCAAATTATCGCAAAGGGTGCAAAGATTTTTTCGAATCTCTTCCTGGCATCCTTTGCGCCCCTTCGTGGGCTTTGCGATAAATCACTTGATATTTTAGAACAGGGTGTAAATGAATGGCCCAATCCCGGATGCCGAGGCAAAGATGATCAGCAGGCCGAAAACGACGAGCACGACCACCATCGGGATGAGCACGTACATCTTTTGCTTCCATAGAAAACCGAGCAGTTCCCCAACAACGCCCAGATTTGAACCCATCGTGCGGAAAAATCGGTTGATTTTGTAGTACCAAGGCTTTTTAGCCTCAACTGAAGTTCGGGTTCTCAGTGGGGATTCGGGTTGAGATGGCTGTTGATTTTTTTGCTCAGCGTCCTTTCGCCTGAACTCTTCTGAATGAGCATCGAAATTTCTTCGCTTTTCGGCATCGCTCAATATTTCATATGCCAAATTGATTTCTTTCATTCGGTCTAATGCTTTTGGGCTGCGATTTTTATCTGGATGATATTTTCTCGCAAGACCTTTGTAAGCAGCCTCTATAACTTCCTGCTCCGCGCCACGATTAATTTGCAAGACTTCATACGGATCCTTATTCATAAGATACTCCTTTTTAATATAAATAGGCATTCATTTTGTTCTTGTTATGCCTATCGGGTGAAGATTCTAATAGTACACCATCTGTCATTCCGAACGGAGTGAGGAATCCCTGCGATGATCCTTTGTAAATGATCAGTGCAGGGATGTTTCGCTCCGCTCAACATGACAAAGCACGGCTAATTTCAAAAGGTTTGGCGTCACTTCCCTTTGCGGATGACAAAGCCATCCATATAGAGCGTATCAATATCACTCTTGGTAAACGTATTCAGCGCGTTCTGCGGCGTGGTCACGATTGGCTCACCGCGCAGGTTGAAACTGGTATTCATCAGGACGGGTACGCCAGTGGCTTCGCCAAATAACTCAATCGCCCGGTAATACAACGGGTTCCACTCGCGGCGCACGGTCTGCAAACGTCCCGTCCCCATGTGGTTGACCGCCTGCACGGTATCGCCAAGATGCTCCTTCGTTTTGTAGACCATGAGCATATACCGCACGCCATAATTGGTTTCCGGGCTGTCCAGCCCCTCATAATACTCGGCGGCCCGGTTCTCCAGGATGACCGGGGCAAACGGGCGGAAGGGTTCGCGGAATTTAATCCGGGCATTGACGATTTCCTTCATCTCGGCGCGGCGCGGGTCGGCCATGATCGACCGGTTCCCGAGGGCGCGCGGCCCCCATTCAAACCGTCCCTGGAACAGGCTGATCACCTTCCCGCCGAGCATGTCATCTACCATCAGGCCGGCCTGTTTGTCGGTGTCCTCCACCTGCTCAAAGGAATAGCCCGCCTCCTTGACCGCCGAGCGGATTTCATCCGGGCCGTAGCTGGAGCCCCAGTAGGCGTGTTCCATCACAAATTTACGCGGTTGGCCGAGGATGACGTGATAGGCATACAACGCCGCGCCGAGCGCGCCGCCGTTGTCACCCGCGGCGGGCTGGATGTACAGGTTCTCGATGGGCGTCTCGCGCAGGATGCGCCCGTTTGCCACCGAGTTGAGCGCCACGCCGCCGGCCATGCACAGGTTTTTTGAGCCGGTGGATTGATGGGCGTGGTTCGCCATTTTGAGCAGCATCTCCTCGGTCACGGTTTGGATGCTGGCGGCGATGTCGGCATAATGCTGGTTCATGGCCGCAGTTTTGTCATCCCACATCGGATGATTTTTGTTCGGGTGGGTGGTGGGGGTGTAGAACTCGGCATCGTGGACGCGCGCCGGGCCAAAAATATCCAGGAAACGGCGGCTGTACGTGGTATCGGTGGAATGCGTGAAGGCGAAGTATTCCATATTGAGGCGGAAACTGCCGTCATTGGAAATGTTCACCACCTTATGCACATCATCCACGCGGGTGGGCTTGCCATAGGGTGCCATCCCCATGACCTTGTACTCCCCCTCGTTGACCTCAAACCCGAGGAAGGCGGTAAACGCCGAATAGAGCAGGCCGATGGAATGCGGGAATTTCATCTCGCCGGTCAGGTTTATGGCGTTCGTGCCTTTGCCATCCCAATCGGCGGTGGCCTTCCCCACGGCGGCGGTCGTCCACTCCCCCACGCCATCCACGGTCAGGATGGCCGATTCCTCAAAGGGCGAGCAGAAGAAGGCGCTGGCCGCGTGGCTGAGGTGATGCTCGACAAAAAGCAGTTTGTTATCCGGAATGTCCAGCGTAGTCAGCAATTCCCCTTTGATCCAGAGCTTCTCATTGAACCAGGCCACCATCGCTTCGCGGAAGACGGCATATGATTGCGGGAACAGTTGCAGGTTGGTCTGGAGGATGCGGGTGAATTTCTGGAGCGGCTTCTCGTAGAAGACGACGTAATCGAGGTCTTTGGCGGTGATGCCGGCCTGCGCGAGGCAAAAGGCAATCGCTTTGGTCGGAAAACCGTGGTCGTGCTTTTTGCGGGAGAAGCGCTCCTCATCGGCGGCGGCCACCAGCATCCCATCGTGCAGGAGGGCGGCGGCAGAGTCGTGATAGTAGCAGGATACACCGAGGATATACATCAGGACTGCCTCCGGGTGTCTTCAATGGTGAGGTCACGCGTCGTGCGCTTTACCCAAACGGCGGGTTGCGGGGGTTTGATCGCCAGAGGATCGGAGAACAGGCGCACCCCCAACCCAAAGGGCACCAGGATGGTGAAATAAAACAGGGTCAGGACAACGCGGGCGACAAAGTCCCCGATGAGTTGTCCAAATTTTTTCCAGCCTTCCCAAAATTTCTTCATCAAAAAATCTCCTGTTGAATATGTCATTGCGAGGGGGGATTTTCCCCCGAAGCAATCTCCTACAATAAGCAAGAAGATTGCTTCGCCATAAACCGGCTCGCAATGACAGTTGTATAGTAGAGAATTAAATTATTGATCCGCCGCCAAAAACGGCGCGTTGGCTTGCCGCAGGCGCTCGGTCAATTCGGCGTGCAATTCTACTGCAACCGGCTTGTTTGTGGGATATATGTCCGCCAGCTCATCCGGGTCGCGGCGAATGTCATAGACTTCAAAGCTTGGGTCGCCCGCCTCGTAACCGGCGTACTGGATGATCTTGTAATCGCCCTTGAGCATGGCAACGGTGCTTTTGGCCAGCGGGGCATGTTTGGGATTGGATTTCGCTTCGATGGAGAAAATGGCGCGTTCCTGGTCGGGGGACCCAAAGGGGGCCAGCGCCCGCCCCTCGGCCCACGGGGGGACTTGACCCCCGGTGATGGTCTGCACCGTCGGGAGCAGATCGATGTTGCTCGTGAGGTGGTGGAAATCCCTGCGGCTGGGCGCGCCCCCGGGGGGCCGGATGAGGAGCGGGACCCGCAAAAGGGGTTCGTACAACACCTGGGTCACGTGCCCCCTGATCCCCCGTTCGAAGCTTTCACCGTGGTCGGAGGTCAGGATGATATATGTGTTATCAAGTACGCCATCCGCTTCCAGGTTATCCATCAACCGGCCAAATTCGGCATCCACATAGGCCAGGTATTCATCATAATGCCGGCGGTTGAGGAGCAACTGGGCGGGCGGCATGTGTTCGGTAAAGCGGCCCTCCGGTTTGGTATCCGGCTGCCAGCCGTCCTTGAATACGTCAAGGAAGCCGCGGCGGGTGGTGTATGGCTCGTGCGGCGGGAGCAGGTGGACGTAGCTGAACCAGGGCTGGGGGAGCGTGGCGGCCTGGGCGCGCACCCAGTTAATGGCATCTTCCAGGATAAAGAAGAGGTTGTGCAGGCTGGGGACGCCGCGCGGGAACTGGCGTCCCAGTTCGGCAGTGAGGCTGCTTTTGTGCGAGTAGCGCATGAGGCGGTGGAGCCAGCCGAGGAAAAGCGAGCCGGGGCGGTTCCGGCCCCCGCGCAGGTACTGCCACTCGGCCAGGAAGCCGTCGGTATAGTCGTTGGGGAACAGCTGGTCGGAAAATTGATCATCAACGAGGCACAACTCGCGGGCGGGGACGAAAGCGTCGAGGGAATCCTTGAACTGGTCAAGGAGGGACATGACCAGGAGGTTGTGGGTATAGGCGGTCTGGAAGTAGCCGCGCCCGGCGAGCAGGGCAAAGAGGTTGTGGCCGGCGAGGGCGTGCTCCACTGTGCCTTGCAGGTGGATGGCGCGGTGCGTCCAGGGGAGCGTGCCCGTCAGCAGGCTGGCCGTGCCGGGGGAGGTGAAGTTGGCCCCGGCGTGGTGGTTGTGATAAACAAACGCTTGCCCGGCAAAACGATCCATATTGGGCGTGGTGGGCCGCGGGTAGCCAAAGAGCGACATGTGCGGCGCGGAAAGCGTGTCGAAGACGAGGAAGAGCACGTTGGGCGCGGACGGGTCAGCGGCGGGCTGATGCGGCTCGCCGACAAAGAGCGGCCAGGCCATCTGTGCGGCGGGGAGCAGGGCGGCCAGTTTGAGGAAATCGCGGCGGGAGAGGGGAGCGGGCATGGGGCGGGGGGATGGGATAAGCTTGGGGTTAATTTGCCTGGAACTCATGGGAACTCATAGTAACTCGTAGGAATTCCCTCGAGTTCCTATGAGTTCCTACGAGTACCCACAAACACAGAGTCAGGCTATTTAATTCGCATCCCCAAACTGGCGCAGGATGACGAGGACGATGCCGATTGCATCAAAAACGAAATACAGCATGGAGAGGATGGCGAGCCGCTCAACGACGGACATGACACCACGGGAAAAAGTTTGGTTACGGCGGGCAAACCACGCCCCGCCCACTACCAGCGCGAGGTACGCAATCCCGATGACAATCGCCCAAAAACTGCGGAACAGGCCGTTATCCAATTGCGCCCAGATGGAAGCCAGCGAGGTCAACAACACAAACAGCGCGGCGGCGGGGACAGTCGCCTCGCCCAGCCAGCGCACCAGGATGGCCGCGGCCAGCCAGACACACGCGAACACGATCAGGCTCTCCACCAGCGCAAAGAGCAACTGGTAGCCCGCCATCGCCGCCAGTTCCAAAACGTCCATCCGCAGCAGCCAGGCGGGCGCCTGCTCAAAATAGCCGATGATGGCCCAGACGTGGACGGGGAAGGCACAGATGACGAACAGGTGGAAGACGTTTTGACGGGATAGTTTCATTGCAATGAAGCAATCCGAATATTTTATGAGGAAGCCAGGAATGCAGGAAAATAAGCCAAGAAAATGAGTTCGCTACCTGGTTTCCTGGATTCCTTATTGTTTTTCGGATGGGCTTTAATGGACAAACCAGTTCAGACCCGGACATTGTCATGTTGAGCACATTCGCTACGCTCAGTGTAAACTCCGCGAAACCTCCCTGCACAGATGCTTTATAACGGATCGTCGTAGGGATTCTTCGCTTCGCTCAGAATGACAGAATATCAGCCTGGCAAATGTTTTCGCTGCTACAAATACCCCAGCCCCTTCAGCCGCTCTTCCACGGCGTCCGGGTCTTCCTCGGTCAGTTCAAGCGCGGATGAGCTTTTGGTGTTGAAGGACTTGCCCAGCGCCAGCGCGGGGAAATCGCGGTACGACGGGGCGGGTAAATCTTCGAGGCCATGATTGGCAAACAGGACGCCGGGAACGGCTTCCGCCGAGATGCAATGATCTGCGCCCCAATGGTCGGCATTGGGTTCAATGGGGGCCGCGCCCCAACCGCCGGTGCCCGTCTCCTGGGAGGCGCGGTACCCGGGGGCGTAACCCAGCACGAGGTCGGGGCCGTGCGCGGCGAGCGCGCCATCAAAGGCCTCGGACTGGGTGAGTACCTGCTGGAATACCGGCGACCCGTCGGGGCCGCGCCAGGCGAGGAGGGCGTCGCGCAATTTTTGGAGGGTGGCGTCACGTTCGGCCAGCGGGACGATCCCCTGCCCCTCGCGGCCCTGCTGGTTGAGGTAGAGCGAGTTCAATCCGAGGGCGTAGGCAGCGCTTTTGGACCAGTCCACCCCGGGCAGCCCGTTGGGACGCCCGTTTTTGTGGGTCAGGTAGCCATTATCGATCAGCCATTTGTTCGGGTGCGCCTTCTGGTCGAAGCGGGAAAATCCGTGGTCGGAGACAAATATCAGGCGGGAACCTTTCGGGGCGCGGGCGATGATCTCCCCGGCAAAGGCGTCGAGTTTAAGATACCAGGCTTCGATGACATCCGGGCGGTCGCGCCAGAACATGTGCTGGACACGGTCGAGCGTGTCAAAGACGGTGGCGAGGATGCCCTCGCGGAACTCGCCCAACTGGCTGAGGAAAATCTGCCGCCGCTTCTCGAAAATCGAGTTGCACAGGGCGAGGAAATGGTCGTCGCTGATCAGGCCGTCTTCGAGGGCGGTGGTGTCCTGCGGCCAGCCGATGGTGAGGAAGGGGCCGTGCGCCTGCCAGGTGCGTTTGACAAAACCGGGCGGGGCGGCGTAGCGCCACGGGGCGCGCAACGGGTGCGGCTGGAGCGGGAGGGCGTAGAGGCGCGGTTCGGGAGTCGTCTGGGTGAGGATGAAGCGTGTGAGGGCGGGGACGGAAACCAAAAACCCCATCTTGAAGGTGACTTCAACGATGGGGCTCCATTGTCCGGGGGTGAGGTCAAGCAGTTCCTTGCCGACGCTGAGGCGGGCCATGTGCTCGCCAGTGAGTTCAAGGCGGATTTCCACCTCGGAAGGACGCTTCCCGGTGCGGGTTTTGGCGATGGGGCCTCTCAGGGCGCCTGTCCAGGCGGAGGGGCCTGCCGGGGTCAGTTTTTCCCAGGGCGTTTTCTGCCCCCCGGAGAGCGGCTCCCCCGCGAGGGTGAAATGGGTGCCGACGCCGAGCCGTCCCTGGATGTCGGGCGCGCCAAGGCCGGGGAACACCTGCACGGGGGATTCAATCCGCGCCGGGAAGGTGGCGGGCCACCACATGGACGTGGCCGGGTAGCCGTCGTCAATGGCCTGTTCAAAGATGGTGTGCGCGCTGTGCGGCGGGACAAACTGTGTGCCGAGCGCCGAGGTTTTGGTGGGCAGGAGCGAGACGTGCAGGCCGTAGTTTTTCGGGTTGCGGTGGACAAAGTCAAACATGCCATGCCCGCCGGGGTTGAGGCCGGTGGCAATGCTCGTCCAGGAGACTTCGCTCTGCGGCGGGCTGGCGACGGCAAAACGCCGGTAGCCGCGGGCAACAAAACTCCCCAGATTGGGGAGTTTGCCTTCCGAGTGGAGCCGCTCAAACAAACCGGGGTCAAAGGCGTCAAAGCCAACGATGATCGTTTTCATGTGAGGCGGGCGCGGTTATTCCTGCGGGGTGGTCTCGTCCGAGGCGGGGGTTTCTTCGGCTTCCACGCGCCGGCCGCGGCGCAGGCGGGCAAAGAACATGCGGATGCGCCCGCCAAAGAAGAGGATGATGGCGGATAATGAGCTAAACACGACCAGGAGGATTTGGAAAAGTTGGCCTCCGGTATTGGGGTCAATATACATGGGTTGCTCCTTGAGGTGGGATGGGTGGGGAAAAGTGCTGCGGGGATTATAGCTGCGGTAAAGACTTCGGAAGTCTGGAAACCTACTTCCGCCGCCGGTTGCCGAGGGTCAGGACCAGGACGATAATGATCGCCGCCGGGATGGTGCCAATGATCAGCCCGCCCACCATCCCCAGCCCGCCGAGTGTTCCGGTATCTTCAGTCTCGGTGGCGAAGGCCACGGTCGGGGTCAGGGTAGGCACTTCGGTCGGGGTCAGGTCAATGAGGACCTCCGGGGTAAACGTGGGTACGGGGGTGGAAAGGGCAATTTGAATATCAAGAATCCGGTTCATAAAAACGAGGGTATCCAGGAATTCAGGGGTACCCGAGGTCGCAAACTCCCGAATAAACAGGACAGCGAGGTTCCCCTTGGCCCCCACCACGGAGGTCATCCCGGTCACCAGCGTATCGCCCAGTTCGAAATTCTCGAATACGGACCACCGGACGCCATCCCAGATCACATGCTGGAGGACGGTCGGTGAGATGCCGGTCTCGTTGATGATGCCGCTCGTGATCTGGACGACATGGCCGATCCCGGCCTGATCGAGGGAGACGCTAAAGTGTTGGGATTCGTTGCCGAACTCGGAAATGCGCGTCACCTCGCCCCAGGTCTGACCACTGTCAAAGGAAACCTGGTACCAGAGGGTCAGATCATCCCCGTTGAGGTCCGTCCACACCCGTTGGATGGTGTTGCCCCCCAGGGCAATGACATCGCTGGAATGTGAGGGGCGTGGGGAAACCGGCTCAGGGACGGGCCAGGTGAGGCCGCCATCCAGCGAGGTGGCGGAGAACAGTTCGGCAGGTGCGGTCCCCTCCTGGACGTTGATCGTAAAGCGCGTCCAGACGGCATGCAAACGGCCATCGCTGGTAATGGCCAGCCTGGGGCGGTCAACCATATCCCAGCCAGCCGCCTCGGCGTCAAACACGTTGAGCGGTTCCGACCAGGTAATCCCGCCGTCATCGGAGCGGATCATGTAGACGCCGCGCAGTTCGTTCACGGGAATGGCATAGATGACGTAAATGGTACCGAGTGCGTCGGTATAGATTTTCGGGGAAACAGCGCCATTGCGCGGGGCTGGGAGCAGGACGGGATCGCTCCATTCCTCTTTGAACAGGGACAGCGAAGAATCGACCGAGCTAAAGCCAATCCCGCCATCCGTCCCACCGCTCCATACCATGAGAATCTGCCCAAACCGATCCACAAGGGCGCTGGGCTGTTCGGCCTTGCCGCCAGGGGCGTTGATCACGCTGACAGTATTTGACCAGGCCAACCCGGTTCCCGCCTCCTCGCCTTCCCACCGGGCATAGAAAATGGCGTCGTTTTCCAATTGGTTCCAGAAGGCATGCAGGCGGCCAGTCTGGTCCGTCACGATCACGGGGGAAGAGATATCCGCCTTATTGGCGGCAACGGCATTGGGATCCGTCCAGGGAACCGTGGGCGTGGGGGTGGGGAACCATGTCACCAGCGAACCAAGCGTCCGCCAGGTCACCCAGACATCCTCGCCGGGGCCGGCATCACAGCCCACCACGTAGAGATTGTTATTCAGGTCAAAGCCGGCCTGCCGGCAGGCCAGACTCACCTGCCGGAACGTCTCCGGGTTGGTAAAGCCCGTCAGCGGCGTTTGCAACTGTGGCGTGCTCCATTGCGAGCCATTCCAGGCTTGCAGGAAGATGCCAATGGTGCGGGAAGACATAAGGATGATCTCGTTGTTCCGCCCGATCAACTTTTGGTTGCTGTCGGGGCAGCCTTGCAACTCGGCGGCCAGCACGCGCCGCTCAGACCAGGTTGCGCCGCCATCCGCGGTGACCTGGTAATACTGGGTACAGGAACTGCCCTCATGCCCTGCCTGCCACAAGCGGAAGGCGGTGTCCCCCAGCGCAATAATCTTGCTGTTCGACGGGCCAACTGCATCAAGCGAGTCATCCGCCAGCCGGCTATCGAGGAGGGTAACTTCCCCCCACGAACCGCCGCGATCGGTGGATTCGACAAAGTAGACGTGCTCCTGCGAAGGCAAATCCCACCCGGCATACACCCGGCCATTGGTCGCTTCCACCTCCACGACGGCCTTTGCCGGAGGCGTCCCGCGAACGTAAAGGGAATCGAATAACAGATCGGGCTGGACAAACGTAAAGAAAGGCGCATCCCCATGGAAGTAGTACACCCCGGCAGTCCCCGACGATCCGTCTTCCGATTTCATATGGAGCACGTGCAAACGCCCGCCTTCGTCCACTGCAAAATCAAAATCCACCGTATCGCCAAAAGAAACGATGATCGGCACCGTCCAGAAGGCTGGATCGGCAAAATTATCTTCAAAGACGCGCGCATAAGCGAGCGAACTGTTGCCATCCACCGTGATCCAAAACATATGGACATTCCCGGCTGCATCCGGCAGGATTTGCAATGTCGCCAGCACCGGCGGGATCGCAAAGGTCATCTGGCGCGGAGTAGACCAGGAACCATCCACCCCCTCGGAATACATAATCCCGTTGAAGGCATCCTGCCAGATCACATGGGCGTGATTTTGCCGGTCAAAGAATATTTTGGGAGCCGAAGCCGCCCCGGAGGCGGACAGGTTGGAAGGCGCCGCCCAGGCTTCCTCATCGGATTGGGCATAAGCCAGCTTGGTCTTGCCGGAGACGGCCAGGATGGCCAGCAACAGCACCACGGCAATCCCCAGCCCGGCGATCAGGAAAATTACTCGATGATTAAACGCTTTCATGGTTGTGGAGAATCCTTCTGGTTTGTAGGAATTTGGCCGAGTTGATCGGCCATCATGGCTGCTTTATCGGAAAGGTCCTGGCGGCCCAGGCCTCGCCACCAAAATACATAAATACCCATTTCTTCGCGGGCCTCCGGGATACCGGTTAATAAAGGGAACGCGTCTCTGGGACGGTCATCCCAAACATACCCATAGGCCAGCGCCTTGGTAATGCCGGGGTGTTGGGGGTCGAGCTGGTGGGCGGCCTCCAGGTATGCGACCGCCTGGCCAAAATCGCGGAACAACAGCGCGGCCAGCCCCAGGCGGTGGCGGGCGGTCCGGTTGCCCGGGGCCAGCGCCAGCGCGCTTTCAAACCGGGCGGCAGACGGGCGCAGGGCTTCGGCGCGGCTGCCATCATCCCACTTGTCGGTGGGGAAGAAAGCCAGTTCAACGCGGGCCATCTCAACCGCCCCCAGGTTCGCCTGCCAGGCCGCGCCCAGCGCGTTCCTAAAGATGAAGCCATACCCGCCCAGCAACGCGGCCACGATCAACGCCACCACCCATGGGCTGAACGGCCCACGGGCGGGCTGCCCCTCGCGAGGGTCACGCCGGCTCCGGGAACCCAGTACACCCACCGCCACCCCGGAGGAGACCCAGATCAACAAGGAGGCGCGCGACCCATAGAGAATATCGTCCGCGCCCCCGTGGATCATCATCGTCACCAGCCCGGCCAATGCCGCCCATATCACCAAATCGGAGGTGGTCTGCGCATGGCCGCGCTGCCGCAACCCGGCGATCATAACCCAGCCGCTGGCAACGAGAATGGCGAGGTTGAGCAGGCCGCCAATAATGCCCTGCTCCAGGGTGACATCGAGGAACAGGTTGTGCCCGTGGGCGAGGATGTAGGAGGGGCTGACGAGGATGTATTGCGAGTAGAGACCGGGAAAGGAGTCCAGCCCGCCGCCGGTGAGCGGGAAATCGCCAATCAGGAAGACCAGGGCGCGGAACAGGTCCAGCCGGCTTCCCACGTGGGACGGCCCCGGCAGGCTGTTGAGCAGGCCAAGAAAACCGCCGGGGGAGGAAAATACGACGACCACACCGACCAGGAGGAGGGCGGCGAGAAAGCCCAAAAAGAGCGTCCCTCCGGGGCGGGAGGTGGCCCGCCCGATGGCGAGGCTGACGCCCCACAACACCCACAGCCCGAGGGCCGCGGCCAGGGCGATCCAGGCACCGCGCGAGGTGGTCGCCAGCAGGGCCAGCGCCACAATGCCCAGCCCGCCGAAACCAACGAGCATGGCCGGCGCATTGCGTTTGCGCCGCCCGCGCAGGCCAATGGCCGCCAGGTACGGCGCGAGCATGGCCATGATGCCGCCTGCCACGTTGGGATGCAGGACGTGGGTGGGCAGGGTGGGCCGCACGCGCATCCAGACCAGCCCAATCCGGTTGATGATGGCGATTTTGGCAGGTTCGGCCTGCCAGTCATGGGTCAGGAAAAAATAGGCGGCGAGGGCGACCGAAAATGCCCCCAGCCCGCCGACGATCAGCCAGCGGTTGCTGCGGGGCTGCCCGGCCAGTGCATAATAAAGCAGGATGCCATCCAGGATCAGCCAGAACTTGGCCCACGCCCCGGCGGTATCGTAAGCGGCCCAAACACCGCCCAGGGCAGTCAGCAGGAATAGCAGGAAAAGGAGATCAAGCGGGGTGCTGGCAAAGGGCGGGTACCCGAAAGCGATCCGCACCCCCCAGGGGAGCAATGCCAACACGAGGGGCAGCCACCCCAATTGGGGCCAGTTGTACCAGAGGCCCCCGGCGATCACGACGAGCGCCAGATCAGCGAGGGCAAACCAGCGGGTGGCGGGGAGGGGGGTCGTTGCGCGGGAGGAGTCTTCGGAAGTCAAGGCGTTTTTTGGCTCGTGGGAACTCGTAGGAACTCAGGGGAACTTGAGGGAATTCGGGAAGTCGCCGAGAGCGGGTTGGCGCTTTCCGAAATCGTAGCAACGACTTCAGTCGTTAGCGGCCAAAGCCGCCACGACAAAACCCTATCGTGATCGTTCCGCGTTGGTATTTGGGCGGCGTATTATTTGAACGAATTTTTGCGAGATTTATAGACGCCATGTTCGTAATAGACCAAGCCCAACATTTGGAAGACCCCGCCGATAGTTGTAAAATTGCAATCCCCATCCTCCGCACATGAGGACAAATTTCTACTAAACCAATCTTTGTCAAAATCTTCGCCCCAACTTACATGCCTGTAAACCTTACGCCATTCGCTAACATTGATGCCTTTTTCGTGAGGTTTAGCCGCGTTCTTATGGTTTGGAATTCGATAAATTAAGGCTTCTTCTCCACGCCTTGTTCCCCAACCTTTCACAATGAAGTCGGCTTTAGCGTTTGGCTTGGGAATTATTGCTCCAGCCATCACTTTAGTTTTAAGTTCCTGAATTATATCCATGCTGATATTTCTGATGTTCTGCTATTCGTTTATTGGCTAAGTTTTGTATAGACTGTAATAAGGGAGCTTCGTTTTGCGCCTACTTTGCGCAAACTTTTAAATCCTGCTATGTCTTTAGTGTATTGCCCAATCCAATTGTTTACTACCCAATGGCTGAGTTCCTCACCAAGTTCGTTATAACGCCTGCGCCATTCAGGGTTGTTTTCAATCGCCAGGCATACATCCTCAATGATGTCTTCTCCGTAAAGCCCAGAAAAAGTCTGAAGTACATCGTAAACAAGCAGGTAAACGCCCTCAGTTTTTCTTGGCATGTATATTCTCCTACGCATGAATGGCGCTGCAAGAAGCCGCCCAACTATTGAATTTCCTACAAGTTCCCCTGAGCGCCCACGAGTACTCACCCGTTTCCATGAGCTATCACGACCCACTCACGCCCGTATCCGTCCCCGCTGTTCCAACCATCGTTCAAATGAGCTGGGACTCTCGTCAGACTTTTTCCCCAACAAGAGGCCCTCCACACCGAGGTCTTCATCCAGGTCAGGCCAGTGAATACCATAACCAGTGCCACTGATTTGGAAATTGGCGCGCTCTTCGGGGGTTCCATACGCCAACCGAGGATACCAGCCAATTGGAACAGAAATGGAGCGACCGTCCTCCAAATCGACAGATAACGTATCTTCCGTAATGCTGATATTAGTGAGCTTTACCGGCGTGAGCGTTAATGCAGAAGGCATCCCATTCATTTCTCAGGGTCTCCAGATTTTCTCTCGAAATGCGTTGAATATCGCGTAATTCCTTCCGATTGTAACCGCTGTTATCAGCAAGCATCACATCAGGATCAAGCCAAAACTTCGCGCTTCTGTCATCCCTATCTACGTGCATATGCCGTGGTTCATTACAATCGTATGAGTAAAAGTAAAAACGATAGGGGCCGATTCTTAGCGCAGTTGGCATCCGTTCGTCTCCCTCAAAGCAACGCTGTTCCTCTCCCCAGTTCCCACGAGTTCAAGATACGCTAATCCCCGTATCCGTCCCCGCCCAACTGAGGTGCTGGAGGCCCACGTCAATTGCTGACTTGAGCGTGCTTGGGTCGGAGATGAGCATCTTGAAATACGTGAATGCCGGGCCGGGGCGGAAGGCCCATTCGCGGAAGGCGCGTTTTTGCCAGTAGAGCAACCGCTCGGCGGAGAGGTTGGGGTAATCGAGTACCGTCCCCCTGTCCATGTCCACATTTTCCCAGCGGGTGCCGGGCCGGAACCAGTTGTTCTCGACGACCTCAAAGAAGAACGGCGTCCCCGGATAAGGCGCGGCCACGTGGAAGAGGGCGATGTCGAGCGGGAGTTTTTTGGCGAAGTCAATTGTCTGCCGGATGGTCTCTTCGGTTTCGCCGGGCAGGCCGATGATGAAGTAGCCCCAGTTTTTGATCCCGGCTTTGCGCGCCCACACCAGGGCGCGCTCCGCTTTATCGGGGTACGCCCCCTTGTGAGCGTGTTTCAGGATTTGTTCGTTGCCGCTCTCGATCCCCCAGGAGATTAGCCATGCGCCCGCCTTCCCCATCATGGCAAGCATTTCCTCATCCACGTAATCCACGCGGCTGTTGGAGGTCCACTTGATATTGACCTCCTCTTCGATGAGCAACCGGCACAGTTCCATCACCTGATCGCGGCTGACGGTAAAGAGGTCGGCGTACATGTGGATGTTGTGGATTCCCTGTGTCTTCAGGTACTTGATCTCGTCCACCAGCAAGCGCGGCGAGCGCAGGCGCGTCCCGAATTGGTAGCTGACGTGCTTGATGCAATAGGTACAGCCCGCGGGGCAACCGCGGCTGGTCACGATAAACGTGAACGGCCCTTTGATCAGGGGCATCCGGTATTTTTCCAGCGGGAGCAGTTCGTGCATGGGCATCGGCAGATCATCGAGGGACTTGATGAAGGGCCGCTGGAAGTTCAGGATGATCTCGCCCTCATTGCGCCAGCACAGCCCCTTGATCCCCCACATATTGACCGAGCCATCTTCGTTGAACGAGGGCTTGTAGGAGGGGTCATGCTCATCAAACAGTCTGACAATTTCCGGAGGCCGCTCGGCAATCCGGTTTTCGAGATGATCGACGAGGTCGCGCAGCGTCAGGTCCGGCTCGCCGACGAGGACGAAATCCAGCGCCGGGAACGGGAGCATGGTCTCGCGCGGGATGGGCGTGACGTGCGTGCCAAAGGCCAGGGTCTGCGCGCCGCGCGCCTTCGCCAGGAAACAGCCATACATATCGTTTTCCAGCGTGGGGGCGGTGACCTGGGTAAAGTAATATTTCGGCTGGTACTTTTCCAGCAAGAGGGTGAATTCCGGCCAGCCCATCCGCTCGGCGTTGGCATCAATCACGGCGATCTTGTAGGTCGGGTGCAGGAGCGCAGCCATCTGGACGAGGGACACCTGCGGCCACACCATGTTTTCCCGCGTCCGCCGTCCCACCCGGTGCTGGGTGCGGATCCACAAACCGCCATCGGGCGTGGGCGGGTTCACGAGCAGGACGTCCACCGCCTCGGCGGAACGCGCCTGGCTCAGCAACCCCTGGCGCACGATCTCATCGGCATTGGGGAAGCGCGGGCCGGGCAGTTTAGGGACACGCCGCGTGCCCAGGTTCTGTTTCAATAAATCATCGACGGGAATTCGTTGTTCGCTCATTTTCCTAAATCCTCTTGGATCAACCGTTCACGCTGGCTTAACTCATCCAGCACGCGCAATAATACCCAATAAACACCCAACTGTACACCAACCAGCACGAGCATGGCGCTCCCCAGCATGTAAAGCCACAAGCGCCCGGTATCCCAGCCGTTCACCCCCAACGCCAGGCTTGCAATCCCCAGGGCGAATCCGCCCGCCATCCCGGCCAGCCCCATCCAGCCAAACTGGCGATCCAGCGGCGTCTTGAAAATGGGCCGCCCGAATAAACCCTGGCGCACGGGCGTCCCCACAAATAGCGATACGAGGTAATTGAATGTGACACCGAGGGCGAACAAACTGATCCCGACCATCCCGGAGACCGCACCCCCAAAGATGGCCGCGACCCCCCAGGGGGTCAGGGTCGTGACCCCGCCCAAGCGGGTGGCGATCAACCAGAGGAACGCCAGCCCCCCGAGGCAGATCCCGCCCACGCCTAACATCCCCAACGGGCGCACCGGATTGTACGTCAGGATCGTCCAGACAATGGAATACAGGAAGAGCGAGCCATCGCGCACGATGCTCAACTTGGAACGCCCCAGCCGCTCGGCATAGGGGATCGGCACTTCGACCAGTTTGACGCCCTCATGGATGGCGCGCGTGCTCATGATCGGGGTCAGGTTCAGCCCATCGGGAAGCGGGTACAGCCGCTCCAAAATATCGCGCCGGAAGACGCGCATCCCGCTGGCCGGATCGATCACCCGGCTCCCGCCCAGCAGGGTGATCAGGTTTGACCAGACAAAATTACCGACCTTGCGCGCCAGCGGCATCTGGCTGTCCGCCCCGGAGCGGCGCGACCCCACGACAAGGTCGGCCCCGTTGATGGCATCGCGGCACAACTGGGGGAAATGTTCCGGCGGATAAGTGCCATCTGCGTCCAGGAAGCCGAGCAGATCGCCCGTGGCCGCGGCAAACCCGGTCTTGAGGGCCGCACCATAGCCGCGGTTCGGGTTGTGCTGGATCAGCCGCACCGCCGGGTAGCCGCGCACAATCTCCGGGGTGCGGTCTTTGGAGCCGTCGTCCACGACGATTAGCTCCAGCCCAACCGCGATTTCGGCAAGCGCGGGGGCCACGGCCAGCACGCGTTCCACAATTTCAGCAATGCCGTCCTCCTCGTTATAGGCGGGGATGACGACGGATAGCAATATTCCTTGACCGGCCATTAGGTTCTACGCTTTCCGTCTTTGCGTTCTACGTTGTCCAAAAACGTGAAACGTAATGCGTAATTCTCTACCGTACAAATGTCATTGCGAGCCGGGTTTTTGGCGAAGCAATCATTCATTCTCGCGTTATTTCAAGGACGTAAGAGATTGCCACGCCGCCAAAAAGCAAGAGCGGCGGCTCGCAATGACATCCAGAGACGGGATATACGGCGGAGAAAATGCGTAATCCTCCTCAATAAATTTTGACTTCCGGCGGGCGGGTACTCGTCCCATCGATCGTGCGGATCAATTTGGCGGGAACGCCGCCCACCACGGTATACGGGGCCACATCCTTCGTGACCACCGCCCCCGCAGCGACCACCGCCCCCCTGCCGATCCGCACCCCGTCCGTGATGATCGCCCCCGAGCCGATCCAGACATCATCTTCCACCACAATCCCCTCCGCCGTCAGCCCCTGCTCGATAAAGGAACGGGATGGGTCATCGAAAACGTGATTGACCGCAATCAACTGGCAAAATGGCGAGGTATAGACCCGGTTGCCCAGCGTCACGCCGCCCTGCCCGCGGATGACCGTGTACTCCCCCACCAAACTATCCTGCCCGATCTTGATCCCGGAATGCGGGATGCCCCGGAAGTTGTAGACGTGCAACACCGCCCCGTGCATGACCAGCGCGCCGTCGCTGATCTCCACCCCGTTGGGCATGGCGTGGATGTAGACGCCCTCGTCAATATAGGCCCCGTTGCCGAGCCGGATATGGCTGGCATAACGCAGGCGGACGTTGCGTTCAATGGCGGGCCAGCCATCCAGTTGCATGATCAGCCGGTAGAACACGCCCCGCAGCCCCATCCCGACGATGGTCGGAATCCAGCCGAATAGAAGTGTGACCGTTTGCTCGAGGATATATCTGGCTGAGGAGGATGCCTGCCGCGACAGGTACAGGCGAACCTGGCCGAGCGCGCCCCTGGGGGCGGACTCAGCCATTGGGGGCGGCGTTCCCGATGGGGCGCCCGTCCCCCGGTGAACCCCGTTCCCCCAACATCGCCACCGCGCGGTTCCCGATGAGTGGCGTGGTGTTGTGCGGCGTCTCCTCCACATAGATGATCTTGCTCCCCTGGGGTTCAAACCGGAAATCAATGGGATGCAGTTCGGGGAGGGCGCGCAAAATTTCGTTGTGGCGGTCTTCATCGGCGTAGATCAGGAGGAAGCCGCCGCCGCCCGCGCCAAGTAATTTGCCGCCCAGCGCACCAGCGGCGCGGGCGCGGGTGTACCAGTCATCAATCTGCGGGTTGGAGATGCTGTCGGCCAGCGAGCGTTTGCGCTCCCAGCCTTCGTTGAGAATCTCGCCAAAGGTGTCGAGGTCGTTCTGTTGGATGGCCGTGCGCAAGTCCTGGGCGAGCCTGACCATGCTGCGCAGGGCCTCCCGTTTAACCTGATCGTTGAGTACGTTGTTGGACTGAACGGAGAGGATGTCGGGCGCGGAGCGGGTGAGGCCGGTGTAGAGCATGAGCAGGCGGCGGTTGAGGCGGCGGCGGGTTTTGGGCAGGCAGATGATCGGGTCCACGTACACACTCTCATCCGGGTTGAACTGGATGTATTGCAAGCCCCCATAGGCGGCAGCGTATTGGTCCTGTTTGCCCATCACCCGGTCGCAACGCTCAATCTCAACCTGCGTAGCTTCGTGGGCCAGCCGTTCCGCCCCAGCGTGCGCACCAAGGTAGGCGTACAGGGCGTTGAGCAGGCCGACGGTGTAACTGCTGGAGGAACCCAGCCCGGTGCCGCGCGAGGGGATGTCCGAAATGGACGTGATCTCGATCCCGCCGTCAATCTCCAGCAGGCGGAGGGCTTCGCGGATCAACTCATGGTTAAGTTCACCCACCGTTTCGACGATTTCCGTGAGCGAGTAGCTGGCACGGATCATGTGGTCAAATTTCGGGTTGACCGTGATGTAGATGTATTTGTTGATGGTGGTGCTGACGACCGCGCCAAACTCTTCGCGGTAGAAGACGGGGAGGTCGGAGCCGCCTCCGGCAAAGCTGATACGTAGTGGGGTACGGGAGATGATCATGGGGGGGACGGACGAAATAATTTGCTCAAGGTGTTGTTCTCATGGGAACTCTTGGGAACTCATGGGAACTCAAGGGAACTCTTGGGAACTCAAGGGAATTCTTGGGAACTCATCGGAACTCAAGGGAAATCCCACGAGTTCCTACAAGCGCCAACAGCGCAAACCAACAATTTCAATTAATCGCAAAACCGGGTTTTGGCGCGCTCCGCCCTTCGGACATGGGCCGCGTTTTTTCGGCAGGTCCGGCTGGAGGAAATTTTGGTGCAATTGAAATCCCCTCAGGCTGGCAGCCGCATTCACAGGACGGAGGAACCACCTGCCCCCATCAAAAAAAAACACTTGCCGGGAGCCGCGGTCTCCCAACAAGGTTTTTTACTCCAAGCAAGATCGATCAAATGATTCCAATCCCGGCCCCGAGCTACACCAGCCCTCAAGCTGGCCCGGCAAACAAAATGATTTTCGCCCGATGACCCATGCCCGGAATGTGCCCTTTCATCTGCAACATTTTTCACGATTATTCTACCACAATGGGCCGTCACGCCCGCGGGCGCGCCCGCCCGCGGGTGCACTCAGATTATGTAGAATCAACGTAACTGCTCAGCTATCCGCCACCGCCAGGGGTTGAAACCCCCGGCCAGGGTTATGAAGCCGTCTGAAGACGGCTAATCACCGCTTGCCAGCCCGCTTCAGCGGGCTTCACGGCCTCAGCCGGTGGATTGATCCACCGGCGATGGAGTACAAGGCATCCTGGCTGAGCAGTACGAATCTACAATATGTGAGTGCTCCCCCGCCCGCGGTGTACTTTCCAAGTTACAATGCCGCCATGCCCACCCCCGATCCCTGGCTCCCCGAACCGACCAACAATCGCCTCACCGCCAGCGGCGTCCACATCTGGCGCGTCTGGCTCGACCAGGATCAGGACACCTGCAATGCCATGCGCGCCCTGCTCTCGGCGGATGAAATTGTGCGTGCCGACCGCTTCATCTTTGACCATCTGCGGGCGCGGTACACCATCGGGCGCGGCGTCCTGCGCCTGCTCGCCGGGCGTTTCCTCGGACTGGCCGCGGCCGCCGTAAAGTTCACTTATGGGGACCACGGCAAACCCTGCCTGCCGGACAGCCCGCTCAAATTCAATGTCTCCAACTCGCATCAGCTGGCCCTGATTGCCTTTGGGCTGGGGCGCGAAATTGGGGTGGATATCGAATGGATGAAACCGCTCCCCGAGGGGGAACGGATTGCCCGCCGCTTTTTCTCCACCCCGGAGGTGGACGACTTTCTGCGGGTGCCTGACCCCCTGAGGGAATCGACCTTCTATGCGTGCTGGACGCGCAAGGAAGCCTATATCAAAGCCATCGGCGACGGGCTGGCGTACCCGCTCGACCAATTCCGGGTGTCGCTGACCCCGGGGGAACCGGCGCGGCTCCTTGAAGTCCGCCCCAACCCATCGGAGGTGGCACGCTGGGGGATGGCCGCGCTCCATCCGGGGGAAAATTACCGGGCCGCCGTCATCGCCGAGGGACAGGATTGGTTGCCCGCTCTCTGGGATTACCGTTTCGATGCAGTCATTTGACATCGCCGTAATCGGCGGCGGCGCGGCGGGGTTCTTTGGCGCGCTGGCCGCGGCGGAGGCCCGCCCCGGAGCCAGGATCATCATCCTGGAGCGCGGCACGCACCCGCTGGCGAAGGTAAAGATTTCCGGCGGCGGGCGGTGTAACGTGACGCACGCCTGTTTCGACCCGGCGGAGTTGGTGGCGTATTACCCACGCGGGGCGCAGGAGTTGCGCGGGCCGTTTACCCGCTTCGGGCCGGGCGGGACGGCGGCGTGGTTTGAAGCGCGCGGCGTGGCCCTGAAAACCGAGGCCGACGGGCGCATGTTCCCGGTCACGGATGACTCGCAAACGGTGATGGATTGCCTGATGGGGGAAGCCGCCCGGCTGGGTGTGCAGGTGCAAAGCCGGTGCGCGGTGCAGGCGCTGGAGAAGGCGGGCGAGGGGTTTGTGCTGCGCGGCGCGGGGTTTGAACCGTTGACCGCCGGGAAGGTTTTACTTGCGGCCGGGGGGAATTCGACAGGAGCATATGCGCTGGCGGCGGGATTGGGACACACGATGATCCCGCCCGTCCCGTCACTCTTTACCTTCAATCTGGCCGATACGCGGCTGGCCGGTCTGGCGGGGATATCCGTCGCGTTGAGCGAACTGACCCTGTTGGGCGAAACAGCCCATCGGGGCGACACAGCCCACCGGGGGGCCTCGCCCCTCCGGGCATCCGGCCCCCTGCTCGTCACGCATTGGGGGCTGAGCGGGCCGGCAGTATTACGGCTCTCGGCGTGGGGGGCGCGGACGCTGGCAGGCAGCGGGTATCACGCGCGGCTGAGGGTGAATTGGGTTCCCGGCCATGCCGCGGAAACCATCCTGGCCGCCCTGCTCACGGAAAAATCGGCATCCCCCAAAGCCCACGCGGCCCGGCGTGACCCGCTGGGACTCCTGCCCCAAAGGTTGTGGCGCAGCCTCGCACTGGCCGCGGGCGTGGCGGATGCGCAGGCCTGGGGCGACACGCCCAACCGGGCGCTCCGGCGGCTGGCGGAGGAATTGACCTCCGGGGAATTTGAAATTACGGGGAAAGGGGTGTTTAAGGAAGAGTTCGTCACTTGCGGCGGGGTTAGCCTGTGCGAGGTCAATTTCAGGACGATGGAGAGCCGGGTGTGCGCTGGGCTTTATCTGGCCGGGGAAATCCTGGATATTGACGGGCTGACCGGCGGGTTCAATTTCCAATCCGCGTGGACGACGGGGTGGATTGCGGGGAGGGCGATTGGGGGAAATTAATGCTACACCAAGCGTCTAACGGCTGGGTTCAGGCGCGGGGCGGCAAAGTAATGACTCGCTCAAACCAGCCGAGCCCAGCCCCGTCGCCTGCAACCCGTGTTGGGCGCGCCCTATGACTTGACCAGCCGTATCTATGGTCGAGTGTGTTGACAATACGATGCGAGTATTTCCTCATACGAAATCTTTCCTGCCCACTTCCGCACTGCATCCAAATCGCAGGTTGCCACATCTTTTGACGAAGTTGTCGCAATACTCAATCGCTGAACTGCAATGTCTGAATAAGATAATGCACTGATGATATTGAAAACGTCTCTATACATTTCCTCATCGTCTTGATCCAAATTGTTCTTAAGCGAGATAGCCAATTGCTTATCTGAGTCGGAATAATGAAATGCGGTGAGGGTCAGTCCTCGATTAGTAAAGGCTTGAAACCAGTCAGGCTCGTTGGGAAAGGATATTCGTTGAGTGCTGTCTTGCAGTTGGAAGCCGAAAGTGTGTATCTCATCCTCTCTTGTCAAGTCTGCTTGAGTCGGAGTTGTAGCCTGGTAACCGACAGGTATTACAACTTTGATACTTTCACCTTTCCAGCAGTTGCATGCACAACCGGGTTTGAACTTCCCGACACTGCCTTCGCCATTTGCGCCAGTGATTGATGGCGGATATCCAAACACGAAGTCAACTGTCACCCACGACAACGGAGGTTCTCCGCTGTCCACCACACCGTTTCCGTTCAAATCATTCCAAGTTAGCGCCTTCGCTGTTGCCATTCCATCTGCTGTCCAGCCAGGTGGAACCAAACAAGGGAAAATGCCTGTGTAGACGAAAACGCCAGATAGATAAGCGCCAACCACACCAACAATAACGACAATGACTACGAGCTGCACCCAATATCTAGCGAAGAACTTAGAGGTAGCTATCATCGCTTGCAGATTTTATCATCCTTGTGCCGACAACAAGCGCCCAACGGTGTGCGTTACTGGCGCTGGGGCGGGCGTGGATTCTGTTTGGGAGCAGAAAAAACTCGAAGCCAGAAAAATGCTTGAAAATGCGGCAGAATCCCCAGCGTCCAGTGCACGCTTTGTTAGGCGGCGGCATTTATTGTGCGCCACACTTCGCCTATTGTACACTCTCATCGTAACAGACGAACTCCAACGAATTTCCTTCTGGGTCAGGGAAGTATAGCGAGCGAACATGCAACCATTCGTGTACAGTTGCCTTTACCCTTAGCCCCAAGTCCTCAAGTCGTCTTTTCTCGGATTCGAAATCTTCAAGCGAAACATTGAGCGCAATGTGATGGAGCGTCGTCTTTTCTTCGCTTAATTCTTCGCCTGCCTCAAAGAGTGCAAGATTCTGTGTATGACCGCCATAGCCCTCTGCGACTTTGAAGAAAACAAAACTCTCCTCTCGCCTCAGCACTTCGAGTCCAACCACTTCTTCGTAAAATTTGTACATTGCGTCAAGGTCTTTGACGCGGATTGACACTTCACCCAGTCCTTTGATACGGCGAACTGACTTGTTCATAACTTCTCCTTTGTGTGTGGTTGGATTCAACAATATTCTTCTTTTGGAAGAATGCTACGCACGAGCATATTGCTCTCTCACAGCAGACCTATCAGAATTATGCAAAACACTCCTGTTAAACGAGCCGCCTAACTAGGTTATAAGCCGCATGTACATCCATTTCCTAATAATTGGGTGAGCCAATCATGTTTCCAGTTGCGGAAAACAGCCATCATTATATATGGGGCCGTCAGTCTTCGCCAGAACGAGGCGCATGCTCCGGAGTCCCCACCAAATGCCAGACCGTCTACCCCCCGGAGCAGTTTTGTTATTAGGCTATGCGCTCAATCGTCGTTACTTCTTCCGCTTCCCAAAACCAAACAGCCGCGCCAGCGAGATGGTGAAACCTGTCCGCGTATTGTATGAACCCGCCTCCGTCTGCACGCTCCCGCTCACCCCGCGCTTGCTGATATTCACTCCCACTTCGTCACCGATTCTCACAGACGGGGGTATCAACCTCACGCCCTTCTTCCCAATCCGCAAACGCGGCGCACGCACTCGAAACCACTTACCCATCGCGAACCTCCATGATAAAAAGCGTCCAACACACACGTTGTAATGCAAACTTTGATATTTCCTATTGTCTGGAAAGAAATTCTATCACGACAAAAATCGATGACGAGCAGCGTGAAGGGAGAAGCAGGTGAGCGCAGGGATTGTCCCCCCCCAACGGGGTCAGGCGGCAGCCGCTCGGGTTGCTGGCGGCGTGGCACTGCGCCTATGGCAACCAAATCGCCTGGTCAACCGCGCCGCCCAGGTTGCCCATCAGGTGCGGCGTAAAATCGGGGAAGGTGGCGGCATACAGCGATCCATCCTGCAGGGCGATGAGCAAGGTTTGCCCTCCCACAGGATCCCAGATTAATTGCGCAACCAACCCGGTCTGGACGGTTTGCCATTCGCCCTCCGGGACTTTGACCACGACGCGCCCTTCCTGGTTTTCGATGACTTCCCAGGCTTGATAGCCATTTTGGGAAACGGCAGGCTCATAGGATGACTCGTAGACGGGTGGATCATACTGGGCGCTGCCATCTGAAGAAAAGAGCGCTTCGGGATAGGCAAAGAAGACCCGGCTCTCCGGCATCCAATAAATCCCGTAAGCCCGTTTATCGAGAAGCCTGGCTGGGGCGGTCTGGCCCGGAAGCAGGAGAAACACCCCTTCGCCCAGGGAACTCGCACATCCCTCGGCGCTGGAAAACAGAAGCGCTCCATTTTCCGTGGATTGGGCGATTTGATAGTAAAAGCTAAAGTCCATGATGGGCGTGGTTTCACCGCTGACCACGCTGACGCTGTGCAGGTTTTGGGAATAACAATCATCGTCGCTGTCGTAGGAAAGATAGTGCGCCTCATCCTGCCAGCCGACAAAATTGGGGAGGATGCCCTGCGGTTTCGGCAACGTGATCACCTTGCCATCAGATATTTGAACAGCCCAGACGCCATCCAGCCGGTTGGCCCCTCCAATGGCGCCTCCGAAAGGCGGGACCCAACTGACGTCAAAATTCAGGATGTATTGCCCATCCGGCGACCAGTTCGGCGAGGTTGCCTGGGATGGATCATCCGTCAGTTGCGTGATTTCCTGCGTCTCAAAATCGTACAGGTACAAGTCTGCCGAGGGGCCATTGATTGCGCCGGTAAACGCAAGCAATCGTCCAGCGCCCGGCTGCCAGGCAACACTCTCATAGTCGCGGATTGCGTAGGCGGCGAAGGCTTTTGAACTGGTTGGATCGCCCACCTCTTCATCACGGGTGATGCTGAGCAAGCGGGCGATCGTTTCCACCTCCCCGCCCGGAATCTTGACGACCACCAGATCAAGTCCCTGATCGTTGCTGATCACCAACGCCAAGCGATCCCCTGTGGGGGAGATGGCCCGGCGCAAATCTCTCTGGAGTTCATACCCTGAGACCCGGGTTGGAAAACTCCCATCCGGGTTGCTGATCCAGATTCCACCCGGCCCTGTGAAAAGTACATGGGGGCCGGTAGCGTTCAGGCCGGTTGGAGCAAGTGTACCCGCTGGCGTCTGCGGAGCAGGGCCGGGGCTGGGCGTGGAAGTGGGCAGGGCAACCGTTCCCGGGGTGGCCGGGGGCAAAACCGGGCTCAGGCTGGGGGCTGGCAGTTCCGACGCAAGGGTGGGCGTGCTCCCGGGGAGTGGCGCGCCGGGCGAGGCGAATAAACTGCATGACAATGAAAACACCAAATTGAGGGACAGTACAACAACCTTCAGATGATTACGCATGATCGGCCTCCTGTAAAAACCGCAAACGAACTTTATCCAAACTGATTCCACCCCTGACGACCCAACCTGGGCATCACCTGCCCGGTAGGTTTGGAGTCTATCCTAAAAAGAACGATTATAGAGTTGAGCTGAGGCGGAACGAAGTTCCGACGCAGTCAAAGCGCCGAGTCGTGGATCAACGATTGCCCACCAAATGCCAAATAGTCTGCCGCTCCCCCTCCAGCCCGCGCAGTTCAATCGTTTCACAGTGTGCGGAAATTTCCCTGCGGCGGGCCAGCATTTCCGCAATTTCCGGGTCGGCCATAATGCTGTCAGACACGACAAATCCATCGGGGCGGCACAGCGCTTCCAGCCGGGAGGCAATGTTGATCGTCGTGCCAAAATAATCCATCCGCCCGTTCAGGTTGACGGCGATGGCCGGGCCGCTGTGCAAACCCGCCTTAATGGCAATGAAAGGCTCAATCGCCCGCAACCGGTCGCGGGCGCGCAGGATGGCACGCAGGGCCGGGGCCGGCTGCTGGAAAACGCCCATCACGGCATCCCCAATCGTTTTGACGATGGCCCCGCCCTCCTCACGCACGACCTCCCGCAGGATGTCAAAATAATCCAGCACGCTGGCAAAGGCGGTGGCGTCCCCCATCTCGCGGTACATCCGGGTGGAACTGCGAATATCCGCAAACAGGATGGTCTGTACCCCCACTTCAATCTGCCGCCCCACCTTGAGGGCCTCATCGGCGAACAGGTCGCGGAAAGCCTGCATGGCGATCACTTCCGCACCGGTGGTGGCGTGCTCATTCCAGCGTGTGCGCTCGAGGATGAAAAGTTGTTCCTGCGAAGTCTGGTTGACAATTTCCAGGGTAACGGCGGGCGATAAAACCAGCGTTTCCGGGGGCCAGCCAGCGGGGGTGATCTCCACCCGTAGTTCCGCGTTGCCCCCCTCGCTCACGCGCACGGGTTGGCTCCCGGTGAGCTCCATCGCCCGCAGGCGATAATTGCCGGGGTCAAGCGCCAACTTGAGGGGGCGCGTTTCACCGGGGGCAAGCAATTGCTGGGCCATGATGTGCGGGGTCAATTCAGGGCCGTGGACGCAAAAATCCTGGCTCTCGGTATGGCGGAATGACGGGTCAGGCCGGAAGAGCAGTTCCACGGATTCAGAAAAATTTGCGCCAAAGGTGATATTGCAGGTGGCACAATGGGCTTCCATTTCCATATACTGCAAGTCTTCAGAATATCCCTTTTGACCGCCGCACATCGGGCAAAGCAGTTCCCAGCGCATGCGGAGCAGGCCGGCCCGCGTCGCCAGCAGGCAGGCTTCAATGGCGGCCTGGCGCGGGATGCCCCAATACAGGGCCAGCGTGTGCGGGCGGATTTGCGCCAGGTCAATGGCATCCGCCTCGGAGAGGAAATCTCCCAAGCGGGCGGCGAGTTCCATCGGGAGGCTGTAGTCTTTGAGGGCCAGTTCAAAGGCGTGGATCAACGCCGGGAAACGGGTACGCCCACCGGGCAGGATGTGCGCCTTGCGGGGCTGCATCGCCAATTGTGGGGGGCGGGGCGCTTGCTGGACGGAGGCGTCGAACTCCCGCAGGGGGCGGTCAAAGGCATTCAGGATGCGGCGCAAGAGCAGGGGAGTGAAGGGTCGCATCCATATATGGGCCGCGGTGGCGGTCATGGCGTAATGCACGCGCGTGCCGCCGGTCGGGGTCTGCTCCAGTTCAACGGCGGAGGTCAGTTCGTCGAAGACGCGGAAACGCGTGAATTTGCGGGTGGTGCTGAATCGGATGGGCTTGATCCAGTTGAAGGGCGCTTCCTCAAATTCGGTGATGGCGGCGCGCAGTAAACGGTGGGCGTTCGGCAGGCGTTGATCGGGCGGTAGGGCATCGGCCACTGCCGGGCTGTGGGCGTAATAGTTGAGGCGATGGGTGTTGGCGATGAAGGTCCAGATTTCATCGGGCGTGGAGCGCAATTCCCACTGGCGGCGATAGGCGTAAACGGGGGAGGCCATGCCGGGATTATACGCTGGCGGGGAGAAAGGGGGGATGACCCTAGGAGCTAGCTCCCCCAAAAGGGGTCACGCCCCCCTTTGAACCCAGGTCGAAGGGGGGCGTGACCAAGTCCATTGGCTTCCCCTTTCCGCCGGACATCCGGATGTGCTTTCCACAAGCTGCCAAATCAAACCTGTATGAGCATATCCGGCCCGGACTGCCAAAACCGGCGCGCTGACTGCCAGAAGACGCCGGGTTGTGCTGGTTAAAACAAAACCGCCCGAATGACTTCGAGCGGTTGAGTGCCCTCACGGGGATTCGAACCCCGGTCTTGACCTTGAAAGGGTCACGTCCTGGTCCCCTAGACGATGAGGGCGATCAAATACTGCGTATTTGATTCGGGAGTTTTTTCGCTGCGCTCAAAAACTCCCAGGCATCCGGGCGGATTTCCTTGCCCGAAAGCGGGCGGATTTTACCATCCGGTATGGGCAAGGTCAAGCGTGACCCGCTCGACCTCGGCGGCTACGCGCATCGTAAGCGAGTCTTCGCCGGGGCGGGCCAGCCCCAGGCCCGCGCGCGCCCGCAAGAGCTTGCTGACTGCTTCCTCGGAGAGGGTGCGCGGTTGGCCCAGTTGGTGGGCGAGCGCAATCGTTCTGGCGGCATGTTCCAGGATTTCGAGGCGGGAGTAGGCTTCTTCGAGGGTGCGCCCCACTGTCAGGGAGCCGTGGTGGGCCAGGATGATGGCATCGTGGTCGCTGATCAGCCCGCGGATGGCGGCGCTGTTTTCCGTGCTGGAGGGGTTGGCGTAGGGCGTGGTGGGTACCGGGCCGAGGAAGACCAGCGCCTCGGGGAGGTAGGGCGTGTGCATGGAGATGCCGACGAGCGAGAGCGCCACGCAGGTGATCGGGTGGGCATGCACGACCGCGCCCACCTCGGGGCGGCGGGCATAGATTTCGAGATGCATGGGGAGTTCGGAAGTCGGGCGGCAGGCGGGGTCGCCATTGATGCACACGCCCTGGAGATCGATGACGAGCAAATCCTCAGGGGTCAGGTCGGCTTTGTTGGCCCCGGAGGGGGTGATGAGGAGTTGATCCGCGGTGAGCCGGGCGGAGATGTTTCCCGAGGCACCGGCGATAAAATCCCGCTCATAGCATTTTTTTGCAACAGCAAGCAGGCGGTTGCGGAGGTCGGTTTCGGTCATGACCCGGCGTCGCTCGTGCGTTCCAACATGCGGACGATGTCAATTTTGCGGCGGTTGATCAGGAGGGCCGGGCTTTTCAGGTTCAGGTCGGGGTAGTGGATGGCGCGCAGGCTGGCGTTGTACAGCGGGAAGAATTCGCCGCCCTCCATGAGCAACACCGCGACTTCAAAGCGCCCTGACCACTCGAGTTCGCCTTCCATTTCAAAGCTGCTGGTGACCACCCGGAGCGGGTAGCGGCTGACACGGCCAAACCCGCCGCGCGCGATCGTTTGCGGCCCCACATCGGTGTCGCGCCCCAGGGCAATGACGACCAGCCCGCGCTTAACCACCCGGATTTCGTTGGTGCGGTCTGCGATCGTTTTGGGTTCGTGCAGGCGGGCCATGCTGGCCTCGGCAACTTCAATATGGGAAACGTTTGGGTCATTCAATGCGCCGATCAGCCCCGAACTCCCCACAAAGGCGCGTCCCAAGACTCGGTAACTTGGGGTAAAAAAATTGGCAACGATGGAACGGTTGGAACTGGCTAACAAGAGGGGCCTCCCGGATTTATCCGTAAAACATGGCGGATACAAGCATGATCCCAGCCACCGGTGACCCGCGCAAACCGATCAATACTGGCCGGGGCGGGTACTGGGTCCCGAAACCGGGCGCTGGCTGACCGGGCGCTCCTGTGTACTCAGGAGTGTGTTGAGCCAGGAGACGGCCCGCGTATCATAATCGCGCGTCCCGCAGAGGTCACATACCCAGGCGGGGAAGTTGGGCACGGTGATTAACTGGTTGCGATGCCAGGCAAAATAGGTGATGTGGTGAAGCGAACGCCGCCCGCCGGCACAGGTGGGGCAAGGGTAGGAAAAACTTTCGGATTCAGGGATATTCATCGCGGTATCCATGGTGTTACGGGGCAGCCAGGGCGTTGGTTGGTTGTTCGATGATCCCCCAATTCGTGGGCGGCCAGTAGACGAACACGGCTTTGCCGATCACAAATTCCATGGGCACCCAGCCCCAGCTATGTGAATCCGAAGAATTATTACGGTTGTCCCCGAGGACAAACAGCGCGTCGGCGGGGACGGTCCAGGTACCGGAATAGCTGGGGTCGGACGAGATATAGGGTTCATCCAGAACGATGCCATTCACAAGCACGGTGCCCTGCTCGATCTGTACCTCATCGCCGGGCAGGCCGATGACGCGCTTGATGTACTCATCCTGCGGGTTGCGCGGGAAATGGAAAACGACGATATCGCCGTGTTCGGGGTCATCGACACGATACGAGAGTTTATTGACGATTACGTACTCACCGGTTTGCAGGGTGGGTTCCATGCTCATGCCATCCACACGAATGCGCGCTGAGATGGCATTGATCACCAGGAATAGGATGAGTGAAAGCAATAATGTTTCAAATACGTCCACGACGAACCTCAAAAAACCGCCCTGTTCGCTATCGTACTCCAATGGATCCGGGAAGGCTTCAGTATGAAAGTGTTCCAATATCAATCTCCAAAAAAAATTATAAATGCGTTTTCAAATCCCGCACAAGGGAAACATGAGGCTGATGGTGGGGCGGGGAGACCCCGCCCCTACCGCATCAGGCGAGGCCAGGGAGGCTCGTGGAATCCAAAATGCCCACGATGACGGAGATCACACAGGCATCCGGGTTGCCCAGCGCCTGCCGCGCCCCGTTGCCCTCCCGGTTCACCAGCACGGTATCGCCGATCCCGGCCTGCGAATTATCCAGCGCCACAAAATCGCCATCCGCGGCCTGGCCGGGCATCGTGAATGGCTGGACGACCAGCAGACGCCGGTTTTTATATGCCGCGTGGCTGATCGTTGTGACCACGGTGCCCACTACTTTGCCGATAATCATGAATACCTCACCGCGCCGGCTTTCAGGGTGAAATCAAACTCGCGATCCGGGCGTACTTCGAGATCATCCACAATCCCGACGAGGGCAAGATCAACGGGGACAAATTTCACATCGGGCAGGGCCAGCGCGGCCTCCCGTGAGCGCACCATCACGCACAGGTCGCCGGGGCCGGCCTGCACGACATCGCACGCCACCTGCAACGGGCCGGTCACTTCCAGCTTGCGATTGAGCGGCTCGACAATGAGCAGTTTGACGCCCTCCAGACCCGGATATTTCATTGTGCAAACGGCGGTACCGCGGACGCGTCCTAGTAGCATGGGTAGTCTCGTGGTCGTGTAGTTCGTAGTCTGGTAGTCCATAGCTAGTCCGTAGTCAAACGGTCTGACTATTCGACTACTTGACTATTTGACGACCCGACTATTTAACTCCAACATTGTCCAATACGCGCACAATGATCGTATCCAGCAGGGCGGGATCGACCTCACTGCCCAGCCGGGCGATGACGGCGTCCCGCACGCGCTGGCGCAAATCGGACTGGGCCTGCGGGGGGTGGGAGTCCCTTTGAGGGGTCATGCCCCCCGGTGAACCCGCGCCGCGCACGAGGGCCACTCCCAGCCGCTCGGCTTTTTCGCGGGCCAGTTCGGTCATCACGACATCATCGTTGATGGTGATGGAGCGCACCCCCTGGCGGCACAGGTCTTCGATATCGCGTTCGGTGTAAAAAGTTTTCGCCATGATTTACTCCGATATGCCATCCAGCGCTTCCAGCGCTTGCACTGCCGCGTTGCGGGCCGTCACCATCTCCGCTTCACTGCCGGAGAGCCACATGCGGCCATAACGCCCGACGGAGGAGACGTGCAGGATTTTGATGTTCGCCTTCTTCTCAGCTTCGTTGCAGGCGTAGTTGATATAGGCCGCCGGGGCGCATTCGAGCACGAGCAGGGTTTCGCCAGGGACGAGCATGCTGCCGCGCCGAAAACGGTTGAGCAATTGTGACTGGTAGGGATCGACGTTCGTGATGACCTGGATGGAGGCAATCTGCGGCTTGATGCGATCCTGCACTTTCAGGCCGAGGCGATCCAACACGATTTTCCCGGACTCAATCACATCCGACTGGCTGTGCGAGTGGATCTCAAACATGCCGAATTCGCGCTCGACGATTTGTGCGCCCGGCTTGGCCTGCGTGGCTTTGACGGCGATGTCCACCATGCGGAAGACTTCGTTGCCGGGGGCCATCTCCACATACAGGGAGGCCATCCCCTCGGTGGGCAGGTCGCCCTGCGTGATCGTGCCCACGAAGGCGGCGTATTGCGCCTGCATCCGGTCAATGTAGCAATAACAACGCAGCGAAAATTTTTCACCTGCCATATCAACTCCTAAATCCTGCAATTCATGGCAATCCCCAGCGGGGTCACAAACATTGGGTGCGCGGCGACCACCGTCGGGATGCCGGTATATGTCTGGATGACCTGACCAAACCCGGGAAAGGCGGATGACCCGCCCACCAGGGTGAGGCTTCCGACCGGGCGGTTGCCTACATTCCGGCGGATGATCGCGCCCACTTTTTCCATCACGGGACGCACCAGCGGGAAGAGGGCGGTCTGTTCGGCGGGGTTCATCTTGCGGGCCTCGGCCTCTTCAAGGCTGAGGCCGAGCGCGCCAGCAATGACGAGGGAAAAGTGCGTGCCGCCCGTGGCTTCATCGGCGGTGTGGATCACTTTGCCGTTTTCCACGATGGCAATCCCAGTCGTCCCGCCGCCGACATCCACGATAACGCCGTCCTCCAGTTGCAGCACGGCATTGGCGGCGGTGGGTTCATCCACCAGGGTGGTGCAGTGCAGGCCGGCGGCCTCCACGACGTTGGCGGTGGCACGGACTTCCGCCTGCGGGACACCGGGCGGGTAGGCGCTGGCGGCCTGGTCAAGCTCCCGGCCAATGCGCCGTTCGATGCGGGCCTTCATGCTCCGGAGAATCTCCACCGCCCCAAAGAAGTCCACCACCAACCCATCGCGGGCGACCTGGGCAAACTGGTACTCCCCGGCGAGCGGGTTACAGTCCTGGTCAAGGGCGAGTACCACGAGGCAGGCTGTTCCCAAATCGACTCCCACCCGGAGCGGGCCGGAGGGGGTCACGCCAAATTCCGGGGCGCGGGCAGATTCTTCCGGCGTCAGGAGGCTCAGGCGGGCGCGGTCAAGGAAAGACGATAATTCGTAATTTGTAATTACCAATTACCGGTTACTTGGATTTCCCGTCCGCCGAACGTCCGCCAATCCCGCCCTTGGAGCTTTGGGGCAGGATCATCTCCACGTCCCCGTGGGGCCGCGGGATGACGTGGACGGAGACGAGCTCGCCGATGCGTTTGGCGGCGGCCGCGCCGGCGTCGGTGGCGGCTTTCACCGCGCCGACATCGCCGCGCACCATGACGGTGACGTAGCCGCCGCCCACGTATTCGCTGCCGATCAGGGTGACGTTGGCCGCTTTGACCATTGCGTCAGCCGCTTCCACCGCGCCCACCAGGCCGCGGGTCTCGACCATACCGAGTGCTATCATTGCTGGATCTTGTGCCATTGTGTTTCTCCTTAATTGTTATTCTGTGATCTCCAGCCATTGCTGGGGGCCATTCAGATGGAGGTTAAACAGGTTGATGACGTTGCGTCCGATAATCGCCTCATCGCTTTTGTCATCCGCAACAATTTCGACAAGCGGGAATTTCAGGGAACCAATCTGGATGTCGAGAAAGTAAATCTCCACTTTTCTCGTTTCACCCCATTGGCTCCGAAGATTTTTGCGGTCATTTGCCGGGATTCCGAGTTGCCAGATGAAACGCGACGGGATGAGTGAAATATCGGCCCCGGTATCAACAAGGGCTGGGATTGGCCCAACAGCCAACGCCTCATCCGGGACACCCAGGCGAATTTCCATCGCTGGAGCTGGCGGGGAAAAAGTTTGGTCGTATCCAATTTTCATGATTTACCCGTGGTGGGTGTGCGCAACCATATTTCCGGCGCGGGGTGCTCCATGACCTGGCGAATCAAGACGGGTGTCTGGTTGTATTTCGCCTTGATCCGCCGGTAGAGCCTGATCCGGTCTTCATCGTGGTCAACCAGCTTTTGTTGATGAACCGCTACCCATTTTCCAGAATGTGTTTTCACCAATGAGGAGTGCATTCCCTCGTAGGCTGCAATTTCCTGGTCCAGTTGTTGCTGCTGTTGTTCCCGTAAATAAGATTCAATGGCGTCATTCACGATCTCATTCAGGTCTTTCGAGTGCATTAAAGCGCTGATTTCAAGCTGTTGCAACAAATCGGTTCGCAATGTGATCATGTCCATAATTTAACTCCGGCGGCAACGAATCTTCGTCATCCTGCCTGGATTCCTTATTTTAATATCTGTGCAACCACTTCCCGCACCACCGCCTCAATCTTCTGCGGGTCAGGCGCGCCGGGTGACGCGACCGGGATGACACCTGGGCGCAGCGCGCTGTCTGGCGGGGGATTGATTTCGTACGCCAGCCGTTTGATATTGTACAGGTGATGGACGGTGATATTGTCGCCCGTAATCGAGCCGCCAAACCCGCCGGAACCCAGCGTCATGGAAGGGGTGATGCCCGTGGTCAGGCCTATGGCGCCGAGCGTGCCCATCGTGTTGACCCCGATTCGAAAGACGGGCTTCTCCAGCCCGAAAGCCATGATCACCCTTTCATCCTCGGCGTGCAGGATCAGGCTGTGGCCGCGCCCGCCAAACATGATCAGGTCAATGCAAATTTCACAGCCGGCCTCCCAGCCCTCGGCCTCGTACCAGCCGAGCACGGTGGTGAGTTTCTCGGCGGAGAGCGGCTCATCCTTGCCCACCGCGTTGAGCCGGGCTACCAGGATGCGGGCGGAATCCGGCACCTGGAAACCTGCCATGGCCGCCAGATATTGCGGCGACTTGCCGACCGTGGCCGCGTTGATCCCGCCATTGGCGAAGAAGAGGGTCTTGCGCAACGCATCCGCCTCCTGCGCGGAGACAAAGTGCGCGCCCTCGGCCTTCATCAATTCCTCCAGGCGGCGGGCGATGGGCTGGTCTGCGACGAGGGCCTGCTCGGTGGCGCAGATGGTGGAGTAATCGAAGGCCTTGCTGGCGACGATATATTTGGCGGCGCGCTCCAAATTTGCCGAGCGGTCCACATAAACGGGGACGTTGCCCGGCCCGACCCCATACGCCGGTTTACCCTTCGAATGGGCGGCGCGCACCATCGGGGTCCCGCCGGTGGCGAGGATGACCCCGGTATACCGGTGCCCCATCAATTCATCCGTGCCCTGCAAGCTGACATGCTGCATACAGGAGACGAGGCCCGGCGGCGCACCCGCGGCCACGGCGGCGTCCGCCATCAGGCGAATGGTTTCGTAACTGCATTTTTTTGCCGTCGGGTGTGGGGCGATGACGATGGCATTGCGCGCCTTGACGGCGATGAGCGCTTTGAACATGGCCGTTGACGTCGGGTTCGTGCTGGGGGTCAGGGCGACGACTACCCCCATCGGCCACGCGATTTTATACACTTTACGGACGGCATCATGCTCGATCACGCCCACCGTTTTCACATCCCGAATGCTCTCCCAAATGTAGCGCGAGCCAAACTCATTCTTGAGCCGCTTGTGATCGGGGACGCCATACCCTGTTTCCTGCGCGGCCATGATCCCCAGCCGCTCGGAGGCGTAGTAAGCCGCATCCGCCATGGCCTGGCAGGCGCGATCCACCTGTTCCTGCGAGGCTTTGGCCCAAATGCGCTGGGCGTCGCGTGCGGCGACCATGAGGTCGCGGGCTTCCTGGATGGAGAGGAGATCGGTGTCCATAGGGAGTGGTTATGCCCGGTGGATGGCAACCCCGGGGGGTGTAGTCATGTGTGGGTTTATCAACCGGGAACGAGGCGGGGCAAGGGCTTCGATTTCGATATAGATGGCTGGAGATTCTGTAATACGTTTTTTTGAGGCCTGCAAGTTTGCCCGATAAAGTTCGGGGTCATCCTTGGGCAATAGCACCACTTCTGCACCATCGGGGATGCTTTCCAAAAGATCAGGATGCTCGAGAATATATCTCTCAAATTCAAAGGAGAGGGTTATGTTCTTTTCAATAATTGTTTCTTGTGTGTATTTCATCTGATTAATTCCTGCTCAAATGCCGTTCGATACTTTTGCCAGTTGGCTTTTATATCTCTTTCTCCGATGGTCAGCACTTCTCCAGGCTCTACACCCGGAAATTCATCCTTTTCTTCTGTACCATCGGGATGGATCGTATCGCGATGTGGAAATCCATGGGCAGTATCATAACGAACAATCGGATACCACCGTCCAGCGAGTTGCGCTTCATATTGGATGCGGAAGCGGAGAATTCGGCCTTTCTCTATCACATGGGAATATCGAAAGCGATTGCTGCCATCCTCCGACAAATAACTCAAATACTCCTTCTCGGCCATCTCACCCCTTCCGGAACACCACCTTCCCCCCGACTTCCAGGTGATCAATGACGGCCATGATGACGGCATCCACCGGGGTGTCCTTCGTCTGGGTGGTCTGGCGGCCCGATGAGCCGTGGGCGGTCAGGACAAGTTCCCCGACCCCGGCATCCACGGTATCCACCGCGACGAATGGTTTGCCAAATGGCTCGCCGGTTTCGTCTGTCTGGCGCAGGATGAGCAGTTTGCGCCCGGTGAGTTTTTCGTCCTTGATGGTGGCAACCGTTGTGCCGATGACTTTTGCGATGAGCATGGTTTAGTCCGTAGTCTGGTAGTCCGTAGTCTGGTAGTCCGTAGTCTGGTAGTCCGTAGTCTGATAGTCCATCGTTAATACCCTGAACCCTTTTCGCCCGCGGCCTCGCCTTTCGCGCCAGCCACGATCTTCACGCCCGCACTCGCCCCGATGCGGGTGGCCCCGGCATTGACCAGCGCCTGCGCATCGGCAAAATCGCGCACGCCCCCGGAGGCCTTGACGCCCATCTCCGGTCCGACGACTTTCCGCATCAGGGCTACATCTTCCACGGTCGCGCCTCCCCCGCCAAACCCGGTAGACGTTTTGACGAAGTCCGCGCCTGCTTCGCGGGCGATCAGGCAGGCGGCGATTTTTTCTTCGCGGGTCAGCATGGCGGTTTCAAGGATCACTTTAACCAGGATGCCGCGCGCATGTGCGGCCTGCACGACACCGGAAATATCCCTGGCGACATAATCGTAATCGTTTGACTTGAGCGCGCCAATGTTTAGCACCATATCAATTTCGGTTGCACCGTCGTTGAGCGCGTTATTGGTTTCAAACACTTTGACATCGGGTGCGGTTGCGCCCAGTGGGAAGCCAATCACGGTGCAGACTTTTACGGTTGAATTTTTAAGCAAATCAGCACACAGTTTGACGTGCGTGGGGTTCACGCAGACCGAGGCGAAACCATACTTGCGCGCTTCAAAACAAAGCTGGGCAATCTGGTCGGGGGTGGCATCGGGTTTGAGGAGGGTGTGATCGATCAGGGCGGCGATCTCCTTTTCGGGCGGGACGGCCCCAAGGGACGCGGTAATCCGGCCCGCACCCGCGCGCACCACCCGCCCGACACGGTCGGTGCAGGTCTGGATGCACAGACCTTCGGCGCATTCCTCCGTGCATTGAAAGCCCGGCGTACCGTGCTGCTCCTGCTCGGCCAGGGCGATCAGCACCTCACGGGTGATGATTTCGACGATGCGTTCTACGGTTGCGGGGTCAGGCATGGGGCTCAGGATTTCTCAAAAATGGCTTGATAGGCTCGATGATGAATACGCCAAAGAATAAATGCCCCTATACAAATAAACGAGAACGGAAAAATACACATACCTAGACAATTTTGCATGCTGGAGGCAAGTTGATCGAAAACTCCAAAATAAACCAAAACCAAGGCGAATACACCTGGGGATGTGTATGCAGCAACACGCTTGTATTGAAGCACCTTTTTGTAATAATCCTCAGCACATAACCATTTTTCATCCAGGATTGACCATGCAGCATGCCGACCACAAAAAACCCTGTCGCAGGCACTACATTTGTGCTCGGCTTCAAAATGACAACCTTTTCTGTGTTGACATATCTCTTCAGACATTTTCAACGCGGATTTATCGCTCCATCCCCATAATCTTCTCCACCCGCTGCGCATGCCGCCCTCCCGCAAAGGGCGTTGCCAGCCAGGTGTCCACAATTTGCTTTGCCAAACTCACACCAATCAGCCCTGCGCCCAGCGTCAGCACATTGGCGTCATTATGTTCGCGGGCGTTGTTGGCCGTGGCGTGGTCGTAGCACATGCTCGCCCGCACACCGGGGACTTTGTTGGCCGCCATGCAACTGCCAATCCCCGCGCCGTCAATCATAATCCCGCGCCACGCCTGCCCCCCGCCCACCAGCACGGCCACGGCGCGGGCAAAATCGGGATAATCCACCGGCCCGGTCTGGTGCGTGCCGCAATCAATGACGGTCTGCCCCTGCCCCTCCAAATGCTGTTTGATGATTTTCTTCAACTCGTAACCGCCATGATCGCTGCCGAGGGCGATGGGTCCGGAACCCCCCTGAGGCGGATGCGGTTCATCAGGGGCAATGCCCCCGGAGGCTGATCCCGTCCCCGCGAGGGTACGCCTCACCACCTTGCGAACAATCACGCCAAGGTCGGCATTACTGGGATATTCCATCCCCATCACACCATCTCCAAATCCACAACCGGAATACTTATGATTTCTTTGGGACGAAGCCCGTGATCTCGATCCAGCTCAAACAATCGCTCGATTTCCTTCGCTACGGAAGCATGGAAAAATTGATGCCCATTTTCAAAGCATTCCTGAACTGGAACATCGCGAATGAGTAAATAGCGTTCAGGCCCGCGATCAATATAGTCAATGTTTTTATCAGCCAGAGGGCTGCCACAAATGGGACAAGTATTAAGCATACTTGAAGTTGTTTTCATTTTCGATACCTATCCTTACTCCAAAGATCCTCGTCTGGAAAATAAACAGTAACCACACTGACATCAGGATCGAGCGCACAAACCACATGCAAGGATTCACCCTTCTCCAAATCCTCCCCCAGGAAAATACATTTTGGATTTGGATGGGCATCAGGGTCACGCATAATGATTTCACCATAAATTACCGCATGTTCCACGTCACCAATAGACAACTGTCGTCTTCTAATCTGCCTGGTCGCATGCACACTCAAATAGTAATCTCCCTGGCGGACTTTTTCGCGAATCAATTCAAAATCATCTGGAGCCATATCAGGGTACGCGCATCACTTTTTACTCATTCGCATCGCGTTTCACGATTATATCAATCTTCCGCTTAACGACAATTAGAATTACTCAGTGATGACAATTAGAAATACTCACCAAAACAAGCCAGGTAGCCAGTAAACTGCTCCAAAAAGGGAGTGGATGATGACAGCTACCGACGCACAGGTGAGAA